>Ga0256843_1000129_pt1 | contig 64412 bp, 62 predicted proteins | sample AlvinellametaG_FD_191572 | JGI IMG/M metagenome (GOLD analysis project Ga0256843, IMG submission 191572) | Pompeii worm associated microbial communities from hydrothermal vent at the East Pacific Rise, Pacific Ocean - Alvinella | ecosystem: Host-associated > Annelida > Integument > Unclassified ...
GCGCTATAGCTGGAAATACAATGATTACAACGCCTACCTGCGACACTATGCCCCTTCGCTTGTCTTTCAGGGCAACAAAAACTTCCAAGAGTTCAAAGCCTACAAAAAAGCGGTATTTGAAAAAAACAGGGGACGCAAAAAGATATTGCGATTTTTTGACCTTAAAGTCGTCCCCTACCCCAACGCCCAAAACAAAAAACTCTGGTACGCTTCCATGCGGGAGTTTTACCAAAGCGGCGGTTACCGCTATGACGGCCCCAAAGAGCTTCTTATCGAAGAGTTGGCCGACGGTCGTTTTCAGATCGTAGTAGAGTAATCACCATGCGAAAAATAGTGCTCTTCATTACCCTTCTACTGTCGGTTTTTGGCGCCTCTCAAAGAGATTTTACGCTCTACAAACGCCACGGATCGCCCGATAGCCCCACCCTTCTTGTTTTTGGCGGTATCCACGGCAACGAACCGGGCGGATACTTCGCCCCGGCTCTATTGGTTCAACACTACCGCATCGAAAAAGGAAGCCTCTGGATTGCCCCCAACCTCAATTTTGAGAGCATCTTGCGATTTCGCCGGGGCTATTTTGGCGACATGAACCGAAAATTTGCCACTATCAAACCAAACGACCCGGACAAAAAGACGGTAGAGCGCATCAAAAAACTGATTCTTGATCCCAAAGTAGATCTTATTCTCAACCTCCATGACGGCCACGGCTTTTACCGTAACGAGTGGAAAAACGCCATCTTCAACCCCAGGGCCTGGGGACAGGCCTGCATTATCGACCAAAAAAGCATCGGCAACACGCGTTTTGGCAATCTTGATGAGCTTGCCCAGCGCGTCTCTATGCGATTGAACCATAAACTTTTCAAAAATCACCACATCTTCAACGTCAAAAATACCGAAACCAAGATGAAAGATGAGCAGATGCGTCTTTCGCTCACCTACTTCGCCATCACCCACGGCAAACCGGCCATGGCCATTGAGACCAGTAAAAACATCACCGACGTGGCCATGAAGGTGCTCTACCAACTGCGGGCCATTGAAGCGTTCATGGATGAGATGGGTATCAAATACTCAAGAGATTTTGATCTTAATCTTGCCACCATCAAAAAACTTCTTAAAGTGTACGGTTCTGTCGTGATTAACGGCAATATCCTCATTCCCCTTGACGGTGTTGACAAAATCTTAAGAAATATCCCGCTTTCGCGCCAAAACAACCGCCTGACCCGTGCCGCCCACCCCCTGGCCGCCCTGAAACAAAACGGCAACCACTACGATCTGATGATCGGCCCCAATAAAATCACCACCCTCTACCCCGCCTACATTCCGGCCAAAACCGTTTTGCCAAATGTCCGTGTTGAAGCCGACGGCAAACAAAAAACGCTCAAGGTGCCCGGGCGCTTTACCTTTCAAAAACGTTTTGCCGTGCATGCCCCCGAAGGGATCCGTGTCAACGTCATCGGCTTTGCGAAAAAAGGGGTACGCAATGAAAACAATATTGAGATCCATGCCGCCAAACTTCTGCCCAAATACGCCATGGACCAAGAAAACCGGCTCTTTCGGGTTGAGTTTTACGAAGGCAAATTTTTCCGCGGCATGATCATTGCCGAAAAGGCAAAAGAGTGAACCTCACCTTCGGCCCCGTTCCCTCCCGCCGTTTCGGACTCTCTTTGGGGCTGGATTTAAGCCCTGACAAAAAGCGTTGTAACTACGATTGCCTCTATTGTGAACTGGCCGCTGTCCAACCGGTGGACACCATAGACAATCCCCTGCCCGCCGACCGCTTTATCGACGCACTCAAAGAGGCGCTAAAAGATCATCCCGAAACGGAAGTCATCACCCTTACCGCCAACGGAGAACCCACCCTCTACCCCTATTTGCATGAGCTTATTCAAAAGATCAACGCCCTCAAAGGCGAAAGAAAGAGCCTGATTCTCTCCAACGGCTCCACCCTGCACGACCCCGCCGTCCGCTCGGCCCTGGCCCAACTGGATATGGTCAAACTCTCTTTTGACTGCGGCACCCCCCGATGCCTCAAACGCTTAGACCGCCCCCTGCATACGCTTGAGCCCGCCACCCTGGCCCGACATATTCAGACATTTCGCCAAATGTTTCAGGGTCAGCTTGTTTTGGAAATTTTACTGGTAGCGGGTATTAACGACAAACCCGAAGAGATAGCGGCCCTCAATGCCCTGCTCAAACACCTCGGTGCCGACCGTATTGACCTTGGCACCGTCGACCGTCCCCCCGCCTACCCCGTCACCCCGCTGGATTTCCACGCGCTTCACCAAATTGCGGCCATGTTCGACGCGGACTTGCCCGTGCATATCGTCTCCCGCAGAACACGCCAAAGCCAACCTGCCCGTTTTGACGAGGCGCAAATTCTTGACACCCTCGCCAAACGCCCGCTTACCATGGAAGATATGCAAACCCTCTTTGACCAACAGAGTTTACAAACGTTTCATCAACTTCTCTCAGCCGGCCGTATCGCCAAAAAAGAGGTGATGGGACTCACTTTTTACGGTACCGCTTTTTCAGGGCAAAAAAGCAAAAAAACCTGCCAAAACCCTTGACAAAACCACCGTTTTGCTTTATAATTCTGGCCGTGATTGAAAGCAATCACGACCTCTTCGCTTCCGGATTAGCTCAGCGGTAGAGTAGGCGGCTGTTAACCGCTTGGTCGCTGGTTCGAATCCAGCATCCGGAGCCATCCTTCAAACCATCTCCAATCTCAGTAAAATCATATCCTCACCGTCAATAATCTTAATAAGATTTCCCTGGCATTGCGGGCAACTGTAGTCGTGTTCACTTAGAGTAAACGCCTTTTCACACTCACTGCAATAGATCACCACCGGCTGAATTTGCATGACAAACTCCGCCTCCTCGCAAACGGTTTTTTCCTTGAAGGTATCAAAAGCGGTCTTTAGCAAATGGGGTTCCACGCCGCTAAGCACCCCAATCTTTACCTCGATACGGGTAATTTTTTCAGCGTCATTGGCTTTGGCGTGCTCTTCGCACTGGTTTAAAAGGGCCTGGACAATGGAGTATTCATGCATCGTGATCCTTTCGGTGTCGGGCTATGCGTCTTGGCGCTTTGAGGGGGCAGACCTTATAGACAAAATCGTGCCGCAGGCGGTGAAAATCACTGCTCTCATCCCAAAACTCCGGGTACATCCTCTCAAGCTCCGCCTCTTTACACCGCTCGATCCTCTCTGCGTCCCGCTCCAGCAGGTCACGTTTGGCATCCAGCAGGTCATAATAGCGATCCTCATCTTCTACCAGCGCCTCGCACCACCTGCTCAAGGCTTCATCGTATCCGCCGGAAGGAAAGACGGCATCTATCATCCCCAGTCGCTTTGCTCTGTGGGCGCCAACAGGCAAACACGCCTCTGTCAGCTCTTTGGCCTTTTTCTCGCCTACCCTTAAAGGCAGGGTATAGGTATGGTACTCACTGCCGCTAAGCCCCAGGGTCTTGTAATGGGGGTTGAGCACCGCGCCCTCCCTTGCCACCGCAAAATCGCACGCCAGGCCCAAAAAGACACCCCCAGCCCCGGCGTTGGCGCCAAAGCTCGCCACCGTTAGAATGTCGTCGCTAAAAAGGATCGAAGCGATCAGGTTGTTCATGGCGTTGATATTGCTCCAGCCGTCCTCGCCCCGTTTTTTGCTATCTTCCAGGATGGTGAGGTGAATACCGTTGGAAAAGAAGTTCTCCCCGCCTTTTAGCACCAGCACGTCCACCTCCTCGCGCAGGGTCTCAACGGCGTATTTAAGGCGCACGCACTGCTCGGCGCTCATGGCTCCGTTGTAAAAGTCAAAGCCCAGATACCCCACCCGTCCCTTTTGGGTGAAGGTGATCTCTTTAAAAGTCTGAAGCGAAGGATCGACATAAAGAGGTATACGCTCTTCCTTGACCCCTTTGAGGCGCTTTTTGAGCACGAAGGTTGCCGGCAGTTTGAAACGCCCCGGCTCCATCAAGTGGCTGATCCACACCGCCCCGTCAACGGTACCCAGGCAGATCGCTCCGTCGCGTTTGGCCAGCACCTCTTTGGGCACGCCTCTAAGCTCACCCTCCTCATGGGCGCCGAATAGGTAGCAATGGGTGCCCAATATCTCATCCAACACCCCGGGACGGTTGTCCGCGCTGTTGATTTTGCGAATGATTGTTTGCGTATTATCCCGCTCCCAATCAATTTGCCGATCGCTCTGGCGTACAGGAGGGTGAATAGGGGTGAGTTTTTCTTGCGGCATAGGCGAAAAGGAGGGACTTTCAAAGTTTTTCAGCGCCTCTTGTACCAGCTCAAGCGCCAGGTCGCTCACCTCCCGGCGATAGAGCGACGCTTTGGAGGCTTGACGCATCGCAAAACGCCCCTCGCCCCATACCGGGCCGCCGTCCATCTCGTCATTGGCCTGCAAGAGCGTCACGCCCCACTCGCGCTCTTGGCGCAAAATCGCCCAATCAAGCGAACTGGCGCCCCGATCGCCCACGGGCCCCGGATGCAAAATAAGGGTGGGGATCTTTTGCCAGATCGTTTCGGGCACCTTTTTAAGCAGATAGGGGCAAAGAATCAGCTCCGGCTTCCACGCTGTCACCGCCTCAAGCATCACCGCTTCATCGACAGCAAACTCCACGCTTACCTCGTGCCCGCTATCTTCCAGCGCGCAAAAAACCCGCTGGGAGAGGGCGTTAAAGGCGCTGACAAGCAGTAAAACCCGCATCAATCAAAACGCAAGCAGGGGCGGCGGGGTTTTGGGCAGTTGAAAGCGGATGTAGCCGTGGCCCGTACTTTTGTGACAGGCGTTGCAGGCGCGGGTTGCGTCAGCATAGGCCTTTTTGAAAGCGCTCAAATTTTTCTCTTCAACCGCCTTTTGCAAAGGTGCAAGAGAGCTCTTTTCAAAGGTTTTGAGCGCCCCGGCCAGTTTGGGCCGCAGTGCCTCCCCCATTTCCTGCGCCTCCAACTGCTCATGCAGTTCATAAACAGCCAACTCCCAGTTACCCGCCTCGACAGCGTAATAGAGCGCCCAGAAACGCTGGGCATACTCGTGCATCACGGCTCCAAACCCCAGTGTCTCTCCTCCCCATAGAGCCATTGCCGTCAACACAACCGCCGTCAGCTTTTTTTTCATCCTCTCTCCTTACCGCCCAACTCTATCACAAACCGCGCGCCCATCTTCGTATTGCGTAATACGATAGAACCGTTTAACTGCTCTTCGACAATCTTTTTGGTCATATAAAGCCCCAAGCCGGATCCTTTCTTCCCTTTGGTTGAAAAGTAGGGGGTAAAGATCTTTTCCTCAATGGCGTCAGGTACCCCGCCGGCATTGTCCTCAACGGCAATGACCGTTTTTCTTTTTTCACACGACACCTCTACCTTAATACGCTTTGTTGGTGTCAATTGACGCCCATAAGCCTCTTTGGCGTTATTCACCAAATTCAAAACCACCTGTGACAGACCGTTTTTGTACCCAAAAGCCCGGCAACCGGGTGTTATCTGCAACACAAACTCAATCGCCTCTTTCTCAAAAGCCGGCCGTACCATCTCAACGGTAGAGATCACGGTTTGACTGACATCAAAAACCTGCTTTTTGTTTTCGATCTTGTAAAAATTTTTAAAGTCCTCTATGGTAGCCGACATATGCTCAATATTCTCTTTAACCGTCTTTTTGAAACGGGTCATCATCTCCTCATCCAACTTGCCCTGACGGTAGCGGGAATAAAGCAGTTGATGCGCCAGGAAAAGATTGTTCAAGGGCTGTTGCCATTGGTGGGTAATCATGCCAAGCAGTTCACCGAGTTGGGCCAGGCGGTTTTGCTGAAACATAAAAATCTCTTGTTGCCGATTCTTCTCTACCTCCTCCTCTACCCGTTTTTGCAAGTTCTCTTCCAATCGTTTTTGCTCTTTGAGTAGGCGGTTAAGTTCCTCAAGCGCACGCTCTTTTGCCCCGATTTCCCTTTGTAAACGGCGGTTGATCTTAAAAAGATAACCGGAAAACAGAGCAATCAAAACCAAAATAATCCCCATAAAAATCAATGTTTTTCTATCAGTCATATCCGACCGCATATATCCCCATTTTAAGCGCAGTGCCTCAAACTCGTCAGGCGGTATCGCTTCGACCGCTTTGCTCAAAATGACGTTGAGCATGGGAATATCAGACCTGGAGGCGATGCGAAGGGCATAGTCGTAGCCCAAATCATCGGCAATCTTGAGATTATCAAGGTTGTACTTTTTTATAAAATATCCGGCTCTGACCGGTTCGGCAACCACGGCATCAACGTTACCTTCGGCAACCGACCGCAAACCTTCCAATAAGTTTTCAACCGGCACGACTTTGGCTTTGGCAAAGTGCGCCAAAAGGTACTCTTCCAACGCGCTCCCTCTGGTCACCGCGATGCTTGCCGTCGATAATGAGAGCTTTTTTTGCCGATTGGCGCGAACAATAATTTTGTTTTGCAGGCTCAAAACTTTGTCGGTAAAATCCAAGTAGGCCAGACGAGAGGGTGTCTTTTGCGCCAAAAAGAGTACATCAATCTCTTTTAACCTGGCCGCTTCCACAACATCATGCCAGGTAGGGTAATAGTGAAATTTAAATGTCAAACCGGTCAGTTTGGCGATTTTATGATACAAATCTACAGCGTACCCGCCATATGTTTGATTACTCTCTTTAATAACTTGATTGGGTATGGCAGTGATCCCGACCACAACGGGATCAACCCGCTTCAAAACCCACATCTTCTCATTCGGTGTCAAAATATTTTGATATTCAGACGCCGCTAAAAAGCCCCATCCAAACAAGAGAAAAAACAGGCTCCACACGACTCTCACGAAGGCCTCCATGCCCCGCAATAAGATAATAAATAGTTATGCTTAAACTATATATATATATATATATCTTATAGATTGCGGTTTGTTTTTATACAATCGGATGGTACCATAATTTTTCAAATAAACAAAATTTAACAAGCAATTTCACAAGGATATTCGCTTATAACCTTAGCAAATTCTTGGTAAAAGCTCTCCTGTCGGCAGTTCCATAAAACGCTTGGTGCCCCACGCGCTTTTTAGCACCACCCGACCGGGATAACTCATGCTCACCTCGCCAATAACCATAGCCGCCTCGTTGCCGGGAAAGGTGCGTAAAATCTCCACCACCTTTTGCGTTTCGTTTGCCCCGACAGCCAGCAAAAAGGTGCCCTCATTGGCCAGCGCCGTCGGCTCAAACCCCAGCAGTTCGCAAATGCCCGCCACCTCTTCACTGACCGGCAGGGCCTCTTCGTCAACTTCTATACAGACACCGCTGGCTTCGGCCCACTCATTGAGCGCCGCCGCCACGCCGCCGCGGGTGGCGTCACGCATGGCTTTGGGCACAATACCGCTTTTTAAAATTTTCTCTACCATCGGCCAAAGCGACGCGCAATCGCTTGTAATCTCGCTTTCTAGCTCAATCCCCTCACGCCCGGCAAAAATCGCCGCCCCGTGCCGCCCGATGTCACGGCTGACCACCACGGCGTCACCCTCTTTGAGATGGTGGGCGCTGATGCCCTCCGCCGTCACCTCTCCCAACCCCGTGGTGTTGAGCAGTATGCCGTCGATCGTGCCTTTGGGCATCACCTTCGTATCGCCAGCCACGATTTTGGCGCCGTTTACGGCCAGCTCCTTTTTGATGGAGCGCACAATCTTTTCAAGTTCCCTCGTCTTAAACCCCTCCTCTACCATCACCGCCAGCGTGAGGTACCTCGGCGCCGCCCCCATCATCGCCAAATCGTTGCAGGTGCCGCAGACTGAGAGCTTGCCGATGTCCCCGCCGGGAAAAAAGACGGGGCTGACGGTAAAGCTGTCGGTAGTCATCGCCACCTTCTGCGACACACTCAATATCGCCGCATCCTCGACTCTCTCCAGCGTTTCGTTTTTTAAGTGCCTGAAAAAGAGCTCCGAAATGAGTTGTCGGTTCTCCTCGCCCCCGTTGCCCTGGGCTAAGGTGATGGTTTTGGTCATGTGACGCTCCCACTAAGAAAATTCACCGATACGCCCCTTCTCTGGTCGTCACGCTCAAGACAAGAATGACAAGCCTCTCTTCTTCTTTTTTGTAGATGACCCTATAACTGCGCAATCGCAGACGGTAAAGAGGTTTAGCATACCCTTTGAGTTTTTTGATTTTTCCTTTTTGTAGTAGTTGTCGTTCATACTCTGTACAAAAATTTTTGGCAAACTCCTGTAACGAGTGACGGATAAACTCCCGACTGGAGGGGTCGATCTGTTTAAAATCTTTCTGGGCTGCCTTGTGAAAAAGTATTTTGAACATGGCTATTGCGCCTTTTCAAGCTCATCAAAAAAGGCATCCATCTCCAAGTACTCCGCATCGGGATCTTCCAGCCGCTTGACGGCCACCTGCAGATCCTGATAATCCATATACATCTCCAACGCTTCGGTGACGATGGCCGTCTTCTTTTTTCCAAGCTCTTTGGAGAGGGCATCGAGATCTTCCAACAATCCGATAGGCAGGGTGAAAGTCGCCGGTTTGACGCTTTTATAGTGGGCCATGTGCAACTCCTTGGTCAACTTTTATTGTTTATTATATTGCTATTTAACCATAGAGTCAACATTATTCCAAGAGTCCCCCATATTTATAATAAGCCGCGCAGGCTCCCTCACTGCTAACCATACAACTGCCAAGGGGCGAACTCGGTTTGCAGGCGGTGCCGAATACCCGGCATTCGGTCGGATCGGCCATCCCCCGCAGAATGTCGCCGCAGATGCAGAGCTTATGGTCTTCAATCTCCTCTTTGGGCAGGATGTCAGCGTAGACCCTCTCGGCGTCGAGTTCGGCGTATTCGTCGCGTAGCATCAGCGCGCTGTGGGGAATGTTGCCAAGTCCCCGCCATTTAAAGAGTTCCCGCTTTTTGAAGTATTTGTCGATGAGTCGTTGGGCGTTTAGGTTGCCCTCCATTGTGACGCTTCGCTTGTACTGGATCTCCAGCTCACACCGCTTTTGGGCAAATTGTCGCACCAGCATCAGCACACCTTCCATCACGTCAACCGGCTCAAAGCCGCTCACCACAACCGGGCGACCGTATTTTTGGGGAAAGGGCTTGTAGATTTTTGCCCCGGCGATGACGCTGACGTGTGAGGGGCCGATAAAGGCGTCGATGCGGTTGTTATAGCTGTCCACGTGCTCATCTCGGCTATCTATAAGCTCTTTCATCACTTCGGGGACCGTGACGTGGTTGATGTGAAAGAGCAGGTTTTCAAGCCCCCGCTTCATCGACTGCTCCAGCAAAGCCGCCGTCATGGGGGTGGTGGTCTCAAAGCCGATGGCAAAAAAGATGACCCGCTTATCGGGATTTTCCAACGCGATTTTAAGCACGTCCAGCGGGCTGTAGACAAAGCGCACGTCAGCGCCCTGGCTTCTGGCTTGTTGCAGGCTCCCTTTGGAGCCCGGCACCTTGATCATATCCCCCAGCGTGGCCAAAATGACATCCTCTTGCCCAGAGAGGATATAGGCGTGGTCGATCCGCTCTTTGGGCATGATGCACACGGGGCATCCGGGCCCGTGGATGAAGCGGATGGAAGAGGGCAATAACTGCTTGAGGCCGTATTTCATAATGGTGTGGGTATGGCCGCCGCACACCTCCATGATGTTCACGGGCTCGGATAGGTTTTTCGCCTCTTTCTCAATCAACCCGGCCAGCGCCCTGATGGTCGCCGGATCACGAAAGCGGTCGTAGAGGTCTTTAAGCGTAAGCCGCATCAGCCGCTCCCTTGACAGTTGTCACCGTCCAAAATCGCCTGTTTGCGCTCCTCTTCCTCCATCAGCGCCAGAATCTCCTTGTAGGTCTCGATGCTCGCCAGCGCATCCTCTTCGCTGATGATGTTCATGGCATAGCCGATGTGAATGAGCACGTAATCGCCCTCTTTGACCTCGTCGGCGATGAAGTCGATGCCCACCTTGCGCTTGACCCCCATCGTATCCACCACCGCCGTCACTTCGTCGCGGTTGATCTCAACCACTTTACTGGGTATTGACAGACACATACCCCCTCCTTTTAACCTTTTACTTTTTACCTTATTCAGCGCATCTTGCGCTTAAATGCTATCCACTCGGCCACCCGTTTGATCGTCTCGGGATTTTTGGTGTTGACTTCCAGCACGTCGACGCCGGGTTTGATCTTTCTGGCTGTTTTTTTGGCGTACTCGACGCTAAAATCAAAATAGGGCAGAAGATCGGTTTTGGTAATGAGCACCAGATCGGCCTGACGAAACATCACGGGGTACTTCTCAATCTTATCCTCGCCTTCGGGCACACTCACCAGCACCACGTTCAAGTGCGCCCCCACGTCGTAGCTGGCGGGGCAGACCAGGTTGCCCACGTTTTCGATGAAACAGACATCGATCTCTTCCAGCGGCATATCGTGCAGACCCTTGTGCACCATAAACGCGTCCAGGTGGCAGGCACTGCCGGTTTGGATCTGATAGGCGGGAATCCCCTTGGCCTTGATACGCTCGGCGTCGCGGTTGGTCTCCAGATCTCCCTCGATGACGCCGAACTTAAAAGGCGCGATGTCGGCCAGGTGTTCGAGCAGTGTCGTCTTGCCGCTTCCGGGACTGCTCATAAGATTAATCGCCAGCACGCCGTGGTTGTCAAAATGGGCCCGGTTGTGGGCCGCCTCGTGGTCGTTTTTGTCCAGGATTTTTGAAATGACCTCAATGGTTTTTTTGTCGTTGAGCTGAGGGTTGTGGTGCAGGGTCTCATGCGCCGCCTGATGGGCATGGCTGTGATCATGGTGATCGTGGTCATGATGATGGTCGACAATGGAACATCCGCAATCTTTACACATTCTGTTTCTCCTTTTTAGTCCCAGTCGTGGGTGTGGTAATGGCTGTGCTCCAGCGCCCCGTGGCGGTGACGGTGCCGATGGAGCAGGTTGGCCGACAACAGCAAAGATTCGTTTTTCAAAAGCGGCTCGACAGGCCCGTCGTAAAGCTTTCGGCCCGCCTCATCCAGCACCACCGCCCGCTCCCCAAGCTCCGGGGCCAAAGAGAGGTTGTGGGTGGTCACCACCATGCTTAAAGGCGTCTCATAAAGCAGGTCGACCAGCCAGCCGGCGGTGCGGGGGTCCATGTTGGCCGTGGGCTCATCCAGCAAAAGCAGGTCGGGCCCGGGAGCGAATATGGCGGCAATCGCCACCCTTTGCTTCTCCCCGCCGCTTAGCTTCAAAGGTGAGCGCCCAAGCAGGTGGGCAATGCCGAACCGCTCGGCCACCGCCTCCACCTCTTTTCTCAGCGCCGCCCCTCTTTGGGGCAGACCGAAGGCGATCTCGTCAAAAACGGTGGCGTTAAAGAGCATGGTCTCGGGGTTTTGAAAGAGCAGTCCCACCCTTTGGCGAAAGGCTTTTCCTTTGGCTTTGAGGTACCCGGGCGTCACCGCCTCGCCCTCAAAAAGGTAGCGCCCCTTTTGCCAAAAATAAAGACCGCCCAGAAGCCTGAGCAGGGTACTCTTGCCGCAACCGTTGGCGCCCAGCAAAACCACCCGCTCCCCTTTTTGCATGGCGAAGTCAAACCCGTCAAAAACCCCGGCCTCCCCGTACGCGAAGGCGCCGCTTTCAATCTCAATCAAAAAAGCCCCTCGCTTTGAGCGCCAACGTGCGCTCCTTGGCGCTAAAGAGCGATTTTTTGACAAAAAAATGCAGCAACGCGCCCACCATGTCGCGGCGGGTTTTCTCTTTGAGGCGTCCAAGGGTGCGGGCCTTGAGTGCCAGCCTGAAATCCTCCAGCGTGCGGGTAAAGGCGTAAATTTGCGACATGGAAGCCAGGTACAAAAAGCGCAGGGTGGGCGAAAAGTCCAGCGCCCGGGCTATGTTGATGCGCCGAACAACAAAGAGCGTCAAAAAGGTCATCGCATACACCCGCAAGTTGATTAAGAGCAAAAAATCGACCGTCTCCCGCCATGGATGATCAAGCCACCACGCCTGCAGAGCGTACCCCAGCGAGACCCCAAGCCCAAAGAGGGCCACCGCCCAGAGCGCCCGTTTGGCCGTTTGAAAATCCAACAGGGGCGCAAGCAGGGCCAGGGGCACCAGCCACGGCCACGCCCGCACCCACAGCAGGGCCGCCAAAGCGGAAAGGTAGAGCCCAAAGAGCAGGCGCTCTCTCACCCGCGCCCCCTCTTCAGCCCCCGGCCGATCAGCCAAAAGAGCACCGCGATCACCCCCACGCCAAGCAAGGCGCTCAGGTAGTAGCCGCCCACTTTGCCCAGCCCCGGCACGCTGTAATCGGGAAGCGGCGCGTGCCAGCCGGAGGCTTTGGCGATCCCTTCGGGCACGAATCCCAGCGCCTTTTCATAAAAGCTCTCCTCCCACTCGCCCCAGGCGGGATCGGGGCTTAAAAGCCCCAGCGGCACCAACATAATCAGCAGTGCCAGCAGTGCGTATAGCGCCCGTTTGCCCCTCATGCACTCTCCTTGGTCAATTCCGGCTCGATGCGGCGCAAAAAGGTGTAGCCCAGCTGGGTAAAGAGCCCCTCGACGGGCGCGAAAAAGAGCAGATGCGCCCCCACCAGCGCCGTCATGGTCGTGGCCAGGTCAAAGGGAAAATAGAGCGGCTTGCCCTGCGCGTCCACCGCGATATGGGGCTGAAGCCCCAGCAAAAAGGCGATCACCACGGACGAGGCCGCCATCCCCGCGTACCCCGCTGTAAAAGGGGCGAATCGCCACCGTTTAAGCACCCCAAAGACCCAGTACCCCACAAAACTCCCCGCCGCGGCCATCCCCAGGGCGTTGGCGGCAAAGGTGGTCACCCCCCCGTCGCCAAAAAGCAGGGCCTGCACCAACAACGCCATGCTCACCGCCGCGAAGGCCACCCACGGCCCAAAGAGTATGGCCAGCAATACCGCCCCCACGGCGTGGCCGCTGGTACCGCCGGGAATGGGGATGTTGAACATCATAATCACAAAACTGAGCGCCGTCAGCGAGGCGATGTAAGGGAGCGTCGTCTCATCAAGCTTCGCGCGCACCTTGCGCAGGGCCACCACCCACAGAGGCAGTGCCACGGCCCACGTCACGGCGCAGGTGGCGGGTGAGAGGTAACCGTCGGGGATATGCACCGAACCTCCTTTTATGAATGATCATTCATTTTTTGCTACCATTATACGCAAGAAGGGTAAATTGTGCGTTAAAGAAGGAGTTTGTTATCTATTTTTCGGACCAAAGTCCCTGTTGCGGCGCGCCGGTTTACCGTCTCAAAGACGGGCGTATCCGCTGTAGCCACTGCCGACGCCGCTACGGGCTCAAGCGCCTTGAGCGCGAATACCGCCTGATGCAGTGCTTTTGTGACGACCTCAGCGCCCGCCGGGCCGCGCAAAGTGCCCAAACCACCTACGCCACCGCCAAAAAAAGCTACGACCGCTTCCGCCGTCTCCTTCTGCCCTATCTTGAGCACTGCTACACCGCGCACCGCGACGAGGTGGTCGAATATGACGAATACCTCTACCTCGACCACTCCAAACGCCGCGACAAACGCCATATCTTTGACGCCCACAACTTTTTGACCTTTGACTACGGCGGGAAGGTTTACACCATTCTCATGCCGCCGCTGGGACGCTACAAGCACGCCTTTTTGTACGACGGGCTGGAAGATATCTATTATGAGGCGTTCTCCCGGTTTCTCAAAATCCACCGCATTGCCAGACTCCGATCTTTGGAGAACACCATCGTGCGATTTTGGCGCTATTTTGACGAATTCATGAAAAAGTACAAAGGGATTGAGGCGGATAATTTTATCTACTATCTCAAAGAGGCGGAGTTCAAATTTAACCACCCCAACCCCGAGCGGGAGGAGGTGCTAAGACGACTACTCTATGGCTCAGGGGCGCAGACGTGAGGGCATGAAGTGCTTGAACTGTTTGGGATAGACAAAAAACGCAAGCCGGCCGATCCCCTCATGAAACACCTCTTCCCAACTCTCAATCGGCAGTTCCACGCAGGCTACCCCGCCGGCGGGAAACTTTAAAATGGCCTCGTGGGTGAGGCGGTGGGCCAGCTCATGAATCTGGGGCGCGTGGGCAATAAGAAAGAGGGTTTGGGTCTCGTCATCCTGCACGGCGATCATCTCCAACATCCGCTCCACACTGCTTTGGTAGAGCTCGTTGAAAAAAGCGACCGACTTCTCTTCCTCCCAGGGGTTTGCCACAATTTCGGCGGTCTGTTGGGCCCGCATGGCGCAACTTGAGAGAATGATATCGGGTTCAATCCCTTTTAAAAGCAGATAGGAAGCCATCGTTTTGGCCTCTTTGCGCCCCTTGGCGCTCAACTCCCGCTCCATATCGGTCAACAGCGGATCTTCCCAGCTCCCCTTGGCACTGCGAATAAGACAAAGCCGTTTCATATTAATCAGAGCCTGGCCAGTTCGTCGGAAATCGACTTGGCGATCTTGTCGATCACCATTTTGGCCAGCGCGATATTGCCGTCATCCCGGAAGATGCAAAAAATATCGATTTTGGCAAACTCGTTACCGTGGTGTTCCCCGGCGCTTTTCACCAGCATCACGTGACCGTCCTGCGTTTTGGTCTCTACCGAAGCCGCCTCGGCAAAGCCGATATCCAGCGACGTTTCGCTGATGGTGCGGAAGGTGTCGTTGAAGATGGTGGCGGCATAGGCGATGTCGGTGCCGGTATGCTCGTTTTCCACATAGAGGGTCTCGCCGGTGTAGTTGAGCACCGCCGCGCCCAGGTAACCGTTGATTTTGGTCAGTCTTTGCATCTTCTCGTCAAAATTGATCATTCTCTCTCCTTATCGGTTCAGGTTTTGCATAAAGGTGTTAAAACTTTTGGCGTCTGTGAGGCCGTTTTCGTTCAAAAAGGCGTTAAACGCCTGCCAGGAGGCCTCTTCGCCCTCCTCTTTCTCAATCCTCAGCCACTCGGCGTAAAGTTTGCCTATGGTCTCTTTGGCCTCGGGCTTGACGGCCCGACGGGTGGACATATAGTTACGGAACGAGCCGTCGGGGTTCTTGGCCATCTTGACCGTGGCAAGCACCCAGTAGTAACTGCCGTCTTTGCAGAGGTTTTTGACAAAAGCCACCACGTCTTCGCCTTTTGTGATATGCTCCCAAAGATAGCGAAACACCGCTTTGGGCATATCGGGATGGCGCAAAATGGCATGGGGTTTGTCAAGCAGTTCCCCCTGACTATAGCCAGAGATCTTCACAAAAATGGGGTTGACATAGGTAATGTTGCCCTCGGCGTCAGACTTGGAGACAATAAGGTCAATGCTGGTAACCTCTTTTTCATTCTCAATGGGTTCGGGTCGTTGCATGCTCTAACTCCTTTCAGTTGGCTTGGCGGAGAATCGCTTTGATCTCCTCTTTCTTAAACGGTTTGCCCGCGATCACGTCAAACAGGTCCCTCTCTTCACGGTCGGGATCGCCGGAGATGGAGACGGCTTTGATGGGTTGGGCGCCCTCTTGGCTCTCCAACGCGCGATAATCACGCAACATCTCTACCCCGCTCATACCCGGCATCTGCATATCGGTATACAACACATCATAGGGCCGACCGGCCAGGAGCGCCTCTTTAAGCAGGAAAAAGCCCTCCAATCCGTCATAAGCCACATCAATGTCACAATACTCCTCTTTCAAAATATTCTGAAGCAGTGCGATACTGATGCGATCATCCTCTACGATCAATACCCGCTTGGGACGGCTGTGAGCCACAAAGTCGGCCAGGGCCATGCCGTAAAACTCATATTGCGAAACCAGTATGGCCCCCTCATACGCTTTTGGGTCCATGGAGAGGAATGTCTGCTCTACTACCATAAAAGGGATCTCGTTATCTTGCGCAAACGAGAGTGTCTCTTTGCTAAGACGGTTTTGGAAAAGAATCAGGTTGGTTGTCTCGGCAGGTACATCAGCCAGGCTTTGCACCGCTTTGATACGATCGGCGGAGAGGCCCAGGCGCACAAGATAGCGGCCGATATTCTCTGCCACCGCCCAATCTTGTTTATCCATTAAAATAGTAACATAAGCGTAGTTGAGCCCAAAACCGTCCCGGGGCTTAAACCCTTCAAGCGGCAGGCTGAAGAAAAAGTCACTTCCCTTTTCCAACTCGCTTTGAAGTTGCAGTTCACCACCCATCTGGCGCACATACTCGGCGCAGATACTCAAGCCCAACCCCGTGCCGCCGAAACGGGCTTTGGTATCATCCTCGGCCTGCACAAAGGGCTTGAAAACCTCCTTTTGCTTCTCAGGCGCAATGCCGATGCCTGTATCTTTGACCGAGACGCTGATACGCTTTTCATCCGCAAGATAGCGGACGCTAAAGTAGATATGCCCACCCTCCGGCGTAAACTTCAGGGCGTTGGAGATAAGGTTCATCACCACCCGCTTGAATTTAACGGTCTCCAACGCCGCCTCCTCGGGCAGCAGAGGGTCAAGGTAAATATGGTACCCCACCCCTTTTTGGGCCATATTGGCCGAAAAGATATGGGCGATCTCGGCAAAAAAATGGGGAAGCGCCACCCGCTCTTTCCGGTCAGCCTCCTCACCGGCCAGTTTGGCGGAGAAGGTATCCAGAATGGAGGTGGTCAACTGGTTAATCAACACGGCACTGCTCTTGGCGTACCCCACATACTCTTTAAGACGCTTATCCTCAATCTGCTCTTCCAGCAGTTCCAGAAAACCGGTCAGGTTATTGGCGGGCGTGCGAATATCATGCACAATCTGGGAAGTCATGGCCAATAACTCGTTTTGATCCTCCTTGCGGTGGTCGATCTTTTCAATATGCTCCACCTTTTTGGCCACCCGCTCACCGGCGTGCACAAGACAGTGACACTGGCCGTCGCTCCCCTTTTTGAGGGGTTCCTTGCCCATGTTGGCCATCATCTTGCACACCGCGTCGATCACGAAGGGGGTAATGGAGTGGAAAATCTCCAGATCTTTGCGGGTAAAGTTTTTGATCTTTTTGACAGACGAGTAGCAGGTGACAATGCCCACCAACTCTTTTTTGTGCATCAAAGGAATGGCGATTTTGGATTTGATGCGTATATTGTCGGGGTTGTCAATCTCGGGCACATACCCTTTTTCACTGGTAATATAGTTGTATATAGCGCTTTGGCGGGTAATAAAACTTTTGTATAACAGACCCCTTTTCTCCTCCATCGAAAGCTCCCGCACGCCGCTTTCGCGCTCTCTGAGCAGACGGGGATAGTCGTTGATCCATATAGAGGCAAACTCCGACTCCATCAGATCGGTAATCACATCTTCAACGATTCGGTTGATCGCTTTGTTATCCGTTAACGCCCGAATCTCTTTGGATGCTTGATCAATGCGCTCTTTAATTTGCTGTAATTTCATGAAAACCCCCAGAACTTTTCTGGCAAGAAGTATAAAGGGCAAATCTCACCCGAATTTTCGTAAATTCTGTACAATCTGTATAGTTTACGCTATGAAATGCCCTATTTCAGGGATTTGTTGATATAAAGATTTTGTAAGGAAATTGACGGTTTTTTGATGAATTTGGCGTAAAACAGTAAGAAACAAGGGCAACCTATCGGTAAATCAGTCGCCCAAATCCCAGTAAAAAGAGCAGGGCCGCCCCGTTTTTGAAAGCGGGATCGTAAAGGAGTAAAAAGATGGCCCCAAGCATCGCCGCAAACGCCAACAGAACCGGACGCTGGTAGGCCAGGGCCTCTTTTTTGAGCCACTCCAGCTGGCGCAGGGACATCTCCACCCGCATCGTCCCCTCGCTGGCCTGGCGAAGGGTGGTTTTAAGGTCTTTGAGCAGCCACGGCGCGTAGGCGATCTCGTCGGCGATCATCTCGATGACGGAGCTTTTGATGCCAAGGGCTCTGGGAATGTTGGCCTGCAGTACGGGCAGAATATCCTTAATGCCGTTGAAGTTGGGGATATAGGTGGTCCCCAGCCCCTCCACGATGGCGCTGACACGAAGAATATAGATGGCCTCCTGGGGCAGTTTAAAAGGCAGACTGCGGGTAGACTCCAGCACCTCAAAGGCCAAAGTCTGCATATCAATGGCGCTTAGACTCTCATCGGCAAAAATATCAAACATCCGCTCCACAAACTCGGCCAGCTCGCTCTCGGGCGCCTCGTAGGCAATAGTCCCCAGCCGTTTGGCGCTGGCGACATACCGGCCGTAGTCACGCTCATGGGCCGCCTTGATCATCTCAATGATCGCCACCCGCGTGCTTTCACCCACCCGCTTGACCATGCCAAAATCAAGCAGTACCAGCTCGCCCTTTTCGTTAATGAGTAGATTTCCGGGGTGCGGGTCGGCGTGAAAGTAGCCTTTGACCAGCATCTGCTCGGCGTAAAAGCGTACCAGCTTGTCAATAACGGGCCGAAAGTCGATGCCCGCGGATTTAAGAGCCTCTTTGTCGTCAAAGCGCCACCCTTGCATGAAGCTCATCACCAGCGCGTCATCACTGCAAAAGGGTTCGTAAGGTTTGGGAAAGTGCACCCCGAATCCGGCGTAAACGGCGCTGAACTTCTTGAGGTTGCCAAGCTCGTGGCTTAGGCTTACCTCCTGCAAGATCATTGCCGAAAACTCCTCGATCACCGCCTCAATGGAGTGCTTGGTATAGTGGGAAAAGAGGGGGCGAAAGAGCGCGTGCATGGCCCGCAAGATCCGTATGTCGGCCCTCACCCGCCGCTCTATTCCCTCCCGGCGCAGTTTGACCGCCACTTTGGTACCGTCATTTAGCCAGGCTTCGTGCACCTGACCAATCGACGCGCTGGCGATGGGGACGGGCTCAAAACGATCAAACGGATTTTGTTTTCCAAAAGCCCGCATAAAAACCCGCTCAAAATCGCTTTTTGGCATCGGCGGCAGTTCATCATGGAGGGTTTTAAGCTCGTTAAGATAGTCGGCGTCAAAAAAATCGGCCCGCGTCGCCAGCACCTGCGCCAGCTTGATAAAACTGGCCCCAAGCGCCACGATGGCTTCGCGCATACGCGCGGGCGCGTAGGGGCGCAAACCCAAAAAGCTTTGGCGCCGCTTGATAAGCAGAAAAAAGGTCAAAAGTAGCCGAAAGACCCGCCACACGCGGGAAGGCGCGTAGAGGTTTCTCACTTTTTCAGGCTGTCTTTGAGAGCCTCAATGTCGGCTTTGGTCGCCAATCCCAGCTCGTCAATCACCTCTTTGAGTACGCTTTTGAGCTCCTCTTTGGCTTTGGCCTCCTCCTCTTCGCCTCTTGTTTTGGCTTTGTCCAGTACCTTTTCCAGCTCCTCTTTGGAGAGTTTGCCCTTCTCGCGCAGTTTCTCCAACTCTTTTTCCACCCGTTCCCTGGCCAGCAGTGCGCCGCCCAGACCGGTATAAAGCAGATCTTTTAGCATCTTCGCCTCCTGTTGCTTTTTGGCGATTGTAGCACAAAACGGGTATGGTAAAATATAACAAACCGGGTTAAAAGGATTGAACATGGGCGCGCCTGAAATAGAACCCCGCTATACATGGGAAGACTATCTGCATTGGGAAGATCGCTGGGAGCTCATCGGCGGCATCGCCTACGCCATGTCCCCGGCCCCGTATCCCCGGCATCAACGAATCGTGGGACGCCTATTCAAAATATTGGGCGACACCCTTGAGTGCCCCGAGTGCGAAGTGTGGGTCTCGCCTATTGACTGGAAGATCGACGAAGAGACGGTGGTACAGCCCGATGTGGCCGTTTTCTGTAACGAAGATGTCGATAATCCCTTCTTTACCAAAACCCCGCCTTTGGTGGTAGAGGTGCTGAGCAAATCGACCGCCCATAAAGATGTCACCGTCAAGTTTGAGCTGTATGAACGCCTCGGGGTGCGGTGGTATGTGATTGTCGATCCTGAAACCGAGCGGGCCGAAATTTATGAAAACCAAAACGGCTGTTATGAGCTTTTTTGTCGCATCGACGAAACCAAAAAGGTTGTAACAATGCGGTGGGGGGCTTGCCGGGCGGAGATTGATTTTGAGAAGGTGTTTGGCTAAATCATTTAACTCTCCAACATCCCACGCGCCGCCTCATAATCCATCACCGCCACCCCACAGTCGACAAAGCCCCGATCTTCGGTGACAATCAGAGCGCACCCCTCTTTTTTGGCGCAAAGGCACTGGAGGGTATCTTCAAGATCCACATCATAAAGCAGTGACATCTCGACCGCTTCATGCATCAATGCCTCCCCGTAAGGTACGACCGACCACTCCCGAAGCACATAACGGAAAAATTCCAAAACCTGTCTGTTTCCCCTGCGAATGTAAAAAATAGTGCTGAACATATCCTCGCTGATCACGATGCGCCACCCGTCACGACTGAGCCGATCCAGCAAGATCATCGCTTGGGGATGTTTGGGACGCTTGTCATCGAGAAAATCAAGAATGATATTTGTATCAAGAAAAATATGTTTGGATGTCTGATTCATTCGATTTCACGCATCTTCTTAGCCTTGATCTCCTGCGCACTCAGGTTTTCGGTGGCTCCGGAGAGTATCCCTGCAAAGCGCATAATATCCTTTACCCGATTCTGATGCTCTTTCGCCAGCCTCATCTCCAAAAAGGCCTTGACCTCATCGGCGTACTTTTCAGGAACAAATACCCCCTTATAGTCATGGGACTTCCTATCTTCAATGTCGATATAGTCGTACTCCTTGAGCTTCTTGCCGCTTCGGGTGAGTTCGCGGATGCTCATGGTCGTGGTATGGGGCACGGCGTCTCCTTTTGACGATTTTTATCGATTATAGCACATTTGACGATATCGTCAATCGGCACATATCGCGTACCACGCTTGTCCCAAGCTAACAGCGCCGTCGTTGACGGGGGTTTTGCGAGGAAGCAGGAGTTTGCGGTGTTTAAGACGCGCCAGCAGTGCTTCGCAGAGGGTGCGGTTTTGAAAGACGCCGCCAGCAAGCACGACGGGCAGATCGGGATAGTCGGCCGATATTTGCTCCACCACCCCAGCCAAAGCGGGTATAAAACCCGCTACCGCCCGCTCATCTCCCCGCGCCAGTCTACGCACCAACGGCTCCCAGTCCATGACCGTTCGCCCCCCTTTTTTCTCCAAACAAAAAGCGTCATAAAATTTTTCACTTTTCACTATTAACTTTTCACTGCTGTTGGAAGCGACTGCTTCCAACAGCAACCCCGCCTCCCCCTCGTAGCTCACCCTCTGACACACCCCCGTCAGGCTCGCCACGGCGTCAAAGAGCCGTCCCATAGAGGTGGTAACGGGGGCATTGAGCCCCTTTTGCCACGCCTGGTGCAAAAGTTTGATCTCAGACGGGCTAAAGGCTCTCACCGTCGGGTTATTCATAGCCAAAATCTCTTCAAGAGTAAAGAGTTCAAACAGCAGTGCCAACGCCGACCGCCTGGGCTCTTTGACCGCCTTTTCGCCGCCAAGCAAACAAAAGGGGCGCAGGTGCCCTACCCGCTTAAACTCCTTAACATCGGCCACCAACACCTCCCCGCCCCAGACGGTGCCGTCCTCGCCGTAACCCGTGCCGTCCCACACGAAGGCCAATACCGGATCTTTGTGGCCGTACTCGGCCATAACGGCCAGGGCGTGAGCATGGTGGTGTTGCACCGCCACGGTCGGTTCGCTCCGCGCTTTGGCCCAGCGGGTTGTGTCGTACCCGGGGTGTTTGTCGCACACGATGAGATTTGGCGAAAAGTCGTAAAAGCGCCTGAAAGTCTTAACGGTGCGCTCAAAAAAGGCCATCGGCCCGATGCCGTGCAAGTCGCCGATATGGGGAGAGAGCACCATCTGCTTGCCAAAAGCCAGCGCCAGGGTGTTTTTCTGCTGGGCGCCGACGGCAAGAATCTTCTTGTTGGTCAGCGTCTCAAGCGCCAAGCTCAGGGGCGCCATACCCCTGGCCACCCTTAGCCACTGCACCCACTCCCCGCCAATCACCTGCGCCACGCTATCATCCACGGCGTTGACGATCTTTCGGTTATGATCCAGCGCCGCGTCGATCACACGGCCCAGTTTGGTAATCAGTTCATCATACTCCCGAATAATCGGCTCATCGCTCAGATTCGCGCTGGTGGCCACCAGCGGCACGTCCAGATGGTCAAACAGCAGGTAATGCAGGGGCGTATAAGCAAGCATGAGGCCAAGACGGTCGATATTTGGAGCGACAAATTCGCTCAAAGTAAAAGGTAAAAAGTAAAAGGTAAAAGATTTGGAAGGGGCTTCGCCTCTTTTTTTAAGCAGAACAATGGGGCGCTCTTTGGAAGTAAGCAACTCGCGCTCTTTGTCGTCCATCTCGCAAAGAGTTTCGGCCATATTGAGGTCTTTGACCATGAGCGCGAAGGGCTTTGTGGGCCGCCGTTTGCGTTCTCTTAGCCGCCGCACCGCCTCGTCGTCGGTGGCATCACACATCAGGTGAAAGCCCCCCAACCCCTTGACGGCGACAATCTTGCCCGCTCTCAAAAGCTCCGCCGTCTTGACAATCGCTTCGCGCCCTTTAATTCTGCACTCTCCATTCTTAATTCTTAATTCAAGTGTTGGACCGCAGGTCCAACACGCGATGGGCTGGGCGTGGTAGCGCCGTCCGGCGGGATCTTCATACTCCGCCCTGCACGCCTCGCACATCGCAAAATCACGCATGGAAGTGTTGGGACGATCATAAGGGACGGTACGGGTAATCGTGTAGCGGGGGCCGCAGTCGGTGCAGTTGATAAAAGGGTAGCCAAAGCGGCGGTCGGCGGGGTCGCGCATCTCTTTCAGGCACGCCTCGCACACCGTCATATCGGGCAGTACCGGCACGCTTTTTTGCGAAGATTTGGATGAGAGTATCCGAAAATCCCGCTCTTTCAAAGGGGCGATCTCTTCGATTTCGACCCTATCAATCCGCGCCAGCGGCGGGGGGTGAACTTTTAGCTTTTTAACAAAGGCTTCCAGGGCCGTTTTCTCACCCTCAATCTCCAGCGTCACGCCGTCGCCGTCATTGCGCACCCAGCCGCCAAGGCCCGCCTCCACGGCGTAGCGGTAGAGGGCGGGGCGAAACCCCACCCCCTGCACCAGTCCGGTGATGTTACAGCGCCAGCGCGCCAAGAAGCGTGTTCTCCCTGCCCGCAGGCAAGAGCCGGTTCATCAAAAACGGTTGATGCCCCATCTTCTTCTGCACCCGGCTAAAGAGCGACGGATGGCCAAATGCCCTGCCGCAAAGCACCAGATGCTCCGCCTTGGCCTTGGCCTTGAGGGTCGTGGCCACGTCGGTCACGTAGTCGCCGAAAGACTCAAAAACGGAGTAGGCCATCAGGGTGCGCTCCATCCCGGCCAATTTGTAGCTTAAAAGGCTGGCCACAAAGGCGTAGGGGTCAAACCGGTTGTCTTTGAGCCTGGTATCTACCTGCACGCCCCCCTTGCCGCCAAAGGCCATCGCCTCCACGCCCACGGCCTCAAAGCCGCCCGCCAGCTCCATAATCACCGCCGCCGCTTCAAATATATTGCCCACTTCGCCGCCAAAGAGGCGTTCGGCTATGGCGGGATAGCGTGTTTGAAAATTCTCTACCAGCCTATCAGACCCCTCTCTCAAACCGGCGATCCGCTCTTTGAGCGCCTGCCCGTCAAAGGGGGTGGGCGGCACGGCCACAATGGGCTTGGTGCCGTTGTAGTAGACAAACGCGGGCTCCTCGTCAAAGTAAACCCCCACGGCGCTTTGGCCCTTTAGCCCGTGTTCGGCCAACACCGAAAGCACCGACGCGGAGGCGGTATCAAACGCCACCGTCACGCTGTGCTCCAAAGGCGGCGTCTCGTTTTCGGGCACATACAACGCCCTGGCCTCGGCCTCCTCGAAGCGCTCCATGGCGTCTATGAGCACCCCTTTCTCATCGGGCACCGCCGCCAGGTCGCCCACCACGGCCACCCGGTCATAGCGCCCCGGCAGGCGAAGGGGAAACACCACCCGCTCCCCTTCTACAAAAAAGCGCACCGACTTGTTGATAAAAAGACGGCACTCTTTTTGAAAACGCAAAGGCAGATCGAAGCTCACCCGCATATCGGCCTCGCAATCTTCCTCTACCTCCTCATAGGCCACATACGCCATACCGCGCGCTTTCAACTCTTTGGCCAGCAAGATGGTAAAGCCCTCATCGGGATACTTCACGGCGCTGACACGTCCAAAGGCGTTTTGGGCTCTCTCGTCGGCCACCGCCGCCCAAAGCAGGGGCCGCTCCAGGCTCATCAGCGCCCGTGTCTCCTCCCCGATCACCGCCAGCGTTTCGGGCAGGCTGACAGCGTCGGTAAGCAGTAAGACCGCCCCTTTGGCCCCGTGCCGTGCGCCGTCGTAAAAGAGGCGCCACCCCATTAAGCTCTTCACCAATACCCGCTTGCCGTCGGCAATCGCCCCGGCGACGGTTTCAAAGAGCTTTTTGAAACTGCCCGCGTCGTTGGCGATCTTACTTTTTCCGCCCGCTTCCAGCCGCACCGGCACCCCGCAATCGTGGCAACTGATCAGCGGGGCGTCTTCTCTAAAGGGGTTGCGCACCGACTCTTGCAAACACTCCTCGCACGGTACCAAAAAACGCATGACGCTGTTTTGGCGCGTAAAAGGGTAGCGCTCCGCGAAAGGGTGTTGGGCCCCGCAGAAGTTGCAGTGGGTAAAGGGGTAGTAGTAGCGCCTTGAGGCGGGGTCAAACATCTCCTTCATACAGCGCGGGCACAGCCCCAGGGTACGGGGGAGGCGTTCGCTCTTTTCCTGCCGTAAAGCGGGCGCGGGGCCCTCCACGCTCTTGTGGGAAGAGCCTCTCATATACAAAGAGGCGGGCAGAACCTGCGCCAGCGCCTCGAAAAATTCCGCCAAACCGGGGGTGTTGTCATCGGCCGTGACGGTAACGGCCCCCTCGCTTTGCACCACCGAAACCGCCACGCCCCGCTCTTTGGCCAGGGCGTCGATAAAATCACGAATATACCGGTAGGGCGCCTCAAACTCCAACGTAAAGACAAATGCCATCTCTTTTCCTTAATCAAGCGTCTCAAAGCGGATCGTCAGGATGCGAGAGCGACAGGAGTGACGGGCTCTCGCACCCGAACCAACCGCTTTACGGTTTCGCCATGGTAGGGGCGTTGTAGGCCGAAATAATCGCCTCCAGCGACCGCCCCGCTTTGGGCCTGGCCGTAATGCCCGCGCGGGCCAGTTCACGCAGTGTCTCTTCCACCATCACCGGCACATGGGGCATGAGCTCAGGTGTCAGGGAAATATCGACACACTCGATCTCACGGGGGACGATGCCGATAACATTGACCTCGGCCATATGCTCCAGGAGTGAACAGATCTCCAGCATCTCCACCACCTCCACCTCGTGGGCGGTTTTGCGGTAGGCCCCCAGCCCCATCAGCTCACGGGCAGGAAGGTTGTAAACCGATCCCGGCGTATCGTCAATGCTGACGGTATCAAGAATAATCACCTTCTTGTAGCTCTGGTAGTAGTTCATCAGTTTAAACCCCAGGGTGCCGCCGTCTATGATATCGATTTCGGGAGAGAAAGTATAGTTCTCCTCCAAATACTTGGCGGCGTACACCCCCACCCCCTCGTCTTTGAAGAGGATGTTGCCGATACCGATGACAACCGTATCGCTGTATGGCTCCACCTATTTGGCCTCTTTGACAAACTTCTCGCCGCCAAAGGCGATGGCGATGTCGCCTTCACGCCAGTAGATGGTGCGCCACACCTGGTAGTAGATGTGAAACATGGTCCAGGCCACAATGAGCCACATGGTGTAGTGGTGGCTGATGCGCACATCCATCAGCGTGCCGCCGGTTGCCGCGATGGTCCAGTCGGTAAAGAGGTGCAGCATGGCCGGCCACCAACCGCCGATAGAGCTAAGCCCCGACTCCAGGCCGTGCACGTACAGTTGCAGACCCGTCAAAAGCATCCACGCCAACAGCAGGTGCAAAATGGTGAAGTAGACCGTATTGAAACTGTCGGCGTGGGAGCTGTCAAACTTCTTGCGCCGGTTCAGCGTCAGGAGATTTAGCACCACCTCAATGAACTCCTTGATGTTGGAGGGGGTGGGCAACACCTTTTTATAAGGCTTCTCAAACCGGCTGAAGAAGTAGAGATAGGCGATCACGATGGAGGTGACATCCAGAATGATCGCCCCGATAAAGTGAATCCAGCGGTTCCAGGCCATCACATACTTGTCCACCGCCCCTTCGGCGATGAAGCTTTGGTAATAGGGGTGGGCGATGTAAAGCCCCGTGATCACCGCCGCCAAAATCGAAAAGGCGTTGACCCAGTGAATGATCCGCCCCGCCGTGGTCATCCGTTTGACCGATTTGTATCCGGGTTTCATGGCGACCTCCTTAAATGGCGCAGGCCGTATCGACCTTGTAAACACCCAGCTCTTTGCCTTTGGTATCGACAATATGCACCGCGCAGGCGATACAGGGGTCGAAACTGTGGATGGTGCGCAAAATCTCAAGCGGCTGTTCGGGATCGGCCACTTTGGTGCCGATCAGGCTCGCTTCATACGCCCCCATGCGTCCCTTGTGGTCCCGGGGCGCGGCGTTCCACGTAGAGGGCACCACCGCCTGATAGTTGGCCACTTTGCCGTTTTCAATGCGCACCCAATGCCCCAGCGCCCCCCGGGGCGCCTCGGCCATGCCGTAGCCTTTGGCATCTTTGCTCACCTTGTCAAAGTCAAACTCCGTCCACGTAGAAAGATCGCCTCCAGCCACGTTGGCGGCCAACTCGTCCACCCACTCGACCATCACGTCGGCCATCAGTTCGGTCTCGATGGCCCGGCCCGCCGTACGGCCCACGGTAGAAAAGAGCACCTTGGTAGGCAGGTTGCCGTTTTTGAGAAACTTCATCACATACTCGCTAATGCGCTCATCCTTGGCGGCCACACCCACGATCATCCGCGCCAACGGCCCCACCTCGACCCGGTTGTCGTCGTAAATGGGCGATTTGATCCAGCTGTATTTGCCCTTGGTATCCAGGTAGGCGATGCCGTTCTCTTTTTTGCCAAAGCCCGTGTATTGCGGATCGGTTTTGCCGTCGAAGGGGTGCAGGGGCTTGTCGCCCTCGTACCAGCTGTGGGTGACATCCTCGGCGATCTTGCTCTGATCGACCGGAATAACCTTGCTCAAATCGCCGCCCAGCACCACGCCGCCGGGGAAGAGGAGTTTGGCGTTGTAAAAACCGGTATCGTCCAACCGGAAATCGCCGTAGGCCATGTAGTTTTTCAGCCCCGCGCCGGTGCCGTCCAGCGCCTCATCGGCGTACATGGTGCCCGCCATGTAGACATCGGGCAGATACGCCTGTTTGACAAAGCGGCGGGCAGTCATGAGCAGGTCTTTAAAGAGCGCGATGCGGGAGGGGTTTTGAATATCCTGCACGCAGGTCACCCCGCCGACGACAATGCTCTGCGGATGCGGGTTCTTGCCGCCGAAAATCGCCATCATCTTGGCCATATCCCTTTGCATATCCAGCGCCTGGAGGTAGTGGGTGACACCCAGCAGGTTTTGCTCGGGCGTCAGCTTGTAGTGTTTGTTGCCCCAGTAGCCGTTGCCAAAAATTCCCAAGCGCCCCTGCTTGACAAACTTGGCCACCCGCTCCTGCACGGCGGCAAACTCGCTCTCACTGTCCGTCCAGGGCCGCTCGCCCGCCACACCGGCCCACTTTCTGGCCTCTTCGGCGGTCTTTTTGGGGTCGGCCTTGAGCGCGGAGGTGATATCCACCCAATCCAGCGCGTGCAGGTGGTAAAAGTGCACCACGTGGTCATGTATATAAAGCGCCCCCTGGATCAGGTTGCGCACGATCCGGGCGTTTTTGGGAATGGTCACGCCAAAAGCGTGCTCCACCGCCTCGATACTGCGCTGGTAGTGCGTACCAGTACACACCCCGCAGATCCGCATGGCCAAAAGGCCGCAGTCACGGGGGTCACGCCCTTTGAGAATGGTCTCAATGCCCCTGAACATCGTAGAGGAGCTGTAGGCGTCCACGATGGTGTTATTGTCGTCAATCACCGCCTCGATACGCAGGTGCCCCTCGATACGGGTGATCGGATCTACTACAATATGTTTGCTCATTACGCTTCTCCCTCGTCAGATTTCTTGCCCGCCACAGCGCTGGCCGCCGCGTGAATACCGATACCCACGGCGGTTGCCGTCAACACGCCCAGACCAAATTCGTCCACCGTCTTCTCCACGCCGCCCGTGGGGGCTTTGATGTGGGCGTCGGCCATGGGGCGCTCATAGGCGTATTTGTCCCAAAAATCAGGCTCGCTACAGCCGATACAGCCGTGTCCCACGCCCACGGGCCAGTTGACGCTCTCGTTATAGCGGATGATGGAGCAGTTGTTGAAGGTCATCGGGCCTTTACACCCCATTTTGTAGAGGCAGAAGTTGTTTTGCGCCCCTTCATCGCCCCACTCTTCGACAAACTCGCCCGCGTCAAAGTGTGCCCGGCGCTCGCAGTTGTCGTGGATGCGGTAGCCGAAGGCGAATTTGGGCCTTAGCAGTGCGTCAAGCTCGGGAATCTGGCCGGTCAACACGTAGTGCAAAATCACGCCCACCATGTTGGCGGGGTTGGCGGGGCAGGCGGGAATGTTGATGATGGGCTTGCCTTTAATCAGATCCATCACCCCCGTCGCGCCCGTGGGGTTGGGGGCCGCCGCCGGCACGCCGCCAAAGGTGGCGCAGGTGCCTACCGCCACGATGGCCGCCGCGTCTTTGGCCACTTTGAGCAGATGCTCTTCAAAGGTCTCGCCCGAAGCGCCGATGGTACACCACTCTTTGCCCACGCCGGTGGGTACGGCCCCTTCGACAAAGAGAAGATATTTGTTTTTGAAAGTATGCATGGCGTCTTCCAGTTGCGCCTCGGCCTGGTGGCCCGCGGCGGCCATGATGGTCTCATTAAACTCCAGGCTGATAATGTCAAGAATGATCTCGTCAATCTTGGGCCCGTCGCTTCTAAGCAGTGCCTCGGTATTGCCCGCGCAATCCTGGAGCTCCAGCCAGATCACCGGCACCCGGTTCATCACCTCAGCCGCCTCGGCCACCAGCGGCTCGAAGAAGCTGGGAAGCATCAGCATCGCCGTCGTGGCGCTCACCCACTTCATAAAATCACGCCGATCATACCCCTCGTCGCTGAGCACTTCGCTCAGCTCCACGCCGTTACCCAGCGGCTCCATGCGTTTGAGCTCCTCCAGCCGCGCCTTGCACCGGGCAAAAAGATCCCGGTAATAGGCGTCACCCCGGTTCGTGTCGACACGCGCGCTCTTGGTGGTAAAGAGTGTGCGCACCGCGTCCTGTCTATCCGTCATAGGTCACCTCCGAATGAATGGTCATTCACTATTTTAAAGGAGCGACTCTTAGGCTGATATTAAAAAATTAAATCTTTTATTAAAAAGATTTTTTCCTATATTAAAAGCGGACCAAAATTTACTGGGTGGTACAAACAGAACAGACATCAAAGGCTTTAAAGACCACCTCGGCGGCCTTCTCATCTTTCAACCCCACCATGGCCGTGGCGGCCACACCCGGCTCATCCGTCGCGGAAGCCAGATTCCACTGGGTCGGGGTAATAATGCAGTACCGCGCGATCCGCCCGTTTCTTAGATGCACCCTGTGCAAAAGCGACCCCCGGGCCGCCTCCACCGCCCCCTCTCCTTTTAGTGAGCCAAGCTCCCGCAAAGCGTGGCGGGGCTTTATATAGGAGGGTTCGCCAAGATCGATTTGCCTGAGCATCTGGGCCGACCGGCACAACAAAACGGCCGCCTCCTTGACCCGGGCGATAATCCGGGTGCTCACGGCGTCACGGTAGCGCCGATGCAGACGGCGTACCAGCGGATCCTTGGCCACCATGGCCCGGGCCAGGGGCCCCACTTCGTAAAAGCGCCCCCGGTAACGCACCGGTTTGGCGAAGTTGGCGTACCCGGCGCTTTGGAGCGGCTCATCTTCTTCCACGTAGGCCGTCTCCACGGCGGCCAGGCGCGTCTTGAGCGATTTGCCCGCCGGGCCGGCCGCGTGATCGGCCAGCACCAAAAACCTGTCAAAGCTCTGTCCCGCTTCCAACAGCTCAAGCGCCTCCAGTCGGCGAAGCAAAAGCGCCAGGTCCCCTTCCGTTCGCCACAAAAGCGCGGGGTCTTCCAGTTCGGCCATCGCGTCAACAGAGAGTCCCATCCGCTTTTGAAAGAGCGCGCCGGCCTCCTCTACCGCCGCCAAAGCCTGCAGACGCTCCACATGGGAAGGGTCGCACATCACCCCGCCGGGCAGGGCGTAGGAGGTGTGGGGCCACTGCCCGCCCATCACCGCCACGGCCCGCCCGCAGGCCGACGCCGCCGTATGGGCTGAAAGCACGGAAACGTCCCTGTTGTACGCCGGGCCCATGACAACGGGCAGGAGTGTCAGATAAAACCACTTCAGGTGGTTTTGCACCATCTCCATGGCCAGCGTAAAACGCCTGAGCGTTCGCGCCTTAGCCGAAATTTCAAGCGACACGCCGGCTTGCGCGTAACACGACTCCAGCGCCGCCACCGTCGCCATCAGGTGGGCGTGACCGCAGATCCCGCAAACCCTGGGGGTAAAGGCGAGCGCGTCCAGCGCGTCGCGTCTTTGCAGAATCTTCTCCATCCCCCGGATATGGGGAAAGAGAATATCGGCCCTTTTGATACGCCCGTCCGCATCTTTTTCCAGCCGTAAAAGGGCCTCCCCCTCCACGTGCTCGATCAACCTTTGTATCACGGCTCCTCCTCCCCGAATTTGCGCCGTGTTAGACGGGGAATACGAAACGCCTTGGCCATGCCGGTGAGTGTCAGATAGGCCCGTTTGGGCACCTCCAGCGGCAGTCGGGCGGGAATGGACATGAGCGTTTCGGTCTCAAAGAGCCGCTCGGCGGGAAAGTCGGGTTCGGTACAGCCGATGCAGGGCATACCGGCGCGGGTTTTGGAGTTAACGCCGTTCCACAAAATCTTGTTGCAACTGCCGCGGGTATAGGGCCCCCGGCACCCCTGCTCATAAAACAGACACCCCTCTTTGGCGCCAAAGTCTTTGGCATCCACTTTCCACTCAAAATATTCGTTGCGCAAGCACCCCTCGTGCACCGTATAGCCGTACAGCTCCACGGGCCGGCGCAGGTCATCAAGCCGGGGCACGGTGCCCAAAGCCAGCATACGCAGGGTAAAAAGGAGCCACTCGGGATGGACGGGACAGCCGGGCAGGTTGATGATTTTTTTCTCAAAGGCATCCAAAAAGCCGCCCCTTTCTTGCCCCGCGTAGAGCGCGCCGGCGATCTTGTCGGGCTCGTTGAGGCGGAAAATCCCCCCAAACACGGCGCACTGGCCCGCGCACACCACCCACTTGGCCCGCTTGGCGTAGCGGGTTATGAGCGTCAGTGCCTCTTCATCGCCCCTTGGTACCCCATCGCGGCGCAGTGCCCCCTCCACAATCAGGACATCAGGCGAAAAATCCCCCCCGCTCACCTCCTCCAGCGTCGCCTCGCAAGGTAGAAGAGGATGGTAGATAAAGGCAAACTCCCGCAAAACGCCCGCCATATCCGGGACGTTGAAAAAGGAGTGGGCGTTGCCGTTACAACTAAGCCCCTGCAACCACAAAAGCTTGAGGGCCATTACGCTTTGAGGGCCCCGTAGATGTTATCGGCGATCTCGTCGGCGTAGCTTTCAAGGTTTTTGGGCAAAATCCGCTCCCCGTTTAAAAAAGCCATACCCCCAAGATAGCCCATAAACAGCCCAAACGCGCTGAAAAAGTCCTGGTTTCGCAAGTCGCCCGCGCGCACCCCCTCCTCGAAAAAGACCATGATCTCGGTCATAAAAGGGGCCACGCAGATCATCCCCTCGCACCCGTCGTGAAAGACCTCCCGATTCGCCAGGTAGACACGCAAAAAAAACTCGATCAACTCGGGGCGCTCCTCACATAGGCCAAAATAGAAGCGCACAATACGCCGTATCTTCTCTTTTGTCGTCAACGCCGATTCGTTGATCTCATGAATCGTCTCTCCCAGCATCGTGGAGACGTAGCGGATAATCTCCTGCGCCAGCGCCTCTTTGGAGGGAAAATAGTTGTAAAGGTTGCCCACGCTCATATCCATCTTTTTGGCGATATCGGGAATGGTGGTGGCGTAAAAACCCTTTTGGGCAAAAAGCGAAAGGGCCGTTTCCATGATCTGTCCCCGGCGGGCCTCTTTTTTCAATTCCTTTTTCATAGAAATATTTTATCGAAAGTTTGGTTGCGACGCAGTATAATCGACAAAAAGTTTACCTGCAAGGAAGTCCCGTGATCGAAAAACTGGAGAAGATCGAAGAGATCTATTGCCGCAACCGGGAGCAAATCCGCGGCTATCTCATTAACCTGCTCAGGCAACACGAAAAAGAGGACTACTCCATCGACACCCTCAAAGAGCTGGTCAAAAAGACGCCCCACCTGATGGTCGCCTACGTGGTCAACGACGATTGCGTACAGGAGTCTCCCAATATCTACAAAGACCATATCAAAACCGAAGGCAAACTGGGAACCAACCGCCGCGCCTTTTTGCGCTACATTACCACCAAACGGGACAACTACTTCCTCTCCGACCCCTACTACAACGAGTACGCCGACAAAATCTACGTCCTGCTTTATGAAGAGCATGAGAACAAGATGCTCTTTTGCAACTTTGACATCAAAGCGGTCCTGGACGAACTGGGGCTGTGCGAAGAGCCCGAGACTATTCAACCCAACGCATAAGCCGATCGAACATCCTGTCACTGAAGAGCCTCTTGGCCCCATAAAAAAAGTGGGCCGGCAGTGTCACTCGGTAACGGATTTTGGGATTTGGGTCATTGAGCGCTTTTAACAACACCTTCGCCACCGCTTCCGGCCCCAGGGTGTAGGGAATATCCCGCTCACTCTTGAGCGCCTCCAGCTTCTTCTCATACACCGGCGCCAACCTCGCGCTTTTTATATCGATATGCTCCAGAAACTTTCGCAGGGCGTTTTGGCGAAAACGGCTGTGGATGGGCCCGGGCTCAATCAGCACCACTTTCACGTCCGTATCGGCCAGCTCCATGCGCAGGGTGTCGCTCAACGCCTCCAGGGCGTATTTGCTGGCGTTGTACGCCCCCCGGTAGCGCATGGCCGCGTATCCCAGCATGGAGGAGTTTTGCACAATCCTGGCAGACCCGTGGGCCAAAAGCAGGGGCAGGAGCTTAACGGTCAGCTCGTGGGTGCCAAACAGATTGGTCTCAAACTGGGCGCGCAGAGTCTCACGGCTTAAATCCTCCACGGCGCCGGGCTGGCCGTAGGCGGCGTTGTTAAAGAGCGCGTAGAGTTTTCCTCCCGTCACCTCTTTCACCCACGCCACCGCCGCGTCAATTGTATTTGAGTCGTCAAGATCGAGACAAAAAGCCTCAAACCCCTCCGCTTTCAAACGGGCCGTATCCGCTCTTTTTCGGGCGGTCGCCAGTACCCTGTAGCCCGCCGCTTTGGCGACATGGGCACAGGCGTAGCCTATGCCGCCCGGAGTGCAACCGGTAATGAAAAGTGTTTGGTCGGATTTGTTCATCAAAGCCCCCAAAGGGGGAGAGGAGATTAAAGTTGCGGGCCCGCCGCGGAGAAGTCGAAGTTACTGCCCGCATCATCGTAGCGGCGGAAGTTTTCCACAAACATACCCGCCAGCTTTTTAAGATTTTGCATATAAGCCTCTTTGTCCTCCCAGGTATTCATGGGGTTGAGCACCTCGGTGCTGACACCCTCCAGGGTTTTGGGGATCTGAAGGTTGAAGATGGGCAGGGTCTCAAACTCGCTTTCGTTGATGGCGCCGCTGAGGATGGCGTTGATACACCCGCGGGTATCCTTGATGCTCATGCGGTGTCCCACGCCGTAGGGGCCGCCGGTCCACCCGGTGTTGACCAGGTAGACATTCACGCCGTGCTCGTCGATCTTTTTGCCAAGCAATTGGGCGTAGACGGTGGGATGCAGGGGCAAAAAGGCTTCGCCGAAGCAGGCGCTGAAAGTCGCCACCGGCTCGGTAATGCCCCGCTCGGTACCGGCCACTTTGGCGGTATAGCCGCTCAGGAAGTAGTACATCGCCTGCTCTTTGCTCAAGCGGCTCACCGGCGGCAAAACGCCGAAGGCGTCGGCGGAGAGGAAGATGATGTTTTTGGGGTGGCCGCCCATGAGGGTACACTCGTGGTTTTCAATGTGCTCGATGGGGTAGCTGACCCGGGTGTTTTCGGTTTTACTGCCGTCGGCGTAGTCCACTTTGCCGTTTTCGTCTATGACCACGTTCTCCAGCAGGGCCCCTTTTTTGATGGCGCCGTAAATCTCGGGCTCGCTCTTGGGATCGAGATTGATCACCTTGGCGTAACAACCCCCTTCAAAGTTGAAGACCCCGTTATCGTCCCAGCCGTGCTCGTCATCACCGATAAGCCGGCGGTTGGGGTCGGTGGAGAGGGTGGTTTTACCGGTACCCGAAAGCCCGAAAAAGAGCGCCACGTCGTCATCTTTACCGATATTGGCCGAACAGTGCATGGAGAGCTTGCCCTCCAGCGGCAACCAGTAGTTCATCATGGTAAAGATGCCCTTTTTCATCTCGCCGCCGTACCAGGTACCACCGATAACCGCCGTGTTCTCCTCGATGTTAAAGACGACAAAGACATCCGAGTGAAGACCGTGCTCTTTCCACTTCCGGTTGGTTACTTTGCAGGCGTTGTAGAGCACAAAGTCGGGCTCAAAATTTTCCAGCTCCTCCTCGGTGGGGCGGATAAACATATTTTTGACAAAGTGCGCCTGCCAGGCCACCTCGCTGACAAACCGGATGGAGCGCCGGCTGTCGGGGCTGGCGCCGACAAAGACATCGGTAACGTAGAGATCTTTGCCGCTCAATTGCGCCTTGGCCAGATCAAGAAGCTCTTCATAGATCTCTTTGGAGATCGGCTGGTTAATCTCTCCCCAGGCGATATGCTCCTGGCTGGGAGATTGCTTGACAAAATATTTGTCTTTGGGGCTTCGGCCCGTAAAGACACCGGTATCCACCGCCGTCGCGCCGCTTTCGGTCAGCGTCGCCTCCCCTTTTTCCAACGTATGACGGATCACCTCGTCATAATCAAGGTTGTAAAAAACCTTCCCGATATTCTCCAGTCCCAGTTTGTCGAGTCCCTTAGGTGTCATGGTCCCTTTTCCGTGTTATGGTGATTGAAAGCCCGGCGGGCTTTTCTCCTGTAATTTTACTCTTCTAATCTTTGACGAAACAAAAACCGAAAGATTTTTCATACACTTACGCATCTATTCACGTTTTTGGCTTCTCTTTTGTCCGCAAGAGCCAAACAAACCCAGCCAACACCGCCAAACCCGTCAACGGCAAGATCCACGGACGGGTCTTGACATAGGCCAAAAAGAGCATAACGCTCTTGCCGCCCAAAAACGCTGTTACGCCCACTATCAGCGCCCAAAGCGCCGCGGATAGCAGGTTCAATACGCCAAACCGCCAGGCGTCGTAGCGGGTCAGGCCGATGGCGACGGGCACCAACGTCTTGACGCCGTAAATATACTTTTGCAAAAAGATCACCCACGTGCCGTACTTTTTCATCAGCAGGTGGGAGTAGGCCAGCTTGCGACGGTGCTTTTTCAGATAACCCAGTACCTCATGCCGATTGGCGCGGGTAAATAAAAGTAGGGCCTGATCGCCCAAAAAATTGGCGACAAACGCCACCGCCATACTCAACCCCAGATCCATTTTTCCCATAGAGGCCAGCACACCCGCCCCCGCCAGGGCGAAAAAACCGCCCCCAAGAGAGTAGAGAAACAAAATCAGATATCCATAAGTAGAAAGATGATCCATCAATGCGTTCACGCGCACCCCTCTACCCGGTTGCGTCCCAAATGTTTGGCTTTATAGAGTGCCTGATCGGTTTTTTCAAAAAGGGTCTCAAACTCGGGCAAATCTTTGATTTTGGCGCAACAAACCCCTATACTCACGGTCACTTTACCCGCCGGTAATTGAGCGATCTGCGTCTCCTCAACGGCTCGGCGAAGTTTTTGCGCCACACTCATCGCCTCGCGAATATCCCCATCCAGCACCGCCAAAAACTCCTCTCCGCCCCACCTCAGCAGATAGTCGTTTTGTCGCAACTTTGAGCGTATCAGCGCCGCCACCTCCTTTAAAACCGCATCGCCTCTGGCGTGCCCATAGAGATCGTTGACCTCTTTAAAATGGTCCAAATCACATAGCAAACAACACACTTTCGGTTTCTGGGCGGCCTCCATCACGATCTTTGGCAAAATCTTACGGTTATAAAGCCCCGTCAGGGCGTCAGCCATACTCTCATGCTCCAAGCGCAGTTCATTTTGCCGATAACGCGACACGTCAATCATCTCCAAAAAGAGCAGGTCATCCACATCCCTGGTATGGAGTTCATAAAATTGCCGTACCCCGTTAATATCCAGGCAGACCGTCTCCCCTTCCGACTTTTTCAACCACTCGATCAAATCTTCCCCATCCGCTTTTGCGCACTCGGCTTTGAGAGAAAACTTGCCGGCCATCGAAGCAAAATGCGCATCATCCTCGCACCCGATCTTTAAACAGAGACGTTTATAAGCCACATTGGAAAGCAGAATGTCGCCGCGCCGTGTCATTAAAGCCACCGCCTCTTTCTGGGCGTCAAAGATAGAGGCCAAAAGGCGCAGATAGGTCTGTTTGCGCCGTTCGTTTACCAACGCGTCGGCCAAATAGTTGAGCTTGGCGATCAAACGGTTACGGTCGATGGGTTTAATCAAATACCCCTCCACTCCCATCTCGATGGCCCGTTTAAGATACTCGCTCTCTCCAAAAGCGGTGGTAAAAAGTATCGCCGTCTCCTTTTTAACCTCCTTGATATGCCCGGCCATGGTTAAACCGTCCATCACCGGCATACGAATATCGCTAATGACGATATCGGGTTGCTCCGTTAAAAAGAGTGCCAACCCCTCTTTCCCGTTGGAGGCCAGCAGTAAACGGTTAACATATCGACGCAAGATATTGCCCAACGCCTCACGCACCTCATCATCATCCTCTACATATAAAAGGACAATCTCTTTGAGACTCTCACTCGGTTTCTCACGCATCTGCCGCCTTTAAACGAATCTCGAATATCGCCCCTTCCGGGCCGTTTTGAAAGAGCAGTCTGCCGCCCAACTTCTCCTCAATGATCCGTCGGGCCATATGCAAACCCAATCCCGTGCCTTTGCCCTCCTCCTTGGTGGTAAAGTAAGGCTCAAAAATACGGTTGACAATCTCTTCGGGCACACCGCCGCCGTTGTCGGCAACGCGAATGACCGCCTCATCTCCTTCGCGCAGGGTCTCGACACGGATCTTGCCTTTAAAGCCCTCCTCTGTCTGCAGACGTTGCGTTACGGCGTCTCTGGCGTTGGAGAGAAGGTTTAACACCACCTGCATCACGTCGTTTCTAAACCCTTCTACCTCAACCTCTAACAAATGCGGCTCCAACACAATCTTTCTGGCTTCAAGCTGGGCCTGTTGCAGTGCCAGCGTGTCCTCAACCGCCTGCTTGAGGCTAAAGCGCTTGCGCTCCTTCTCTTCCCGGTAGAAGTTGCGGAAATCATCGATGGTTTTGGACATGAAGCGGATGGTCTTCATATTCTTTTCCACGAAACTCTCGATCGCCTCTTCGTTTAACTCACCCGCCGCGGCCATATCCTCCAACATCTGAATATTGAGTGCCAAGGCGTTAAGAGGCTGGCGCCACTGGTGGGCGATGGCGCCGATCATCTCTCCCATATCCGCCAGCTTGGCGCTTTGCATCAACGCCTCCTCTTTTTTGCGAAGCTCCTCAATGCCCTCACGAACCTTTTGCTCCAACTCTTTGTTAAGACGCTGTAAATCCTCGGTCTTTTTCTGGACCTCACCCTCCAGCCTCTGGGCAAACCGCTCTATCTCGGCACGGGATTTTAATAACGCGTCCAGCATCGCCTCAACCGATCGGGCAAGCTCCTCAATCTCATCCCCGGTACGAATGGAAATACCGATCTTATCCCGTCCCTGCGAATGGGCGATTTGTCTGGCGTATCGACTGAGCTTGACAATGGGCCGCGTCATACGCCACGCCGTCAACGCCGCCACCAGCGCCATCAAAAAGACAATGACGCCGGCGTAAAGGGCAAGTTTAAAAATATACTCTCGCGACTGCTCTTGCAAAATCGCGCTGTCAGACTGCTTGAGAACCACCACGAATCGGTGCGCGTCCAAGGCAATCTTCAAAGCCTCAAAGAGCCGTTTTTCATGTTTGTCATACCAGGCAATCCGCACTTTGTTAGATTGATAAAGAGGACGAAGAGGAAAGTCGTCAAAAATTCGGAATGGGCGGCCAAACTCAAAGCCAAACTCTTTAAGCGGATCGGCCGGATTGTAAATATAGTATCCCCGCTCATCGGCCAGATAGGTACGCAAACCCTTCTCTTTTCCAAAACGCTCAAAATCGAACAAGCGTCGCACATCGGCGTCAATCATAACGATCAAACCCGGTTGACCGTGCCAAAAAAGGAGTTGACCCGCCCGCAAAGCGGGACGATAAGGCATCTCGATCTCTCCATTTTGCCTGTTTAGCGTTATATCCGAAAGGTAGATCTGTCCGCGCGCAAGTTTCAGGCAGGCGCGTAGATCACTTTGTACTAGACTATCTTGAAGCCTGGAATCGGGCGCCACCGCAATGGTATCGTTTATAAATCGATCAACCCGCACCAGTTCACGCCCGTTTCGCGCATCAACCACCCGTATTTTAAAATAGGGACGGTTTTGCTCTACCATCACCTTAAAAAGGTCGGCCACTTCCTGCTTAAACTGCGCCGCCGTTTTATTGGTCTTCTCATCATATCCGTCCGGATCGTGTACCGCGCGGGCAAACCCTTTTAGCGCATCGCTCAAGGCCAGCATGGTCAGGTCATATTTGAGCGCGCCAATCCGCTTGGAGACACTTTGGGCGTATAATTTGGTCTCGGAAGCCAGGGTCACGGCACTGTGTTTACGAAAAATCCGGTTCGCCTCCTTAAACGAAAGCCACGCCATCAAACTCACGCCCACCACAGCCACCGCCATGGTTACCAGCGCGAATTTTAGGGCGACACCACCTTTGATCAAACGCTTGCTATTGCCCATATCGGCTATCATCCATCATGGTATTAATAACACGCAAAGTATCGCTGACAACGGCATAAACATCGCTGGGGGTCTTCTCTTTGACGCGAATCTGGCTTAACTCTATCTCTTCCGCGTCGATGCCCAGATGAATCAGCACCTCATTAAGCGACGCGTTAATCAGGCGCAAAGCGTTGTAAACGGTATTGGGGGTAATGTTTTTCTCTTCGGGAATTTCTATAACCGTCACCTTCATGTTGGCCCGTTTTTGGAGCCGACGCAGTAAGCGGTTAAGGCGTTTGGCCAGCTCAAAAACATCCTTGGGACGCTTGTTTCGCACCCCCTGCTCCCTTTGGAACGCCACGTCTTCACCCGGAAAATGGTCGGCAAGCAGTATCGTCTTTTTGTAGATTTTCATGGCCAACGCGTAGGTTTCGTTGGGGGTATATTCGCTACCCGAAAGCAGATCGAGCAATAGCGAGATCTTCCAAAGATTAAAATAGACATCCGAAGGCGTTTTGTCGCTATAGACGGGATGACGTGTACGGTAGATAAAGGCTTTGACATCCCTTTGGCCCGCTTTTTTAAGCAAAAGCGTCACAATCCCGTCAAGACGCAAAATCAGCTCATACACCTCGCTGGGCGTAATGGCCCGAAAAGGCATGGCGGGAATTTGGGAGGGATAAAACCCCATACGCACCCGCAGACGCTGGGCCTTTTCGATCGCCTCAATCCCTTTTTGATAGGAGTGAATCGGTTTAAGACCGTAAATTTTGGGTGGATTGGCGGGTAAAAGATGGATACCCCGCAAGGTTCTTAATCGCTCAAGTTTTTGCAAAATCTCCACCGTGACCGCATAGACCTGATTCGGCGTTTTACGCAACGATTCGGAAGGATATTGCACCAGCGGTTTGGAAAAGGAGAAGTCGGGTAAGAGCATGGCGGCGTATCGAAGGTTTTGCACCACATCGGAGGGAGTCTTTTTCTCTTTGGGAAGCGGAATCTCAAAATAGCGCTCTATCCCCAGGCGATACTTGATGCGTTGGAGTTCGGCGATGTTGTATTGCAGTGAGTCGTAAACCTCCGTCGGCGTAATGACACGCCGAGGTATTTTGGGGATATCAGCCGGCTCGATCCAGAGCTTTTTCTGCTCTTTGGCCACCTTTTTCAAAAAAGCTATGGAAGCGTACAGGGCGTGATTGGGGTAGAGCCCCTCTCGCTTCGGCGGTTTGGGCACCGTATCGTAAAGGTTTTGCGAATGGCGCAAAAACCTTGAAATTTGCACAACCTTTTCACTCAGGGCATAGACATCGGTCGGCGTATACCCTTTAATGCCGAGCAACGCGTCAAAGCCCAAAGAGATCGACCAGAGCAGTTCATAGACGTCACTGGGGGTTTTGTTCACAAAACGACGCTTACGCAACCCGGAAGTAAAGGCGGGATCGTCTATCAAAAGCCTCACCTCCCCGTCAAGGCGCTTGACTATATCGTAAACGTCTTGGGGTTTGATCTCCCTGGGCGGATAGGGCGGAATCACAATAGCCCCCATATGGTGGTTGATGCGATAGCGGTTGATTTTAGCCAGAATCTCCAGCGCTTTTTGAATCACGTGCCGGGGCTGTTTGTTGCGCTGAACCCGAACGCTTGGAAAAGGCTCTTGAATACCCGACTTTTTCCTTAAATACGCCACCTCCTTTTTAAGAAGCGTCGCATAGGCAAACACGTCGCTGGGGGTTTTGGGAGAAATTTTGCCCCACGCACCCGTCAACAGCCATCCCCATAAAGCCAAAACGGCAATCCACCGCCCCATGGGAACACCTCCCTTTTCATTTACATCTATTATTGGTTGCGTACACTTAAAAGCGGCTTTGAGAGGATCACCCGCCGGCCGGTATGCCAAAAATTACCACCGACAGTGCCACGGAAGCGGCCAGCGTAAACCAGAAAAACTTGCTTATCCGTCCGGGAATCTCAGCAGACGTGATCGCCGTGATCGCCGCCACGATCGTCTGAAGAAAATAGTAGACGGCAAAGGCTTTGGAAGCGTAGACGATCACTTCAAACACGTTGGAAGTCCAGACAATGGCCACCCCGCCCAGGGCGATCAGCCAGTACCCCAGGCTTTCACTTACCCGCTTTTTGCTCAGCTCCGCAATGAGCCCGCTACCCCCCTGCGCGTCCGCCACCGCCGCGTCGAACTGCGCAATCAGCGCCAGCGCCAAAAGCATCACCGGCAAAACGGTCGCCACGTGTTTGGAGAGCGAGATAATGGCCGTGTCCTGCCCCGTGGAAGGGAGCGGAATATTGAAGTAGTACAGCATCAAAGCGATATAAAGCAGATAGATCACCCCGCTAATCAGCTGGGCGTAACGCATGGTACGGATACGAAGCTGGGGCGAGAACTTTTCGCCCAGATAGCGGGAGGTCTCAAACCCCTGTACCACAATGAGCATACCCAGTACCATGCGCGCCTCGTGCCAGCCCGGTGTGGACCCTTCCGGGGGCAGATGCCACGCACCCTGCGCGAAAGCCTGCCAGTTGCCATAGGCCAACCCCGCCAGCAACCCGGCGATGATGCCCAGTTTTAGCGCCTCGAATTTGCTCAAAAACCCAAATCCCCTGTGCCCGCCGTAAAAGGCGATGAACAAAATCACCGCCGTCGTGATGGTTTTGGCCAGCAGGGGATCGACTTTGCCCATCCCCCGCAAAAAGAAGTCGCCAAAAAGGGTCAGGTAATAAGTCACCGACACCACATAGGCAAAAGCCAGCGCCCACTCCGAGAGCTTCTCGGCCCCCCATGCCGCGGTGTGCAGGGTACCCGCCGCCAGCTTGGGTTCGACCCGCTCAATATTAAAACGAATCGCCCCGCCGATCATATAGGCGGCTATCACCAACGCCCCCATGGCCGCTATGGCCAGACTCCCCACGCTCATCTGTAAAATCGGGGCGATCACCAAAAAGCCGCTACCTATGATAGAGGCCAGAGGAATCACCGTCGCTGTCCACCAGCCGCTCTTTTCCACCGGTTTGCTAAAAAGCAACATCGTCACCAGCAGGGTCACGACTATGACAATCAGATTGGCCGTCATCGGCGCTTCCTTCTTAAAATCTCGTAACTCTCTCTCAAAACAGGCGCATTAATACCATGCTTTTGGGCAAGGTGCACCGCCTTGCCTGTCAACGCCTCCAGCTCCGTGGGGCGCCCGGCCTGAAAGTCCAGCCACATGGAGGTGGGTGAATCGTAGGGCACTTTTTCCAACTGCCGATAAACCCTCTCGATATCCGTATGATCCAGCCGGGCCCCTTCGGCCCGCCCCACCGCCAAAATCTCTTCCAGCACCGCCGCCAACGCGTCGCCATGCTCAGCCGCCACGGCCCCCATGGGCTTGTCATACCGGCTGGTCAGCGTCGCCATGGCGGAGATAAAGAGAAACTTCCGCCATACCTCCGTGGTGATCTCTTCACTTAGTTTTACCTTTACGCCGCCTTGCTCCAGGTGTCGGCCAAGGGCACAAAGCGCGGCAGGCAAAGCGCCGTCAACGCCCATCACCACTTTGGCCCCCGGGCCTTTAAGCGCCACGACACCCGGCGCCTCGATGTGAGAGACGATGTAAACGACCCCCTCGGCCACCGGGTTATCCGGGTAGAGCGCGCGAAGCACGGCGCCGTTACCTACCCCGTTGCCCAGCGGCACCAGCAGGGTCTTTTTATCTATGACCGGGGCGGCCGATTGGGCGGCTGTTTGCAGGTCGTACCCCTTGACACAAAAAAGCAGGGCCTCCGGCCTCTTCACAAAATGGTCCGGCGACGGCGCCGTTTGGGCCGGATGGAGTGTTTGACTCCCCTCACGGCTTTTTATTCGCAGGCCCTCTTGGGCTATGCTCCGGCCGTGCGCCCCCCGCACAGCCAACAAAACCTCCGCGCCGCCTCGCATAAGCGCCCCGGCCAGGTAGCCGCCTACCCCGCCCGCGCCGATCACCCCGACCGTCACGCCTCCATCTCCTTGGTAATGGGCAAAAACACTTGCTCATCCGGGTCGTAATACTCAATCTCCCCCGTATCGAGCCGATAGTACCAGCCGTGCAAAAAGAGCGTGCCCTCTTTGACACGCCGACGGACGTTGGGGTAGGTCATCAGGTTTTTCAGCTGAAAGATCACCGAAAACTTCTCCGTCGCCTCCCTGAGCACTGTCTCATCCCCTTCAGGTACCGTCTTTAACGCCAACTCCTTGGCGGGCAGGCCCAGCTCCAGCCATTTGATGGTATGGGGCATCCTGTCGGCATAGGCACTGTGGTCCTGAAACAGCGCTTTGCAGGCCCCGCAGTCGCTGTGACCGCAGACGATGATTTCGCTCACCTCCAGGTTAAACGCGGCGTACTCGATGGCCGAGGCGGTGGCGTGGTAGTCGTTGTCGGGCTTGTAGGGGGGCACGAAATTGCCCACGTTGCGCATGACAAACAGATCGCCCGGCCCCGTGTTGGTAATGAGCGTGGGCACCACCCGCGAGTCACTGCACCCTATAAAGAGCGCCTTGGGGTTTTGCCCCTTTTTGACCAGTTCCAGAAAATCCTTCTCATGCTTTTTGAAGTGGACCGACTGAAACGCCTCCACCCCTTCCGTCAGGCTTGAGTTTGACATGGCATCCCCCTTAAAAGTTATCGTAACGGCCCGCTTCCACCTCCTCTTTGAGCCGGGCGATCGCCTCCTCCATGGCCGAAAGGATCAGCCGGGCCGACTCCCGGTCGTCGTTTTCGGGAATATCTCGGTCAAACATCTTCAGATTCGACTCAAACACCGCCACCGTCTCTTTGATAATCTCCTCTTTGTGGTTTAGCAGTTCTTTGTGCTGGGCATCCATCATATTCTCCTTTTATGGGTTTGTTCTGTCACGATTATATCACGATCCGTTCACACTGCCATGTTACAATGACGACATGAGACATACGGTTGCGCTTCTGTTTTGGTTCGTTTTTGTCCTTTGGGCCGACATCACCCCGTGCCCCTTCGAGGCCGACGGTAAAATGCGTACGGGGCGCTTTAAGGCGCTTGGGGCCCTCTGCCTTACCGACCGGCATATCGGCGGTCTCCCGTTTGAGGGCATCTCCGACCTGGCCTATGACGCTTTGAGCCGACACCTTTACATGATCAGCGACACCGCCGTGCTCTTTGATTTTAACGTCTCATCCCGACCGCTTGCGCTCCGGCCACTTGCCGGCTACCGCCTGCGCGACAAAAACGGCTTTCCCATCCGCTCCAAAAGCGACGGAGACACCGAAGGCATGACCCTCACCCCCAAAGGCTTGGCGGTCTCTTTTGAGCGTAAACCCAAAGTCGTGCTCTATACCCCCAACGGAAAGAGACTCAAAAAGCTCAAACTCCCCAAACCTCTTCGCCGCGCCAAACACTACCGCGACGCCAACAAGATGCTCGAAGCCGTCGCCTACCATCCCCGCTACGGCCTGCTTCTTGCCCCGGAACTCCCTTTAAAAGGGCATAAGCATCCGCGCCTTTACGCCAAAAAAAAGCAATGGAAACTACCGGGAAAACTCCCCATCACGGCGCTTAGTGTCACGCCCGAGGGTGACATTCTGATACTAAGGCGACGCTATGAGGGTTTTTTTAAAGGCTACACCGTCGCGTTGGATCTGCTACATCCCAAAAACGGCAACGTTGAGCGTATCGCGCGGCTTCAAAGCAAAGAGGGGTGGCCGCTTGAGAACTTTGAGGGGCTTACCCGCGTCGGAAAAGAGACCTACCTGATGGTCAGCGACAATAACGGCAACCCGTTTACGCCTACCGTTTTGGTCTACTTTCGGCTCTTGCCGCCCCGCTCACGCTGAACCGAGCGCACCCAAAGCCAGTTGACAAGAAAGTAGACCGTCGGCGCCACGGTAAAGGAGTAGAAAAAGGTTCCCACATAAAGCGGCACGAATATATCGTCAAGGTTGGTTTTGAACCACTCCATCGTCATCTGCACATGGTGCAGTGGCTCCATCCCAAGCAGTTGACAGCCGGTCAGATACTCCATGTAGTACATGGGCGGCATGGTAAAGGGGTTTGAAAGCCAGCACATGGCCAGGGCGATGGGTACGTTAAAGCGCACAAAGGGCGTGACCGCCAAAACCGCCAACATCTGAAATGGCATAGGGATAAAGGCGATAAAAAGTCCGATCAACAACCCCTTCGCGACCGCTTTGCGATTGACCGAAAGGTACTCCCTGGGAATCTTGTAACGGGTTAAAAAAGCGTCCAGTTTGGGGTGGTGGCGTAAATCGTGCTTCTTGAAAGTCCGGCGAATCATAAAACGATTATGACCTACGAATCTTTTGCTTTCGCTTTAGATTTATTTAAATCTAACTTTTTATTTGATAAATTGATGTAAATTATTTTAAATTTTGAAGGAGCACGCTGTATGATCAATTTTGACAAACTGGAAGCACGTAAAGAGGAGTTACGAGAAAAGTTCCTCAACGCCAAGCCCTTCCCCCATATCGCCATTGACGATTTTCTGGAAAAGGAGAAGGCCCTTGAGCTCTATGAGGAGGCCAGGAAACTGGGGCCCATCAAAGAGTATAAGATCAAAGACCCCGTTTTCTCCAAAAACCGTTTTCAATACCCCAACTACAAAGAGTTCGGCCCCATCTTCCAGGAGCTTGCCGATGACGTATTGAGCGAACGCTTCGCCAAGCTTATCTCCTATATCACCGACGCCGATGTCTTCTTTGATCCCGGCTTCCACGGCGGCGGCCTGCACCTGGGTGTGGGCAACGCCCACCTGGAGATGCACGCGGACTACAACTACCACCCCAAACACGAAAACTGGTACCGCTACCTCAACCTGCTTCTTTACCTGAACAAAGACTGGAAACCCGAATACGGCGGATCGCTCAAACTCGAAGACGCCCGCACCGGCGAGAAGACCGAAGTGGAACCGCTCTTTAACCGCCTGGCCATCATGCACTGCCGCGGTTATACCCTGCACGGCTACGATCCCACCAACTTCCCCGAAGGAATGTACCGTACCTCTTTCGCCATCTACGCCTACACCCTGCACGACAAGCCGGTCGAAAAGCCCCGCACCACCGTCTGGCGCGCTTCCGACGGCAGTGCCTGGAAAAAAGCGTTGGCCAAAATCTGGCTTCCCGTCGTCGCCGTCAAGAAAAAGCTTATCGGCTAACGTTCGCCACCGCCGACGCCGCCGTGACGGCGGAGGCGAAGGCCCACTGAAAGTTATACCCCCCGACCCTACCTGTTACATCCACCACCTCACCGGCGAAAAAGAGCCCCTCAACCAGACGGCTTTGCATGGTACGCGGATCTATCCCCTCAGTCGCCACCCCCCCTTTGGTCACCTCCGCTTTGGTATATCCAAACGTTCCTGCAGGCGCGAAGGCGTAGGATTTGAGATAGGAGAGGCGCTCTTTTTGCGCCTCGCTTAGTTGCGCGTAGGGAAGGTTAGAAATAGCCTGCGCCTCCAAAAAAGCGCGCGTCAAACGCCTGGGCAAAGGCAGAAGGGAGGCGATCGATTTCGTGCGGGATTTGAGCACGCTCTTTAAGCGTACACCCGGCAGAAAATCGACCGTGATCTTGCCGCCGTTCCAGTACAAAGAGGCATCCAACACAGCCGGGCCGCTGACGCCTTTGTGGGCAAACAGCAAACTGCCCGCCAGGCGCCGCCTTCCCACGGCCACCTCCACCGGTACGCTGATACCCGCCAGCGTTTTCATCCAGGCCTGCTCTTTTTGGAGGGTCAGCCCCACCAGCGCGGGCCTGGGTGCTACCACCTCGTGCCCAAAGGCACGGGCGATCTCAAAGCCGATCCCGGAAGCGCCGATTTTGGGGTAGCTAAGCCCTCCCGTGGCCACCAAAACCCGCCGACCGTGCCACTCGCCACGGTCTGTACGCACGCCAAAACCGCGCGGGGTTTGAAAGAGTTCCATGATCTCATGCCCCAACGCCCAATCGGCATGGTCAGCGCTTTCACGCAACAGTGTGGAAAGCTCTTTGGCGCTATGGCGGCAAAACCACTGCCCGCCCGGTCGTTTGACGGGTGTCAATCCCCGTTTTTTTAGCCATGCCAACAACTGCCTGTTATCAAACGTGTTTAATACGGTACGCACAAAAGACGGATCGCCCAGATAGAAGCTCTCATCCAGCCGTTCATGGGTGATGTTGCAGTATCCCCCACCGGAGATCTCGATTTTAACAGCGGGTTTGGGGTTGTGGTCAATAAGTAGAACGCGGTGGCGGGGCAAAGAGGCGGCGGCCATCAGTCCCGCCGCCCCGGCCCCCAAAATAATAAGGTCGTACACCTTACCTTCTGCGGCGACGGCGCGCGCCGCTCTTTTTGGGTTTCTCCTCCTCCAGGCCCTGAAGCGCCATCAGGTGTTCCACCTCCTCACGGCTCAGGCCTATCCCGTCACCGCCAGGCAGGCTCTTTTTGGCCAAAATCATGGAAATAAGCTTATAGGCTACCTTCTGGGGCGCCATCTCCTCGCAAAGGGTCTCGTAAATCTGTACGGCGTTTTGGTCAATCTCCTGCTCTCTAAGCGCCTCCGCAAAGCGCTCCGCCAGATTCTCACCGCTTTGCTCATCGGCATCCACAAAGCCGTACTCCATTTTGGCCCCGACTTTCTGGCGAATACGCTCAAGCTCTTTGAACTCCAGCGGCGTCACCAGCGTAATGGCCGTCCCCTTTTTGCCCGCCCGGCCGGTACGGCCTATGCGGTGGACGTAACTTTCGGGGTCAAAAGGAATGTGGTAGTTGAAAACATGGCTCACTTTTTCGATATTAAGCCCCCTCGCCGCCACGTCGGTGGCCACGAGAATCTCGATCTCCTTGCCCCGGAAGCCCTTGATGACCTCCATGCGATCACGCATCTCCATATCCCCGTGCAAGCCGCGGGCGTTAAATCCCCTGGCCTGCAACATCTCGGCCACCCGGTCAACCTCGCGTTTCATGCGACAAAAGACGATCGCCTTGGTCGGCTCCTCCTTCTCCAGCAGGCGCACAATCGCCTCGTCACGGTCTTTTTCTTCAATCACGTAGTAGAGCTGGCGGATATCTTTATTGGTGGTCTCTTTTTTGGTCACCGAGACAAACTCGGGCCGGTAGAGAATATGGCGGGCCAGATCTTTGATGGGTTCGGGCATGGTGGCCGAAAAGAGCAGGGTCTGGCGCTGTTGGGGCAGATAGGAGAAGATCTCTTTAATATCGTCCAAAAAGCCCATATCCAACATCTCATCCGCCTCGTCCAGCACCACGACGGCGGGGTTGAAGTCTTCGAGTTTGCCGGAACTTAGCAGATCCAGCAATCTTCCCGGCGTGGCGACAACCACCTGCGCCCCTTTGGCGATAAGCCCAAGCTGACGCCGGTAACTCTGCCCGCCGTAGACGCTGACGGTACGAATACCCGCAAACCGCCCCAGCATGAAAAGCTCGTCGCTTACTTGCGTGGCCAGCTCACGGGTGGGGGTGATCACCAACAACTGTACGCCGTTGCGCCACTCAATGTTATTTAAGGCGGGCAGACCGAAAGCGGCGGTTTTTCCCGTCCCCGTGTGGGCCTGGCCCACCACGTCCCTGCCCTCCAGAATCAGCGGGATCACCTTCTGCTGAATGGGGCTGGGCACCTGAAAGCCCATCCGCTCAATGGCCCGCATGATGGGGCGCTTGAATCCGAAATCGGAAAAACTGACTGGATTTTTAGGATCGGTAGAAACGGTTTCTTCGCTCATGAACTCTTCATTCTTTCGTGGATAATCATCGATTGCTTGGATACAAAGCGCTACCGAGGACACACATCTGCTTTCCCTAAGCCGGTGCCGTCGGTGTCCATTCGGTTTTAGTATGTCCGAGTGGAGTGAGCGGATTATATCACAAATCACAATGACATTTTTTTTTAATGTTGCCTGTGCCATAATGATAAGAAATCACTTATACGAAGTTTCACGGAAAAAGATATGCGCAAAACGCTGTTAATTGTCGATGACCTGGAGACCAATATCGAAAACCTCTCCCTTCTGCTGGAGGAGCGATACGATCTGCTGGCCGCGACCGACGGCTATGACGCGCTGGAACTTTTGCAAAATGAAGCCGTCGACCTGGTACTACTGGATATTGCCATGCCCGGACTGGACGGGTATGAGGTCTGCCGTCGCATCAAGTCCGATCCCAAAATAGCCGATATTCCCGTTATTTTCATTACCGCCAAAAGCGATGAGGAGAGCATAGAAAAGGCTTACGAAACCGGCGGTGTGGACTACATTACCAAACCTTTTCGCGCCAAAGAGGTGCTTTCGCGCGTCTCAACCCACCTGGCGCTCATAGAGCATCAACACAAACTGGAGGCGCTGGTACGCCGGCGTACCGCCCAACTTCAAGAGCTTAACCAAGAACTTGTCAACACCCAACGCGAAATCATTATGACCATGGGCGTGATCGCGGAAAACCGTAGCGCGGAGACCGGCAACCATATCCGGCGTGTCGCCGCCTACTGCGAGATCTTAGGACGCGCGGCAGGACTGGACGAAAAAGAGGTACGCACCCTGTGCGAAGCCAGCCCGATGCACGATATCGGCAAGCTGGCCATACCCGACCATATTCTTAACAAGCCGGCGCCGCTAACACCCGAAGAGTACGAAACCATGAAAACCCATACCACCATCGGGTACAAAATGCTACAAAACTCCAAAAGGCCTCTGCTTCAAAGCGCCGCCGTGATTGCCCGCGAACACCATGAACGTTGGGACGGCAAAGGATACCCCAGGGGCCTAAAGGGAGAGGCTATCCATATATTTGGGCGTATCACGGCCCTGGCCGACGTTTTTGATGCTTTGGGATCAGATAGGGTCTATAAGAAAGCGTGGCCTTTGGAGAAGGTGCTGGAACATTTTAAAGCCGAACGCGGGGGCCATTTTGATCCCCAACTTTGCGATCTGTTTTTCCAGCATATTGATGAAATCGTAAAAATCAAAGAGAAGCTGAAGGATTAACCTTGTTGCAATCGGGACTTTTTCGCAAACTGATCCTTGTATTGCTTTTGATTGTCGCCAGCTATCTGTTAAGCATATACGCCCTTTTTATCCCCAACGTTGACCGTACCGTCGAGACGCTGGAGGATCAAAAAGCCAAAGAGACCCTCTCCAAAATCGTCACCCTCTCCCAAAATGTCGCGGATGACCTGAGCTCTTACCGCAAAGAGTCCCTGCGACGTCACAAACAAGAACTGGTCAATTTGACCGACGCGGTATGGTCGATTCTGGAGTCCAAATACCGTGAAGCCGATCCGACAGCCATCAGACAAAGACTCAAAGAACGCGTGCGTACGTTTGAAAAAGCGTTGCGCAAGTTTTACCTTACCAAAAAAAATCTACCGCCTACGGCCCTTCAACACGCCGTGGAAAACTTTACGCGAGGCTACCGTTTCCGCGAGGATAAAAAGGGCTATTTTTGGATTATCGATACCAATGCCACCGTTATAATGCACCCATTGGACAACCGGCTCAACGGCTTAAACCTTTTGCAATATCGTGACGCGCGGGGCCACACCCCTTTTAAACCGCTGTCAAAGATGTTAGCCGATTCCCCCAAAGAGGCCTTTTTTGAGTATGACATCCAAAGACATTCAAAACAAAAACCCAAAAAACGGCTGGCCTACCTCTTCTATTTTGAGCCCCTCAAATGGTACTTTGTCACCGCCGTTTACCCCGCAACCGAAAGCCAACGCCTAAAAAAACAGGTGATAGAGCTGGTTGAACAGATTCGCTATGACGGCAACAACTACTTTTTTATCACCGACTACCATGCCGTCTTGCTGGCGCATCCGTCTATCAAGGGTATGGACACATCCAAACTCAAAGATATTCACGGCCGTCTTATCGTACCGCCCATGATCGAGATAGCCCGGCGTGACGGCGAGGGGTTTTACACCTACTGGTGGCCCAAAAACTCCGACGATCCCACCCCCTATCCCAAACTCACCTATGTGCGCAACTTTCCCGCCTGGCACATGGTTTTGGGAACCGGCGTCTACCTGGACGACATTGAAAAAGAGGTGGCCAAAAAACAGCAAAAACTGATTGCCCAATTGCGTCAGATCGTGCAAACCACCCATATCGGCCCATCAGGATCGCTCTTTATATTTGATCAAAACGGCTCTTTAGTCATCGCTCCTGGAAAACAGCTTTCGCAAACACCCCTGACACACACCCTGCCCGGCACACAAACAACCCTTTTTGAGGCGCTAAAAAAGGCCTATCAAGAGGGAAACAAACGGCTCCGTTATCGCTGGAACCGTCCTGACGACCCCAAACATTTCATATATGACAAAATCGCCTGGATCGACTACGTACCCCAAATGGGCTGGTATGTCTGCTCCACCGCGTATGAGTCGGAACTGCATGCCGCTTCCAACCGACTAAGCACCAGACTCTTCCTGGTCTCCATGGCGATCTTGCTGGTCTCTTTGCTACTGGGCGCCTATTTGACCAAACGCATCGTCTCACCGCTCGGACGTCTCAGCGACCTGGCCAAAAAGATCGCCGACGGCGAGTATGACACACGGGTCGCCATCTATAGCAAAGATGAAATAGGCACCCTGGCGCTCCACTTTAACCGCATGGCCGACAACATCCAAAAAGTGATGAAAAACCTCGATCTTAAAATTGCGCAACTCAAACGCAGTGAAGATTTTGTGCAAGCCATTATGAACGCCCAGCACAATATCATCGTTACCACCGACGGCAACCATATGAAAACCGCCAACCGGGCCTTTTTCGACTTTTTCAACCTTCAGAACCTGCAAGAGTTTGAAGCGCGTTACGGTCCTTGCATCAGCCACGCTTTCGTGCAAGCGCCCGGCTATCTCTCACCCCGTGTCAAGGGAACGCACTGGATAGACCACATTCTCTCCCATCCCCGTCAAACCCATCGCGCGTTAATTGAGCAAAACGGCCGCGAATATATCTTTGCCGTGGACGCCGACGCGTTTGAGTTTGACGGCAACCGCATCGTCACGGTAGCCCTGACCGACATCACCGAACTTGAAAACGCCCGGCGCAAAGCCCTGGAGAGCACCCGAAGCAAATCGGCGTTCCTGGCCAATATGAGCCATGAGATACGCACCCCCATGAACGGGATAATCGGCATGGCCCACCTGGTCTTGCAAACCGCGCTGGACGAGAAGCAAAGACGTCTGATCGAAAAGATTGACGCCAGTGCCAAATCCCTGCTGGGTATTATCAACGACATTCTCGATTTCAGTAAAATCGAAGCGGGCAAACTGAGCATCGAAAAGAGCGATTTTGACCTCTTCAAAACCGTCGAAAACGTTATCAATATGCTGGAGTTCAAAGCCTATGAGAAGGGCTTGGAACTGATTGTCGATTATGATGTTTCTCTTGGCAAGCGGTTCCACGGTGACAGCCTGCGTATCAGCCAGATTCTTACCAACCTCATTAGTAACGCCATCAAATTTACCGAAGAGGGCGAAATCTGCGTAACCATTCGACGCGCCGACAAAAACCGTGTGCTTTTTGAGGTGAAAGACACGGGCATCGGATTGAGCCCTGAGCAAATGGCCAAGCTCTTTAAACCCTTCTCCCAAGCCGACGCCGGCACCAGCCGCCGTTACGGGGGTACCGGGCTGGGTCTGGCCATTAGCAAGCAACTGGTCGAAATGATGAACGGCCGCATCTGGGTAGAGAGTGAGCTGGGCAAAGGGAGCCGTTTCTTTTTTGAGATCGAATTACCCCCTTTGCCGGACCGCCATGACACCAAAACCCTCTTTCACGGCCGACACGCGCTGGTTATAGACAAAGCCGGCGGCTGGCGCGCGGTGATCTGCCGCCAACTCGAAGCGTTCGGCCTGGAGGTGGAAGTGGCGCAAATGAGCGGCAAAACGGTAGCCAAAATACGCAAAGGGCACTATGATCTAATCCTAATAGACATGGCCGATAACGAATCCGAAATCATTCAGTGTCTCAAAACCATTCGCGAAATATCCGCCACCCATCCCAATATCATTTTACTTAGCACAACCGCTAAAGAGCAAAATGCCGCCATCGTGGCCGAAGAGGCGGGCATAGAGACCATTTTGCACAAACCCGTCAACCCCTCTATTCTCAATGACGCCATCAGCGACCTTCTGTTGGGAACCCACCGTCTTAAAGAGCAGATTCAACGCCACAAAGACCGTAGTGAAGAGTTAAGACGGGATGTAATGAGCCTTAAAGGGAGCCATATCCTTTTGGCCGAAGACAACCAGACCAACCAGGAGGTTATTGTCGGTCTTTTGGAACACGCGGGCATCTTTATCGATATCGCCCAAAACGGCCGGGAGGCCCTGGAACGCTTTCAAGCGGATCCGAATCGATATGAGCTGATTCTCATGGATATTCAGATGCCGGTCATGGACGGCTATGAGGCGACGCAAAAAATCAGGCAGATCAACCCTGATATTCCCATTATCGCCCTCACCGCCAACGCCATGAAAGAGGACATTCAACGCAGTCTTGAAAGCGGCATGAATGACCATATCAGCAAACCGATCAAGGTTGAAACCCTCTACACCGTGTTGCTTCGCTATATTCGCAAAAAGGTTCAAGCGCCCGATCTACCGGACACACCGCCCGCCAAGCCCGATCCGACCCCGCTTCCGACATTGCGCCATCTCAATCTGCAAGAGGCGTTGGAGCGGCTGGGCGGAAACGAAACGGTTTTGCGTAACAGCCTCAAAGGTATGCTCAAATATGAGAATCTCAGCCTGGAAGGGCTTGACAATGAAACCCTTCAACGCACCGCGCACACCCTTAAAGGGTTGGCCGGTACCGTCGGCGCGCATCACCTGCAAAAATTGGCTGAAAGCATCGAAAAAACGCTTGATCGCACCCTCATTGAAGCGCTGTATGAAGAGTTACGCTTAGTCATTAACGAGATTCGGGAACATTTTGCCTTTAGTCAACCCGCGCCCTCAAAAGCCGATACCCAGACCCAACACCGGCTGTTGGAAAAACTTCGTACCGCGCTCCAAAGCCGACGCGTCAATAAGATTCGCCCCCTCCTTGAGGAGATGAGCGCCGTGGAGTGGGAAGAGCCCTATCGCGCCATTTACGAGGCGGTCCACAAACCGGCCCGCCGCTTTAAATATAAAGAGGCGCTCAAAATTCTTGAGGAACGGCTACGTCAACTCTCATGAATAAAACGCGCCTTTATCCCTCTCTTGCCACCCGTCGCGCGCTCAAAAACGCCCTGGCCTTTACCCTTGCTTTCATGATCCCCCTGGCGCAAAACTGGGGCACCCAGTCTGCCACGGCGGCGGTGACGGTAATTGTCATCTCCACCACCGCCCTCTCGCCGGGCCACGCCTTTTACAAGGGTCTTTGGCGGGTCGCGGGCACCCTGCTGGGCGCTGTCGTGGGAATGGGACTTATCGCCCTTTTTCCCCAGGACCGCTTTCTCTATCTAACCGCCCTCTCAACAGCCCTGTTTGTCGCGCTGTTCCTGGCCAGGGCCTACCGGGGTGAGAACACCCTCTTTGTCTTAACCGTCATCATGTTGCTGATGGTCTTTAAAGAGGGCAAATCGGAGGGTGTCTTTCTTTACGGCGCGGAGCGCTTTTTCATGACCCTCTTTGCCGTGATCGTCTATACCGCCGTCTGGACGCTCCTTTGGCCCGAAAAGGAAGCCGGCTCCCCCCTGCCGGGAGAGTACCGTGTGGCGTGGCGGTGTCGGGAGCACTGGCTGGGGGCGCTTAGCGGCGTCCTGGTCTTTTGGGCCGCCCTCTTTTTCTGGATCTACTTCAACCCGCCGCTTGGTTTTATGACCGTGGCCCTGGCCACCGCCATGTCCACCGCCCTGCTCTTTGCCGTCGCCACGCCCGCCATGATGCTCGTGGCTTTTAGCCTGGGACTCATCGTCGCCACCCTCTCTTATATCTTCGTTCTCCCCCAACTGCAAAACGGGTGGCAGTTGGGCGCCTTTTTGTTTCTTTACGCCTTTGTCTCCTACCGTCTACTGCCGCCGGCCATGGCGATGATCGTGCTGATCGGCACCACCACCTTTCACCTGCAAAGCAGTGCTTTCTTTCATTTTGGACTCTTTTTGAATATCCTTTTCGTGCTCTACGCATTTTTGTTTCTACTGCTGTTGTTTTACTACCTGCCCGTCTCAAACCGCCCGGAAAAACGCCTTTTGGCCGTATGGCGGCGTCTCAAACGGCTGGCCGAACGCCCCGACACGCCGCCCAAGGCCCTGCAAGACACGTTAGAGGCCCTGCGTCTTTACGCCCACAGGCTCAACCCCAAACGTTTCGGAATCGACCCCGAAGCGTTTAAAGCGTGGATAAAAGCGTGTGCCGACAACCCGAAAGCCTCACCCCCGCCGCCGGGCCTGCAAGCGCTGGAGAGGGGGCGATTTTGAGAACCAAAGCCGTTATCCTCCTGCTGGGCTTTTTGCTTGCCGGTTGCACAAAACTCGGGCCCGATTTCAAAAAACCCCCTCAACCCCCTCTGCCCAAAAGCTTCCACGCTTCCCACCCCTTTGCGAAGCAAACCGTCGCGGCATGGTGGACGCTCTTTGATGACAAGGCGTTAAACCGGCTTATTCAACTGGCGGCCTCGCAAAACCTCGACATACGAAGCGCGGGCCTGCGGATTTTGCAGGCCCGCGCGGCGCTCGGCATCGCCGAGGGATACCGCTACCCCCAAAAACAGACCGTCTCGGGCGGCTACCTTACCAATTACGACAAAGGGCATATCGACGCCCTCAACCTCACCTTCGACACCCTCTGGGAGATGGACATTTGGGGCAAATACGCCAGAGAGGTTGAATCGGCCCGGGCTGTTTACATGGCCTCTGTCGCCGGTTACCGGGCCGCTACCGTCGCCGTATTGGCCGAGACGGCCCGCCAGTACATCGCTTTCCGCACCGCCCAGGAGCGGCTGGCCTACGCCCGTCGTAACGCCGCCATTGAAAAGAGGGTGGTGAAAATGACAAAAATCCGCTTTCTCGCCGGCAGTGTCAGCGAATTGGACTGGCAACAGGCCCAAACCCAATGGCACAACACCCTCTCCGCCATTCCCGCCATGCGCACAGCTTGCGTAGCCGCCCGCAACGCCCTGGCGCTTCTTCTGGCCGTCACGCCCGAAGAGATTACCCGCATTGTCGGTCCCGTTGAGCCCTCCACAGAAAAGCGCCCTTGTGCCGATACCCCGGCGTTTGTTCCGCTTCCAAAGCTCAACCCCCAAACCCTGCTTGACGCCCGTTTGCTCCTGCAACGCCCCGACGTGATCGCCGCGGAGCATATGGCTCATTCAGCCGCCGCGAAGATCGGGGCGGAAAAAGCAAAACTCTACCCCAGTTTCACCCTCTTAGGCTCCATAGGCTACCAGGCAACAGACCGCAATCCCGTTTTTCGCAACTGGACCGGCTGGGGAAGCCTCTCTAACAATATTATCCTCTCGGCAGGCCCCGGACTCTCATGGAACATTTTTCAGTACGATCGCGTCAAAAACAGCATTCGGCTTCAAGACGCCCTGCTCCAAGAGCGTCTGCTGGCTTATACCAAAACCCTCATACGCGCCGCCACGGAAGCCGATACCGCCTGGCGAAGCTATCGCCTCGCGCTGGCTCAGCTTCAGGAGCGCCAAAAAGCCCTCAAGGCCACCGAACGCGCCTTCGCCCTTTCGGCCCTGCAATACAAAGAGGGGCTGGTAAGCTACCAACGGCTTTTGAGTACGGTCGAAAAACTGACCCTCACCCGAGACATCTACGCCCAGCTCAAAGGCTCGACGGCCCAAACGCTTATCTTTCTTTTCAAGGCTTTGGGAGGAGGCTGGCAGATAACCCGAAACAGAAGTTTCCTCCACCCCGCCGACCGAAAGGCCCTCCGCTCCAGAGGGGTCGCGTGGGGTCGTCGGCTTGATGCCAACCAGACCCGCCTACCCGAAGGAGTCGACCGATGAGTCTAAAACCCCTGAGCGATTCATGGCTTCTTACGGCCAACCCCTACCCCCATGAACTCCGTTTCGGCGATATCTACATCACCCCCTGGATTCCCGCGTTGGCCCTGGCCTTTACGCTCTCTTTGTTGAGCGCGTGGCTTTTAAACCGTCTTCGGCTTAGCGACTGGTTTGTCGCCCACGCCTATCTCTTCCTGGCCATTTTGCTCTTATGGCTGATGGTTGTAGACCATTTTTGGATCAAGGTGTTTTAACCATGAAAAAACTCGTTTCCATCGTTTTGACGCTGGCTATTATGGCCGTCGCCGGCTGGCTGGGGTGGCAGAAATGGCGCCACTACACCCAAAACCCCTGGACCCGCGACGGGCAGGTACGCTCCCAGGTTATTCAGATCACCCCCCGGGTATCAGGCACCGTCACCCGCATTGACGTGACCGACAACCAGCACGTCAAAAAAGGGGACCCCCTTTTTGAGATCGACCCCTCCCCCTATCGTCTCAAAGTGCGTCAGGCCAAGGCTCGCCTCAAACGGGCCCGCCAGGCCTCCCGGGGCATGAAAGCCGAATATGAGCGCCTTAAAGCCATCTATACCAAGGACGCGGGGGCGGTCAGCCAAAAAGAGCTTTTGCGCAAGGAGATCGCCTACCTTAAATCCCTGGCCGACGTAGAAAGCGCCCGGGAGGCCCTCAACGCCGCCAATCTCAACCTCTCCTTTACCCGCGTCTACGCGCCGGTGGACGGCTGGGTGAGCAACATCAACTTCCAGATCGGCTCCCAGGCCACGGCCAACCGCCCCCTGCTGGCGTTGGTGGATGAAAAGGCTTTCTGGGTCTTCGGCTTTTTCAGAGAAGACGCCATCGCCCCCATCCGGGTGGGGGATCGGGCCGTCGTAACGCTGATGGCCTACCCCGACACCCCGCTATACGGCCGAGTCGAATCCATAGCCTGGGGTATCGCCCCAAACGACGCCAACCCCGGCGCCAACCTGCTCCCCGCCGTCAAACCGGTCTTTCAGTGGATCCGCCTGGCCCAGCGCATTCCCGTGCGCGTCAAACTCGACACCCCCCTGCCAAAAGGCGTTATCCTGCGTGTCGGTATGACCGCCTCGGTACGGATTCTTACCCGCGAATCTAACGCCTCCGCCCCCGCAAATTGATAAGACTGGAGACAAACACCGCCATATAAAAGACCCCCGTCACCGCCTCCATTATCGCCAAAAACTCCGCCAATCGACTAGTCGGGGCAATATCGCCGTAGCCCAACGTCGTCAGCGTGGCAAAACTGAAATAGGCCACCCGGCTAAAGAGCTGTTGCCATGCCGTCGCCTCAATCCCCGCCAGTGCCGAAGGGTCAAACAGCAGTAAGATCAAATAGAGCTCCGTCCAAATCAGGCCGATCAACAGATAGAGCGCCACGGAGCCGACCATCTTGTTGGCATCAATCTCTCCCTCAAAAAGAATCTGCCGTGCCGCCACTTTGAAAGAACCGACAAAAAAGAGCAACATCGTCACGTAGACACCCAGCAAGACCCAACGGGTATGCCAAATGTAGCCAACCGCCGCCAACACCCCCAAAACAAGTGCCAATCGGTAGACAATCTTTTGCCACGATCTTTGTGTATGCAGGCTTCTGACACCCACCACAAGCAGTAAGACCGTCAGCCCCGAAAAGAGCAGATCAACCCACCGGTTGGCCGCTGTACCGGTCACGGCACTGGCAAAAAGCAGGCCAATCAACGCCAGACAGAGATACCAAAAATTATTGCGTGTGTTTATTGCCATGAAACATCCTTGATTTCACCCGTCTATTCTACTAAAATAGTTTCATTTATCTTCATAAAAGGTTTTTCATGCGTTCAAACCTCTTTTTGGTTCTTCTTTTTTTCTCTTTAAGCCTCTTACTGCAAGCCGGCGCCATTGAGAGCGAAATCTATTTACAAGGCATCCGCTATTTCGACGAAAAAGCCTACAAAAAGGCGTTGCCGCTTCTGCAAAAACTTGCTAAAAAAGGCAACAAAGGCGCCATGTACCGCCTGGCCTACCTTTACGAAAACGGCCTGGGCACCCCCAAAAATCTGGAAAAAGCGACCTACTGGTACAAAAAAGCGGCCCAAAACTACGCCTACACCATCCAGACCGAAGGGGCCAAAGCCCTCTACTCCCGCCGTTTCGCCAAACGTCTCAAAGCCCAGCTTACCCCCTACAGCACCCGGGCCGCGGGGTTGGCGGCACTGGCCAAGGTAGATACCCAAACACCCGAAACCAAACAGCTTTTTGAAGATTTGACCAGCGGACACTTTTTTGGCCTGACCCCCTACAAAGCCAACTACCTGCTTCCCGTCGGAATAGCCGACCGCAAATACCGCCGTCAACCTTCCGGTTATAAAAGCTTTGAAATTTTTGATGCCGTCAACCATACCCATATCACACCTTTATACGGCACCTATGACAAACAGACCGAAGTGGAGTTTCAGTTCAGCCTCAAAAAAAACCTCACCTACAACCTCCTCGGCCTGGGTGAATATATTACCGCCGCCTATACCCAGCACTGCTTCTGGCAACTCTACGCCGAATCGGGCCCGTTTAGAGAGACCAACTATATGCCGGAAATCTTCGCCACCTTCCCAACCTCCGCCGTCATAGACGAGGTAACGGGGCTCAAGGCGACCAAATGGGGCTTTATTCACCAATCCAACGGCCAGGAGGGCTACCGCTCCCGCTCCTGGAACCGCCTATATGTGCAGGGAATGTTCCAGTGGTCAAACCTTTTCCTCTCCGCCCGCGTCTGGTACCGCCTGCCCGAAGAGGACAAAAGCGACGACTACTATCGCGGATACGTGGATGTCAACCACAACGGCAGACCCGACCCCGGCGACCGGCTTGTCGATCCCAACAGCGAAAGTGACAAAGACGACAACCCCGATATTCTTGATTACCTAGGCTACGGTGACCTGGCCTTCACTTACCTGTGGGGCAACCACCAGTTTGACGGCCTTTTGCGCTACAACTTCCACAAAGGGGGCAAAGATCGGGGCGCGATCCAGTTGGACTGGAGCTACCCCTTCTTTCACTCCCGCACCACCTTTTGGTATCTCAAACTCTTCAGCGGATACGGAGAGAGCCTGATTGATTACAACCGCAATGTCACCAAAGCCTCATTCGGCTTCTCCTTCTCCCGGGGCATCTTTCAATAGGCCTAAAGCCCTGAACGCGGCTACTCCACGTTCGCCAGGGCCAACGCCCCCGCCACCTTGACGCCGGCCTCTTTTAAAACCGCCTCCGCCTCCATCAGCGTCAACCCCGTCGTCACCACGTCATCCACGAGCAATACCCGAATCTGCCCCGGGCCCGTATAGAGAAAATTTCTCGGGTTGGCCAGTCGAAAGGCGCGGCTTTTACCGGCGTAACTAACCCTGTTTTTGGCGCGTAAAACCCCGTAGAACGCCCCAAATCCATGCTTTTGCAATATTCGCACCAACACGGCGGTATGGCTGTAGCCGCCCCGGGGATTGTCATCAATCCCTACCGCGTAGAGCCGATCATCCGGTGTCAACAGTGAAAACGCGCTTTTGGCCAGCCATCTGAATACGACGTGACCGTGGGGACGGTGTTTGGTTAAAAGCAGGGGTTCAATCTCGTCGTAGCGAAAGAAAGTCGTCACTTTCAACCCGCTTGGAACGCTTCTAAGAGCGGGCATAGGCGTGAGAAAAGCCTGGCGGCATGCCGGGCAGAGGGGACGCCAGGAGAGCGCGCCGCACCCCAGGCAACGCATCAGTCGATCTTGAGCACCGCCAAAAAGGCGTCCTGGGGCAGGTGCACCTTACCGATCGCCTTCATCCGCTTCTTGCCCTCTTTCTGTTTTTCGAGTAGTTTGCGTTTGCGGCTGATGTCACCGCCGTAACACTTGGCGGTAACGTTCTTGCCCATCGACTTGACCGTCTCACGGGCAATGACCTTGTTGCCGATGCTTGCCTGCACCGCCACCTCAAAGAGCTGGCGGGGGATCAGCTCTTTCATGGTTTTAACCAGTTCCCGGCCCCGAGACTGCGCCTTTTCGCGCGGCACGATGATGCTCAGCGCGTCCACCACCTCCCCGGCGACCCGGACATCGAGCTTCACCAAGTCTCCCTCGCGGTAGTCAATGGGCTCGTAATCGAAGCTGGCGTACCCTTTGGTGGCGCTCTTGAGTTTGTCGTAAAAATCCACCACAATCTCGTTCATCGGCACGGCGTAGACCAGCATCACCCTGTCTTCGTTCAGGTACTCCATCTTCTCCTGCACGCCCCGCCTGTCGGCCATCATCGTAATAATGTTGCCCAAAAACTCGGTGGGGGTGATGATGGTGGCGCGCACGTAGGGCTCCAGAATCTTGTCGATCTTGACGGGTTCGGGCATTTCGCTGGGGTTTTGCACCTCCACCTCACTGCCGTCGGTAAGCACCACTTTGTAAATAACCGTCGGCGCCGTGGCGATCAGGTCAAGACCAAACTCCCGCTCCAGCCGCTCCTTGACCACCTCCATATGAAGCATCCCCAAAAAGCCGACACGAAAGCCAAATCCCAGCGCCACGGAGGTTTCGGGCTCATAGCTGATGGAAGCGTCGTTGAGCTTGAGCTTGTCCAGCGCGTCGCGCAGTTCCTCAAACTTGTCGGTCTCAATGGGATAAAGACCGGCAAAGACAAAGGGCTTGGCCTCTTTAAAGCCGCCCACCGGCTCGGGCGTGGGGTTTTTGGCGTCGGTAATCGTATCACCCACCGCCACGTCGCTGACGTTTTTAAGCCCCAGCACCACAATGCCCACTTCGCCGGTTTTGATCTCTTTGGTCTTTTGGGGCTTGATGGGGTGTGGGTAAGAGAGATCGAGCACCTGGTGTTTTTTGCCGGTGCCCATAATGAGCACCTCCTGCCCCTTTTTGATCGCGCCGTCAAAAACCCGCACCAGCGCCAGGGCGCCGAGGTAGTTGTCAAACCAGCTGTCGTAAATAATCGCTTTCGTCGGCGCCGTCTCGTCGCCTGAAGGCGCGGGCACCCGCTCCACGATGGCGTCCAGCAGTTCGGTAATGCCCTCACCCGTCTTGGCGCTGGCGTAGATGGCGCCGGAGCAGTCCAGGCCGATGGTCTGCTCAATCTCCTCCACCACCCTGTCAGGGTCCGCGGCGGGCAGGTCGATCTTGTTGATCACCGGAATGATCTCCAGGTCATTTTCCAGCGCGATGTAGACATTGGCGATGGTCTGGGCTTCCACCCCCTGGCTGGCATCGACCACCAGCAGTGCCCCCTCGCTTGAAGCCAGCGACTTGCTCACCTCGTAGCTGAAATCGACATGGCCGGGGGTGTCAATGAGGTTGAGAATATAGGTCTGCCCATCCTTGACGTAGGTCAGACGCACGCTCTGGGCTTTGATGGTAATGCCGCGCTCCTGCTCAATGTCCATGGTATCCATCATCTGACTGCCAAGCTCCCGCTCGGTCACGGCGCCGCACTCCTGGATGAGCCGATCAGCCAGGGTGCTCTTGCCGTGGTCGATGTGGGCGATGATGGAGAAGTTTCGGATCCTATCCTGCAAAAGCGTACCTTTAGGCAAAGAGCGAATTGACGCTCTCGTTGTGATAGACCCGCCGGATCACTTCGGCAAAGGTCGGCGCGGCGGGCAAAACGGTAATCTTGTCGCAGGGCTCTCTTAGCGGCAACGTATCGGAGACAATCAGCTCATCCAGCTCCCCTTCACGAATCCGCTCATAGGCCGGGCCGCTGAGCACCGGGTGGGTACAGCAGGCGATCACCTTTTTCGCCCCCCGCTCCTTGAGGGCCTTGGCCCCTTTGACGATGGTGCCGGCGGTGTCGATCATGTCATCGACAAGCACCACGTTCTTGCCCTCCACGTCGCCGATGACATTCATCACCTCGGCCACGTTGGCTTTTTCCCTTCGCTTGTCCACAATGGCCATATCCACCCCCAGCCGGCTGGCGAAGTAGCGGGCGCGGGCCACACCGCCGATGTCGGGGCTGGCAACCATGAGGTTGTCAATCTTTTTGCTCTTGATGTGGTTAATAAACAAAATGGCGCCGTAGAGGTTGTCGACCGGAATATCGAAAAACCCCTGAATCTGGCCGGCGTGCAGGTCCATGGTGACCACCCGGCCGATGCCGGCGGTCTGAATGAGGTTGGCCACCAGCTTGGCGGTAATGGGCACTCTTGGGGCCGCTTTGCGGTCCTGCCTGGCGTAACCGAAATAGGGAATAACCGCCGTAATGGAGCGGGCCGAAGAGCGCCGCAGGGCGTCGGTCATAATGAGCAGTTCCATCAGGTTGTCGTTGGCCGGCGCGCCGGTGGACTGGACAATAAAGACATCCCGCCCGCGCACGCTCTCGCTGATCTGGCAACCGATCTCCCCGTCACTGAAGCGGCTGATATTGGCGCCGCTGAGCGGCGTGTCAAGGTATTTGCTGATCTCCTGGGCAAAAGGCTCGGACGCCGTACCCGAAAAAATCTTGTATCCGCGCATCTGATCTCCCTGGCTTGAATTGGCCCGATTATATCCAAAAGAGGCTGACATTTCCCTCTCTTTTTTGTACAATGGCACCTAAAAACGGGAGAGACGCGTGCAATTTGAGACCTATCCCTTTGAAAAACTGACAGCCCTGCTGGCGGACATCACCCCAAACGGCGCCTATACCCCATTGACGCTGACCATCGGTGAGCCGCAGTTTGCGACACCCGATTTTATTCAACGCGCCCTGCAAACGGCCAGCCCGCTTTTGAACAAATACCCCAAAACCGCCGGGGAGACGGAGCTAAGAGAAGCCCAGCGGGGGTTTGTGAAACGGCGCTTTCACATAGAGCTGGACAATACGCAGATCATTCCCACGTTCGGCACCAGGGAACTGCTCTTTAACTTCCCCCAGTTTCTGCTGGCAAAGCGCCCCGATCCCGTCATGGCCTTTACCAACCCCTTCTACCAGATTTACGAAGGGGCGGCCATCGCTGTCAAGGCGAAGGTATTGCATCTGAACCTCACCCCCCCAAACGGCTTTCTTCCCGAAATTAACGAAACCCGGCTGGCCGAATGCGACCTGGTGATTCTCAATTTTCCCAACAACCCCACCGCCTCGGTGATGCCGCTTGAGACCATGACAGAGTGGGTCCGGCTGGCGCTTAAGCACGATTTCGTGCTCCTAAACGACGAGTGCTACAGCGAAATCTACACCCACACCCCGCCCCCCTCGATTTTGCAGGCTTCCATCAAGGCGGGCAATCCCCGCTTCAAAAATATCCTGGCGATCAACTCCGTCTCCAAACGCTCCAGCGCCCCGGGGCTACGTAGCGGCTTCATCGCCGGCGACGAGAGGATTCTCAAAAACTACCTGCGCTACCGCACCTACGTGGGGTGCGCTTCACCCCTGCCCCTGCAAAAAGCGGCG
>Ga0256843_1000130_pt1 | contig 64397 bp, 64 predicted proteins | sample AlvinellametaG_FD_191572 | JGI IMG/M metagenome (GOLD analysis project Ga0256843, IMG submission 191572) | Pompeii worm associated microbial communities from hydrothermal vent at the East Pacific Rise, Pacific Ocean - Alvinella | ecosystem: Host-associated > Annelida > Integument > Unclassified ...
ACTTATCGAGGTAGCCTATGTTAAACACTTTATATTCCGGAAACCGTCTTCGTGTAGACTTCTCTAAAACTCCTCAAGAAATTGAAGTACCAAATTTACTCCAACTCCAACAAAGTTCATATGAAAAATTCTTAATGCTTGATGCAAAAGATCGTACAGCAAGTGGGATTGAAAAAGTATTCCAATCTGTATTTCCTATTCATGATGCACAAAACAGACTTACAGTAGAGTATGTTGGTAGTGAAGTAACAAACCCTAAATATACTGTTCGTGAGTGTATGGAGAGAGGTCTTACATATGCTGTAAGCCTTAGAATGAAAACTCGTTTAGTATTGTGGGAAAGAGATGAAAACACTAAAGAAAAACTTGGTGTAACAGATATTAAAGAACAATCAATATTTGTTCGTGATATTCCACTTATGACAGATAGAACATCATTTATTATTAATGGTGTTGAGCGTGTTGTTGTTAATCAGCTTCATAGATCTCCAGGTGTAATTTTTAAAGAGGAAGAATCTTCAACTGCTGGTAATAAATTGATCTATACTGGTCAAATTATTCCAGATCGTGGTTCATGGTTGTATTTTGAATATGATCCAAAAGATATTCTATATATGAGAATTAATAAACGTCGTAAAGTTCCAGTAACTATTATGTTCCGTGCATTAGGATACTCAAAACAAGATATTTTAAAACTTTTTTATCCTATTCAAACAATAAAAATTAAAAATAATAGTTTTGCAATTGATTTTAATCCAAAAGATTATGCATCTCGTTTATCTTATGACCTTTTAGACTTGGATGGTAAAGTATTAGTACCATTTGGAAAAAGATTAAGCAATAAAAAAGCACAAAAGTTTATTGATGATGGTTTACAAGAGGTACAGTATCCATTAGAGATTCTTCTTGAAAGATACTTAGCAGAGCCTATTATTGACCCTGAAACAGGTGAAGTGTTATTTGATACAATGACACATATTGATGAAACTAAACTCAAAAAGATGGCAGATCTTGGAATTGAAGAGTTTAAAATTGCAAATGATATAGCAGATGGTGTTGATAGTTCAATTATCAATGCGTTTAATGCTGATGCAGATTCATTAAAGCTTCTTAAGCAAACAGAAGAGATCGAAGATGAGAATGATCTTGCAGCAATTCGTATCTACAAAGTTATGCGTCCAGGTGAACCAGTTACAAAAGAAGCAGCAAAAATCTTCGTAAATCAGCTTTTCTTTGATCCTGAAAGATACGATTTGACACAAGTTGGTCGTATGAAAATGAACCATAAATTGGGTCTTAATGTTCCTGAATATGTAACAGTTTTGACTCATGAAGATATTATTGAATCTGTAAAATATGTTATTAAAGTAAAAAATGGTCAAGGTCATATTGATGATAGAGATCACTTAGGTAACAGACGTATTAGATCTATTGGTGAACTTTTAGGGAATGAATTACACAACGGATTAGTAAAAATGCAAAAAGCTATCCGTGATAAACTCTCTACAATGAGTGGTCCATTGAATGAATTGATGCCACACGATCTTATCAATTCTAAGATGATTACATCTACTATTATGGAGTTTTTCTCTGGTGGACAACTTTCTCAGTTTATGGATCAAACAAATCCACTCTCAGAAGTTACACATAAACGTCGTTTAAGTGCACTTGGTGAAGGTGGTCTTGTTAAAGAGCGTGCTGGATTTGAAGTGCGTGACGTACACCCTACACACTATGGTCGTATCTGTCCGATTGAGACTCCAGAGGGGCAAAACATTGGTCTTATTAATACTTTGGCTACTTATGCTAAAGTTAACGAGCACGGATTTATTGAAGCACCATACAAGGTGATGAAAGATGGTAAAGTGACAAACGAGATTGTGTATCTTACAGCTACTCAAGAAGAGGGTGTAATGATCGCAGCTGCTTCAAATAAACTTGATGAAAATGGTCAGTTTGTTGAAGATCTTATCTCTGTTCGTCAAGATGGGGAGATTTTACTCCGAAAGCCTGAAGATTGTCAATATGCAGATTTAAGTTCTAGTATGGTTGTTGGTGTTGCAGCTTCACTTATTCCATTCCTTGAGCACGATGATGCTAACCGTGCATTGATGGGATCGAACATGCAACGTCAAGCAGTACCACTTTTACGTGCAAATGCGCCAATGGTTGGAACTGGTGTTGAGAAACTTGTTGCTCGTGACTCTTGGGAATGTGTAAAAGCAAAACGTGCTGGTAAAATAGAAAAAGTAGATGCAAAATATATCTATGTTATGGGTGAAGATGATGGTGAGATCTTTATTGATTACTATCCATTACAAAAAAATCTTCGTACCAACCAAAATACATGTTTTACACAAAAACCTATTGTACAAGTTGGACAAATGGTAGAAAAAGGGCAAATTATTGCTGATGGTCCAAATATGGATCAAGGGGAACTTGCTCTTGGTGTTAATGCAATGGTTGCATTTATGCCTTGGAACGGATACAACTTTGAGGATGCGATTGTAATTTCAGAGCGTTTAATTCGTCAAGATGCATTTACTTCAGTTCATATCTATGAAAAAGAGGTAGAGGCTCGCGAACTCAAACATGGTGTAGAAGAGATTACTCGTGATATTCCAAATGTACGTGATGATGAATTGGCACACCTTGATGACAGTGGTATCGTAAAAATTGGTACGAAAGTAAAAGGTGGTATGATCTTAGTTGGTAAGGTTTCTCCAAAAGGTGAAGTGAAACCTACTCCAGAAGAGCGTCTTTTACGCGCTATCTTTGGTGAAAAAGCAGGTCATGTTGTAAATAAATCTCTTTACTGTCCACCATCGATGGAAGGTGTAGTTGTAGATATTAAAGTATTTACAAAGAAAGGGTATGACAAAGATCCTTGTGCTTTAGAAATAGAAAAAGAAGAGCGTGATGCACTAGAACGTGAACATTACGACAGACTTATTATGATCGATAAAGAGGAGATGCTTCGTGTTAGTAAACTCTTGACTCGTGAACCATTACAATCAGATATCAAAATTGGTGATACAGAATATAAAGCTGGAGATATCATTAACGCTGATGATCTTAAAGAAGTAAACCGTTTTGCGATGAATGCTATTGTTAAGTCATTCTCTGAAGAGATCCAAAATGAGTATACAAAAACGAAAAACCATTTCCAAAAACAAAAACGTATCTTCCGTGATGAGCACGAAGAGAAACTAACAATTTTGGAAAAAGATGATATCTTGCCAAATGGGGTTGTAAAGTATGTAAAAATTTACATTGCTACTAAACGTCATCTAAAAGTTGGTGATAAAATGGCAGGTCGTCACGGAAATAAAGGTATCGTATCAAATATTGTTCCTGAAGTTGATATGCCATATATGGAAGATGGACGTAGTGTTGATGTATGTCTTAACCCACTAGGTGTACCTTCTCGTATGAATATTGGTCAGATTTTAGAGATGCACCTTGGTATGGCAGGACGTGAACTTGGTAATCAAATTCAAGAAGAATTTGATAAAAAACAAGCAGATTTCATTAAAAACTTAAGAGAAAAAATGATTGCTATTGCTGACGTTGCAGGATTAATGAATGCAAGTAAAGTTATTAGCGATATGGATGATGATACATTCTTAAAATATGCACGTGATTGGGCAAAAGGTGTGAAATTTGCAACACCAATCTTTGAAGGTGTAAACCAAGAAGAGTTTGTAAAACTTTATGAACTTGCGAAGATGGATGCTGATGGTAAAGTAGTACTTTATGATGGAAAAACTGGTGAGAAGATGAAAGAGCGTGTAAATGTTGGTTATATGTATATCTTAAAACTTCACCACTTAGTTGATGAAAAAATTCACGCACGTTCAACTGGACCATACTCACTTGTTACACAACAACCAGTTGGTGGTAAAGCACTCTTTGGTGGTCAAAGATTTGGAGAAATGGAAGTTTGGGCACTTGAAGCGTATGGTGCATCAGCAGTTCTAAAAGAGATGTTAACAATCAAATCAGATGATGTAGAGGGTCGTGTACGTGCATACAAAGCGCTTACTCGTGGTGAATTAGTACCAGCAAGTGGTATTCCAGAGACACTATTTGTATTGATTAAAGAGCTTCAAGCATTAGCACTTGATGTTGAGATTATGGACGAGGTAGAAGAAGATGAGTAAATTAGTACCAGTAGAAGTAACAGAAGATAGTAGATTAACCGATATTAAACAATTACAATTTCGTCTTGCATCACCTGAAAAGGTTATGTCTTGGAGTCATGGAGAGGTAAAAAAACCAGAGACTATTAATTATCGTACGCTAAAACCTGAACGTGATGGTTTGTTCTGTGCGAAAATTTTTGGTCCTGTTCGTGATTATGAATGTTTATGTGGTAAATATAAAAAGATGCGTTACAAAGGTGTTGTATGTGAGAAGTGTGGTGTTGAAGTAACATCAACAAAAGTTCGTCGTACTCGCATGGGACACATTGAACTTGTAACTCCTGTTGCACATATTTGGTACGTATCTTCACTCCCATCTCGTATTGGTACACTTCTTGGTATCAAGATGAAAGATTTAGAGCGTGTACTTTATTATGAAGCATATATTGTTGAAGAGGGTGGTGAAGCATATTATGATGCTGAAGCAAAAACACCTGTAATGAAATATGATGTTTTAAACGAAGAGCAATATAGAACACTTGTTCAGCGTTTTGGTGAATTTGGCTTTAAAGCACGTATGGGTGGAGAGGTTGTTCGTGATCTACTTGAAAATATCGATCTTGTTGATCTGTTTACACAACTCAAAGAAGAGATCAGTGAAACAAAATCTGAAGCGAAGAAAAAAACAATCAATAAGCGTCTAAAAGTTATTGAATCATTTTTAAATTCAGGAAATAACCCTGCATGGATGATGCTTACAGTTTTACCAGTTCTTCCACCAGATTTACGTCCACTTGTAAGTCTTGATGGTGGTAAATTTGCTGTATCTGATGTAAATGACCTGTATCGCCGTGTTATTAACCGTAACCAACGTTTAAAACGCCTTGTAGAACTTGAAGCACCAGAAATTATTGTACGTAATGAAAAACGTATGTTACAAGAAGCAGTAGATGCACTTTTTGATAATGGTCGTCGTGCAAATGCTGTTAAGGGTGCAAATAAACGTCCACTCAAATCTTTAAGTGAAATCATTAAAGGAAAACAAGGACGTTTCCGTCAAAACCTTCTTGGTAAACGTGTTGACTTCTCTGGTCGTTCTGTTATCGTTGTTGGTCCATCACTTCGTATGGATGAGTGTGGTTTACCTAAAAAAATGGCACTTGAACTCTTTAAACCACATTTGATTGCAAAACTGGAAGAAAAAGGGTACGCAACTACTGTAAAAGCTGCGAAAAAAATGATCGAAGAGAAAACAAATGAAGTATGGGAGTGTTTAGCTGAGATAGTTGATGGTTATCCAGTAATGCTTAACCGTGCACCAACACTTCATAAACTTTCTATTCAAGCATTCCATCCAAAACTTATAGATGGAAAAGCTATTCAGCTTCACCCACTTGTTTGTGCTGCATTTAATGCCGACTTCGATGGGGATCAAATGGCTGTTCACGTACCTTTAAGCTCTGCTGCAATTGCAGAAGCAAAAGTATTAATGCTTGCATCAATGAATATCTTACTTCCTGCATCTGGTAAAGCTATCGCTACACCTTCACAGGATATGGTTCTTGGTATCTACTATATTTCACTAGAGAAAAATGGTGTAAAAGGGAGCAATAAGCTTTTTGCAAATGTTGATGAAGTAAATATTGCCTTAGAACATGATGCACTTGATCTACATGCTAAAATTAGAACAAGAGTTGATGGAAGAATCATCCATACAACAGCAGGTCGCTTACTTCTTAAAGCTATTTTACCAGATTTTGTTCCAGCAGAATTGTGGAATAGAGTTATGAAGAAAAAAGCGATTAATGAAGTAGTTGATTATGTTCAAAAACATGGTGGTGTAGGTGTTACTGCAGGTTTCTTAGATAAACTAAAAGATTTAGGTTTTAAACACGCAACTGAAGCTGGTGTATCTATCTCTGCAGATGATATTCGTGTACCAGATATGAAAGCAGAAAAAATTGCAGAATCAAAAGCTCGTGTTATTGAGATTCAAAAACAGTTTGAAGCTGGTCTTTTAACTGAACAAGAAAGATACAATAAAATTATCGATGTTTGGACAGATACAAACAATGTTCTTGCATCTGAGATGATGGAACTTGTACAAAACGATAAAGATGGATTTAACTCTATTCATATGATGGCTGATTCTGGGGCTCGTGGTTCTGCTGCACAGATTCGTCAGCTAGCAGGTATGAGGGGTCTTATGGCAAAACCTTCTGGAGATATTATTGAGACACCAATTATCTCAAACTTTAAAGAGGGTCTAAACGTTATCGAGTACTTTATTTCAACTCACGGTGCTCGTAAAGGTCTTGCCGATACAGCACTTAAAACAGCAAATGCAGGTTACCTTACTCGTAAGCTTGTTGATGTTGCGCAAAATGTTAAGATCGTTGAACATGATTGTCATACACATGAGGGGATTGAGATTACAGATATCAGTGATCAAAATACACTAATTGAATCTTTAGAAGATAGACTCAATGGTCGTGTACTTGCTGAAGATGTAATTGATCCTATTTCAAATGAGATCCTTTATGCTGAGGGAACACTGCTTGATGAAGAGAGTGCAAAAGTTATTGCAGAAGCTGGAATTAAAACTGCACATATTAGAACACCAACAACATGTAAAAGTGAAGATGGTATTTGTGCTCTTTGTTATGGAGTAAACCTTGCAACTGGTAAGCTTGTACGCCCTGGTGAGGCAGTTGGTATTGTTGCAGCTCAATCAATTGGTGAGCCTGGTACTCAGCTTACACTTCGTACATTCCACGTTGGGGGAACTGCAAGTTCAACAGCACAAGAGCGTCAAGTTATTGCAGAAAGAGAAGGTTTTATCCGTTACTATAACCTCAAAACATATAAAAACAAAGAGGGTAAAAATATTGTAGCTAACCGTCGTAATGCTGGTGTTTTACTGGTTGAACCAAAAATCAAAGCACCGTTTGCAGGTACTGTTGAGATCCAAACAATTCACGATGAAGTGCTTATCAGCATTGCAAATGGTGATGATGTAGTTCGTTACTCTTTACGTAAAAATGAGATTGCTAAACCAAATGAATTAGCAGGTGTTAGTGGGCAAATTGAAGGTAAATACTACTTCCCACATGCAAGTGGTACAAAAGTTGAAGCAGAAGATTCTATCGTTGAAACTATTAAAGATGGATGGAATGTTCCTTCACGTATCCCTTATGCATCTGAATTATTGGTTGATAATGGTGCACCAGTTACACAAAAGATATTTGCTAAAGAAGAAGGTACTGTTAAATACTTCTTATTAAAAGGTGATTATCTAGAGAGATTTGAAGGTCTGAATGCTGGATATCAAGTAGAAGAAAAAGGGTTATTTGCAGCAATTATTGATGAAAATAATCGTGAAGCCGTACGTCATTATATAGCTCGTGGTTCTATTATAGTAGCTAATGATGATGAAAAAGTTGAAGCAAATGCTCTTATTGCAAAGCCTGCATCAGATGAGTCTGTTGTAATTGCTGAGTGGGATCCATATTCAAACCCAATTATCTCTGAAGCAAACGGTAGAGTAAAGTTTGAAGATATCATTGTTGGAACTACTGCAAGTGAGCAACTTGATGAGCTTACAGGTAAAACACGTCTTATGATTAACGATCATATCTCAAGTGAGTATAAACCAACGATTGTACTAGCTACTGAAGATGGTGAATTGTTACGTTATGCGATTGAGCCAAAATCATCGATTTTTGTAACTGATGGTGCAGAGGTGAAAATTGCTGATATCTTGGCAAAAACACCAAAAGCATTACAAAAATCATCAGATATTACAGGGGGTCTTCCACGTGTATCTGAACTCTTTGAAGGTCGTCGTCCTAAAGCGACAGCACTTATCTCAGAGATTGATGGTGTTGTGAGTTTTGGTAAGCCATTACGTGGTAAAATACGTATTATTGTAAGTAATGCTGAAAGTGGTTTAGTAAAAGAGTATTTTGTAGATAAATCTCATGAACCAGTGGTTGCAGCAGGTGACTTTGTACACGCAGGTGAGCGTTTAACAACTGGTATTGTTTCTTCACATGAATTATTAAGAATTATGGGTGTTAAAGCACTCTATAACTATCTTGTGTCTGAAGTACAACAAGTTTATCGTTCACAAGGGGTTAATATCGCAGATAAACACATTGAAGTGATCTTTACTCAGATGTTACGTCAAGTTAAGATTGTAAAATCTGGTGATACGAAATTTATCGAAGGTGATCTTGTTTCTAAAACAAAATTTGCTCAAGAGAATGAAAAAATTATTCGCCTAGGTGGTCGTCCTGCGATTGCTGAACCATTCTTGGTTGGTATTACTCGTGCTGCTGTTAGTGCAGATAGTATTATTTCAGCTGCATCATTCCAAGATACTACTAAAGTATTGACAGAAGCTGCTGTAAGTGCAAAAGTTGATAACCTTGAAAACTTAAAAGAAAATGTTATCATTGGTAGAACGATTCCAGTTGGTACTGGTATTTATAAAGATAAAGAAGTTATCTTTGCTACAGAAGAGGATTAATCCTCTTTTGTAGTCAAACTACCCATCCTCTCTCCCAAACATTAAAGCTTTATTAAAATAAGCAAACTTTAATCACCTATTTAGTATTATTGCGTGTTTATAATTCTCTAAAAAATGTATTGTTTTTTAGGAATTAGATTCTACTGGAAAAAAATTAAGTAAAAGGAATTCTATGCCTACAATCAATCAATTGATTCGTAAAGAGCGTAAAAAAGTAGTTAAAAAATCAAAATCTGCTGCTTTACTTGCGTGTCCACAACGTCGTGGTGTTTGTACTCGTGTTTACACAACTACACCTAAAAAACCAAACTCGGCTTTAAGAAAAGTTGCAAAAGTTCGTTTAACTTCTGGTTTTGAAGTTATTTCATATATCGGTGGTGAGGGTCACAACCTTCAAGAACACTCTATCGTACTTGTACGTGGTGGTAGGGTAAAAGATTTACCTGGTGTTAAGTATCATATCGTTCGTGGTGCACTTGATACTGCTGGTGTTGCTAACCGTATGGTTGCTCGTTCTAAATACGGAACAAAAAAGCCAAAAAAATAGTATAAAACTATTTTTTTAAACAATATATATTCAAAATAGCTACAGGACTTACACGATTAAGTTTAGGTAAGTTTTGAGTAAATTTGAAAAAATTGAAGACAAGGAAAAAAACAAATGAGAAGAAGAAAAGCTCCCGTTCGTGAAATTATGCCAGATCCAATTTATGGAAGCAAAGTTTTAACGAAGTTTATTAACAAAGTAATGTTAGATGGTAAAAAATCAGTTGCAGAAAAGATCATTTACAGTGCATTAGATATTATCAGTGCAAAAGGTGAAAAATCTGGAATCGATACTTTTAATGAAGCTATTGAGAATATTAAACCTGTAATAGAAGTAAAAAGTCGCCGTGTTGGTGGTGCTACTTATCAAGTTCCAGTAGAAGTACGCCCTGTACGTCAGCAATCTTTAGCAATCAGATGGTTAGTTGATGCTACACGTAAAAGAAATGAAAGAACTATGGCTGAGAGATTAGCTAATGAGTTAATGGATGCAGCAGCGTCTAAAGGTGCAGCATTCAAGAAGAAAGAAGATACATATAAAATGGCAGAAGCTAATAAAGCGTTTGCTCATTATAGATGGTAATAGGAAGTTAATATGCCAAGAAGTCATAAACTAGAAGATGTAAGAAATATCGGTATTGCTGCACACATTGATGCAGGAAAAACAACAACAACAGAAAGAATCCTTTTCTATACTGGTGTTGAGCACAAAATTGGTGAAGTTCACGATGGTGCTGCAACAATGGACTGGATGGAGCAAGAGCAAGAGCGTGGTATTACAATTACTTCAGCTGCTACAACTTGTGAATGGAGAGGTAAACAGATCAATATTATCGATACTCCGGGACACGTTGACTTTACTATTGAAGTTGAGCGTTCTATGCGTGTACTTGATGGTGCAGTATCTGTTTTCTGTGCTGTTGGTGGGGTTCAACCACAATCTGAAACAGTATGGAGACAACGTAACCGTTATAAAGTTCCTTCAATTGTTTTTGTTAACAAAATGGACAGAACTGGTGCAGATTTCTATGAAGTTGAGCGTCAAATTCGTGAGCGTCTTAAAGGTAATCCAATGCCTTTCCAATTACCAATTGGTGCAGAAGATAAATTCGAAGGTGTAATTGATCTTGTAAAAATGAAAGAGATTGTTTGGGATGAAGATGCTGCTATGGGTTCTGCATACCATGAACAAGAGATTCGCCCAGAACTTCAAGACCAAGCAGAAGAGTACAGAGAAAAAATGTTAGAGACTCTTTCTGAAGTTGAAGGTAATGATGAATTTGCTATGAAATTCTTAGAGGGTGAAGAGATCACAGAAGATGAGATCAGACAAGCTATCAAAGAAGCAACTTTGGCAATGGCTATCGTTCCAATGACTCCAGGTACTGCATTTAAAAACAAAGGTGTTCAAACATTACTTGACGCAGTTGTAGATTACCTTCCTTCACCAGTTGAAGCAGAGCCTATCACTGGTACTAAGATGGATAATGAAGAGGAAGAAGTAGTTGTTGAGTCAACTGATGATGGTGAATTTGCTTCACTTGCATTTAAAATTATGACTGACCCATTTGTTGGACAATTAACATTTATTCGTGTATATCGTGGTTCTTTAGAGTCTGGTTCTTATGTACACAACTCAACAAAAGATAAAAAAGAGCGTATTGGTCGTATCATGAAAATGCACGCAATTAAACGTGAAGAGATCAAAGAGATCTATGCAGGTGAAATTGGTGCTGTTGTTGGTCTTAAATATACTACAACTGGTGATACTTTATGTTCTGAAAAAGATAAAGTTGTTCTTGAAAGAATGGATTTCCCAGATCCAGTTATCTCTGTTGCAGTTGAGCCTAAAACAAAAGCTGACCAAGAGAAAATGGGTATCGCACTTGGTAAACTAGCTGCAGAAGATCCATCTTTTAGAGTTCATACTGATGAAGAGACTGGTCAAACTATTATCTCTGGTATGGGTGAACTTCACCTTGAGATTATTGTTGATCGTATGAAACGTGAGTTCAAAGTTGAAGCTGAAGTTGGTGCTCCACAGGTTTCTTACCGTGAAGCGATTCGTGATGAAGTTGATGAAAACTACAAATATGCAAAACAATCTGGTGGTCGTGGTCAGTATGGTCACGTAGTATTTAAAATGAAACCTGCTGAAGCTGGTGCTGGTCTTGTTTTCCACAACGATATCAAAGGTGGTGCGATTCCAAGAGAATACATCCCTGCAGTTGAAAAAGGTTTTGAAGAAGCAATGCAAGGTGGTGTTCTTGCTGGTTATCCAATTGAAGATGTTGAGATCAGTCTTTATGATGGTACATACCACGATGTTGACTCGAATGAGATGGCATTTAAACTTGCTGCTTCAATGGGATTCAAAGAAGCTGCGAAAAAAGCAAACCCTGCAATTCTTGAACCAATTATGAAAGTTGAAGTTGAAGTACCTGAAGAGTATATGGGAGATGTTATCGGTGACCTTAACCGTCGTCGTGGACAAGTTAACAACATGAGTGATCGTGCTGGTAACAAAATTGTTGATGCATTCGTTCCATTATCTGAAATGTTCGGATATTCAACTGACTTACGTTCTAATACTCAAGGTCGTGCTACATACTCTATGGAATTTGATCACTATGAAGAAGTTCCAAGAAATGTATCTGAAGAGATCATTAAAAAACGTAATGGTGATGTATAATCACTAACTCTTTTCTCCCTTCCTTGGGAGAGCCCCTCATACATACTTATAGTAACTCTTAACAATTTTCTTGTTATAATAATAAAAACTAGGTTCTTAATATGAAAAAACTTTTTTTACTCTTGTTTAGTGTTACACTTTTATTTGCACAAAATCCGATTATTTACAGTGCTTTGGGTGATGTGATTTATGATAATGCACCAAAAATATATAAACTTTTAGAAACAGAATCGTTTTTAGTTTACAATACAAAAATTCGTAACTATTATAAAGAGGTTCAAAAAACAAAAAAAATTGGTTTTGCATTAGAAAATGGGACAGCAAAAATAGATAAGAAAGCATATTTAAACAAATTGCGTGCTCTTTCAAATACTAATGACTTTTTTGTACGAGAAGTTGATAAAAGCTTTCATGAAGCTATTGAGAATGAGGATAATGCACTCTTTGATGCCATGATAAACTCATCATTATTAGATACGAAAAAATATAAACAAGAGATTCTCGATTATTATTTCAAACATGAAGATCAATTAATGGTTCATGGTGTTATTCAACAGTTTTTAGATGAAAATAAAAAATTAATGAAAAAACATAAAAAACGAACACAAAGAAAAAAATCTAAAAAAGAGCGTGAACTTGAACGTATACGCTATATACGTCAAAAAGACAAACTCGAACAAGAACGTTTAGAAAGAGAGCTGGAGTTGCGATTGAAAAAGAAAAAAGAGCAGATTAGAGCATTTCAGCAAAAAGAGCTTTCTAAGACCATATAGCCTCTTGTGTTAGGGAAGGACGCCCTTGCAATATATAGTGGGGTTTGTACTCTGCTTTATATGATAAAGAGGGACACTCTTTAACATAATACCCTAGATATATCCATCGTTTATTGAGTTGCTGTGCTAGGCGTATTTGCTCATATAAAGAATATTTCCCCAATGAGAGATGACTAAACTCAGGGTGATAATAAAAATAGATAGAAGATATTCCATCTTCTAGTATATCGATAAGATCTACACCAATGAGTTGCGTGTTATGAAAATAGAGCACTTCAAAACCATACTCATACGCGCCATCTACAAATGAGCCATAATAGTGTTCTGGTGATGTTGGTTGATATTGCCACCCTTTTTTATGGTGCATATATCTATGGTAGTTATCAAAGAGTTCAAGATGTTCATGGGTCATTGTTGGTTTTTGGATAATGATCTCCAAATGGGAACATTTTTTTATAATTCTGCGAGCTGATTTTGAAAACTTAAAGTTAGTGGCATCTATTTTAAGACTTTTGCACTCATCACATCCAGAACATACAGGACGAAAATAGACTTTCCCAAATCGCCGGTATCCCCGTTCTATAAACGCTTGAGACTCTTCAAGTGAACAATTGTTAATAAGTTTGTAGTCAGATATTTGCTCCCTATTATCTAAATAGGAGCATTGTTGTGTAGTTTGAAACTCTTTTAGTATTTGCATAATTTATTGTTTATTAGTAGCGATTAAAACACCCTCAATAAGCTTGTCAATATCACCATCTAAGATTGCATTTACATTTGAGTATGCTTCATTTGAACGTGTATCTTTTACCTGTTGATACGGTTGCATTACGTATGAGCGTATCTGGTGCCCCCAACCAATTTCACTTTTTGCTACACCTGCTTCTTTTGCTTTTTGCTCTTCAAGTTCAAGTTCATAAAGACGAGATTTTAACATCTTCATAGCTGTTGCTTTGTTTTTATGTTGGCTTCTGTCATTTTGACACTGTACAACAACACCGGTAGGTATATGGGTTATACGAATAGCAGATTCGGTTTTGTTGACATGTTGCCCACCAGCACCACTGGCACGGTACGTATCTATTCGTATATCTTTCTCCTCTATAACAATATCAATATCATCATCAATTTCAGGAGAAACCATAACAGAACTAAAAGAGGTGTGACGCTTTGCATTAGAATCAAAGGGACTGATGCGAACAAGTCTGTGAATACCATTTTCAACTTTTAAGTAGCCATATGCGTTTTCACCTTTTATAAGGATAGTTGCATCTTTGATACCAGCTTCTTCACCATTTTGATAATCAAGCACTTCCACTTTAAAGTTATGTCTTTCAGCCCAACGCTTATACATACGAAGAAGCATTGAAGCCCAGTCTTGTGATTCTGTCCCACCAGCACCAGGATGGATCGAGAGGATAGCATTATTTGCATCACTCTCACCACTTAAAAGTACTTCTATCTCCATGGAACGTATCTGTTCTTGAAGTGCAGGAGCATCATCATAAAGTGCTTGGAGTGATTCCTCATCATTCTCTTCTTTAGCCATTTCATAAAGCTCTTTTGCATCATCAACGGCAGATTTTGCTATATTGTATTTTTCAAGTTTGCGTGTTAGTTGCGTTTTTTCTTTTTGTATTTTTGCTGCGTGTGTAGCATCATTCCAAAATTCGGGATCATTTTCCATATCCTCTATCTCTTTAAGACGTGTTTGAATTTTTTGAGGTTCTACAACACCGGTAATATTTTCCATTTTTGTTGTGATAGTTTTTAAAAGTTCTGTATATTCGTAATTATCCATTTATTGCCCATTCTAAAAAATCTCTGATATAATTGCAAAATTATATTATATTGGGACTTAAAATGAAGATTATTTCACATCCTTTAGAACTAAAAGAGTATCTAAACACGCAAGATGGCTCGATTGGATATGTACCTACAATGGGTGCACTCCATGAAGGTCATATCAGTTTAATCAAACAAGCACGAAACAATAATGATCTTGTTGTTGTTTCTATTTTTGTTAATCCTACCCAGTTTTTAGCAGGTGAAGATCTTGATTCATATCCTAGACGGGATGAAGCAGATAAAAAGATATGTGAACTCGCTGGTGTTGATGTGGTGTTTATGCCACAAGCAGAGTTTTTATATAATGATGATGAAGCTACGATTCAAGCACCAAACCTTCGTGGATATATTTTAGAAGGTGCTACACGACCAGGACATTTTAGTGGTGTATTGCGTGTTGTGATGAAACTATTGAATATTGTACGACCAACACGTGCGTACTTTGGGAAAAAAGATGCGCAACAACTTTTTTTACTTCAACAGATGGTAGATGATTATTTTATGGATGTTCAGATTGTCCCTGTTGATACTGTTCGAGAGAGTGATGGCTTAGCACTTAGTAGTCGAAATAGTTATCTTAACACGCAAGAACGTCAAGAAGCATTGAAAATATCACAATCATTATATGAAGCATCATCTATGATTCAGCAAGGTCAAGATGATGTTGCCCTTATTCAAAAAAAGATGGAAGAGATTTTAGAACCCTTAGAGATAGGGTATGTAGCTATTGTCAATAGAAATTTTGATCCCATACAACGTGTAGAGATTGGAAATACCATTATCCTTGTTGAAGCTCTTGTTGGAACGACTCGCCTACTTGACAATATTTGGCTCTAAATAGCCATTTTCTATCATCACATCAACCACTTGTTTAAATACTGGAACAGCAGTTTTTGATGCAAAGTGGTTGGTTGTTGGTTCTACTACAATAACACCAATTGAGTAGTGGTGTTTCTTGTCATTTGCAAACCCCATAAAAGCAGTGTTATAACGTTTAACATATTCTCCACGACGAACCATATGTGCTGTACCTGTTTTTCCACCCACTTCCAAGCCTGGAGTGATCGCTTTTTTCCCAGTTCCTTTTTGCACTGTTTTAATAAGGATCCGTTTCATTTGTTGTGCAACTGAACTTGGGATTACTTGAATCTCATCTGTTTGGAAAACATCGTTTACTACACCATGCTCATCAATATAGCTTTGTAATAGTTTTGGTGTCACCATACGGCCATTATTGTTAAATGCACTGTATGCTCGAAGAAGTTGCATAAGATTTGCCCTCATACCATACCCATACGAACATGTTGCTTTATAAATCTCATTATCCAAGCGTTGAGCAGAAGGGAGTGAACCTCTTTTTTCATAGATAAGATCAGGCATAGATTTTTGCCCAAATCCAAAACTTTGTAATCCATCGTAAAACTGATAACCAGTAAGCTTTTGTGCAAGTTGTGCTATACCAATGTTTGATGAGTGTACGATAACATCTTCAGCACTAAGCCATTTAAACCGGTGTTCATCGGTAATAACTTTTTTCCCCATTTTAAACCGACCATTATGCCCATTAACAAGATCATATGGATTTACTAGATGGTGTTCAAGCAGAAGGGAAAATGTAATCGGTTTAATAACACTTCCTGGTTCAAAACTATACTCAATCATTCCTACATTTAGCGATGGATAATCGCTTCGACGTATCTTTTTTGGAAGGTATCGGTTTGAACTAGCCATTGCAAGTACTTTTCCTGTTTGTGATTCCATAACAGCACACATGATTTGTTTTGCTTGTAGTTGTTGTTTCATTTTAGAGAGGATTCGCTCTATCTGTATTTGAAGTGTAACAGGAATGGTTATTTTAATATCCAAACCATTGATTTTTGTTTTGGTAAAACTCTCTTTATTTAATATAATATATCCATTTACATCACGTTTCCCTCTACACTCACCATTTTGACGAGCTGAGAGATCTTCATCAAAGCGTTTTTCAAGCCCTTTAACACCTCTTACATAGGTATAGCCATCATCTTCAAGCTTATGAGGGTATCCTACCAAAGGGGTAAACAATTTTTTATATGGATATGTTCTACTCTCACCACTCTCTATAATATTAAGACCGTGGATAGAACGTATACCTGTTTTTGGGTTTTTTAACTCTAAAAACACTTTTAAACGACGCAATTCATATGAGAGCTTTTTTAAATAGTGTGCTTGGATAGTTGGAAGATTGTAACTCAATACCACAACACCACGTCGTCGTGCAAGACGTTTTTTTATATCTTTTGGTTTCATCCCAGAGTAGATACTAAAAAGTTTAACAAAAAGTTCTTTTTTTTGAGGATCAATATAGCGAGTATCTACAACAGCTTTATAGAGTTTTTTTGTAGTCGCTATATGAAAACCATCAGCACTAATAATACTTCCACGGTGTGCTCGTGAAGATTCTTTTGCATAGATAGAGGGAAGATGGCGATCTTGTATCGCAGTTTTGAACATAACACTTAAGAAGATAAAAAATCCAAATCCTAAAAGGATATAAAGAAGAAGAATTTTTGCACTTTTATTTGTGTTGCGTGTGAGGTTTTTTGCCATGTGAGATTAGAGTTGTGTTCTTCCAATCTCTTTATAGGCATTGAGTGCTTTATTACGGATCTCAAGCATAAGCTTCATACTTGTTTCAGCTTTTGATATTGAAAGAGCGGCTTGGTGTAGATCAGTAACTTCTCCAGTTGCAAGATCTGCCATAGCTTTTTGCCCCTCTTGTTGTGTTTGGTTTACATCATTAAGAGCATTTTTTAATGAATCAGCAAAATCTGCTGTTGTACCAGTAGCATTTGTCTGCGTGTTGCTTTGTTGTAAAAGTTCAGCTGTTGAGAGTGATGCTACATTATTTACATTTGCCATTACTTTATATACTCCTCATTATTGTAGTAGCGATATAGCAGAATTTGCCATATTTTTTGCACTTTGAAATGCTGCAACATTTGCTTGGTATGAACGTGTTGCTTCTACTAGATCGGCCATTTCCACTACAGGATTAATATTTGGGTATGCAACATATCCATTTGCATCTGCATCGGGATGATTTGGTTCAAATTTTAACTTTGGTTTAGAATCATCCCGTACAATTTTATCAACTACTACACTCATTATAGCAGGATCGACCTTTTGCCCTTCTAAACCTTCATTGAGTGGATCTTCATACCCTAAAGAGTGCGTAGTTTTTGCAAGTGCATCATTATATGCATCATTAAAGTTGATCGCTTTGAAAACAACCTCTTTTCTACGGTAGGGACCACCCTCTTCAGTGCGTGTTGTTTGTGCATTTGCGATATTACTTGAGATTACATTGACACGAACTCTTTGTGCTGATAAACCATAACCACTTATATCAAAACTGTTTAAAAAGTTACTCATTGTTTTTCACCTTATACTTTTGCTGAAGCATCAATCACACTTCTAAAAATTGCTGTATCTTTTTTTGTTGCCTGGATCAAAGCATTAAACATAATCGAGTTTTTACTCATCTCTGTTGTTTCTACATCGATATCAACAGAGTTACCATCATTACGTGCCATATGCCCATCACGAAAAAAGAGTTTTGGCTGTGTTGCAGCTTTTTGTTCTTTAGGCTCAAGATGTTTAGAGTTTGTTCTTGCCATTTGTAATGTTGGTGTTTCTTTGTGATACAACGCATCCTCTTTGGCACGCAAAGCATCCTCAAAGCGAATATCTCTTGGTTTATAAAATGGAGTATCTGCATTGGCAATATTTGAAGCTATCATATCTTGACGTTGTGCACGATAGGTAAGTGCATCTGTAAGTAAAGAATGTGTTTTTGAGATCTCTATTGCCATGCTTTGACTCCTTTTTTATAAGTATAACAAAGATAAGCAAATATAGTACCACTTTATAAAGTGAGCTCTATATTTATAATATTTATATAGTTTCAGCAAACTTTAAAGAAGAAGGGTTCATAATAGCACTTAAGGTTACAAGTGTAATCGAATTTTTTTAAATTAAGGAGTCTCTTATGAAAAGAGCTGGTTTTACTATGATCGAATTGATCTTCGTTATCGTTATTTTAGGTATTTTAGCAGCAGTTGCTATTCCAAAACTTACTGCAACTCGTACAGATGCTGAAGTTTCTAAAGGTGCTACTGATGTTGCTACATTAGTTTCTGACTTAGCAAGTTACTACACTTCTCAAGGTACATTTAAAGGGAAAGATACAGATGATATTACAAATGTAAAACTTTCTGTAAGACAAGGTAGCTTAGCAAATGGTCAATCTATCCACTATGGTGGTACAGGTGCAGCTGATAGTTGTATCGAAGTTAAATTTAATAACGTAGACGATGGTAATATCACTGTTAAAGATGGTGGTGATACTTCAACTGCAAAATGTAAAGGTATCCAAGCTGCTGTTTCTGATCTTAAAAAAGATCACGTATTTGGTGGTATCGGTGGGGTGAAATACTAATAGTTAGTTTTCAGATACTACAAAGGGAAGGGAAGGGTGCGTTTGCATCTCTTCCCTTTTTTTTTGCCAAAATTTCTTTAGTTTAACTAAAAGTTAGAATAAGAAATTATATGCTATTATTAAGTATTAAGGATACCAGATGAATAGATCAGCGAAAAAAGCCTTTACAATGATAGAGTTGGTATTTGTTATAGTAATACTTGGAATACTTGCAGCAGTTGCAATACCAAAAATATCTGCAACACGAACTGATGCTGAGATATCAAAACTTGCACACAATATTATGACAGGAGCTTCAGAGATCGCTACATATGCAGTCTCACAAGCAGGAGTAGATAGCAATTTCTCTGTTATGTCAAATGCAATGCATGCTATGGATGAACAAGGGGATGCCACACTGAGTGCAAATAGAGCAGATATTAAAGCTGGTACAGTTTCAAATTGTGTTGTTGTAACTGTTACAACAGATGCAACAACAGGGGTAGATACTCTCAATATCACTTTTAATAATGATAATGGTGATAGCAAATGTCAAGCATTGCAACGTGTTATAGATCCAACTGATTATCCAATGAAGTTAAGGGGAACAAATGTTAAATACTAAACGAAGTGGTTTTACACTTATTGAGCTTGTTTTAGTCATTGTTATACTTGGAATATTAGCTTCCGTAGCAATTCCAAAATTTACAGCAACACGTGTAGATGCACAAATAGCAAAAGGGCGTTCAGATGTTTCAGCTATCCGTTCTTCAATTGTTTCAGAGCGTCAGAGTCGCTTGATTACAGGAGATAGTTCTTACATTAATCGTTTGGATAATAATGTCAATGCAGATACTGAAGGTGTAACTATTTTTGACTCAAATGAAACACTTTCAGCTACATCACCAAAACTTTTAATGTATGGAGTTACAACAAAAAATGATGGTGGACACTGGATGAAAGCTGCAACAAATACATATAAATACAAATTTGGTTCAACATCAGTTACATTTACCTATTATCCAAATGATACAACAGATAATAATGGTGTGTTCCATCCTGCTGGTTCATTTGACTGTGATCAAACTGATCAAAACTGTCAAAAACTTACACGTTAAAAGTGGTGTACTATTATACTATAGCTATAATTGGTTCACTACTTGAACCATTGACGTACCATACGCATCAAAAATTATATCAAGGGCAACTTGTACGTGTTGCCCTAAAAAGTAAAGAAAAAGAGGGGGTTGTGCTTGAGCAAACACAACAACCCGATTTTACAACATCTGAAATAATTGCGTGTGAAAATAAAGAGTTTTCTTCTTTGCAACAAAAAACAGCCCATTTTATCGCATCATACTATCTTTGTGCTTATGGAGAAGCGTATGCTCTTTTTCACCCGTTTTCTTCCATTAAAGATCAGTGTTGTCAAACACGCAATGATAGATACACAAATACTATAGAACTTTCTGTAGAACAACAAAAAGTTTTTCAAAAATTATTACATCATAAATCTGTACTTCTTTTCGGTGATACCGGAAGTGGAAAAACAGAGATATATATGAATCTTTTTTTTCATTATTTACAGCAGGGAAAAACAGCTTTGCTTTTAATGCCAGAGATAGCACTCACCCCTCAGATAGGGGAACGTTTAAAAAAACAGTTTGGGGATAGTGTTGTAATCTGGCATTCAAAGCTTACTCCAAAACAAAAAAAAGACGCTTTAAAAAAGATCTATACAAAAGAGGCAAAAGTGATAGCAGGAGCTCGATCTGCACTTTTTTTACCACTTAATGATTTGGGTGTTATCGTTGTTGATGAAGAACATGATGATAGTTATAAAGCATCATCAAAACCACGATATAATGCTCGTGATATTGCCTTGTATATGGGAAAACAGTTTGATATACATGTTGTTCTTGGTAGTGCAACACCTTCATTGAACTCATTTACCAATATCCCTTTTGTTCGATTGCGTGGGGGCTATCATAAAGCGAATAAAAAGTTTATATTTGAAAAGTCTCATGATGGATTAACTCCGATGGTATATCAGGCACTACAAGAAACACTTCATCAAAATAAGCAAGCGATAGTATTTATTCCAACACGAGCACATTTTAAATATCTTTTATGTGATAGTTGTGGTAAAACTGTTGAATGTGTTTTTTGTAGTGTTGGGATGAGTGTGCATCATAATATCAATGCACTCAAATGTCACTACTGTAATTATACACAAGCAATTCCTCAGGTATGCCCACATTGTGGTAGTGGTAACTTAAGTAGTTCACGTATTGGAACTGCAGAAGCTACAGTACAGCTACAAGAGTATTTTTCTGATGCTACGATTGAACAGTTTGATAAAGATAGTGTCTCTACTACGAAAAAACTTACAACGATTTTAAAAAAATTTAATGATAAAAAAATTGACATTCTTGTAGGGACACAGATGCTCTCAAAAGGGCATGATTATCATGGAGTCTCTTTAGTTGTAGTATTGGGGATTGATTATTTATTGCATATGGGTGATTATAGAGCACGTGAAAAAGCATTATCGCTACTTTTACAAGTAGCAGGTAGAAGTGGACGACTTGATGATGCTTCTGTATTGGTTCAAACATTTCATGAGGATTTTTTCTCCTATTATCTTAATGATTATCAAAAATTTTTAGAAGATGAACAACCGTTTAGAAAAGATTTATATCCACCTTATTTACGATTGTGTCGCGTACTTTTTGCTGATAAAAATGCTCAAAAAGCGCAAGAACAGATGCGCACTATGGAACAACGTTTAATGCACTATAACGATATTGAGATAGTGAGTGCAAAAGTCTCATCTATTCAAAAAGTAGCTAATAAGTATCGATTTGAGATTTTATTACGTGCAAAAAAAGCGACCACGCTTATTTGTGCAGTTAGGGAGTGTAAAACACCTTTAGCACAAATCGATATGGATCCTATCGATTTTGCTTAAATGTGTTGTGTGTCAAAAAACCAGTAAATAGCCATCATAAGACCAGGTGTTTTTTTGTATCTACTGTCAAAAATAAACTCTTTTGCTTGTTCAATAGGAAGTGTAATCACTTCAATAGATTCTTCTGCTAAACCACCACCTTTGGAGATCTGCATGCTATCATCAATTTTTGCAAAGTAGAGCGTTTGTTGTGTTCCACTAAAGCCTACACTTGTATAAAATGTAGTGATCTCTTGTATCGTATCTAAGGGGATATGGTATCCACACTCTTCGATAACTTCCTCTTGGGCTATTTGTATTTTTGGAAGATCTTTATCTATAATCCCTGCACACAGCTCATACATCATTCCATCATCTTTTGTTGCATGCAGTACAGCAGGTCGAAGTTGTTTGACAAGAATAAACGCTTTGCGTGTTGTATGATAGAGTAAAATTGCAACACTATCGTGCACTTCAATAGCTTCCCACTCTTTTGTAGTGCCATCTTGTTCATAGCGCAAACGAACAGGATGGAGAAAACGTGGGTTTTGCAGTGGTTCAACAAAGAGAATTTTAGACATTAGGTCTCTTTTTTAAAAGATGGATATAACACATATTTTGGAATGGTCCATATTTTTTAATAGGTTGTGTACTCTCTAAAGCAGTTTGAATATCTGCTTTGTACTCTTTTTTAAGTTTTATGAACTGTCTGTACTTTTTGCCTGATAGTTTTTTTGTTGTAATTTGCACTACACTTGCAGGATTGATGGCAATACCTTTTTTACGTAATTCAAAATGAAGGTGTGGACCAGTTGAACGACCTGTTGTTCCAACATAAGCAACAACTTGTCCTTTTTTAACATACTTGCCTTTTTTGATACCACGTCTAAAAGATTTGAGATGCCCATAACGTGTTTCGTATCCATCAGCATGACGAATTTTTAAAAGGTTTCCATAACCTCCTGCCCATCCAGCATATATGATTGTTCCATCTCCAGCAGCACGTACTGGTGTCCCACTGCGTGCTGCATAATCAATCCCAAGATGAGCTTTCCATTTATGAAGTATAGGGTGCCATCTGCGTTTGGTAAAAGGGGAAGATATACGTACATAATTTACTGGTTTTGCAAGTAAAAAACCTTCTATTTCATGCCCTTTGTCATCATAGTAACGATCATCACTGTTTTTAAAAATATAGTGAGGTTTATGGTGTGTTTCTACCATTGCACCAAGAAGAGTAGGCATCGAAAAGGGGTGACCAAGTCTGTATTTTTGTTCATAAACCATTGCGATGCGATCTCCAGGCTGGATATCTTTTTTGAAGTTTAGTGATTTTTTAAACCCTGAAATAAAAATACTAGCTAGATCCCAACGTCCTGTAGCTTTTTTTATATTGTATAACGGGGAGCTTGTGATAGTAGTAGCAAACATCTCTTTTCGTACAGAAGCAATAATAGGGATGATTTCAAATTTATAACTGTTTTTTATTTTGTAAATATGGATCTGAAGTTCATCATTTAATGGAAGCAATACTTGTTCTATTACGCCATTTTCATCTTCTAGTATTTGGTAGTAGATACCAGCACGAATCTCTTCTGTGAGATCTTGATCATCTTTAGCAAGGTTATAGTAAAGATCTTTTGTAGGGAGTCCTCTGTTATTTAAAAAAACTAAGTATGTTTCACCGTTTTGTATTCTATCTCGTTGAACAGTTGAGGCAAACAAAGAAAGTGCAAGACTCAAAAGTATGAAAAAACGTATCATTGGGATAAAACCTTTCTAAATTATTGAAGAAGTTTAACAAATTTTGGCTTAGTCTGAGGTTTGTTTGATATAATCACATTATTATAAAGGATTGTTTTATGAAAATATTGAGTTTACTAACATTTTTGTTCACTTTGAATCTTTTTGCAACAGCGATTTATGCACCAATTACATCGATTGATAAAAAAAATCATCGTATCAGTGTTATAACAAAAACACCAGTTGAACCAGGAATGAGTGCGCTTGTTATTCATTTGATTAACAAACAACACTCAACTGTACTGTATAGAGCGCGAGTTCGTTCTTATAATGAAAATAACAATTCAGCACTTTTAGATCTGTTTGAGTTTACACTGTTGCAAAATAATGCGTTGCCAAAAGGGGAGTATACACTTCAAAAAGGTGATGTTGTTGAGTTTGCATTTACATATGACAGAGGAGTGCTTATAGCACCATCTGAAGAGATATATTATGATATTACAAAAAAGATCACACTCCAGTGGGTACATCCAGATCTTTTTGCAACAGTATTATCGTATCATGGACATCCAACACCCCAAAAGTCTGATTTTTTAGAGATGGCTGAGGGGCTTAATGTTGGATTGTTATTTATCTATTTAGATAATAAACTTTTTACACTCGATAGCAAAACATTTGCAATTTTACATATAGATGATGCACCTGCAATGCGTGGTACAACACAATTACCATTTTATTCTCGTATTCACAATATTGAAGCAGCATGGTTTGGGAAAGGGAGTTCATATATGGAAAAATATGCACCACACTATTATGCGTTGTTAGTTGAATATAATCCAAAAAATGAAGCGTTATATAATATTGTCAAAAAGCATAACTATACAAATTTATTATCAGAATTTACAATAGGGAAAGAATAATGATAGATCCAAAACATTTAAAGCATTTACAATCGATTGTAGGAGCTGAAAATATCTACAGTGATAAAGCGCATCTTATTGCCTATTCATATGATGCAACACGCAACCATTTTGAGCCTGATGCTGTAGTATTTCCTCGACATGAAGAGGATGTAAGCAAGATCTTAGAGTATTGTAATCTTAATCAAATTGTAATCGTGCCAAGAGGTGCAGGAAGTGGTTTTACAGGTGGTGCATTGCCAAGTGAAGGTGGTATTGTGCTTGGATTTGAAAAGCATATGAATAAGATCTTGGAGATAGATATAAAAAATATGGTTGCAGTTGTTCAACCAGGTGTTATAAATATGGATTTACAACGCGCTGTAGAGGAAGTAGGACTGTTTTATCCACCAGATCCAGCAAGTCAAGATTACTCTACTATTGGTGGTAATGTAAGTGAAAATGCAGGTGGTATGCGTGCTGCAAAATATGGGATCACAAAAGATTATGTTATGGCAACTCGTGCAGTGTTAGCTAATGGAAATGTGATTAAAGCTGGGAAAAAAACAATCAAAGATGTTGCAGGATATAACATTAGTGGTATTTTAATAGCTTCAGAAGGGACACTTGCTGTTTTAACTGAGATTACACTCAAACTTATCCCAAAACCAAAGATGACAAAAACTGCGATGGGGATCTTTCCAACTGTGCATCAGGCAATGGAAGCTGTATATAAAACAATGGCAAGTGGTATCACCCCTGTTGCTATGGAGTTTTTAGACAACTTAACTATTCGTGCTGTTGAACAAACGTTTAATAAAGGCTTACCTGTTGATGCTGGAGCTTTACTAGTTACTGATGTTGATGGAAATTTGGAAGATGATCTGAATTTTCAACTCGATCAGATAGAAAAAGTGTTTAAAGAGAATGGATGTAGTGAGTTTAGAAGAGCGAAAAATGAACAAGAAGCAGCAGATATTTGGTTTGCTCGTCGTAACGCTTCTCCTGCATTAAGTGTTTATGGAAGTAAAAAACTCAATGAAGATGTAACAGTTCCACGTGCAGTTTTACCAGAACTTTTAGAAAAATTTTATGCTATTGCAAAGAAATACAATATTAACATCCCATGCTTTGGGCATACAGGTGATGGAAATGTTCATACAAATGTAATGGTTGATGGTAGTAATCCACACGAAGTAGAACTTGGATATAAAGCGATAGAAGAGGTGTTTCAAGCAACGATCGATCTTGGTGGTACACTCTCAGGTGAGCATGGGATCGGACTTGCAAAAGCACCATATATGTCTATGGCATTTACTAAAGAGGAGATGGAACTTTTCCGTGCATTAAAAATGGCATTTGATCCAAATAACATCTTAAATCCTGCAAAAATGGGACTTGCTTAATAGTGCGAACAACTCAATGGTATAAACTCTATCGCCATATTCGTTTTTTCTTACGCTCCTTTATAGATAAGGAGCTAACCCTTTTTGCTGCAAGTTTGAGTTTTTATACAATATTTTCTATTATCCCTTTACTCCTTATTGTTATGACACTCTTAACCTCTTTGCCATCATTTGAAAAAACATATGCAAAGATAGAGAAGTTTATCTTTTCAAACCTTATGCCGGTAAACTCAGAAGTGGTGATGAACCAGATTAATGGATTTTTGCAAAACTCTTCACAAATGGGTGTTCTAGGATTTGTAGCAATATTGGTCTCATCTCTTTTGTTTTTTAAAAACTTTGAATATATAGCAAATAAGATATTTCATGCAAAAGCACGTAGTTTGTGGGAGAGTATCACTACATATTGGACAATGATAACACTAACACCTATTGCACTTGGTGTATCATTTTATATGAGTGGTTATCTCATAAAATTAGTGGAAGATAATATCGATATAGGTTTTTCACTTGTTTCTGTACTCCCTTATTTTATTATATGGGGATTGTTCTTTTTATTATTTCAAATTGCAGCAAATGTTACCATTAACCCAAGAGCTTCAGCAATAAGCTCTTTTATTGTTTCTATTATTTTTAGTGTAAGCAAAAGTGCATTTATCTACTATGTTATTTATAATAAATCGTATGCAACGATGTATGGATCATTTTCAATTGTGCTGTTTTTATTTTTGTGGATTTATGCTTCTTGGGTGATTTTTATATATGGGTTAAAGTTGTGCTACATTATAGACAAGATGTATAAAAAACGTCAAACAATATATAAAAAGGGCTAAAAAAGCGTATTTATGCAGTGGGGCAAGTGCTGAGAGAAACAGTTGTATAATAACCCATAAAGGTTGCGTGTGTAGTGTGATGGCATGTGTATCATAATCTAAGAGTTTTAGTACAAAAGGATCGAGTAAATCACCCATTCCAATGATGTGCAAGATAAGAGTTAGTGGATAAAAGATACTAAAGAGGATGGAGATGATGATAGAAAAAGGGTGCACAGTGCTAAAATACCCAAAGAGTGTAATTGAGTAGGGTAACATAGCAAGATAGACCCAGATAGGGAGTGCAACTGCATTGATCCACCATTTTTGATGACGCATATACTGAAGATACACAAAGATATAAAAAACACCACCCACACTAAGATACATTCCAAGAGAAAAAAGTAAATGATACTCAAGTGCAATAAGGATCGCAACACTGATAAAGAGTGTCTGCATAGAAAATAACTGATAGCCTCTAAAATATAAGATCATCGCAACTAGATACATTGTGTACGAACGTAGCAGTGATGGGGGCATATCAACGTACCAAAGGTAGATTCCTAAAAGGATGCTTGTAAAAAAGAAGATATCTCGATGGGTATCTCTGTAGGGAAAATAGTGTGCATGTAATGGTTTATATATCACTAAAAAGAGTAAGGCTATAAGTGATGCAAGGATCGTTAAATGTAAACCACTTAAAGCGATGAGGTGTGCAATGCCAAGTTTAGAGAGTTGTTGTTGCATTGTAGATGGTAATGGTTGTGCAAAAAAGAGTGCTCCATACAGTGTTTGAAGTTGCGTGTTTGTATGTTGTGCATAGATGTAGGCAAGAGGTTCTTTTTTAGGAAGTATTTTAAGGAGTTTTCCCCAAAGATACGTACCTTGAAGAAATGTATAAAATGAGAGTTTATCTACCCAAAGCCTTATGTAAACATCTTGACCTTTGAGGTTGCGTGTTGTATTTGCAACCATAGTATAAAAGGTAAAAGTGTATGGAGTACGAGCTTGTATAAGTGTAATAGTACGTGTTTTTCCTGTTTTTGTTGTGATAGTTTTTGTGTAGTGTTTGAGAATATGCGCACGTAGATCTATGGTATCAAACTGAGTAAAAATTTTATATTGATAATATTTATAGCCCATAGAGAGTGTAAAAAGAAGAAGCAAAAATGAAACAAAGAAAAAGATTTTGGAGCGCGAAGCAAAAAGTGTTACCTTTTTGAGCTCCATACCATTTAGATTTGTGCCATACTTATCGATGGTTCTACATCAACTGAAGCACTTTTGGTATCGATATTTTCATAGACTGTCTCTACGCCACTTGCAAAACTTGGTGCATCAACAAAACGTGTAAGTTTCTTTTGAAAGAAGAGCTTGACATGTCCTGTTGGACCATTACGCTGTTTTCCAATAATGATCTCAGCTTCTTCCTCCTCTTTTTCTACATAGGTTGGGGTAAACTCTTTGCCTTCTGCTTTTGCAGCTTTTTCTCGCTCTTTTTCCTCTTTGTAGAGGTATACATCATCACGATAAACAAATAAGATAATATCAGCATCTTGCTCAATAGAACCAGATTCACGAATATCGCTAAGCATTGGGCGTTTGTCATTTCTGGATTCTAGTCCACGATTAAGCTGTGAGAGTGCAACTATTGGTATCTCTAGTTCACGTGCCAACATCTTAAGTCCACGAGAGATTTCACTCACTTGCAGGTGTCTGTCTTGGTTTCCTATCCCCGACATAATTTGAAGATAGTCAATTACAGCGATCTCTATTTCAGGATGTTGATTTTTTAGTTTTCTTAGTTTACTTCTTAGTTGATTGATATTAACACTTCCTTGGTCATCAACAAAAAGTTTTGCATCATTCATACGATCAACTGCAGCATTTAGTGAACTCCACTGTTCATCACTCATATCACCAACACGCAGTTTTTGTAGTGGGATAGAGGTTTGAATAGAGAGTAAACGTAACATTAACTGTTCAGCAGGCATCTCTAAGGAGAAAAATGCCACACCTTTTCCTTGCAAGATAAGGTTGTTTACAGTGTTTAAAATAAAACTTGTTTTTCCCATTGCAGGACGAGCGGCAATAATAACAAGATCCCCTTTTCCAAAACCTGTTGTCATCTTATTGAGCTCTTTAAAACCTGTATCAACACCAACGAGTACAGAGTTACCACGTGCTTTCATCTCTTTGATATATTCCATTGTATCAAAGGTCATTTTTGGTGAATCTTTAAAGTCACTTGTTTGATTGTCCTGGGTGATCTCATAGAGTTTTTTCTCTACAATATCAACAACATCAGCAGATGGAAGCTCCTCTTCAACAGTGACACGTTTGATCTCTGTTGTAAGGGTAAGTAGATGGCGTTTGAGTGATTTGTCTTTAATCTCATCAACATACGCTTTTGTATTTGAGATTGGATTTGCAGCCAAAATCTCAATGAGCACTTGTTCATCAAACTTTTTCATAGCAATAAGCTCTTTTTTGATAAACTCCTCATCAATTGGTTGATCTTTTTGTAAAAGAGTTAGCATTGCTTTAAAGATATCTTGGTGTGCAGGAAGGTAAAAATCATCCACTTTTAAAATAACACTAAGCTCATCAAACTGGCTAGGTTCAAAAATGATAGAACTTAAGACAGAACGTTCAAATGCAATGTTATAAAGATTGTCTTGCATAATTATTTTTCCTTTGCCATCTTTTCAACTTCAAAAACAAAACGATCTACAAGCTCTTTTTCATCAAGGTTTGCAACAACTTCACCTTTAACCATTACAAGCCCTTTCCCTTTACCATATGCTATGGCAACATCTGCGTGTGCAGCTTCGCCAATGGCATTAACAACACATCCCATTACACTGACATCTAGTGGTGCTTTTATATGTTGTGTTCTTCGCTCTATCTCAGCAACAGCACTAACTAAATCAGCTTCGATACGTCCACATGTTGGGCATGAGATGATATTAAGACCATCTTTTGCAGCACCACTGTCTTTGAGGATCGCCTTTGCGACTTTGATCTCCTCTTCAAGTTCCCCTGTGATGCTTACACGCATCGTATCACCAATCCCATCTAGTAAGAGTGCACCAAGACCTATGGCACTTTTTACAGTTGCGTGAAAGATTGTTCCAGCTTCTGTAACACCAAGATGGAAAGGGTAGTTGTTTTTTGGTCGTAACATTCTATACGCATCTACTGTTCTTTGCACATCTGAAGCTTTGAGGCTGATTTTAATATCATCAAACCCCAAATCTTCTAAAAATTTGATGTTGTATTCTGCACTAGCAACCATCGCTTGGGCAGTTGGACCATATTTGTTGTCAAACTCTTTTTCCAAACTCCCAGCATTCACTCCTATGCGTATTGGTAAATTACGCTCTTTACATGCTTTGACTATCTCTTTAATTTTAGTTTTGTCACTAATATTTCCAGGATTAAAACGGATACAATCAACCGATTCAGCAGCAATAAGTGCAAGTTTATAGTTAAAATGTATATCTGCAACAAGTGGTAAAGATATTTGTTCTTTAATACTTTTAAGAGCATACGCATCTTCCATATCTGGAACTGCAACACGCACTATATCAGCACCTGCAAAGTGTAAACGATTGATCTGTTCAACAGTTGATGCAACATCATGAGTATTGGAATAAGTCATTGACTGTACTGATATAGGTGCATCACCACCAACAGCTACATCACCGACATATATTTTTTTAGTAGGGTATCTTTTTATCATAAAAGGATTGTAACCATTTTTCAATGAAACACTCTTTAAACAAAAATTTTGTACTATTAGTAGATGTTTTATAAAAGAGTTTAAAAAAAGGATAGATGGTGATTAAGATTGACTGGAATGAATACAAAGAGTTTAAACGCTACTCTACAAAAGAAGATAAACTTGCTATATTAGTCGATTTTATGCGTAGTTATTACAATATAAACAGTCCTTTTGATATGTATGAGATTTTTAGTAATGATGATATTGCACAGCTTCTTTTAGAACGTAAAAATATACAAGAAGCACAAGATTTAGAAGGATACATTTTTAGAAGAATATGAGTGAAGATCTTAATAAAATAGAAACATTTATCGCACAGCATCATGTTTTAAATCTTGCAACTTCAAACACGCAGGAGTTGCGTGTTTGCTCCCTTTTTTATTGTTATGACAAAGAAGCGATGGGATTTGTATTTGCAAGTAGTGAGGATACAACTCATATCGAGCATATTATGCAAGATTCCAATGTTGCAGGGACAATTGTTTTAGAAACTAATGAGGTTGGTAAGATTCAAGGTTTACAGTTTTTTGGAAAGGTAAAACATCATGCAACAACAAAACAACAGTTGTGCTATTTTAAAACATTTCCATATGCTGTTGCTTTGCAACCACAATTATGGTTTTTACAGGTTGAGGGGTTTAAATTGACCGATAACAGACTTGGCTTTGGTAAAAAGATTATTTATCCTTAAACTTTTCTTGAAAAAATTGGCATGAGCTACCACTGCTGTTGTATACAACCATAGAGGGGATCAAGCGAGATTCAAAACCATATCGTTTACATCCGTGTGGTTGTGTTTGTCTCCATGTTACAAAATAGTATACACACCTTCTACAATTGATTTTTTCCATTATAGCTCCATTTTAAGTGAGAAATTCTACCATATTCGATACAATAAAAAGAAAATTTATTTGTAAAGAAGTGTGTATGAATGACAAAATATTAGTGATGCTCCAACTCCAAAATCAACTTAATAATGCGACTAATGGTGAAGAGTGGACGCAAGGTGTAACAAAAAATGGTAAAACGATTAACTGGCGTCGTTGTATCTATATGGAATGTGCTGAAATGGTTGATAGCTTTGGCTGGAAACATTGGAAGAGTATAGAACAAGAAGCTGATTGGGATAATATGCAAATAGAGGTTGTTGATGTTTGGCACTTTATTATGAGTTTGGCTATTGAAGAGTATGTAAAAAATTTCAAAGGTGGTGTAGAAGATATCGCTATAGCACTCTCTGAACTTCGTGCTTTTGAAAAACTGTTAGAAGAACAGACACATTTTGCTGATGAAAACAGTGTGATTGAACAGATTGAAGAGTTGATCCGTTTATCAGTACAAAAAGAGCCCATAGATATCATAGCATTAAGTGAAAAGTTTTTTACACTAGCATCGATGAGTGGATTAAACCTACAAACTCTTTACCGTTTATATGTGGGGAAAAATATCTTAAATCAGTTTCGACAAGATCATGGATATAAAGAGGGTACATATATAAAGATCTGGGATAATGAAGAGGATAATGTTGTAATGAAATCTCTTTGGGAAGAGGATCAAGATCTCACACCACAGAGTTTATACAAACAATTAACAAAAATCTACTTAGCACGTACAAAAGGTGCATAATTGTCCTCAAAGGTAGTGGTACAACTAGAAAAAATTACTTTTGGATATACACCAAAAAAAATACTGTTTAAAGATTTTTCATTAACCTTGGAACAAGGAACACTAAAAGTTGTAGTGGGTCCTAGTGGTATTGGAAAAAGTACCCTTTTTGAACTTATTTTGCAAAATGTAAAACCTCAAAAAGGGCAGGTGATTGTTCAAGGAAATATCGCTCAGGTTTTTCAAGATCCATATAGCTCTTTTCATCCAAGTTATACACTGATAAATCAGATATATGATGTTGCAAAAACACGCAATCTCAAGCCTCTAGCAGATGCTATGCATCTTAAGATGGAACAATTACATAAACTTCCTCATGAACTCTCAGGGGGACAACTCCAAAGAGCCTCCATTATTCGGGCTTTTTCGATGCAACCTGATATTATTCTCTTAGATGAACCTACATCAGCGTTAGATAAAGTGATAGAGTTGGATGTGATGAAAATGGTTGTAGAGTATTTACAACAACATGATATTGCAATGTTGCTGATTAGTCATGATGAAGACTTGGCACGGTGGTGTGCTGATGAGATTATTACGATCGCATCAGTGAATTGATAAGATAATAGCCCCCTCCAGCCATCACAACAGTACCAAAAACATTGATAAACATATTTGTCAATGCAAGTGTGATACTGCCACCTTCAAAAAGTAAAAAACTCTCAATTGCAAAAGTTGAATAGGTTGTTAGTGCACCTAGGATTCCTGTTGTAAGAAACGATTTGATATGCACAGGAAGAGAAACATAGCTAAAATACGCGATAAGCACGCCCATAATAAAACTACCTATGAGGTTGACTCCAAGTGTTCCAAATGGAAGATCATGGGGTACTCTGTGTGATATAACACCATTAAGGTAGGCACGTAGTATCGCCCCTAAAAAACCACCACTACCGATTGCTAGAATTGTTTGCCAACTCATCATCATACACCTTTTGCATTGTTTCTCGTAAGTTTTCAAGCCATGTAGGATCATTTTTATCAGCAATAAAACTCTCTAAAAAGATCACCTTGATAGTTCCTGGCATATAGTAAAAACGTTTGATATCGTAATAACTTGCAGTTTCAATAAGTACAACAGGTTGCACACGCAACTCATACTTATCTGCTACAACTTTTGCACCATTTTTAAAAGGGAGCATTTTTCCGTTACGTGAGCGTGTTCCTTCTGGAAACATAGTAATGACTCGCCCTTTGTTCAGTCTGTCTTTTGCATTTTTAAGAAGTTTGACCAAAGAGGTTTTACTCTTTCTCTCAACAGGAATATCCTCAGGCATACTCATCGCAAGTCCAAAAAATGGTACATCAAATAACTCTTTTTTCGCTACCCATGCCAAATCTTTTTTAGAAACAGTTTCCATAACACCAATATCAAGATCACTTTGGTGGTTGATTAAAAACATTTGTGTCGCAGGATCTTCTTCCCCTTTGACATCGGTAGAGAAAAATATCATAATCCGTACATACCACGCAGCAATTTTTCTTGCATATGGGCGTGGTACGATGGGGTATAATACCATCATTAAAACAAGTGAAAAAAAGATATTTACTGTGGCAAAAAACCAGTTAATTCGAGCAAATATCTTCATGGGCAACCCATCCTATTTTTCCGTTTTGTAGTTCCACTTTGATAAAGTTACCAACCTCTTTCTCTTTTGTAAGATGGAGTTCTTGGTGTGTAACTTCAAAAACTGTTCCATTAGAAACAGGTAAAAGTTGAATTTTTGCACCATTTTTGATACAAACCTCTTCATCAGGCATCATTACATATATGATATACCCAAGTGGCAGGATTAAAAATACAGCGTAAAAGTAGTGTTTTTTCCAAATAATAAGTCCACCACCAATAAGTAATATAACAAGAGCCAGTCCAACTTTAAGCATTTGGTGAGAGTGGTCTTGAGGTTTAAGATCACTTTGTGTCGTTACTCTGTCTGCTACTACATGAATAGGGATATGGAGTGTTTGAAACTTATTTGTATCAAGATTAAAGTAACTTAATGAAAAATTATCAACTTTTTTATCTATAACGACAAAGTAGGTAAAACGTCCATGTTTAAAATCACCTTTTTTTGACTCAAGTCCTTGTTTAAAGATATTGTCAAAGTGAAATGAAGGAATATACCCATATGTAACAGTTGCTACAAAAACAACAATATTGTGTTTATTATCAAACGATGTTGTTTTAGACTCAACTATCTGTAACGATTTTGCTACAAGGTGCGTATAATCTTTTGGTGGATTGAGTTGTATAACGTTGAGTTTTTTACCTCGTATCGTTGTTGTTGGATATGTTGTGCTTGCTACTAATTTGGCAGTAATATTTGGAGTTTTTGCATGTGAAGATGTAGCTAACATATAAAATGTGTCAAGATAATACTTTCCACGTTGTACGCGTTGAGGATGTGTTGTAAGAATTTTTACACCAGGGTGTTGTGAAAATGAATAACGGATATCTTTGAAGTTTGGTACTGTAGAGAGTGTTTTTAGTGTGATACTAAAAACCTCTCCCTCAATAACTCGCTGAGGAACTTTATTATACTGCAAATATAGTACTTTTGCTGATAAAAGCTGAGCAGTAAAAAGTGTTATGAGTAAAAGATATTTTAACACGATGCTACAAATCCTTCTAACATTGCTACTCCATCATCACTACCTAAAATAGCTTCCATTGCACGTTCAGGGTGTGGCATAAGACCAAAAACATTTTTTTCTTTATTGCATACACCTGCAATAGAACCTACACTACCGTTAGGGTTTGAAATAGTACCTTGTGCATCAGTATAACGGAGTAAAATCTGTCCATTTTTCTCAAGATCTTCTAAACCAGCTTGATCGATATAGTAGTTACCATCATGATGTGCTATAGGAATATTAACAATAGCGCCACGATCAAGTTTTTCCAAAAAGATATTATCGTTATTTTCAACACGCAAGTGATGGTGCTTTGAGATAAAGTGTAGCCCCTCATTACGTTTGAGTGCTCCAGGTAAAAGTCCAGCTTCTGTTAAAACTTGAAAACCGTTACAAATACCTAAAACTTTACCACCATCTTGTGCATATGAAGCAACAGCTTTCATAACAGGTGAAAATTTTGCTATTGCACCACTGCGAAGGTAATCTCCATAAGAGAATCCTCCAGCAACAACTAACAGATCAGTATCACTTGGTAGTTGTGTTGCTTTGTGCCATACTATTTGTGTTTCACATCCAAGTTTTTCAAAAGCGTATTGCGTGTCAAACTCGCAGTTTGTTCCAGGAAACTGTAGGATACTTACTTTCATTATACAATCTCTATAGTGTAGTCTTCAATAACAGTGTTTGCTAAAAGCTCTTCACACATTGTTGTAACATCTTGCATCGCTTTTTCTTTATCTGTTGTGTTGAGTTGTAGTATGATCTGTTTTCCAACACGAACATCTGTAACATCGTTAAAGTGTAAAGAGTCAAGTGCATGGTGCACAGCTTTCCCTTGAGAGTCCAATACACCAGGTTTTAAAAATATATTCACAATAGCTTTCATAGTAATTTATCCTTTTTCTTTTAGTTTTGTAAAATACGCTCGAGTACTTGTTCATAAGCCACTTTAAGACCACCAAGACCTTGACGAAATCTGTCTTTATCCATTTTTTCGCCACTCTCAATATCCCAAAAGCGACAATTGTCTGGTGAGATCTCATCGATTAGAATGATGTTTCCATCACTATCTTTACCAAATTCAAGTTTAAAGTCTACAAGGTTTAACCCTTTTTGTGCAAAGTATGGTTTTAATATATCGTTGATCTGACGAGCCATACGTCGGAGTTTATCAAGCTCATCTTGGAAATCAACAAGCCCTAAGATAAGTGCATGTTGATCGTTGAGTTTTGGATCTCCAAGTTCATCATTTTTGTAATCAAACTCAACAAGTGTAAATGGTAACACTTTACCATCTTCAATACCAAGGTTGCGTGTTAATGAACCTGTTGCAATGTTACGAACAATCACCTCAATAAGAATAACATCTGCTTTTTTATGGAGCATATGGTTGTCATCTAACATCTCTACAAAGTGTGTTGGAATACCATTTTTTTCTAAAAGCTTGAAAAGTTCTGTACTGATTTTATTGTTAAGTGCACCTTTACCAGCTTCAGAAGATTTTTTCTCACCATTGAACGCAGTAAGATCATCTTTAAATTCAGAAATGACAAGATTTTCATCTTCAGTAGACCAAATTTTTTTCGCTTTTCCTTCGTAGAGTAGCTCTTTTTTTTCCATTATTTTTTATCCTTTTATGATCGCTAAAGCTCTAATAATATCGACACCCTCTTTAAGCTGGATATCTTTGTTGAGCATTTCTGGCGTAATTATATCTTTTTTATCTTTTTTATCTTCTTTAGTGGAACTTTTTTTCTTTTCAATTTTTGCAAGTTCTTGTTTTAGATGCTTTTTAAGGTCTGCTTCTTTGATCTCAAACTCATTTTTATGTGTTTTGACCTCTCCTGCTGTTACAAGGATATCAGGTGTTACTCCAACAGCTTGAATTGTGCGTCCACTTGGAAGATAGTAGCGTGCTATAGTGAGTTTGATAGCCTCTTTTTGTGTGATAGGAAGGACAACTTGAACACTCCCCTTACCAAACGTTTTTTCTCCAACTAAAACAGCACGTTTTGTATCTTGTAATGCTCCACTTACAATTTCACTTGCACTTGCACTTCCACCATTTACTAAAACTACCATAGGAACTTTTGTTATAGTGGCACGACGTGATGCTCTGTAGCTTTTATTGTCACTGTTTTCACGACCTTTTTGAGATACAATAATCCCTTTATCAACAAAGAGATCTACAAGTCCAACAGCTTGATCTAATAAACCACCAGGGTTGTTACGTAGATCTAAGATAATCCCTTTTGTCACTTTTTTCTTTTTAAGGATAGCTGCTTTTACATCATGAACAACTTTTTTATCGAAGCTTGAAACTCTTATATATAAAATATCATCGCCAACCATTTTGGTATGTACCGATTCTATTTTGATTTTCCCTCGAACGATATGGATCTGTAATGGTTTGTTTGCACCTTTACGAACGATTGTTAAATCAATAGGTGTACCAACTTTACCACGCATGATCGAAACAGCTTCATCAATTGTCATACCTAGTGTTGGTTTGTCATTAATTTTTAAAATAATATCACCAGATTTTAAACCAGCTTTATCAGCAGGAGTTCCATCTATAGGAGAGATAACAGTAAGTGCGCCATCTTTCATCCCTACAGTGATTCCAAGCCCACCAAACTCACCATTTGTTTGCACCTGTAAAGATTTATAATCTTTTTCAGTAAGGTAGTTTGAGTGTGCATCAAGATTTTGCATCATCCCTTGAAGTGCTTTGTCTATGAGTTCTTCAATAGTTGGTTTATCAACGTCATACTGCTCAACTATGCTTAAAACTTTTGTAAATTTTGCAAGTGCTTCAAGACGTGAAGTCTCTTTTTGCTGTTTTGATACATGCTCTTTGGCAAAAAGTGTTGAAGAACCAAACATCAATGTCGTAACTAAAGCAACGCTTCCAAATCCAAAAGCGATATAATTTTTATTTTTCATAGAATACCTATATAATTTAAGATTGTATAAGCAGATTATATCGTGAGTTGTTAAATAGCGTAAAAAAACTTTAAAAATTTATGTTATAATAATGGTTAAAGGAGTAGGGGATGTTTGGATTATTGTTTGGATCACACAATAAGAAGCTTGTAAAAAAGTGGCAAAAAGAGCATCATAAAATTCTTCAACAGGCACAAAAAGTTTTTGAAGCGTATGAATATAATGACCAAAATGCAGTTGCAAAATTGTTAGAAGATTTGCGTTTTAGTGCTATGGAACACTTGATGGATGAAGATATAGAGTTTAATAAATTACTTGATAAAAAAGAGAAATTAACACCTGAACTTGAAAAAGGGATTAGTGATTTTACAAAAAGTTTTGAGGCTATTAAACCAAAATTACGAGAGTTTTTGCGTTATTATACTCAAAAAGGGGTAGAGTATAATGGTGAATTTTTGATAGCTTTTACTGAGATAGCAGAAGCGTTGCAAAAGCGAATTGCTTATGAAGAAGAGACGTTGTATCGTATACTTGAACAACATTAACATATAAGGAAAATAACTACTATGACTTCAATAAAAGAGTATTTGACTAATGATCACAGATTGTGTGATGATATTTTTGCAAAAATGGAACAAAAAGCAGGAGAATCACTAGAAGAAGCGTATGAACTTACAAAAAAGTTTGTTCATGATATGGAGCGTCATTTTCAACGTGAAGAGCGTATTATGTTTGTTGCATTTGAAGAAAAAACAGGGATGGTTAATGGTCCAACAGAAGTGATGCGTCAAGAGCATATGCAGATGAGAAATATTATGCAACAGCTTTTAAAGAGTATTCAAGAGGGTGATACACAAAAATATTTTGGTTTAACAGAAACATTGATGATCGTCTTACAACAACACAATATGAAAGAGGAACAGATGTTGTATACAATGGCACAGCAACATCTTAGTGCTCAAGCTTCAGATATTATTGCACAGATGAATGCTTTAGAAGTGCAGTAATAAGGATCTGAGTGAATTTTTCAGGGCTATCTCTTGATCAAGCACCCCCTATCAAGGTGCCGTTTTTATATTTTTTATCAGCACCACTATTTGCACTTATTGCACTATCTGTTTTGTTGATTGGTGGATTTGATTCATTTTCTCAATTTTCCCATACTACCATCGCATCACTCCATCTTGTGACCATAGGTTTTTTTAGCTTTGTAATGTTTGGTGCACTAACACAAATGTTACCAGTGATTGCCAGTGCTACTATATCTCATGTAACACGCATACCTTTTGTGGCATTTGTTTTGATGGTTTTTGGACTCTTGAGTATGGTGATTGGACTGGTATGGTATACGCCATCAAGTTTTACTTTTTCGTATATAGCACTTGGCTTTGGATTTATAACGGCACTTTTGAGTTTGTTCCATGCTATTGCATCTATAGTACATATTACTCCAACTATTCGTTTTGTCTTTGCAAGTTTGGGCGTTGCGCTTTTTGTTGTGTTGCTTGGTGTATTCCTTTTATATGGTTTTGCCAATGAGGATATTAATATTTTACACTATATGGTTATGCACATACATAGTGTTTATGCTGTTTTTGGATTTGCTTTTTTACTTATTGTTGGTGTAAGTTTTCAAATCTTGCCTATGTTTTATGTAGCACCAGATTTTAGTCGTTATATGCAACAATGGTATATGCCTGTTTTTTTAGTACTATTGTTGGTCTGGGGTGGAGTGAATCTTTTCCCTTTGGATGCTGAACTCTATGTCAAGATAGCATTAGTAGCAATGGTATTGTTGTATCTATATGAATTTTATCGTAAATTGATAACACGCAAAAGAAAGATTAATGATGCGACAATTCGTTATTTTCAAACGGGTATTGTCTCGTTGTTTTTTGGTCTTTTTTTATGGATTTGGGATTACAATGCACACACTATTATGGTTGCATCGATCCTTATTGGAATATTTTTATTTTCCATTATGCAAGGGATGTTATATAAAATAGTACCATTTCTTGTATGGTTTCATCTTAATGCAAAAGGGTACATGAGTATTCCTGTTACAACACAGATTATAGAAGCAAAACGAGTGACAATGCAGTATAAACTTTTTGTAAGTGGGGCTGTACTATTGATACTAGGAGTGTTTCAAGCAATCTTTTTTTACAGTGCTGTAGCTGTTTTGTTTGCAAGTTTTGTTTTGCTTGAATACAACTTGATAGAAGCGTTTGTACTTTATAAAAATACATTAAAAAAACAACCAGATTTTGATATGCAAAGTTTTAAAGGATAACAATGAAAAATATAGTTCTTATTGGATTTATGGGTGTTGGCAAGGGGAGTGTTGCTCGTGCTGTATTGCAACAATCTTCATATATAGCACTTGATACTGATGATATGATAGAGAGTATGGAAAACAGAAAGGTTAAAACAATTTTTGAGCAAGAGGGTGAGGCATATTTTCGCAAACTGGAAAAAAATATTGCAAAGTGGCTTGAAAATAGTGTAAAAAATACACTTATCTCTACAGGTGGTGGATTTTATAAACAAAAAAATCTTAAAAAGATTGGTCTTATAGTCTTTTTAGATTCACCTTTTGATGCTATTATTCAACGTATTAAAGAGCATCCAAATGCTGCAAAAAAATTTAAAAAACGACCACTGTTAAATGATCTCAAAGCTGCAAGAAAACTTTACGATCAACGTAGACCAGAGTATCTGGCTCTTGCAGATATTGTGATAGATGTAACAGATAAAAGTGCACAGGAGTGTGCTAAAGAACTCTTAAAAAAGGTAAAAAAACATGTTTAAAAAAATTCTGCTTATAAGTGTAATGGCATTGAGCCTTTTTGGTGGAGAGATCCATTGGCTTAACGATACCCAAAAAGCTTCAGATGAAGCACAAAAAGCCTTAAAGCCTATTTTCTTTGTAATAAAAGATAAAAATGGTAGCTTTATACAAGCTATAGAAAAAGATAAAGCGATTGTTCAAAAAATCAATAAGTTTTTTATCCCAGTTGCCGTAGATCCTAAAAAAGGGATCATCCCTCGCTCTTTGTATAAGCCAAGTGTTCCATCATTATGGTTTTTATTGCCAAACACTATGCCTATGTATAGACAAGAGTATTTTAATGGTCATGCATCAGTTGAGATGCTTCCAAAAGTGATCGACATTGTTATTGGAGATTTTGCACAAATGCTTCAAGAGGCAAAATATGCAACAATGCCGTATAAACTCAACGTTGATTTTCCATACTATACATCGCTAGATGAAGCTAAACAACACGCAAAAAAAGAGAAAAAGCCTATTTTTATGCTTGTTGGAAGTATGCAGTGTAAATACTGTAGAGCATTGAAAAAAGGCACTTTGGCTGATAAAGAGATACTTTCTATGTTGAAAAACAACTATATTGTAATGGTACTTGATGCAAAAAATGGTGTGCCTCAACAATACCATACACCAGGGATCCCAGCGATGTGGATACTTGATGCAAAGGGTGCTTCACTAACAGATCAGCCATTAGTAGGTAATCTACCAAAACAGATGGTTCTTCAAACACTCAAAGAAGTAGAACACAAAAAAGGAAAATAATGATCTTTACAACAACACAAAGTGCAACATTTAAAGAGGAGTTTGCAGAACTTCTTGGACGAGGGAAGATGGATATAGCAACTGTAAGTGCTATTGTTGGTGGTATTATTGATGAGATCAAACAAAAGAAAAATCAGGCATTGTTTGAACATATCGCAAAGTTTGACAACTGGACACCAAGTAAAGATGAAGATTTAGAGATCTCTACTGAGTCTATGCAAAAAGCGTATGAAAATCTTGATGCAGATCTTAAAGATGCACTCCATCTTGCGTACGATCGCATTAAACGCTACCATGAAAAACAAAAACCAAAGTCGTGGATAGATACAGAGGCAAATGGTACTATTTTAGGGCAAAAAGTAACACCTGTTGATAGTGCAGGACTCTATATTCCAGGTGGGAAAGCAGCATATCCATCATCACTTTTGATGAATGTAATCCCTGCTCAGGTTGCTGGAGTAGAAAATATAGTAGTGTGTACGCCAACACCAGATAATGAACCAAATGAACTTTTACTCGCTGCGTGTCACTTATGTGGTGTAACACAGGTGTATAAAGTAGGTGGAGCTTCAGCTATCGCTGCAATGGCGTATGGAACACAAAATATCCCAAAAGTTGATGTCATAACAGGTCCGGGAAATATCTTTGTAGCAACGGCTAAGAAGATGGTTTTTGGTGATGTGCATATAGATATGATAGCAGGACCGAGTGAGATTGGTGTTTTAGCAGATGAGAGTGCAAATCCTCATCATTTGGCAATAGATCTACTCTCTCAAGCTGAACATGATGAGATGGCAAGTTCTATTTTAATAACACCATCACAAAAACTTGCTGATGAGGTGAAAGTTGAGATAGAAAACTGGTTACAAAAACTTCCTCGTCAAGAGATAGCAAGAAAGTCTATAGAGGAGCGTGGTGCTATCATTGTAGCTCAAGATATGGATGAAGCAGTTGCACTTATGAATGAGATAGCACCAGAACATTTAGAAGTTGCTACAAATAACCCATTTGAGCTTTTAGCATCTATCAAACACGCAGGTGCTATCTTCTTAGGACACAATACACCAGAAGCGATAGGGGATTATGTAGCAGGACCAAACCATACCCTTCCAACCGGAGGAACTGCAAAATTCTACTCACCACTTGGTGTTGAGAACTTTATGAAAAAAAGCTCTATCATCTCGTTTAGCAAAAAAGCTATTAATGAGATCGGTGAAGAGTGTGCTTTAATTGCAAACACAGAAGGTCTTACAGCACATGAACAGTCTGTTCGTGTTCGTTTAGATTAATTCCTCTTTGAGATTTTTTAGTAGCTTTCTTGCTACTAAAAAATAAAACTTTACAATGTATATGTGTACTTTCTAATAATTTCTCTTTTTCTCTTTTATAAAATATAAAAAAAATTAATCAAATAAATAACTGAAAAACTCTCATTTTCCTCTCATATTTTTACCAATTATAATAACTATAATTAGTTTATATATAAGTTTTTTAAATATACACAATTGATAAAAAATCTACATAAAATATAAGTTTTTTATATATTATTTAAGGTTTGTTAGTTACTATGAATAGTAGAAAAAGAGCTTCAAATGCCCTGCATAAGGAGTTCTTTTAATGTTAATTAGCCGTAGTTATATAACTAAAATTTTGAGCCATTTGGCAAAAGGAGAATATATGCAATTAGGTTTCCTAGTTGATTTACACCTCTGTATGGGATGTAAAGGTTGTGAGATCGCATGTAAAGTGGAAAATGAAGTACCACTAAGTACATGGCGATTGCGTGTGAAGTATGTTGATGTGGGTACATACCCTGAAACAAAGCGAACATTTACACCACTAAGATGTAATCATTGTGAACACGCACCGTGTGAGCGTATCTGTCCGGTATCTGCATTACACTACATTGAAAATGGTATTGTAAATATTGATAAAGAGCGATGTATTGGTTGTGCTGGTTGTGTTATGGCGTGTCCATATGGAGCAATCTATATCGATCCTGAAACACAAACTGCTGATAAGTGTACATTTTGTGCGCACCGTGTTGCATCAAGCTTGATGCCTGCGTGTGTTGTTGCGTGTCCTGTTGAAGCAAATATTTTTGGTGATTTGGATGATCCAACATCAAATATTTCTCAGTATATTCAAGCACATCAAGGGGATGTAAGTGTTCGTAAACCTGAAAAGGGTACTGAGCCTCATCATTTCTATGTAGGTGGAGGACAAGTAAACTTAAATCCTTTAGCATCAAAACGTGAAGAGGGATACAACCTTTTTAACAACATTACACATCTTCCACTAGGAGGGCATCACTAATGGTACATGAAACAATAGCTGCAACAAATGCAGTAGTAACTTTGGATGTAGCACTACCAGAAGTTTTTTGGGGCTGGTATGTTACGATGAACATGTGGGCAAAGAGTATAGGTACAGGTTTAGTGTTTATGCTTTTCCTTTTACTTAGACGTAATCCTGAAGAGATGAAAGGTTTACGAACATCAGCAATGATCGCTTCATTTGTAATGATGAATATCTTTTTGCTTTTTACTCTAGCAGATCTACACCAACCACTTAGAATGTGGCATATTTTCTTTTATCCACACCTAACATCAGCTATTACGATAGGTGCATGGATGGCAACAGTATTTGTAGGTTTAGAATCATTGATGATTGCTGTTATGTTTTTCAAAAAGGATGAAGTTGTTTATGACAAACTTCTCTTTTGGACAACGCTTTTAGCGATCCCTGTAACACTCTATACAGCTGCAATTATGGCAGAAGCAACTGCACGTGAATTATGGCAGATGCCAACAGAAGCAGTACAAATGATTTTAGCAGCAACACTTTCTGGTTCAGCAGCTATTATCTTATTAGGTAGAAATACCCTTAGTGAAGAGAGTAAAAACTTTTTTGCATCAATCTTAGGATTAAGTGCACTGATGGCATTTATCATTTATATGTCTGAGTATATTTTTGGTGCGATGAAAGCTGAAGAAGTAGGTGCAATTTTAGCGTATATTAAAGGTGACGGAGCGTATGCAACAATGTTCTGGATTGGACAATGGGTAGCGTATATCTTACCTATGTTACTTATCGCACTCTATAGAGTAAGCAAAAGCAGTGCAATGTTACAACTTGCAGCTATTTTAGCAATAGCAGGTTTGTGGGTAGTAAAACATGTATGGCTTGTTATTCCACAACTATTACCACTAAGTTAAAAGGGAGTGTCGTATGTATGAACAAAGAAGAACATTTTTAAAAGGTGCTGCATTTAGTGTTGCTGGTGTAGCTATTGCAAAAGGCGTTTTTAGTACAGATGCTGTTGCAGAATCTATACAAGATTCAAAATTTACCAATACACCAGATCATTTAGATTTTTATCCTGATCATTCAGAATGGGATAATTTTCAAGAGCTTGATGGTGCTGATTGGAAACGTGGTGGTATTGAACGTCATGGTGTAAAAAGTGCTGAGAATCCAGATGGTATCCAGGCAAACAATTATACAATTGTTCCAACAGTATGTTCAAACTGTGAAGCTGGTTGTGGTTTGACTGCATGGGTCAATAAAGATACGATGACAGTTAGAAAATATATGGGTAATCCACTTCATACAGGTTCTCGTGGAAGAAACTGTGCAAAAGGGTATGCAGTAACTTCTCAAATGTACGATCCAGATCGTATTCCATTTCCACTAAAAAGAGCTCCAGGTTCAAAGCGTGGTGAGGGTAAATGGGTTCGTACAACATGGGATGAAGCTATGGCTACCATTGGTAAAAAGATGCACGATACACTTAAAAAAGGTGATGAGATCTCGAAAAAACAGATTATTTATCATGTTGGTCGTCCAAATGAAAATGGTTTTGGGCATCGTGTACCACACTCTTTGGGTGTTGATGGGTACAACTCACACACAAATATCTGTTCAGCAGGTGCACGTCAAGGGACTATTCAGTGGGCAAATGATGATAGAAACTCACCAGATTGGGCAAATGCAGAATTGATTTTCTTACAATCATCACACGCAGCAGATGCAGGGCACTATTTTCAACAATCAGCTGGTTTAATTGCTGATGCAAGAAAACGTGGTGCAAAAATGGTTGTGCTTGATCCTCGTATGTCTAACTCAGCTGGTATTGCAGATCTATGGATCCCTTGTTGGCCAGGAACTGAAACTGCACTCTATCTTTATCTTGCAAATCGTGTTTTACATGAAAAAGATAAAAATGGTGATGATCTTGTTGCACACGATTTTGTTAAAGAGTGGATTAACTGGGATCGCTTAATGGCAAATAAAGAGTACCTTAAAAAGATGGTTGGTTATGGGTATATCTCAAAAATGCCTCAAGATGATTCGTATGAGTCGTTTATAGAGTTGGCAAAAGAGTTATATGCACCATATACAAAAGAGTATGTTATAAAAGAGTGTAAACTCGAAGGTATGGAACATAAGCTAGATCAGCTATGGGAGATGTATATCGATGCTGGTGATAAGATCGCTACATATCTATGGCGTGCAGGACCGATTGCTCACCGTGGTGGTTGGATGATTACTAGAGCAGGTTTCTTATCTTTAGCACTTCGTGGGGCACTTCGTGGTGATATTGGTGGAACAAGTTTTCACCACTGGCATGAGATCAGTGTTGCTGGTAAAGGTGATAAAGCAACTGTTGCAGGTGAGCGTCCTGCTAAAGTTGATGTATGGAATGAGATCCCTTGGCCACCAGAATATCCACTCTCATCATATGAGATGAGTCATATTATGCCTCACCTTATGATGGATGATGCGTGGTATGAAAAATGGACGAAAAAAGGGCTAAAAATCCCTAAAAGCATCGCTGTGTATATGCCTCGTATGTATAACCCTGTTTGGATCAATCCAGATGGATTTAGATGGATCGAAGCGCTTAAACGTGAAGATAAGTTTGAGCTTAGTTTTAATCTCTCTCCTACATGGTCTGAGACAAACTGGTATTGTGACTATGTACTTCCTGTTGGACTTGCTGGTGAGAGAAACGATCAACAATCAACACCGTCTAAACCTGAACAACGTATTGAGTTCCGTCAGGCAGTATTGCGTGTTGCAGCTGAAAAAGCTGGATGGAAAGCAAAAGATCCAGCTCGTGCAACACTTGAAGCACATATGAAATTTGGTCTTGGTGAAGTGTGGGAAGAGAGTGAATTTTGGCCAAATATTATGGTACACCATGTTGATCCTGATGGAAGCTTGGGTATTAGAAAATATTGGGCAAGTAAAAAAGATCCATCTCGTGCAGTAACAGTTCCTGAGTATTTTGATGCAGCTATGAGCCTTTTACCTCGTTTAAAAGAGACAGCTACAAAAATGTATAAAGGTGAAGAGTTCCCAGTATATAGCTATATGAGAGATCATGGTGCATGGACAGAAAAAACTAATGTATATAAACCTCAAGAAGAGGAGTTGCGTGTAGATGGAGAGTATGTATATGCTCATGGAAAAAAATACCATAAAGATCATGTGAAAAAAGATGCTTTTGGTACACTGTGGGTAGAGCATGATGGAAGAGAGATCTCTATTGGTCTTGTAAAAGATAAAAAGATCCTTGCAGGTTTCCATACACTAAGTAAAAAACTAGAGTTCTTCTCTGAATGGTTTGCTGAGTGGAAATGGCCAGAGTATGCAGTTCCTGTTTATCCAAGAAATGAGGGTGAATATAAGAAAATGGAGCATATTGTTACACATGTGCACCACTCTATGATGAAAGGTGATAACGAGTTTGCATTAAATACAGTATTTAGACTACCGTATAATATTCATACACGTTCTGTAAACTCTAAACACCTAATGGAGATTTCACAAAACCATAACCCAATTTGGATCTATACAAAAGATGCTAAGAAACTTGGTATTAAACGTGGAGATGCTATCCGTGTTAAAATTACAGATACGGTTTCAGGTCTTGATAGTGGGTATTTTGTAGGTATGGCTGTACCAACAGAAGCTACACGTCCTGGTGTTTTAGCGTGTTCACACCATGCTGGTCGTTGGAAACTAAAAGATTCTGTAGAGATTCCAGGGTTTGAACATAAACTTGGTATCATGGGTGTGGGTGCACCTCTTTATGAGATGACAAGTGATGGTAAAACTGGAACACTCAAACCAGTTGCAGGGATCCAAAAACGTCATGCAGGGCACAACCTATGGCAGTTTAAAGAGTTTAATAAAGATCTTGATAATATTTGGTGGGATGGACTGAGTGGTTCATGGCAAAATGCTGTAGCACCTTCCCATCCAGATCCTATCGCAGGGAATCACGCATGGCACCAAAAAGTTATCATCGAAAAAGCACATCCAGATGATAAAATAGGTGATATTGTTGTGAACTATGAAAACAATTTTAAAGTGTATCAGGCATGGAGAGATACGATGACTCGTCCACTTGATCATAATGATACATTACGTCGTCCACAACATATTAAGCGACCTGCTGTACCGTTATCAAATAAAGCGTACGAAGTACATATAAAAGCTTAAAATTTTTTTTAAGGTAACACGCAGTGTGTTGCCTTAATCCCTTTGCACTATAATAGTGTCAAGAGAATACAAGAGGAAACAGACAGAATGAATACTGAAATACAGCAACAACAGATTGCACGAATCAATCTCTATGCACTGATATCACGTTTAATGATGAGTGAAATTGATGAAGGGCTATTAAAATCAATTCAAGAAGATAAAAATATGCTAGATTTCTTTCCAGAGTTTGCTAAATGGGCAAAAAGGGAAGAGGTGGATGCAACAACATTACGCCAAGAGTATCTTGATGTTGATTTTACTAATCTTTTTTTATTACATCTTATCCCATATGAGTCTTTTTATACGAGAGAAGATCAGATGATGGAAACAGGTGGAGATAATCCCGTTCAAAAACTTTTTAATGATTTTGATTTTAGAGTTGAACTCGATAAGGCACGAGTAATGAGTGCTGATCATATTGGTGTAGAGTTGGAGTTTATGTATAAGTTATGTGAAGCTGAACTTAAAGCTCTTGAAGATAATAACACGCAAGTAGCATCGCAAATTGCTCAAATAGAGTATAACTTTTTAAAAGAGCACCTTTTAGAATGGGCACCAATGTTTTTGCTTAATGTAAAAAGTGAAGCATCAACACCTTTATATTTTGATGTAGCAGATTTGGCATTGGAGTTTATGATGAGTGATTTTGAGTATCTAACGCAATTACAAAACAGTGGATATAGTTACGAAGCATGAGTTTACTCACATTAGATATAACACGCTGTGTCCATACATCGAATAAACTTGCAACATGTACGAGTTGTGTGGATGTTTGTCCTGTTGAAACTCTTCGTATTGAAAATGGACAAATCTCTTTTATTCCAAGCGATTGTGTTGGGTGTGGGGGATGTTTATCTGCGTGTCCTACAGATGCGTATACACTTGATGATTTTAAACCTTTGAATTATATTTTTAAGTTTTTAGAAGAGGATCGTAAGGTCCTAAGTTGTAAAGATGTGGAGTTTCCTTGTATTGCGGCATTGAGTGTTGAAGAGCTTTTAAGTATGGTACTGCTTGTAAAAGATGAACTCACTCTTGATATTGCACCATGTAAAGAGTGTCCTATCGCATCTACAAATCTACCTATCATAGAGCAAAGAGCTCAGGAAGTACATTTTTTACTTGAAGCAATGATGCAGAAAAAAGAGTTGCGTGTTGGCAGTGTTGATAGTAGATTTGAAAATGTGCATGATGGAATAAGTAGAAGAAAACTCCTCTCAAAAGAGGGTATGCAAAAGATGCTTACGATTAAAGAGCAGTTTTATAACAGTGTAGAAGCAGGTGATGAAAATGTAAAAACACACACTATATCAACACAAGATATTGGAAAAATAAAAGCTAAAAATATACCCGATAGAAGAAGTTTACTTTTGATGGCTATGAAAAGAGCGCATATACCTGAGAAGTTTCATAATATTGCCATAGAAGATATATCATTTATATCACAAAAAGATTTAGATGAAGATCTTTGCACAAACTGTCAAATGTGCTATAGAATATGTCCAACTGGAGCATTGAGTTCAGATAGCAGGGGAAGTGTTATTGAGTTTAATCCTCTTGCCTGTGTTGCGTGTTACAGTTGTCATGATGTGTGTGAACCAGATGCTCTTACTCTGAGAAAAAGTTTTGCACTTGTGAATTTTTTTGAACCAAAAAAAGAAACACTTGTGCGTTTTAGTATGCAACGATGTGATGAGTGTGGGAGCTTTTTTGCATACAGAGGTGGTGAAAAGATGTGTAGAAGATGTATGATAGAAGAGCAAGAAGCAAAAGCGTTATGGGGGATAGAATGAACGAGGCAATACAAACAATGAATAGTGCAGACACTATCAAAGAACAAACAAAGCTATATGGACTTATAGCAGAGAATGCAAGTACAAACAGGCTTTTTTTGATGCTCAATAAAGAGATAAAAAGCAATGGTGCAGATGCAATGATGATACCGATGAATATACGAAGTGATGATTTCTATTTTACAGTTTCAAATATGAAAAAATCACAGCTCAATGGTGCATATATTGCTTCAGAATATCAACAAGATATTCTTGAGATGCTAGATGAATATGATGAGTTTGTTCAAGTGTATGGAAAATGTGATTTTGTAGTACGTAAAGGGGTAAAACTTTATGGTACATATATTGAGAAAAATGGTCATATTGTAGCAGAAGCACTTATTAAAACAATTTTTGATGAGTATATAAAAGAGTAGGATAGAATAATGAATATGCAAGATATAAATGAATTACGAAATGAGTTTGAAGCGATGCAAAAAAATGCAATGGCTCAGGCATGTGTTGATGGGAGCTGTTCAGAAGAGAGTTATGATGATTATCCCGATTATCTTAAAGCAATTTATGAAGAGATTATGCCTCCTGTAAAAAGTGGTATTTACTTTTCACGATGGGATCTTAAAGGGATGGCAGCTGAACTTGATGAGTCTTTTGCCATAGACGTTAGGGAAAGAATGTTTCAAAAGTTTATGCAATGGATCAGTACACCTGAAGATATGCAACGTGTTATTGAAGAGTTTAAAAAACATATCGATATGAAGTGTGCTTTATATGCAGAGTATGCAACAAAATATCCATCAACAAAAGAGATTTTTGATGCAAAGATAGCAAAAGCAGATAAAGCAAAGAGCTATCTTGATAAAGTGTATGTTGAGTTCTTTACTTAGGCACTAAGGTGTTTGTATAGCTCTTTTTTCAACTTTTGAAAATCACATTTGTCTTTGCGTGTATATACAACATCTTCTAGTTGTTGTATATAGATTTCTAGCCCTTTGTGATCGTATGCAAGAAGCAGGTTAAGAAGCTCTTTTGGTGTTTTTGCTTCAATAATATCTTCAAACTGTCTCATTGTACTTTTTTCTTGCTTCTTTTGTCGTTTTTTAAACAAATACCCACTTATAAATCCACTTCCAAAGAGAATAAAACCTTCAAACAAGAGTGTAAGAATATGGGATGAGAATTCAAAAGTATCTGCGTGTTTGGGGGATTCTTTTGTATCGATAAAATTTTGTATATGGAGTGGTTGTACTCTGATGGTGTGAGGTGGCGTAGTAAGTGTATAATATTGTTTTGTTTGTGGATTGTAACCGTGTAGTATAATGGGATTGAGAGTGATATTATGATCGCTACTTAGTGTGTAGGTATAGCGTTTAGTTATAGCGATACCATCAGCTTGTGGATGGGATTTGCGTATTTCTTCATCTGCAAAAATATAGACGCCTTGTTGTTTGATGTGTAAAAGTTGTAGATTTTCAGGAATATATCCAACACCTTTAATGGTATAAATTACAGATGTTGAAGCGTTTGCTTTGATCGTTGTTTTTGTTAGATCTGTATCTAGTGTAAAATCTCCAACTAAAGTGTTTGGTTGTTGTAAAGGTGAGATAGTAAGTTTTAAAGGATGAAGGGAGTAGTTGCTATCTTCACTTTCGATCCATTTAACATTATCTCGTCCACCCGTATAGATTTGGGTAATAGCTTCATCTGTAGCCTCCTTGAGTGTAAGGGTAAAGGGGATAGTGAGTTGTTGAGCTTTTTTAGGGATAAGTAGATATTCAAATGTTGTAGAGGTATTGTGCTCTTGCTCGTTGCGTGTTGTTTTATGTAAAAGTTTGATCAAATAGTTAGCACTTTGCTGAGGTTGAAGAAAAAAGAACATCCTCATTGTATGATCTTTTTGGTGGAGTTGTACTGTAATATGAACGGCCTCATGAACAAGAGCCTCTTTTTTGTTACTTGTTAGTACATAAGAAAACTTTTCATTACCACTAAGTAGTACACTCAGTAAAAAAAACAGTATACATATCTTACCAAGGTTGTGTTTCATTTGTATATCCTTTATTGATAAGTTCATAAGCTTTATATCCTAGTTGATAGTTGTTTGCGTGTTGTAAAGATTGTGTAGTCTTTTTTTTCTTCTGTTGTGTTTGTGCTACTGTTGATTGCATAGGATCAAAAGGAGCATTGGTTTTTCCTTTTGTATCTGATTGTGTTGTTGTTTCTTTTTCTTTTTGTTGTAGTGTTGCGATATGGTGTGTTTGTTTCGTTGTACTTTGCGTTGTTGGCAGTTGAGGTTTTTTTGAATCTATAAGATGGTGTTTGTACAGTAGATGAAGATTGTGGCGTGTGTCAGCATCATCTTTAAAAGCTAGTGCTGTAATATAGAACTGTTGAGCTTGTTTGTAGTGCTTGAGTTTAAAAGCACAGTTACCCATATTGTGCAATATTTTGTATTTTAGCTCTTTATTGCGTGTATGAATCATCCCATAGAGTTGTAATGCTTTATCATACTGATGCGCCTTATACAAACTGTTTGCACCATTGTAGTAGTGTATAACTGATGGTTCAAGACGAAGAAAATAGTATGTTGCTTCTTTGTAGTGGTGCATCTTATATGCTTTAAATGCTTTATATTCATAATAGTATTGCAATGGTGTATCTGCGTGTAAAGGTATATAGGTACTCAAAAGTAGTCCAAGTGGCAGAAATTTTTGTAGTAGTTTTTCATGCCGTGTTACACCCAAAAGAAAAAGTGCAATAGCAATAAGTAATGGGATAAAAAAATACTCTTTGTATGTTAAAGATTTTTGTTGTGTTGTAAGATCTTTTGCGTGTTGCCAAAGGAGTTGATCGAGTTGCCCTAGAGGATCGCCATTTGAAGCATCGATATAGTGATTACTTTCAACAATATGACGTAGGGCACTGTTTGGACGGGAGATAACGATATTTCCTTGTTTGTCTTTTACAAGAGCACCATTTTTATACAGAAGTGATCCTTTGTGTGTGGCTGTTTGTATGAAGGTGAGTGTGATACCACCTTGTTGTATTATTTTGTAGCAGTTTTGTAGATCTTCATGTATATCAGCATCGCTAAAGAGTAAAAGGTTTTTATGGTTTTGTGGAAGTGCTGCAATGGTGTGTAGCAAAGCTGTAATATTGGTTGCATGAGAAAGAACATTTTTGGTCTTAAAAGCATCTAGTGCATTGTAAAGGAGTTGTGTGTGGGTTGTTGGTGGCATTAACAACAAAGGATTAGAGCTAAAGACAAAAAGCTCAAAGCGTGTTTGTTGATGGTGTGCAAGAAGCTTTTTAATAAGCTGTTTTGCAAATTTATAGCGTGTAGGTTTAATATCATCTCCTTGCATTGAGTAGGAGATATCCAAAGCGATAATAAACTCTTGCGTGTTGATCTCTTGGGTCTGAGGTTTTTGGAGTGATGCTGGTCGTGCTAGTGCTATAATCATAAATATAATACTTATATAAAGGAGTTTGTGACGTTTGGTATAACGTTGTTTATAGTATGAGTAGAGCATAAATAAAGGAATTAGTGTGACGAGGATAACAGGATTGAGTAGTATCATAATGTTTTCTCTCGTGTTAGTATATAGAGTAAGAGTACGATAGCTGCTAAAAGAGGTAGTGGAAAATAGTTGATCTTATTACGATAGCTTTCACTTGGCAAAGGGCTTGGTTCGAGTTTATCAAGAGTTGCATATATGGTGCGTAAAAGGTGTTCATCAGAAGCTTGAAAAAAACGTCCATTTGTTGCTGTAGCTATTTTTGTTAAGAGTTTTTTATCGTAGTGTTGTTGTGCTCCCAAACCTATTGTATATATCTTGATGCCACTTTTTTTTGCTTGTGCAACAGCCTCTTTAATGGAGTGTTGCGCTTTGTTTTGGTATCCATCAGTGATAAGAATAATCACTTTATGCTGTGCATTAGAATAGTTAAAAAGATCGAGTGCACTCCAGATCCCATCTCCAATGGCTGTATTTTCTCCAGCCATACCAACAGTTAAAAAATCAAGAACATACGCAACACTGTGCATATCATAACTCAAAGGAACACTATTAAAAGCAAAAGAACCAAAAAGGGTTATACCAACGTTGTCATTGTATCTGTGGGTTATAAACTCTTTTGTTAGTGTTTGTAATACTTCAAATTTTGTTTGGGTATGCTCTTGTGAAAATGCGTGTTCGTTCATAGAACCACTTCCATCTAGTACAAAAACAAGATCACGCCCTTTTTTAGTATTTTGTTGATGTTGTTGGTAAGAGATAGGGTTTGCAAGTGCTGTTACTAAGAGGGCAAAGATCAAAGAGTAAAGTGCTTTTTGTTTATTGATAAGTTGCTGTTTTTTTGTAAAAAATATTATGTGAGGAAATACTATTTTTTTAACAGGTGCTTGACATAGATAGATACATACGACAAGCACAAGAAGAAAAAAAAAGTATGGGTACTCAAAGGTAAAATGTACCATACTACAGCACCTTATAAAATAGTTTTATATTATTATACTATCTTATATCTTAAAATTGTGCTAGAAACATTCGTACCCAAAGACCAAGGGTTGAAGTGTACCCTACATCACTTAAAATGAGTTGGTGGTTTTTGTCGTAAATAAATGTTGTAGGAAAAGCTGAAACATGAAAAGTATGAGCAAGTGTTCCTTTTGGATCGTTTACCACTTTAAAGGTGTAGTTATGCTCTTTGAGATACTTTTTTACAGCTGTTGCATCTCCCGATTTTACGGCGACTGTGATAACATTAAAATGTTTTGAGAGTCGCTCAATATTATCAGCTTCCATTTGGCATGTTGAACACCATGTTGCCCAAAAATGGAGTAAAACAGGTTTGTTATTAGGAATATCATAGATAGAATTTTCAAGTGTTGTAAAGTGTGTAACACGCAATGGTTCTTTGTTTAAATCTTGAGATTTATAGTAGCTTAGTAGATTTGCAAATAGTGTCATAACAACTATAAAAAGTAGGATCTCTTTTGTGTAGAAAATAAGCTTTTGTTTCATTTTTTTTCATCACCTTGTAATTTTAACATTATTGTAATATTAAATCGTTACAATTGAGTAAATTTATTTTATGAGGTAAAAGTGATGATACGTTTTGGACTGGTAGCTTTTTTAATTCTTGGTGTATGTAGTAGTGCTGATCAATCACAGATGATGCAAAAACATCAAATGAAACAGATGTTTCAAACGGTGCAACCAAGTGAGGCTACACTAGTACAAAAAGGGGATCAAAAACTCCATTGTGCACGTTGTGGAATGAATCTTGTAAAGTTTTATAAAACAAGTCATCAAGCTGTTGGTGATAAACAAACATACCAGTATTGCTCTATCCATTGTTTGGCTGAACACCTCAAAAGTGGTGCACACCTTAAAGATTTTCAAGTTGTTGATACAAAAACATTGAAGTTTATCCCTGTGCAAAAAGCTTGGTATGTTGTGGGTAGTGATGTTCATGGTACTATGAGTCATGTGAGTAAATACGCATTTGCAAACAAAGCTGATGCGTTGGCATTTGAGAAAAAACATGGTGGAAAAGTGATGAACTTTACAGAAGCGATGGCTGTTGCACGTAAGGATTTTACAAAATAATGACACACAAAAGACGACACAAAATACTTGTTGTAGATGACACTAATGAAAATAGACTCATTGTTGAGCATATCTTAACATCATCTGGATATGAGGTACATACATCATCGAGTGGTGTGGGTGCATTACGTATTATTGAACAAGAGCATTTTGATCTTATCCTTTTAGATATTATGATGCCTGGTATGAGTGGACTGGAAGTGTGTAGATTTTTAAAAATCGATCCAGTAACAGCCTCCATACCTGTTATCTTTTTAACAGCTGATACTGATACTGAGACATTAACAAAAGCGTACAAGGTTGGTGGAAGTGATTATCTAAAAAAACCGTTTCATAAAGATGAACTTCTTGTTCGTGTTTCAACCCGTATAAAACTGCGTGACTATGAAAAAAATCTTGAAGCAAAAGTGCGTCAAAGAACACGTGAGATAGAAGAGACTCAAGTACAGTTGATGTATGTACTTGGGGGGATTGCTGAGGGGCACTCTCATGAAACACAAAAACATGTCCAACGTGTTGCAGAGTTTACCTATAAACTTGCACGTTTATATGGGATGGAACACAAAGAGGCTGCTCTTTTAAAAAATGCTTCAACACTCCATGATATAGGAAAATTGGGTATTGCTGGAGAAATATTACATAAAAACGGAAAACTCTCAAAGAGTGAGTTTAAAGAGATGCAAAAACACCCATCACTCGGTGTTGAGATGTTAGAACACTCTACATTACCACTATTTCGTGCAGCTGCTATTGTAGCTGGAGAACATCATGAAAAATGGGATGGATCAGGGTATCCTAAAAAACTTCAAGGTGATGAGATCCATATCTATGGGCGTATTGTTGCAATTGCTGATGTATTTGACGCTTTGGCATTTAAACGCTCATATAAAGAGCAATGGAGTGTTCAAGAGATTCTTGCTTATATGAAAGATATGAGTGGAAAACATTTTGATCCAAAACTTATTGAACTGTTTTTTAATAATATAGATGACTTCTTAAAAATTTACAATATCCATATTCAAAAAATTGAATTAGATAAAAAATATTCACAAAAGAAACGTAAAGGGATGATGGATCGTTTATTACAATGGTTCTAAATTTTTTTAAAGTTATTTGGAGTATTTAAAGTAAGAGGGGGTTATGTGGTACAAAGATAGAGTGATTACTCTATCTCTGCATCGATAACATCGTCGTCATCTTTTTTCTTTGATGTGTCAGCACCACCTTGTGCGCCACCTTGTTCTTGTTTATACATTTGCTCAGCCATTTTATGACTTGCTTCTGTAAGAGCTTTTACTTTTTCTTCAATTTGCTCTTTTGTAGCATTTTCATCTTTTAGAACTTCTTGAAGATCTTTGATCGCTGCTTCAATTTTTGCTTTTTCTTCAGCTTCAAGTTTATCACCCATCTCTGTCATAGATTTTTCAGTTTGAGCGATAAGTGCATCTGCTTGGTTTTTAAGCTCAACTAATGCTTTACGTTTTTCATCTTCAGCTTTGTGTGCTTCAGCATCTTGAACCATTTTTTCGATCTCTTCTTCGCTAAGTCCAGATGAACCAGAGATAGTGATTTTTTGCTCTTTACCTGTACCTTTATCAACAGCACTTACAGTTAAGATACCATTTGCATCGATATCAAATGTTACTTCAATTTGTGGTACACCACGTGGCGCTGCTGGAATATCTGTTAGTTCAAATAAACCTAAAGATTTGTTATCTTTAGCAAATTCACGCTCACCCTGTACAACATTGATGCTAACTGCTGGTTGGTTATCTTCTGCAGTTGAGAATACTTGAGATTTTTTAACAGGGATCGTAGTACCTTTTTCAATGATCTTCGTTGCAACACCACCAAGAGTCTCAATACCAAGTGATAATGGTGTAACATCAAGTAAAAGAACATCTTTTACATCACCACGTAAAACACCACCTTGGATAGCTGCACCAGCTGCAACAACTTCATCTGGATTTACCCCTTTGTTAAGATCTTTACCACCAAAGAATTTAGAAACTTTTTCTTGTACTAATGGTACACGAGTAGAACCACCAACCATGATGATCTCTTTAATATCACTGTTACTTAAATCTGCATCATTCATTGCAGTTTTGATATGTTCCATAGTTTCGTCTACTAACTCATCGATCATCGCTTCAAATTTTGCACGAGTAAGTTTTACAACCAAGTGTTGTGGTCCAGCTTCTGTCATAGTGATAAATGGCAAGTTGATCTCAGTTTCAGTTGCTGAAGATAACTCTTTTTTAGCATTTTCAGCTGCATCTTTTAGACGTTGTAGTGCCATTTTGTCATTTTTAAGGTCGATACCATGACTTGATTTAAACTCATCGTTTAAGAAATCAACGATTTTGTTATCAAAGTCATCACCACCTAAGAATGCGTTACCATCAGTTGAAAGAACCTCAAATGTACCATCACTGATCTCTAGTGTAGTAACATCAAATGTACCACCACCAAGGTCATATACAAGTACATCTTCATCAGTTTTACTGTCTAGTCCATATGCAAGTGCAGATGCTGTTGGCTCATTGATGATACGAAGTACGTTAAGACCTGCGATAGTACCTGCATCTTTTGTAGCCTTTCTTTGGCTGTCATTGAAGTATGCTGGAACTGTAATAACAGCGTCAGTTACTTTTTCACCTAAGTAAGCTTCAGCGTCTTCTTTTAGTTTTGTAAGAATTTTAGCTGAGATCTCTTGAGGTGTATATACTTTACCTGCAACATCAACAGCAGCCATACCATCTTTATCTACAATTTTGTATGTTACTTTGTCTTGTGCAAGTTTTGCATTCTCCTCATTCATCATAAGACCCATGATTCTTTTAACAGAAGAGATTGTTTTTTCAGGGTTTGTGATCGCTTGACGTTTTGCAGGATCACCTACTAAAACTTCACCTTTATCTGTAAATGCTACAACTGAAGGCGTTGTGTTTTTACCTTCTGCATTTGGGATGATTTTTGCTTCACCACCTTCATAAACTGCTACACATGAGTTTGTTGTTCCTAAATCTATACCTATTACTTTTGACATTTTTACTTCCTTTTTTTCAATATTAAATTGTATTTTTTATTTCTGGTGAAATTGTATGATAATTTCAAAATATCTTTTGCAACCTAAGTTGCATAGAGGCAAATTTAATTTGCCACTACTACCATTGCTTCACGCAATGGACGCTCTTTATATTTGTATCCTGTTTGGAATGTTTGAACGATTTGACCACTTTCTACTTCATCACTGTCAACACTTTGTACAGCGTTGTGAATATTTGGATCAAAAGGTTCATCATGACTTACCATTGTAACGCCATGTTTTTCAAGAGCTGTCATAAATTGTTTAAGAGTAAGTTCTACACCCTCTTTAAGTTTTTTAATGAGTTCTTCAGGCTCTGCATCAGCTTCAGCTGATTGTAGTGCCATCTGTAGTGAATCTACTACAGGAATCATATCTTTTGCAAATTTTTCGTTAGCGTACTCAACAGCTGTATACTTTTCACGTTCAAGACGTTTTTTGATATTATCAAAATCAGCATGAACACGAGCGTATTTATCTTTAAGTTCTGCTACCTCCTTTTGTAAAAGATCAAATTCATTCTCAACAGCTTCAGCTTCAGCCTCTGCTTCATCTTGAGGTAGTTGCTCCTCTTGCGTGTTTTCGTTTATAGTTTCTTCTTTTGTATCAATAGTTTCGTTATTTTTTTCTTCTGACATAATTGTTCTTTTTCTCCTTTATCGTAAAAAGATAGTGTAATTATACATATTGAGTGTAATAATGTCAAGTATATATTTATGATATATGGATAAATTAACTTGAGTCTATATATATCAAGTATGTTAAATTGCTGAAAAACTAGATGGTAACGGAGATTTTGAGTATGATAAGAAAAAAGTTTTGGAGTTGGTATATTATGAAGATACTAGGATGGATAGTAGCTCCCATTATTGTTTTGGGTGCTTTAGTGTATGGTGTTGTATTTACACCATTTGGAAATGATGCGAGTATTACTTTTTTAGAAAAGCAGATACAACGCTACACAAAGCTTACAATGCACTTGAAAACATATCGACTAACCCCCTCAACGATCGATATTGAAGTGCAGATTACACCGAAAAATTTTGTTCATATAGTAGGATCATACAATATTTTAGAGCAAAGTGTTGATCTTAAGTATGATCTCAAGCTTGATGATTTAGAAGCGTTAGAACCTCTTGTAGGTGTTGCTATGCAAGATACTTTAGCAACAAATGGAACACTAAAAGGGACATTACAAAAAGTACATATTGATGGGGTGAGTGATCTTGCTAAAAGTGATACACAGTATCATGTGGTATTGGAAAATAATGAAGTACGATCGCTAATAGCAACAATGAAACATACAGATCTATTTGCACTTTTGCATATGTTTAAGCAAAAACATTATGCTGATGCCACTCTTGATATGGATCTTAATTTTAAAGATCTTCACGCAGGGATGTTGGATGGTGATGTGCATGTAACATCAACAGATGGTGTATTTAACAGTAAGGTATTAAGAAAAGATTTTGGCATAAAAGTTCCAAAAACAACATTTCAGATGGATATGGATGCAAAGCTTGATAAAAAAGATACAACATATACACTTACATTTGATTCAAATCTTGCTCATATCGCATCTTCAGGTGTTGTAGCGACTGCTCCGTTGCGTGTTGATGCAAAATATCGATGTAATATTCAAGAACTTGCATTATTGCAACCTCTTACACACGCAGATATTCGTGGTGCTGTAAAACTACACGGAACGCTCAAAGGTACACAAAAAGATATGAAAGTGGTTCTGCAAAGTGATCTAGCCTCTTCAAAAACTACACTTCATGCACAATTAAAAGATATGCAACCAAAAGATATAAGATTGCGTGTTCAGTCATTGGATATTGCAAAGTTGCTTTACATGGTGAAACAACCAGCGTATGCCAAAGGTGTGTTGGATATGGATGCACATATTACAGATCTACGTAAAGGGTTACTCGCAGGAGATATAGATACAAAAGTGCGACATGGTGTGCTCAACAGTAGATATTTTACAAAGCTTTATAAGTTTGCATCACCAATGCCAAAAACAACATTTAGACTTGATGCGAGAACAAAACTTCATAAGAACCAAGCAAACACGCAACTCAAGCTAAATAGTTCTTTAGCAGATATACAACTTAAAGATGCACAGTATAAACTTGATACACAAACATTTTTTACACATTATAGTGTTGATGTGCAACGGCTTAATGATCTATATTTTTTAACACAGCGTCGCATTAAAGGTGGAATAAAAGGTTCAGGAACATTGCAAAAAGGGGATGATCTTGATATCACATTTACATCACATATAGCACAAGGGATGATGAAAGCACAGATGCACAATACTGCTATACACGCAGATATAACTAAGATGCAAACGTTTGATCTTTTAGATATGTTGTACTACCCAACGGTGTTGCGTGCTGGAATAGATGCAAAAATCACGTATGATACAGCATTGCAAAAGGGGAGAGTAGATGGAGTGATATCTCATGGAAAGTTTACACCTAACTCTTTATTGGATGCGACTAAAAAGTATGCACATATAGATCTGTATAAACAACGATTCAAAGGTGAAGTAACAGCAAATATTCATAAAGAGCATATCCTTGCCGCACTTGATCTTCGATCAAATACATCTTCTATAAAAACTACCAATGCTAAGATAGATACAAAACACGCAACGATAGAGAGTGTGGTAGATATAGTTGCAAATAAACATCCATTGCGTGTTACATTACAAGGTGCTATCAAAAAACCAAAAGTGCAAATAGATGCCCATGAACTCATAGAACAAGAAGCTGCAAAAGCGTTAAAAAAACAACTTCAAAAACACCATATAGATCCTAAAGATGTAGGAAAACTTTTAAAAGGATTATTTTAAAGAAGCATCACAAAGTGTTAAACAAAAGGCAACCTCTTTTCCTTGTTTGGTAAGGAGTTGGGTTGCTTCAAGGAGTGTTGCTCCTGTTGTGATAATATCATCAATAACAATCACCTCTTTATAGGAGAATTTTTTATATCGAAAATCTCGTTTATGTGTTTGGCGAAACGATTTTGATTTCCCAGAGTAGGTGATATCGTTGCGTGCTTGAAGTTTTTTATATAGAGGGACAAGGTTGTAGCTTTTGAGTGCATGTGCCAGGATCGCTGTGTGGGAGTAGCCATCTTTTTTTACTCTATCATCGAGTGCGATACATCCATACCGTTGTTTTGAGTGAAAATGGTGTGCAAAGGGTTTAAAACTGTTGTTTGCAAGGATGGTAAAGATAGGTTTTCCAAGTTCTGTATGTTTTGTAAAAAGGAGTGGTTTGATTTCATCGTAACGGTAGAACGAATAAACAACAATACCATTGGGTAGTACCCGTTTATATAAAGATGGAGTTAAAAGGTTTTTTTGGCACTCTTTACAAATGTGATGCCAAGAGAGGTTTTCACATATAAGACAGTACATACATTAATTGTAATACTATTTTAAGGCTTTGTCAAGTTCTTTACTGACGACCTAAAAAAGGGAAAAGTGGTAAATAGACTACAAACCAACTCAACTCATGTAGTGTTACAAGAAATGAAAATGCTTGATTTGTTTTTGCTTTTTTCAGCTCCCCTTTGGTGTTAAAAAAGAGAGCATTTTTTTCAAAGTCATAATTGGTATAAAACAGTTCACTATCTACAGCTAACTCTTGAATATCATAAAGGTTTAAAAAACCTGCTCGTACTTGACACTTTCCTTGAGATAATTTTGTATAAAAATTTATGATATACCCCTCATTTTTTTGATAAAAAGTACTATATCTTTTACAAAAGTTGCTTCTATTTAGATCTTTTTGTTTGGGATCAAGCTGTAGCGTTTGAAATGTTGTCTCTCTTGTTGAGTTGTATTTGTGAAAAATGTTCATTTTTATTAAAGAGTTGTTGGTTGTGATTGTACACTCTAGTTCATTACAATAGATATTTTTGATCTCTTGTGTAATATGTAAGTTAGTGTGATACACAATCTTCATATCTCGTATATTTACGATATAAAAATCTTTTTCTCTTGTAAAGATATAAGCTTCGTGTGTTCTGTCAATAGGGATAAGTTTAAACACTTTTTTGTTTTGAAATTCAGAAGTAAGTACAGCAGATACATCATGAAAACTGTACTTTGGAAGATGAACAAGTAGTTTTGAAGAACCAATGTAGATCAGATATGAGAGTATATATAAAGAGATCAGTCCGATAAATACTTTTTTAATAGTTTTGATGTTGTATCCTTTTTTGTATTGGCTATGATGTTTTGTTAGTATCTGAATTTCTTAAGAGTTCCTCAACAGATTCAAAAACATCTTCTTGTAAATGAAAATTACCACTTCTTAGCAATAATTTATCATCTAAAGGAAGATTTTTGAATGGTACTTTGTGTTTGTCAATGTGTAACATTACATCAAAGCTATCAATCTTTTGTTTTGTTTTTATATCATAACATATTATTTTATTTGTATTAGTCAGTATAGCTATATTGTTTGAGGTAGAATATCCTTTTGCATCATATTTTTTTGCAAAAAAAAGCCTAAATTATTGGCTGAGTTAGCATATTCCTATTCCACTGTTTTGTTATATGTGCAACAAAAAATTGGCTAATATTAATATGATGCTATGTACAAACCAATAAAGTATTTTGTTGCTCATTTCCTAATAGTAAGTTTTATGCTGTTAATAATTTATTTTCTATATATTGAAGTGATTTATTTATACAATTTTCAATTGTATCTTCGATTATATTTTCAAGAAATAAACTATCTTTTATCAAACATTCTTCATCGCTAATATCATTGTTCCCAAATGCAGAAGCAATACGATATGTCTCAACTCTCCACAATTGCGATTTATATTTATTATTTGATTTTATAATTTCTATTCTAAAGTTTAACTCTTCACCATCTTTAACAGATATTGGTTCCAATTCTATTGTTTTAACAATTTCGTTATAACTTAACATAATATTTACTCCTATTTTTTGCTATATTTACATTGACAATGTCTAGCATAGGTACCTCTAGGTGTTTTTTGGGTGGCATCTCTTTTTGCAGTAATGAGTTGAATATTGCAAGATGCTTTACATTCCCATTTTGCAGCACTTGCTGATACTGCTGTAAATAACATTATAATAAAATTCATTATTAAAATTTTTTTCATCATTTGCTCCTACAATTTAATATTTTAAGAACAGTACTATTCAAGGTGAGTCTTATAAGATCCCAACTATTAATGTTTTATTAAAGATTAAATTATTTTAAAATTTGAAAAATGTTATTTTGTGAGTGTAACGGTTGAATACAAAAATCTGTAGCCGTTAGCAATCTCGTTTATATCTATCATGATAATAAGTTTCTTTGCTCAACCAAAATTAACGGCTGGGGCTACAGATATTTGTGCTATGTTTTGTTATGTTTAACATTTACTATACCAAATAAACTTTTAGCTTTTATGTTCCATAACTAAATAGTTTTTCTAATAAATTTTCATCATCAAAGACTCCTGTAGAGTTTTTAAAGATTTCAATTTCAACTTTTCCATCTTCTGAAAATTCAACTTCCCATCTCTCTCCAGGAACAGCAACATTAACCATTATAAAATCATCACGATTATGTTCTAAATTATAATGAATATTTCTTTTTTCTAAATTGTTCAGAAAAGCTAATAACTTGTTCATTTTTTTTCTTTTTGAGTTTTTGTACACCTTTTTTAAAAAAGGTGTGGATTTCCATAAAGTGTATCGAACTTTATTGAAAGTTCAATACCTAGATGACTTAATCTTTGATGTCATGATAAGATTGGAACACTTAACATAACTTCCAAGGTTTTGTTATAAGCTAATATGCTTCTTTTCTATGAGCAACTCTAATGACAGTAATAACTAAAAAATCATTTTCTTTTAAATAAATTATCCTGTAGCT
>Ga0256843_1000131_pt1 | contig 63895 bp, 72 predicted proteins | sample AlvinellametaG_FD_191572 | JGI IMG/M metagenome (GOLD analysis project Ga0256843, IMG submission 191572) | Pompeii worm associated microbial communities from hydrothermal vent at the East Pacific Rise, Pacific Ocean - Alvinella | ecosystem: Host-associated > Annelida > Integument > Unclassified ...
ATTGATGAGCTTGAGAACTTAGAGCTCTATATCAAGATGGGGGAGATTTTAGCTTTTAAGACAGATGATGCACAGAAGTTAAAAAACTCTATTACCCTCATCAATGATACAGCGCATACAAATTTCAATATCAAAAAAAGACTCAAACTTATCAATAAAAAAGCTCCATCAAAAGCCTCAAAAAACTATCTCTTTTGGGATATAGAAAACTTCTCAAGTATCTCTTCTATCTTTAGTGACATTATCGAGCCCTATAAAATTGCAGATGAGCATATCTATATGGCTGCAAATCCTGACTCACTCTATCTAAAACGTGCTGAGTGGGAGGCAAACCTCTATGATTATGGTAAAACCCTCAACTCATTTAACTTTATAAAGTGTGGACATGGAAAAGATGTAGCTGATGATCTTCTTTTGGAGGAGTTTGTCAATCTAAAATTGCAAAATACCAATGTTTTTATGCTCACATTTGACAGAGAGCTCAAAGAACGATTTGGTGAAGTTGCACACAAGAGTAATAATCTCTATATTATGCAAAACAACTAACGAGAACGAAGGTAGCGCTCTAAGATAATCATAGCAGAGATGGAGTCAATTCGTCCATCTCGAATGTATTTAATCTCACCCTTCATCATATTCTCAGCCTCTAGGGAGCTTCCTGCTTCATCTTGGAAGAAAATCTCACCTTTAAAATCTACCAAGTTCATAAAGTGCTCTATGCGGCGACGCATCTCATCTTCACTGCTTCCTCCAAGCGGCACGCCGATAACTACGGCATCGACCTCCCACTCATCCAAAACAGCCTTTACATCACGAGATGCCTGATTACGGTTTTTACGCATAACAGCAGGAAGTGGAGTGACGATATCTTTGTGTGCGGAGTATGCAAGACCGATGCGCTTAAGTCCTAAATCTATAGCGATGTACTTCACTATTTCCCCAGACAAAAAGAGCCAAACATCTTGTCAAGCATCTCATCATTCTCAAAAGGTCTTGTAATACTTGCCATCTCTTTGACCGCCTCATTAAGGTGAAAAGAGAAGATCTCCAGCTCTTGATCTTCAAGCGGCTCATACGCCTCTTTTATATTTTGCATAGTAGCCTCTACTGCAGAGATTTGGCGAGAAGATATCAGCATAATCTCATCACTGCTGTTTGAGCGGTCCATAATATCTTGGAGTCTCTCTATGAGTGCACTCACATCATCTTTGGAGTTGAGTTCCAAGTCAAACTCTATACCCTCTAATGCAAACTTCTGTGGCAGATCGACCTTATTTTTAATGATAATGAGCTCTTTATCTGCACCACTCTCTCTTATAAGTTTTGCTATCTCTCTATCTTCATCATCAGCCTCACGTGAGCCATCAAAGAGAGCAACAACGATATCACTCTGCTCTATTGCCTCTAAACTTCTCTCTATACCGATGCGCTCTATCTCATCATCAGCTTCACGAATTCCTGCCGTATCTACGATGCGAATGAGATGAGAGCCGATTTTCACCTGCTCTTCAATCGTATCGCGTGTTGTTCCAGCTATATCACTGACAATTGCACGGTTATAGTTAAGCAGTGCATTAAGCAATGAGCTCTTGCCTACATTTGGCTTACCGACAATCGCTACACGAAAGCCCTGCATAAGTCCTTCACGTGATTTTGAGGCTTGCAGTGTCTTATTTAAGAGTTTATAGAGCTCATCGAGTTTGGCTTGTATCTGCGCTACCAAATCCTCTGGTAGATCCTCTTCAGCATAATCTATTGTCACCTCAGAGTAGGCTAAAATATGAATTATCTCATCTCTTACCTGCTCTATAAACTCTTTGAGTGAACCCTTCATCTGTGCTGCTAGTATCTTTGCAGCATCTTCACTCTTTGCCTCGATTAGCTGTGCAATAGCCTCAGCTTCACTCAAATCAATCCTACCGTTAAAAAATGCTCTTTTTGAGAACTCTCCTGCATTAGCAAGTCGTGCACCCGCTTCTATAGAAGCCTTTAAGATACTCTGTGCAACAATAAAACCACCGTGACACTGAATCTCTACAACATCTTCACCTGTAAATGAGTGAGGCCCTTTAAAGTAGATAACAATAGCCTCATCAATAAGCTCATTATGAGTGTTGTAGATATTTGTTAAAGTCGCATAACGGGGAGAGAAGCTCTCTTTGTGTGAGAGTTTTTTAGCAATTTGAAGTGCATCATCGCCACTGAGACGAATGATGGCGATGGAGCCTATGCCATTGGCTGTGGCAATGGCTGCTATAGTATCACTATGCATTTAGTTGTGGTAATCATTTATGATGATATATTTAAGACCATCGCGAGTTGTGCGAACTGCAACATATTTATGAGCATACTTCTCACGAAGCTCTTTAAGTGCAATTTGAACAAGAACACCGTCAAGAATCTTTGTCTGCGCACGACCATCTCTCTCAATATTTTCATAAACACTCGCAAGATAACGATTAACAGACTCCTCTTGATTCTTCAGAAACTCTGCAATCTCAAGACGAAGCTGTACATCATACTTAGCATTAATCCAGTTGAAGATCATATAGGAGAGTGCCTTATATCTATAGCCCTCTTTCCCGATAAGAAGTGCTGCATCTTCACCTCTAAACTCAATAAGAAGTGTCTCTGCATCATATGCACTTACCTCAATCTTATCTATATCAAAACATGTTGATTCAAAAAGTTTGTTGATTTTTATATCAACCTCTTTAGCTACCTCTTGGATATCTATATCAGAGATATTTTCATTAAACTCTTCATCGAACTCATCATCATAATCAGCTGTATAGTCTAGACCTGAGCCTAAATCTTCATCTTCATCATCCTGATCACTCACAAAAGATGTAGGCATTATAGTATCATTAAGCACTTGAGGCTCACTGATACTCTCCTCTACTCTCTCTAGAACTTTTTTCTTCGGTTTTTTTGTAGCTTTTGCAGTGCTTTTTGATTTTTCATCTTTTGGCTTTACGGTTGCTACAATAATTGCTTTTTTCTTGAAAAAACCTAAAAAACCGCTACTAGGTGCTTGAACAACCTCAATAGCCAATTCGGTAACAGAACACTCTAACGCAGCAGCAGCATCTTGAAATGCTTGCTCTAAAGTTATCGCTTCTATCTTAATCATAACTACTTCTCGCTCTTTTTCTCTAAAGCTGCTTTGGCATCTTTAGCATTTGCAAACTGCTGGTTTACAATAAACTGCTGTGCAATTGAGAAGAGGTTGTTTACAAACCAGTAAAGAACAAGCCCTGAAGGGAATGTTACAAAGAAGAATGTAAAGATAACCGGAAGATATTTAAAGATCTTCTCTTGCATAGGGTCAGTAAAGTTGTTTGGTGTCATACGCTGTTGTAAGAACATAGAAGCACCCATTAAGATCGGTAGTACATAGTATGGATCCATACGAGAGAGATCATCTATCCATAGAATCCATGGAGCACCTTGAAGTTCCACTGCATTTAAAAGAACACGATAGATTGCAAAGAAAACTGGAATCTGCAGTAACATTGGAAGACACCCGCCAAGTGGGTTTGCACCATGCTTCTTATACATCTCCATAGTCATCTGATTTAGTTTTTGAGGATCTTTTCCATACTTCTCTTTAAGCTCTTTCATCTTTGGTGCAAGCTCTTTCATCTTCTGCATAGAGACCATACCTTTGTATGTAAGAGGGTAGAGAATAATTCTAATAATTGCAGTCAGTGCAATAATCGCCCATCCCCAGTTTCCAAAGATATCATATAACCATGAAAGAAGTGCAAAAAGAGGTTTTGCGGCAAATGTAAACCAGCCATACTCAATAGCATTTGTAAGAACAGGGTCGATTGACTTTAATGTTTTATACTCTTTTGGCCCGATATAACCATGAATATTTTCATCTTTCATCGCTTCAAAGTAGACAACAGGAGAGTCGTTACGGCCACGCTCAACAACTACATTTGTATCTTTATTAAAGCCGTACATAATAATTGCAGTGTATTGATCAAATGCAGAAGCCAACTCTACATTAGAGAAAACTTCTCTACCTTCAGCATCTCCATCTTCAATAATATGCGCGACATCATCACTAGTATAGACCATAACTCCGGCAACTGCTAAAAGTTTTTTCGATACATGTGGTCTATCACCAAGATAGATATAGTGTCTAACATCTTTTGAAGTTGAAATCTTCGCATCATAGTGACCATCTGCATAAAATGTCAACTCTTTTGTAACTGTCAGGTTTGTAAGCTTCTGTGTTAGCGTTACATGAATAGGCTCATCTTTAAGTGTTACTTCTGAAACAGTAGCAACATAAGGAACACGGATAGCCTCATCATTTATTGCATCATCTGCAAAACGGATATAGAGAGGTTTTGTTCCAAGTGCAGGAATAACCTGAGCATGAAAATCCTCTTCATCTCTAAACTTCTCTTCTAAAAGCTCTTTTGAAGAGATACGTCCAAGTGTATCAATCTTTAAAATAAATTTATCATTTTTAATGACTACTATCTCAGTTGATGCACCCGCAGGTGTTTTCTCATCCTGGTTTATCTCATGGCCAGCAACCTCTTGAATCTTCTTATCAATCTCAGTTGTACTACTTTTACTCTGTGATGCTAAAGCCTCTTTAGGAGCTTTCTTATCTGCCATTTGTGGCTCAGCCGGTGGAAAGATTGCAGTATAACCTACGAAAAAAATTATAGAGAGAAGTACAGCTACTATTAATCTCTGGTTTGGTGACATTTTGTCTAACACAAATTACCCTTTATATGAAAAATTTTTTATAATGTAATAACGGCCTTTTTTGTTGGGGACCAGCCAATATTTTATAGAATCAACATCGAGTTTTGCGGGTTTTTGACATAGTTTATCTAAAAGTGGATACTCTATACCACCCTCAAAAAGTTGATTGCAACGTAGTATTCTAGTAAAAGTGTGGTAAAAAGCACTTGAAATTGAATTATTTTCAAAGTTTAATCGCGCATATTCACTACAAGTTGGGTAGTATCTACACGAACCAAATCCAATAAGGGTAAAAACCTTCTGATATAACCAGAGTAGTTTAAGTAAAAGTTTTCGCACGACTAAGTACTCTTTTAAAATCATTTTGGAGGGTTTCATAGGGTGCATCTATCATCTTCGCTTTAGCAACAAATATATAGATACCATCTTTTAGAGAATCGGAGTATTCACAAAAAAGAGCACGCATCCTGCGCTTGGCACGATTACGCTTTACGGCATTACCCAACTTTTTTGTTGCAGTAAAACCTACTTTGTGAATTCCATGTTGAGGAAGGTAAAAAAGTACGACACTACTAGAGTGTTGATTTTTCCCTTTGTTATAGACATAAGAAAACTCTTTGTGGAGTTTTACTATGTCAAATCCGCCTATACTGACAATTTTTTACGACCTTTAGCACGACGACGGTTTAAAACGTTACGACCATTTTTAGTAGCCATTCTTGCTCTAAAACCATGAGTTCTTTTTCTAGGTGTATTATGTGGTTGGTATGTTCTTTTCATTCGACATATCCTTATGTAATTTAAGAGCGCAATTGTACAAAAGCTTTACTTAAAGTGCGGTTAAGTTTTACAAGAGCAGCTCTAAGATTTCTAATCTCTAATATTAATCTAGCGCTAAACTTATATAATTATAATACTCTTTTATATAAAAAAGTTAAAAAAAACGGATAAATATTGGAGGTGTTGTGAAATCTTTTCTCATTCTCATTCTTTTTATTACCTATCTTAATAGTACAGAGATAGAGAGAGTTGCCAAAGATCTACACCTCTACGGAGGAGAGAAGGCGACTGTGCAGTGGAGACGTATATTCTCATCCCAACGCCACCTCAAACGTTACAATCTAGATAAAATCCCCCTTGAACTACGTCAACAACTAGAGGCATATCTTATAGAGCATGCCGCTGATTCAGATAAACCAATAGTACCAGGACTATAACTATGAAAAAGACTATTTTACTAACGCTACCACTTCTTCTGAGTGCTACATCAAACAGTGATATCTCCAAATCTCTCTCAGGTTTAGAGGAGGCTATCAAGAGCATTGAGATGCAGATCAAAGATGATAATCACTATATGAATGAGCATGAGATACTCTTTGAGAGAGTTGAGCGGAAGTCTATTTTAGATAAGCTCAACCTCTCTCCAGAGCTTCTTTTACGTCTTGACAAACTACACTATAAAAATAGTTATATCGAGGGAGAGGAAACTCTTATTTATGATACGGATGGTAATCCTACTACTTTACAAAGAAGAGATGAATTTACAAAAGATTTTGATCCCGCTACAACTATTCGATTTCGATTAAATATGAATATGCAGATAGAGGATTTGAAATTTTACGGAAGAATGCTCTATATGAACTCTTCGCAGAGTAATCAAAGACTCTGCATACTCTCACGTGATATCAAGACAGGAACACCGGGTAGTGCTTTTGATATAGATAGAGCCTATGTGGATTATCAAGTCAGTAAGTTTAAAGAGCACCCTTTTACATTGACATTTGGAATACTCCCTACAACAGATGGAACTCCAATGCAGTATGCACAGAACCAAAAGCGTCACTCAATGTTTCCTGCTCTTGTATTTGATATGAATACATATGGCGTTATTGCAACACAAAAACTTTTCACTTCCACGTATGCAAGAATTATTCTAGCAAAACCATACACACTCAGACCTAACTTTTATCCATATCAATGTAATAGAGAGAATATTGACAATGCAGATATTACTGGTTTATATATAGATACAAAGTTCAACTTTTTAGGTAAAGGGCTACTCTCTTTTGGTGTTAATGTACTCAATAATTTAAAAGCTCATCCATACCTTGGACCAGATGTCACATCTTCAGATGCACACAATCTTGGTACTATGGCTACTTTTGGCGCAGGTATAGATATAGAGCAGTTTCTCTCTTAAAATGTAACACTCTTTCTCCATACTGCTCTTTCAAACCCACATCCAAATGGTCAAATAGATGACTACAAAATCGTCTCGTATGATGGAAGTACTGGTTTAACAGCAAATGGTTCTGTCGGTTTTACAGAGGCTGATTATGCCTCAGGGGAGATGCTTCAAAAAGATGGTTATGCATTTTATATAGGAAGCAGATATAGAGTAACTCAAGATATCAATATAGGTGCGGAGTATAACTATGGAAGTAAGTACTGGTTTAGTGCAACACAAGGAGCAGAGGATATGTTTAATAAACTCGCAACAAGAGGAGATGCTTTTGAAGTTTACACTCTGTGGCAGTTTCATAAATATCTTAATGCAAAACTCGCCTATATGCATATAAAAGAGAACTACACAGGGAGCGGCTGGCACTTTGGTGAACCCGCTAAAAAAGATGCTACTCAAGAGATCTACACCCTCTCTTTAGAAGCTAGGTTTTAGGAGTGCCTATGTTTAAAAGATCATGGATGTACCTACTCTTGAGCTTAAGCTTTTTTTCTCTCTTTTTCTCTCTTTTTCTTGCCTATAATAATCTCAAGCAAAACAATACAACACTTGAGCATCTAAGTACTACGCAGATTGAACTTAACTACTATACAAACAAGTTAAATTACGATGTAAAGAGAAATCAAACACACATTTTACAACTCGCATTGCTCAATAAAGAGGCCTCTCAAAAAGAGCTAGAGACCTACTTTGATGAGATGAAAGAGAGTATTACAAAATTAAAACACTATACTAAAGAGCACCCAACATTCTCCCCATCATTTATAGCTACTCTCGATACCCTTCAAAAGAGAATCGTCTCTTATAAGATGGTAGAACGCTCTTTAATTGATGCAATTAATAGGAATGATAAAGAGGATATAGAAGATGCGCTTATAGGTTTTGACTCTATTGCTGAAGTCTTCTCCAAAGATACCAAAAAATTAATGGACTTAGAGAGTCAGGCTCTCTACAAAGAGCTCTCTAAGCTTGAACAGAACAATACAAACAATCTCAAAATCATGTTCTTTGCATTTTTCTTTGCAATATTACTTATCATTTTTTACATCTATAAATTTTTAAAACTTAACAAACGACTTCAAAGTCAACTCCAAATCTCTCAAACAGTACAGAGTGAACTAAAAGATACACAAGAACAGTTGATTAAGTATAGTGAAAACCTTGAGGATGAGATAAATAAACAGCGAAATGAGCTCTATTCAAAAATCTATAACCACTCCATAAGTAATCTGCCAAATAGAAACAAACTTATTGAAGATATGCAGAGTCTCTACTTTCCACGTCTAGCCATTTTAAATATAGATAAGTTTCAATCATTTAATGATGTTTATGGGGAGGAGGTTGGGAATATAGCACTCAAGATGAGTGCAGAGTTTTTAGCCAATGAGATCAAAAATCTTCCTATGCGACTCTATCATGTCAGTGGTGATGAGTTTGTTATTGTCTGTACAAACCAAAGAAGCGGTGATGAGAATATATTTAAAAAACAGATTGAGCTTATTTTGGAGAGATACAAAAACCATACTTTTTACTATGATGCAAAAGAGTTTCAATTTATGATGAGCGCAGGTATCTCTTTTAGTGGGAAAGATAAAATGCTCGCTTATGCCGACATGGCCCTAAAAGATGCAAAAAAACGAAACCTTCAACTCTCAATATTTGAAGAGGACAAGGCACTTGAGAAGAGTCATAAAGATGATATCGAGTGTCATCAAAAACTTCAATTTGCTCTTAATAATGATCAAATCATCTCTCATTTCCAACCTATCATACCGATACAAGATGATAAAAAAGAGCCAAAATTTGAGTCGCTTGTAAGAATTTTAGATAGCGACGGAAATCTCATTCCTCCACATATGTTCTTAGATGTAGCAAAAGCGAATCGTATCTATTACAAAATTACACAAGCAGTTATTAAAAATACGCTTGAAGTTATTGCAAAATATAAAATTCCCTGCTCTTTAAATATCTCTATGGCCGATATTGAGAATAAGAAGACAATTAAAGAGCTTCTCTTAATCCTAAATGAGTTTGAGTATAACCATCTCCTCTCAATAGAGCTACTTGAGACAGAGGATTTTCAAAACTACGATATGGTCTATGAATTTTGTCTACAGATGAAATCTTACGGCATTAAAATTGCCCTCGATGATTTTGGAGCAGGATACTCAAACTTCTCGCATATCTTAAATCTTCCAATAGACTTTATTAAGATTGATGCCTCACTTATCTCTAACATAGATAGAGATCATAACTCAAGAATTATGGTTGAGACGATAGTTGATTTAGCAAAAAAACTACATGTTGAGACTATAGCAGAGTTTGTATCATCCCAAAATATATTAGATGTAATTAAGGAGATAGGGGTGGATTATGCTCAAGGTTTTCACTTAGGAAAACCTGCAAGCATTGAGGATCAAGTAGAGAGATTTGTTAAGAGACCTTAACTTCTATCTCTCCATTATTTACTGTAAATTCAACACGAGATCCCTCTTTTACAGTTCCCTCTAAAATAAGGTCTGCTAAGCGATCTTCAACAATCTCATAAAGAGCACGTTTAAGTGGACGAGCTCCATATACCGGATCAAATCCAGCCTCTGCAATATACTCTTTTGCCTCTTCAGAGAGAACAAGCTCAATATCACGCTCTTTGACTTTATCTTTAATATCATTAAAGAAGATCTCAACAATCCCTTTAATCTCATCCTGACCAAGAGCATTAAAGATAACAACATCATCAAGTCTGTTTAAGAACTCAGGTTTAAACGCTTGTTTAAGCTCAGCCATAACCAGATTTTCTAGCTCTTCACCACCCTCTGGGTGTGCCATAATCTTGTCACTTGCAATGTTGGACGTTAAGATAATAATAGTGTTCGTAAAATCTACTGTTACACCTTTATTATCAGTTAAGCGTCCATCATCAAGCACTTGAAGCAGGATGTTAAATACATCCGGATGTGCTTTTTCTACCTCATCAAAGAGAATAACAGAGTATGGTTTACGACGAACCGCTTCTGTGAGCTGTCCACCCTCTTCATACCCTACATATCCAGGTGCAGCACCCACTAGACGAGATACGGCATGTTTCTCCATGTACTCACTCATATCGATACGAATCATCGCATCTTCAGAGTCAAACAAGAACTTCGCTAATGTTTTAGCTGTTTGTGTCTTACCAACACCTGTAGGCCCTAGGAACAAGAAACTACCAATTGGTCTGTTCTTATCACTAAGTCCCGCTTTGTTACGTTTAATAGCACGGGAGACTGCATGAGTAGCACGCTCTTGTCCTACAACCGTTTTATTTAACTCATCTTCAACATGTAAGATTTTATCTTTCTCACTTTGAAGCATTTTATTTACCGGAATACCTGTCCATCTACTTACAATAGATGCAATTGACTCCTCATCAACAGAGTTTTTAAGGAGTGTTCCAGCCTCTTGCATACGTGCCCACTGCTCGTTGAGCTCTTTTTCTTGCTCGATGAGTTTTGGAATCTCACCATACTCAATCTCAGCAGCACGGTTAAAGTCAGACTGTGCTTTTGCAAGTTCTGCTTCACGACGTTTTGCTTCAATTTCAGCTTTAATAGCAGAGATTTTTTCAAATACCTGCTTCTCTGTATCGAATTGAGATTGTAGTTTTCTTACAGTCTCTTCAACATCAGCAAGCTCTTTTTCAATCTCCTCTAAACGCTTCTCATTTGATGGAGTTTTCTCCATCTTGAGTGCCTCTTTCTCAACCATAAGCTCTGAGAGCTTACGTTTTGCAGCACTCAGCTCATTTGGCTCAGACTCTATCTGCATTTTAAGCTCAGCTGCTGCCTCATCAATAAGGTCAATCGCTTTATCCGGAAGGAATCTATCTGCGATATATCTGCTTGAGAGTTTTGCAGCAGCTACAAGCGCACTATCTGTAATACTTACATTATGGTGTGCCTCTAGTCTCTCTTTAATTCCACGAAGGATTTGAAGCGATTGATTAACTGTTGGTTCATCAACACTAATCGGTAAGAAACGACGTTGCAGTGCCGCATCTTTTTCAAAATACTTTCTATACTCTTTAAGTGTTGTCGCACCAATAGTATGAAGCTCACCACGAGCGAGTGCCGGTTTTAAGATATTTGCCGCATCCATGCTTCCCTCAGATGCACCAGCACCTACGATTGTATGAATCTCATCGATAAAGAGGATGATATTTCCATTCTCTTTTACCTCATCAATGACCGCTTTGAGTCTGTCTTCAAACTCACCACGATATTTAGCACCCGCAATGAGTGCAGACATATCAAGAGCAATCAGACGCTTGTTTTGAAGTGATGTTGGAACATCTCCACTCTGAATTCTCTGAGCAAGCCCCTCAACAAGTGCAGTCTTACCAACTCCTGGCTCACCAAGGAGCATAGGGTTGTTTTTCGTTTTACGAATCAGTATCTGCATTGTACGAGATATCTCTTCATCACGCCCAATTACCGGAGGAAGTTTTCCCTCAGCAGCCTCTTTTGTTAAGTCAATACCATACTTAGAGAGCGCTTCGAGTGTCTCATCAGCAGTTTGAGAATCAATAGTAGCACCGCCACGAGCTGCTTCAAGCTCTTTTGCAAGCTCCATAACATCTACATACTTCGGTAAAATTTCAGAAAATGGCGGAGTCTGCAGGTTTGCTAAGATATATGTATCTACTGCAAGATAGGAGTCTCCATTTTTTGCCATAAGCCCTTCAGCATTTTGAAGAGTTCTAACAAACTCAGCAGAGAGTTTGATACTCTCTTTTGTTACACTTGAAGATTTTGGCAGTTTCTCTGCTTGAGATTTTATATCTAACTCCATAGCAACCTTATCAATTCCCATTTTGTTAAACATCTGATTAAGTACTGAGTCACTGTTTGTTAGTAGTGCCCATAAGAAGTGAATAGGTGTCACCTCTTGATTTTTATTATGGAGTGCTAAGGATACTGCACTCTCTATCGCTTCTGTCATATTGTGTGTTAATTTTTCAAATATATTATTACTCATTTTTAGATCCTTTTTATTTTTATCTGGCGTAAGTATAGAATATTTACAACTATAACTTTGCTACTTAAGTTGCATTATATCACCCTGAGTCACTCTTTGTCAATTTTATTTATACTATAACTATCTACTGCTCTTTTTATATATTTGTAATCACATTTTTTGTATAATTTCAGAAAATATCAGGATTGCCCATGCCTACGGTTTTAGAAGCCCTAAAAAATAGATCATCAAAGAGAGCCTTTTTAGACAAACCTGTTGCAAAAGAGATTCAAGAGAAGATTCTACAAGCAGCAGCACAGACACCAAGTGGTGCCAATATGCAGCCGTGGATTACCTATGCTGTCTCAAACAAAGATGTTTTAAAAAGAGTTGGTGATGCTATTATTGAGAAGATGAATAGTGGTGTAGAGCATGACCAATTTATTCAGTACTACCCTGTTAAATGGGTTAATCCTTATAAAAAACGCCGTATTGTCACTGGAGCTGGTCTTTATAAACTGATGGGTGTTGATAGAAAAGATAATGATACACGTATCAAGATGTGGCATGACAACTTTAGATGGTTTGGGGCTTCTACTGTATTTTTTGTCTTTACAGATAAAGCAAATATAGATGGTGCACAAGGAGCACTTATTGATTGCGGTGCTTATATGCAGAGTATTATGCTAGCAGCTCAAGAGTTTGGAGTAGATAGCTGTCCTCAGGGTTCAACTACGGAGTTTGGACGTGTTGTTGCACGTGAACTAGGTGTAGCTGATAATTTAGCACTGCTTTATAGTGTTGTTCTGGGATATGAAGATAAAGATGCGAAGATAAATAGCTACCAACCTGCAAGAGTACCACTGAGTGAGAGTGTAACTTTTATAGATTAATCCAACTTTTTCGAGAGTATCGCTCAAGCATACTCTCATTCCCACTCACTCCACCGCTATGGATATACAAAACTTTCTCATTAATCTCTTGTAGTAGTCGCAACCACATTCCCGGTGCATAAAGCAGATCAAACTCAATTCCACAATTTTGTAACTTCTTATATACCTCATAAAACTCTCTATAAGGTTTGGCAAAATGATACTTTTTGGGTGGCTCTAAAATAGAAAGATTATCGGGTATAGAGGCTAGTGCATGCATCTGCTCTTTTAGATAACAAACATCACCCACACATGGAGTTGTATAGACTCTATACTCAGGTAGAGCAAGTGCTAAAAAGAGTGCTGTCGTTCCTGTACCTGATGGTGTTGCTACTGCTTTTACATCACTATGAGTTTGCAGCTGCTGACGTATCTCATTTGCAAGTACCGCTATACCCTCTTTTGCTTCTGCTACAGCACCCCCTTGATCAACTATAAAGGTTTGCGCATCAGAGTTGATCGAGAGTGATGCGATATAATCTCTATAGAGTGGTTCTGCTATCTCCAAATGCACCATTCCAAGCTCAAGAGCTTTTGCATAATTTCCATTTTTTTGCTCCTTTTGCTGTTGGCTTAAAGGCTTTGTATAGTAGACAAACTCCCACGATTTTTGCTTTGCAAGTGCTGCAATTGCGAGCATCGCATTAGATTGCGTTCCCCCATAGGAGATAAGTTTTGTAAGTTGATTGCTGGGAGTATTTATAAGTGTATAGAGTTTTCGATATTTGTTTCCTGCAAGATAGGGATCGATTAAATCATCCCGCTTTACAAGAAACTCTCGCCCATCTAAAAGAATTTCAGATAGAGGAGAGGGTAGGAACATATAAAAGGAGTACTATTTTATTTGAGCTTTTTTCTGTAACTCATCCATTTTTTCTTTCATTACAGTTTTAAATTTCTCTAATTTTAGACGCTGCTCGATAAAGCCTTTAACCTCATCAAATGCTCTTGTCATTGATGGCTTTTTATCTTCAACATAGATGATATGATAACCAAACTGAGTCTTCACCGGTTGCAGTGTAATACTCCCTTTTTTCATAGAGAATGCTTTATCATTAAACTCAGGTACCATCTGTCCTTGTGTAAAATAACCTAAGTCTCCACCATTTGCACCACTAGGCCCTGTTGAGTACTTTTTAGCAAGTTCAATAAACTTCTCTTTGAGTTTTTCTCCACTTAAAGGTTTAAGCTGAGCAATAATTTTTTTCGCTTCTTCTTCTGTTTTAACTAAAATATGACGCGCGTGAACTGACTCTTTTTCATTAAACTCTTCTTTGTTTTTATTATAGTAATCTTTAAGTTCTTTCTCTGAAATTTTGATACCGTCAAGAAGTTTTTTCTGCCATACTTGAATAGCGAGCTCTTTTTTCATACGCTCTTCAAGCTTCTTATACTCCTCTTTATACTCTTTAGAGTCTGTAACACCTGTTTTTTTAGCATCATCATAGATAAGCTCTTTTCCTATGAGTTGCTGAAGAACTTGTTGTCTAAAGGCAGCTTGACGATCAGCTGGTACTTGATTAAATCTACCCTGTGTTGCATTCATTAGCTCCGTATCAACATCTTCTTGTGTAATAGCCTTGCCATTTACGGTAACTAAAGTCTGAGCTGAAGCTATTGAGCTTGTCAATAGTAGAGCAGATATTAATTTTGTAACTTTATTCATTATAGTTCCTTGGTATTTAGTTGTTAAGAAGAAGTTTAATAGTAATATATTAATAGTTATTAAACAGCATAAGAACTTATGCTGTTACTTTGAGGTATCTGTTGAGAACTTTTTCAAGCTTTTCACGTGTTAATGGTTTGGAGATATAGTCATCAAGCCCCTCACCCAGAAGCATCTCTTTATCTCCCTCCATAGCCATTGCAGTAAGTGCAACTATAGGAATAGTTGGATTAGACATACTCGACTTTATCTCTTTTGTAGCGATAATACCATTCATTTGAGGCATATCAATATCCATAAAAACGACATCATATCTGTTTTTACTGCACATCTCAACAGCTTCTAGTCCATTGGATGCTGTTGAGACCATGATATTATACTCCTGAAGAAGAATCTGAATTAATCTCTGATTTATAAGATTATCCTCTACCACAAGAGCTTTAACCTTCTCTTTTATAACAAGTTCATCTTTGGCACTCTGTTCAAACTCAAAACTGTTGATTGAGTAGAGGTGTTTTGCCATAGTGCTAGGAAGAAGAGGTTTTCGAACAACATCATCGACAATGTGTGTAAGTTTTGTCTGTAATTTCTGCTGATGATCCAATAAGATAAATATAGGTGCTTTTTTAGCATATGTTCCTAACTCTAACATCCAAGAAGAGTCATTTTGATTTGCAACAATATAAAGAGCATCAATTCCATTATAGACATCGGCATCTAAAACATTTGACTTTACAACATCAATAGCAAAAGAACGAAGATAAATTGTAAGAAAGTTTGCCTCATCGACTTTACTCTGATCTAGAAGCAGTACTTTTACCTTTCTTTTTGGCATCATTTTATAGTTCTGTCCTGTTGCCCGTTTAAAATCGAGGACAAAGTTTACATATGTTCCGCTATCTGCCTCACTCTTAATTCTAAACTCAGAGCCAAAAAGTTTCACAAGACCACTAGAGAGGCTCAAACCTATTCCAAGTCGTTCATCTGCATGATTGCCTGCCGTAAAAGGTTCATTTATAAGAGCTATCTGCTCCTCTGAGATTCCATTCCCATTATCTTTAACTCCAAAACCAATACTGCAATCACCATTTTGAGCGCGTTTTAGCAGCTTAACCTCTATGGTCACCTTACCGCCACGTGGAGTAAATTTAATCGCATTACTTGTGAGTGATTTCATAATCTGTAATATTTTCTTCGAATCTCCATAGAGCTCCTGAGGAATTTTTGGATCTATAAAGGTAAGAACTTTTACACCCTTGTCCTCACCCTGTTTACAGACCCTAAAGGCAAGTTTCTCCATAAGAGGCAGAAGATTAAACTCCTCAGGGTCAAGCTCTAACCTACCGCTTTGAAGTTGTGCTAAATCTAAAAGAGACTCGATATTTGACATAAGATTTTTAGAAGATCGGCTAATCATGTTGATATACTCTAGCTGCTTCTTATCTAGGTTTGTCTGTTTTAACAAATCTAAAAAGCCTAAGATTCCATTCATCGGCGTTCTAAACTCATGTCCAATATTTGCTAAAAACTTACTCTTTAACTTCTCAACCTCTTTTGTTTTGAGATTAGCTTTATGAAGCTTTGTAACATCTTGCAACTCTAATATGTATAAATTCTCATTTTTGTGATAAATACTACACTTAGCATCTATAATAAGAATCTCTCCTCCATCTTTGGCCATACTTACACGATAACCTTCGGGCTTATACTTTTTTATATAATCCAACCAAGATTTATCACTCTCAGTAAATATCTCTTCGCTCTCATTTAAGAAGATATCTCTAATACTCTCATTTTCTCGTTTAAAGTCTCGAATATCATGATATCCCATAAGATTATAAAATCTTCTATTTGCACCTATCCACCCCTCACCCTCTAAAAAATAGAGGAACATTGACTCATCATTATCAATAAGATCTATAAAAAAATCTTTATCCAAAAGAGTAGTAAAATCTCTGTTAAACCCCTCTGTCTCTGTAATTTCATTTCTATTTTTGGAAAATATCGAAAATAACCCCATAAAAATATACCCTTAATAAATTATTTGCTTTGATTATATCACAAAAATTGGTAAAATCCCACTTATGAAAAAAGCAACGAAAAAAGAGATTCAAGAGATACACAAGAGGTTTATCGAAAGATATAGTGATGCAGTTACAGAGCTTGAGTATAAAAATGCCTATGAACTTGTAGTAGCTGTTGCCCTCTCTGCACAGTGTACGGACAAACGTGTAAATATCATCACCCCTGCTCTCTTTGAAAAATATCCAACTCCCAAAGAGCTTGCAGAGGCTGATATAGAGGATGTAAAGGCATTTCTTAACACCTGTTCATTTTTTAACAACAAGGCAAAAAACATTATAGCAATGGCTAAACGTGTAGTAGAGGTCTATGACGGTGAGATTCCAATGAATGAGAAAGATCTTCAAACACTTGCCGGTGTCGGACAAAAGACAGCCAATGTAGTAATGATAGAGTATACAGGGGCCAACTTAATGGCAGTCGATACTCACGTTTTTAGAGTATCGCATAGATTAGGACTTAGTGACGATAAAACAGCAAAAGCGACAGAGGCTACACTCGTTAAAAAGTTTAAAAATGATCTCCATGCTCTGCATCAGGGAATGGTACTCTTTGGACGCTATATCTGCAGAGCCAAAAATCCAAAGTGTGATGAGTGTTTTGTAACAGAGTTTTGTAAAACAAAAGAGAGCTTTAAAGTTTAGGTATGAAAACTGCTTAAACACATATTATGATAAAAACAGCAAGCCTAATTATTTTAACACTACTTTTTAGTAGCGGATGTATTAACAAGCACGGTATCTCAGCAAAAGTTTACAGTGACTGTAAAGAGTACTATGACCTTCAGGGTTACTACCATAAAGAGTGCGGTGAAGATGATGTAGTAACATACAAAGAGATGGGAGAGTTCTTTAAAAAAGAACAACCAAAAAATGAAAAAAATGTTTGGTAATTTGCAAACTAAATAGAGTATTTTTTAGCTTCAATTAATAAAAACAGTGATAATATTGTGAAAATTAATTAAAAAAAGGCTCAAATGTGATAAAAACAACAAAATCACTTCTCGTAACAGCGCTTACTGCTGCCCCACTTCTATTTACTGCATGTTCACCAGATGATGTTACAGACAGTTTCAAATATACAGCACACTATGCAACTGCTTTTACAATACTCTCAATTGACAGTAATGCTACAGCAGCTTCTAGTATATATGGACAAAACCAAAGACTCTCTGATGATGACTACTACAGTACAGCAACAGGAGCAGGAGATCACCTGATTTTAAGAGATAGAACAACAGATCCAAGATTAACTATTGAACTCTCTGCTGATCGTACACAACTAACAACTTTTAGCTATACAGATAGTGCCGGTGTTACATATTCGAATTTTGATGGTGACTATAGTGGATGTCAAGAGACATCTACTTCAGCAGACTGGCTTGATGAAACACAATACAGCAGCTATGCAGACTATAGAATAACTTACTATAACTGTCCTGTAGGAGAAGGTTCTCTTTATGATGCTAACAACAACGCAATAAATATTGCAGATGGAAATATCAGTGTTGCTGAAATCTATTATGAGTTTGACCTTTTAGAAGGACTCTAAATCTCTAAAGTTATTCTCTTGGCAATTCTGCCAAGAGAATCTGCTACTTTATCGCTATAAAAGTAGCAAAATTAGCCCAGCGGAAGAGCACTTCACAGTGTTTAAAACCTGCATTTTTAGCCATTGTTATATTCTCCTCTTCACTGTAAGGAACAAGTACATTCTCTAAAGCTTCACGCTTTTGCATAATCTCATACTCACTATACCCCTGCTCTTTTTTAAAATCGTAATAGCACTCTATTAAATCTTTGTTGAGCTTTGGATGGTGTGAAATCACCTTTTCACTAAATATAAACACACCCTCCTCTTTAAGTGAAGTTGCTATCTTTTTAATAAGCTCTTCACGTACAAGAGGACGAATAAATTGCAAGGTATAGTTTGCAATAAAGACATCTGCCTCTTTATACTCATACTCAAGTATATCTCCATATACCAACTCAACATCTGCCCCAAATGCTTCACACTTTTTACCTGCTCGCTCCAACATCGCCTCAGAGTTATCCAAGCCGATTAAAGTAGCACTTACATTAAGATCTTTCTCTATTGCAATGAGCTGTGATGCAGTTGAACACCCCAAATCATAAAGACGTCCACCCTCTTTGAGGTTTTTAAGAGCAAAGAACTTTGTAATCTTTTGACTCTCTTTGTAAAAAGGGACACTGCGCTCAAGCATATCATCAAAGACGGCTGCTACCTCTTCATCAAATTCAAACTGTTTTTTTATAGGTTTTGTAAATACTTTATCATTCATAACGCTAATTTTACCAAAGCTTGCATATAATTAAGCAAAAGTAAGTAAAAAGGTTTTATATGGAAATAAGCACTTCGACATGGATGATGATAGCTTTTGTTGCTGGAACAGCTTTGAGTATCTGGAAAATGTATCCATTTTTAGTTAATCGTACACTTGAGGATGATGATACTGGAGAGGATTCACATGAGGCATTAGTCGAGCATATACACAGAGTTCTCCAAGAGCTAGATAGAGCACCAACAACAAAAGAGTTACATGAGAAAATGATAAATCATGAAGAGTTTGATAGAGAGAGATTTTGGAGGTTTAATGAGAACAAGCTCAGACAGCTTTTAAATATTCACTTCACAAAGTATGAACACCTCAACTCAATTGAGGATATTCATAATGAGCTAAAAGGTAGAGACTAAAATTAGTTTCTATCCATAGCATTTAAATCTTTATATGCTTGAAGAACACGATCTACAAGAGACTCTTGTCCTGCACGAAGCCATTTTCTAGGGTCATAATACTTTTTGTTTGGTTTATCTTCACCCTCTGGGTTACCAATCTGGCCTTGAAGGTAGTCATGATACTTCTCAACATACTCTTTAACACCTTTCCATGTCGCCCACTGTGTATCTGTGTCAATATTCATCTTGATAACACCGTAGCTGATTGCTTCACTGATCTCTTCTGGGAGAGAGCCTGAACCTCCATGGAAAACAAAGTTTACAGGCTTCTCTTTAGTCTCAAACTTCTCTTGGATATACTTTTGAGAGTTATCTAGGATTTTAGGAGTAAGAGTTACATTTCCTGGCTTATAGACACCATGAACATTTCCAAAAGATGCTGCAATTGTAAAGTTTGGTGAAACCTCAAGAAGCTCTTTGTATGCAAGCGCAACCTCTTCGGGTTGTGTATAAAGAAGTGCATTGTCGATGTTTGTATTATCTACACCATCCTCTTCTCCACCTGTTACACCAAGCTCAATCTCAATATGCATACCGATTTTGCTCATTCTCTCAAGATAAGCTTTTGAGATTCCGATGTTCTCCTCTAAAGGCTCCTCTGAGAGATCAAGCATATGCGAAGAGAAGAGTGGTTTTCCTTGTGTTTTATAGTAGTTCTCACCTGCTTCAAGGAGTGCATTAATCCATGGAAGTAGTTTTTTTGCAGCATGGTCAGTATGTAAAATAACTGGCACTCCATACGCTTCAGCCATCATATGTGTATGAATCGCTCCACTTACAGCACCAAGGATTGCAGCACGCTCATTCTCATTGCTCAAACCCTTACCTGCATAGAACTGTGCTCCACCATTACTAAACTGAATAATTACAGGAGAGTTTGCTTTTTTTGCCGCTTCTAAAACACCGTTGAGTGACTCAGTGTTTACTACATTTACCGCTGGAAGTGCATAACCATTCTCTTTTGCATGGTTATAAACTTTTGATACATCTTCACCAAAAAGAACTCCAGGTTTTACAATATCTAAAATACCTTTACTCATAATAATCATTCCCTAAAAAATTTAATTTTGAAATTATAATATATAGTTCATTTAAAAGAACTTTATGCTAAAATAGAAGCTATATAAAGATAAGTGAATCACTCCATTATGATGCCTAGAAAAAAAGAGCTTCTTACAGATATAGTTTTAATTGATATTATCAATTTCTCTATCTTAACTACAACACAACAGCTTGAGATTATTGACTTCTTAACAAGAAGCTATAAAAAAGTTATAGAGAGGATGCTTATCAACTCTCGAATGCAGCTCTCTACCCTTATACAAGGCTTTGTTCCCACTGGAGATGGTTTTTACTGTATTTTAAATCCTCGTTTTAAGGGATATGGCTCTATTTTGGGGCTAAGTTTTAACCACTTTTCAGAACAAATTTCTAAAAAATTTCCCTATTTTCATGGTGTGAGAATAGCTGTACATACAGGCCCTATCAATGAGTTTGTAGATATCTTGGGAAATAGAAACTATATTGGCAAAGGGATGAACGACTGTTCTCGTCTTGCAGAGTTTAAAAACTTTGCTATCTCGACAGTCATGGTCTCAGAGCTTGCCTATGGACACTTAAAAGATTTTTTAGAGTACCATAAAGATTTCAAAGAGCTCTTAATTGAGAGGGAGTTTAAACACTCCGAGCTCTATACTTTTAGAGACAAACATGGCCAAGAAAAGAGAGGCTATCATATATGGCTTCGAAAATCAGGTATAATTATCCCTCCAAATATTAGATTTTAAAGAAGGAATATAATGAGACTTACGCTAGATGAATATTCAAAACACTTTAAAATGTCCAAAGAGATGATAAACTCCAAACTTCGTGCAAAAAAACTAAACTATATTATAGAAGATGGAGTTACATACATAATTGTAACAAGAAGCTCCCTAGACTCCATAAAGAGAGAGGAGATTCATAATGAGAAGAAGAGAGAAGAGAGAGAAAAAATGAATACAAAGAAAAACCAGACACAAGAGAAATCTAAAGCAACAGTAGCTATGGTTCTTGCACTCTACCAAAAAGAGAACCAACAACTCAAAGATAAAATTATCCAACTTGAGGCAAAGATTGACAAACTTATCGATGATAAAGAGCAGATGCTTCGTGATGAGATGAGTAAAATAGAGAAAGTATACAGTGCAAAAGATGAACAGCTAAAGACAATTTTAGAGCTTATTAACACAAAACTTCTTGCTGAGAGACACGATAATGAGACAATTCATGAGGTCCAACTAGAGAGCAGTAACCCTAAAAAGAAAAAAGCAGATGAGATTGTCGAGCTTAAAGAGTATCTAAAAACATTAGATTTAGAACCATACCAGAGAAAAATCATCAAAAAGAGATTTCTTGCAGTCTATGATAGTGATGTAAGAGTTATAAAACAGAATGGAAAGCTCTATCTTAACTTCTCTAAATATGACTATAGTGATCTACTAGAGTACTAATATAATGGCAGAGATAGCTCCTAAAAGAATAAAAACAAAAAATATAAAAGAGGCTCTATCACTCTACGGGGAGGAGAATCTCATCCCTCTTGCCGAGACTGATTTTAAAATCGAAAAAATTGACACCTATATACGCAGTAATGCAACTGGTGAGTTTGAGCTCTTTGCAAAAGAGGTTCAACAGAAGTATAAGAACAAGCAGCGCATACTCAATGAGCATATCGCCTTTCATCAAATCTACACCATTATTGCTATGCCTAAGAAAAAATCAAATATTGAACTCGAATATGTGATAGATTTTGGAAAGTATGCAACTCATCCAAAGCTTATTCTCTCACCTAACTCAAAAATTCTTCAAGATCTCTATAAACCTCTCGATCTCTTAAAAGCTCTCTTTGTAGAGTTTAACAAGATAAAGGCCTATAATAAAATTCTTATAGGTATTTTTGATGAAGATATGAAAAAAGCACTCAAGCTACTAGTAAAGTATATCTATGCAAAAAAGTTTGTCAAAAAGGTAAAAGTGCCTCTTTTTGACGGTATTGAACCGATTCTTGCTAGAGAGAGCAAGCTTATCTTTTGGTTCAAGGAGAAAGAGCATAAAGGTCAAGTTATAGAGGTAGAGGAGGATGAGCTCCTAGTCGAATACAAAAAACCAATCTACGGACAAAACGGTTTTAATGCCTTTGGAGAGAACCTTGATGGTGGAGCTACGGCAAGCAGTGATGATCTCAAAGCGAAAATAGATCCAAGCTCTATACGTATAGAAGAGGATGAGAACTCTAAAAAATATATCTCAAAACATAGAGGTTATGTTCACTATGACGGCAAGTACCTCTCGGTCGATAACCGCATTAGACTTCAAGAGCTCTCAAGAAACCGTGACCTGCTCAACAGTGATGAAGAGAATAATATTGAAGTTATCGTCGCACAAAGAGATACAACTAAAGATAGTGTCGGTGAGGGAGTCGAACTTAGAAGTGAACGTATAAATATAGAAGGCTTCGTTGGAGCCAACTCTGTTTTAGAAGCGATTAATCTAGAGATAAAAGGTGCTACACACCAAGACTCTTGCCAATATGCAAAGTATGCAAAAATAAACAGACACAAAGGTACACTTCGCTGCCATGAAGCAAAAATTGCACTCTTAGAGGGTGGGAGTGTTCATGCGACGAAGGTAGATATAGAGGCCTCTTTAAGTGGTTCTATCTATGCTCAAGATGTAACTATTGGCCATGTAAAGAGCAACCTCAAAATTTATGCCTCCAACTCTATAACCATTCGTCTTGTCAGTGGTGAAGATAATCTATTTAAGATAAACTACCGCGATATCCCTGTTATACAATCAAAAATGGATCTTATAGAAAAAGATATAGAGGAGCTACGATATAAACTCTCTGAAGCCAAAAAACACTCACCCGATAAAGTAAAAATATTTCAAGAGAAGATTAATGCTTTAAAAGAGGAGAAAAAGGTTATTCAAGACTCCTACAAAGATGCAAAGATTACTGTTGAACAACCCTTTATTGGCCTTAATCAAATTGTTTTTACCATTGATGATAAACATGAGATAGAGTATAAAACACAAGCTCGTCTCTATACACCTTTTTATCTAGAGGTTCAAGACAACACAATCACCCTCCACCCCGTAGCAAAATCAATCACAATTCAATAACTCTACAAGCTTTTTGAAATCTCAAGAACAAAAAGCTTCCCTTTTTTATACGGTTTACCGTATGTTATACAACATTTAACTTATTTTACATAATATTTTATGTGTATTTATTATACTTTTACGTATGAATACAGTTAATATATGTATATTTATTAATATAAAATGTATATTTAAGTATTAAAACCGTATAATATTTTTTATGAAAATTGAAGATCTGTTTAACATCCTGCATAATGCTATAGAGTCACAAAACAATGGGAAAAAGATATCATTAAAAGATATGGCTAACTCACTTGGACTCTCTATGCGTACATACCAAGACTGGAAACTCGGTCGAGCAAAGCCTCAGGCTGCTGCTGCGGTTATGAAAATGTTAGGAAAGTTAGATGATGATGAGATAATTCGTGCTGTTCGAAAAATCAATAAACTTGAGGGTTAAAAATATGGGTGCATTAACAAAAAAAGAGCGAGATGGACTTGAAGATGTCTTTTTATCTATACATACATCACATGAAAAATATAAAAAAATTAAAGATATATCAACTTTAATTATGTCACACTCGACGACTTATAATTTCAAAAAGCTCCTAAAAGTCGTTAAATATGGACTCAAAGAAACAAAAATATCACATTTTTTACTCAAATATAGTAAAAAGAAGAAAAATTTAAGCAAATAAACTATAAAGTATCTTTAGCTGAATTATTTCAGGACAAATCTTAATCCAAGGGTAAATTTATGAATAAAGCACAATTCGTTGAATTAGTACAAGAATGTGGTAACTACAAAACTAAAGTAGAAGCTGAAGCAGCTATCAAAGCTTTCACTGAAGCAGTAACTGCTGCATTAGTAAAAAAAGAAGATGTTTCTTTAGTTGGTTTTGGTAGTTTTACTGCTGCATTACAAAAAGGTAAAAGTGGTAAAGTTCCAGGTACTGATAAAACATATACTACTCAAGATAAAATGGTTCCTAAATTTAAAGCTGGTAAAGGTCTTAAAGACCGCGTTGCAGCTGGTAAATAATCATTAGAGTACCTCCTCTTTGAGGGGTACTTTATCTTACATATATGAAACTTCCAATAATTTCCTCACTATTTAACAAAAAAAGTAAATCTGAAACAGATGATTTTACTCAAAAGATCAAACTACTTGCCAAGCATAGTAATCTGATTGTTTTTGAAGATATCTATATCTACCACCATCGAGACAAATTTCACATCCCGCTTATCGCCTTTGACGCACTGCGTGGTATCTACCTTTTTGAGGTTAAGAAGTGGAGTTTTGATGAACTAAAAGGTGCTACAGTAGAGAAAAAAGAGAAGACAGAGGAGTCTGAAGAGACATTAGCATACAGTAAAACTCATGAGATGATTAGAAGAAAGTTTAATGAGCTTATACATAGTGATGGAGATGTTGAGATATTTAACTACCTCTTAATGGAAAATCTAACTACTGATGAGTATGAGCAGTTAGATGATTCATTAAAAGAGCTTCTTCCTAAAGGGAGAATTATATTTCAAGACTCTATAGAGTCCGATATATTCAAAAAACTTCATGACGCTTCAACACCTCTTGAAGAGCCCCTCAGTCTCGATAAGATTTTTGGTACGCTCTTTGTTCAGTATGCCATTGTTGAAGATAACAATAGTGTAAAGTTTTGTACAGATGAGCAGATAGCATTTATAGACAAGGAGCTCTCAAGTTTTGAGAATCTCATTGCACCGCCAAAGAGTGGTAAGAGCAACCTACTGCTTTTAAAAAGTATTAAAGATCTTTTAGATGAGAAGATTAAGAGTGTAGTTATTATAAAACCTACTATCCTCTCAAAAGATCTGCTGCAGAAGAGACTGATTGAACTTATTGAGAGAGCAATCATAGAGGTTGATTTAACGGCTATAACTATCCTTACTCCTCAAGAGCTTATCGATAAACATCTACAGAAGTTAAAGATGAAGAGTCTCTTTAACGAAGAGCTCTATATTGATCAAAAACTCATGCAAAAGAGTTTTAATATTGCAGAAGTTATTATGTGTGATGATGCAAATCTGCTCCCACAAAACTTCACGCTTTATCTTAAACATATTCAAAAGAGTAAAAAACTACTACTTGTCAACTCAAAAGAGGATGATGCGACAATCACTCTCACAAAAAGTTTTATCAACCCGGACAGAAGAGTACATTTCTACGAGATGAACCCTCATGCAAAAACAATGCATATTATTGCTGCACTCACCAATGAGTCTGATAGAAGCGGTAGTATCGTAGTAGTCTCAAATACTACGACAAGAGAGAAGTTACGAGAGGATCTTCAATCCTTTATCGAAGATGAAACTATCCTCTTAGACAGTTCAACAAATCTTATTAATCAGGATTTAAATAATATACTTCTAACGACATATGAAGATATAGATGAACTAAGAACGAGACATCTTATTATGCTTGATCTATGCTCAACAGATAGTGAGCTCGTAGAGTATACCATCAATATTGCAGATGAAGAGATCTATCTCATATATGATCATGAGTGTCAAGAGATAAATAAGCTAAAGGAAAAGTATGAAAGTACAAAAGAGCGAACAGGAGTGGAAAGCACAACTGACTCCTGAGGCATTTTATGTATGCCGCCAACATGGTACAGAAGCACCATTTTCAGGAAAATATTATGATAACAAAGCAGATGGAATTTATAAATGTATCTGTTGTGGTGAAGAGCTTTTTGAATCAAGTACAAAATTTGATTCAGGAACAGGTTGGCCAAGTTACTACGAAGCTATTGAAGATAAAATCAAAGAGGTAAGAGATGAGTCTCACGGTATGGTGCGCATTGAAGTAAGATGCGCCTCTTGTGATGCTCACCTTGGTCATGTTTTTCCTGATGGTCCAGAGCCGACAGGTCTTCGTTACTGTATAAATTCAGTCTGTTTAGATTTCCAAGAGGAGTAGATATGAAAAAGATATTTTTAGTTTTTTTACTACTTGCAAATATTTCACTTTTTGCAAAAGAGAATCCCCATGTTGTTTTAGAGACTACACAGGGGAATATTGAGCTTGAGCTCTATCCTGATGTAGCCCCTTTAGCAGTTGAGAACTTCTTAACACATGTTAAAAATGGCTACTACAACGGTATCGCTTTTCATAGAATCATTAAAAACTTTATGATTCAAGGTGGAGACCCGACAGAGAGCGGTCGCGGTGGTGAGAGTATTTGGGGTAAACCATTCAAAGATGAGTTTAAAAACAGAGTCTTTGACAAACCGGGGATTTTAGCAATGGCTAATGCTGGACCAAATACAAATGGCAGCCAGTTCTTCATCACAACAGCTCCTACACCATGGTTAAACGGCTACCACACTATCTTTGGAGATGTTGTAGGCAAAGAGTCTATGAAAACTCTCTCAAAACTCAATGAAGTTGCAACTTCTGGGCGCTATGGTGGAGATAGACCTTTAGAGAGACAAGAGATAATAAAAGCATATATCAAGTAAAAGTAATCTATAATTTCTTTATACTAAATATGCGGAGTAAGCATGGAAATTCAAACAATTAAAAAACTAGAGCAAGAGGCACTAAAAAAAAGCGGAACTGATTTTACAAGATTAGGATTTGCTCTGTTTTTTATGATAGGTGTACTCACTTACAGTTTCTTAAGTAATGGCGGAATATCGAACAATATGTTCTTGGCAATTGCAGCACTTATTGGTGCTTATATGGCTATGAATATTGGGGCAAATGATGTTGCAAACAATGTCGGTCCTGCAGTTGGTAGTCGTGCGATGACAATGACTATGGCTATTGTTATTGCTGCTATCTTTGAAGCCGGTGGTGCACTCATAGCCGGTGGTGAAGTCGTAAAGACTATTAAAAAAGGTATCATTGATATCTCAGCCTTTGGAGGTAATGCCGACCCATTTATCTGGGCTATGATGGCAGCACTCTTAGCAGCAGCCCTATGGCTTAACTTTGCTACTATGATGCGAGCTCCTGTATCTACTACACACTCTATTGTTGGTGGTGTAATGGGTGCTGGTATTGCAGCAGCAGGTTTTAGCATCGTTTCTTGGGCAACAATGGCAAAAATTGCAGCATCTTGGGTAATCTCACCACTTCTTGGTGGTATTATCGCGGCAGCTTTTTTGTTTGCAATTAAAAAATCTATCGTCTTTAAAGATGACAAGATAAAAGCAGCAAAAGCCTATGTGCCTATCTTTGTTGCACTAATGTCATGGGCATTTGTAACATACTTAACACTTAAAGGTCTTAAAAAGATATGGCCACAAGTTGTAGATATTTTAAATCTACTTCCACTTGTCTCAATTGAGATGAGTAAAAAACCATCCCTCACAACTGCTCTTGTTCTTGGTTTTGTTGTAGCAGTAAGTGTCTATTTCATTGTTAAGAGCAAACTCTCAAACAGTGCAGTTATTGAGAACTCTAAAGATTCAGTAAACACACTCTTTACAATCCCTCTTATCTTTGCTGCAGCACTTCTTAGTTTTGCACACGGTGCCAATGATGTAGCAAATGCTATTGGTCCACTTGCAGCTATTAACGATGCAGTAGTAAATGGTGGTATCTCATCAAAAGCAAGTATCCCTCTGTGGGTTATGGGTGTCGGTGCTTTTGGTATTGCATTAGGACTTGCTCTTTATGGTCCAAAGCTGATTAAGACTGTTGGTAGTGAGATTACAGAACTCGATCAAATAAGAGCTTTCTCTATCGCAATGGCAGCATCTATTACAGTTATTATCGCTTCACAGCTTGGTCTACCGGTAAGTTCAACACACATTGCAATCGGTGGTGTTTTTGGTGTTGGTTTCTTGCGTGAGTATCTCCATCTTAATGATATTGGAAATACTATAGAAGAGGATAAATCGATTATCGAAGATGAGAAGACTACTTTGATGGCTTACAAAAAAGAGGCAAAAGAGTTAGAGGCGAAGAAGAATAAAGATGTTGATGAGTATAAGAGACTCGTTAAGCTCTACAAACTTATCTCTGATGAAGAGAAAATCATCAAATCGACAAAAAAACATATCAAAAGAGTAAAAAAAGTTGAGTATGTAAAACGTGATGCAATTAAAAAAATAGTTGCAGCTTGGGTTATTACAGTACCAGCAGCAGCAACATTAGCAGCACTCCTCTTCTTCACAATCAGAGGAATAATGCTATAAAACCTGAAGCGAATCAATCGCTTCTTGTACCTTTATAGCCTGTGCATGTTCATAAACATCATGCACACGTAAAATAGAGGCTCCATTTCTCATTGCTTCAAGATGGAGTGTCAAACTTCCGGCCAATCTATCTTCAACAGTTGAAGGGGAGATTTTATCAATCATAGACTTTCGTGACACACCTACTAAAAGAGGCTTTTGAAGAGTCATAAAGTGCTCTAGATTTTTAATAAGCATCAAATTGTCCTCTAGACTCTTTCCAAAACCTACGCCAATATCCAAAATAATATCTTTAATACCGAAGCTCTCAGCTTTTTGAACTCTCTTATCTAAAAATGTATAGACATCATCTAAAATATTCTCATATCTTGGGTTAATCTGCATAGTCTGAGGTGTTCCTTGCATATGCATAATAACAACCTTCGCCTCATACGCAGCAGCAAGACGACACACCTCATCATCTGCTAAACCTGTAATATCATTGACAATAGTAAATCCACTATCAAGAGCAACCCTTAAGACCTCAGGCTCATAAGAGTCGCAACTAAAACTAGCCTTCTCATAGAGTCGCTCTTCTTTAATAAGTTTTGCAATAGGCTCAAAACGTTCTCTCTCCTCACTACAACTTACCTTTGGAGCACCTGGACGAGATGATACTGCACCGATATCTATAATTGAAGCACCATCATCTATCATCTTCTCTATTAGCTCAGTAGCACCTGCAGCACTAAAACGACTTCTTGCGAAAAAGCTATCATCATTTGCATTAAGTACGCCCATTATCTCTACAACTTTTGGCTTTTTCATGGCTGCATACTCTTGAAGTTTAACTGCAAGATCTTTAAGTCCAAATGGTTGAGAGAGCTCTTTTTTTGCCAAAATTTGAAGCTGTTTTGTAGTAGCAATTAAAGTTACATCCACCTTTGGTGTTGCCGCAATAACCGTACCACGAGGAACTGCTAAATCTGCTCCTATTGAGAGAGCATCCTGTTTTAATATATTTGCTGCACCAACATGCATATCTCTAATATGTAAAATATGCACTTTTGCCTTCGAAGCGAGTATATTTATACCACCTCCATCCACGCCGACTCTCTTTAGATGCTCTTTAATATCAAGATTAGATGAGAGATACTCAATTACCATTATCTCTCTCCTGCAAAACTCATAAGCAGCATTGCCAATACACTCTGTGGCCTAGAGTTTAAATCAAGTAAGCGGTATGCCATATCAAAATTATCGAGCTGCTTTGGCGTTAAAATAAGTCTCTCCTCAACAGTTGCACGTCTATAAAGTGCCTCTACAACACCTTTTGCATCATTTTTAGAGACTCTAGCATACGATTTTAAAAACTCAAAAACTTCACGATAATCGATTTTAGAGAGATGAATATCTAAAGATAAACTCTCCTTGGCTCTCTCTTGTTTCATAATTGGAAGTCGAGAGCGTACAGTAGGAAGAAGATTTGATTTTGTAGGAGAGATAATAATAAATTCAATGTTTCGAGGAGGCTCCTCTAGAAGTTTTAGAAGTGAATTTTGAGCTACGGCTGTAAACTCTAAAGCGGCTATGACAATATACTTTACATTAGACTCACTAATGTATGCCTCCTGCGCTACTGCTTTGGCATCTTCTATTTTAAAATTCTCTTCAAAAAAGCTCACAACACGGTATGGATGCAGATGCTCTTTTAACTGCTCTATCTCATGCTCTATCTCACTTGTAATGAGAATATGCCCCTTTATAGGATTATGAGCTTGCATCTACCTCTCCAAACATTGTTGCATTTAAAGATGCATCAAAGAGACGATAAAGCTGTAAGAGCTTAATATCTAAAACAGAGTCATAAGATTTGAGAGTAAAAGCATTATTGAAATCTTCATCAAAAATCCAGAAGTAACTCTCATCTTTTCTCTTGGCAATATCACCACGCTTATCATCACCCTTACCTATATACCAAAAAAAGTAATCATTTTTGTAAGAGAGTCCTATCATATCATCGATGATATCAATCATCTCTCCACCACTAACACTATTATAGTGCGCATAGATACTATCAATACTAATAATTGGGATAAGAGGACGATCTAAAGAGAGACTGTTGATAGAAGTTAAAATGTAGTTCTCAAGCCACTTTCTCTCTTCATCAACAATTAAGATAATAGTTTTACCAGCAAGAATCTGTTCAAGGGCATAGGCCGTAGTTTTAGACCACTCAAAACGCTGCTCTTCTAGCCAAGAGAGGCAAGCCCCCTCTTCACGTATCGCGTCCAATGACCACTGTGCAAAATCTGCTGACATTAAGAGTTACTTATCTAGTTCGTATGCATCATGCAGGCTTCTTACAGCAAGCTCTGCATACTTCTCATCGATTACCATACTTACTTTAATCTCTGAAGTTGAAATCATATTAATATTTATATTGTTATCTGCCATTGTTGAGAATGCACGTGCAGCAACGCCAGCATGAGACTTCATACCAACACCAACAACAGAGACTTTACAGATATCTTCATTATACGAATCATCTGCAATCTCTCCATCTTTTACAAACTTATCTACAACCGATTTAGCATCATGCAGATCACCAACTGGAACAGTAAAGTCGATGTTTGTTGTATCATCAACTGCTTTATTTTGAATAATCATATCAACATTTACCTCAGCACTTGCTAGAGCATTAAAGATATCACTTGCGATTCCTGGTCTATCTTTTACACCCATTAAAGAGATACGAGCCTGATTTCTATCGAGTGCGATTCCGCTTACTAATGGTTTTTCCATGATATTTTCTTCCTTTGTTATTAATGTTCCCTCTTCATCTGAGAAACTTGAGCGAGTTACGAGATTTACATTGAGTTTTTTTGCAAGTTCCACTGAACGGTTTTGCAGTACCTTAGCACCAAGACTTGCAAGTTCTAACATCTCATCATAAGAGATTTTGTCAAGTTTTTTTGCTTTTGGCTCAATTCTAGGATCTGTTGTAAAGATACCTGTTACATCTGTATAGATTTCACATAGGTCTGCTTTTAAAGCTCCTGCAATGGCAACAGCAGAGAGATCACTTCCTCCACGACCTAAAGTTGTAACATCACCATCTTCATTTACACCCTGAAAACCTGCAACAACTACAATTTTCCCCTCTTTAAGAGCATTTTGCATCGTTTGAGGATTAATCTCTTCAATACGAGCCTTTGTATGATGTTTGTCTGTAACAATTCCCGCTTTACGTCCAGTCATTGCCTCTGCATTAAAACCCATCTCTTGAAGTGCGATCGAGAGGAGTGATGCAGTTACTCTCTCACCAGAACTAAGCAGCATATCCATCTCTGCTCGTGCTGGATTTTTAGAGAAGTGTTCTGCATAACCGACAAGCTTATTTGTCTCTCCACTCATTGCAGAGACAACAACAACTACATCATTTCCCGCCTCTTTTGTCTTTGCAACACGATTTGCAACGTTTTGGATACGCTCTAAATCACCAACACTTGTTCCACCAAATTTTTGAACAATCAGCATTATAAAATTCCCTCTTTTTTAAAGTAGTTCAGTACAGTCTCATATACCGGTTTTTTAAAATGAGCCGTATAGCTCAATACATCCTCTAAAGGTACAAACTTATACTCTGCAAACTCAGGATGTTTTGTATCTAAATCTATCTTGGCTCCATCTTTGAGTTTCATCAGAAAATATCTCTGGGTCTGACCCTTGTATGGTTTCATCTTATTGGCAATTTTTTGAGGAAAGTCATAGCTAATCCACTCCGGATACTCTGCTATAATCTCAGCATCAAGTGTCCCTATCTCCTCTTCCATCTCTCGAAAAAGTGCCTCTTTTACCTCTTCACCTTCATCTATTCCACCCTGTGGAAACTGCCAGATGTCAGTCAAGTCATTTCTCTGTGCTATAAAAATCTCTTTTTTATCCGGATAATTTGGCGATAAAATTATCATAGCAACATTAGGACGATATATATCTTTTTTACTCATACCAACACCTTCTTAAATTGTTGGGATTATACAAAAGATGCGATTAAAATAAGTTTATCTAGCTATAATTTTGCCATGCTTTTATATATACATATTCCATTTTGTGACTCCAAATGCTCCTACTGTGCCTTTAACTCCTATGTTGATAAGTTTGAGTTAAAAGAGTCCTATATGGATGCCCTTAAAATTCAAATAGAGTATGAGCTCCAACGATTCAATACTACGACAAAAAGTATTGAGACCCTCTTTATAGGCGGAGGAACACCCTCTACTGTTAAACCCTCACTCTATAGAGAGATTTTTGAGCTCCTCTTACCCTATCTAAGTGATGATGTAGAGATTACTTCAGAAGCCAATCCAAACAGTGCTAGCTATGAGTGGCTAGAGGGAATGAGAGCCTTAGGCGTTAATCGTATCAGTTTTGGCGTGCAGAGCTTTGATGCAAAGAAACTAAAGCTTCTCAATCGTGCACATACACCACAAATGGCAAGAGATGCACTCCTAAATGCTCAAAAAGTTGGTTTTGAAAATCTCTCACTTGATCTTATCTATGCAACAGCAGGCGACACACAAGAGCTACTTGAAGATGATTTAAATGAGGCCTTTGCTCTTCCTATCAACCACTTAAGTGCTTACGCTCTGACTATTGAAGAGGGAACTGCTTTTGAGAGAAAACCCCAAATGGCAAAAGAGTACCTCGAGACAACTAAATGGCTCTTTAAGGCTATAGAAGAGAGAGGTCTCAAACAGTACGAAATCAGTAACTTTGGCAGCTACCAATCAAAACATAATCTCGGTTATTGGCAATACAAAGATTACATAGGTGCAGGAGCCGGAGCTGTAGGTAAACTACACAACAGACGCTTCTATCCACAAAGAGTCATAGAGAGCTATATAAAAAATCCTCTTAAAATTGAGATTGAAGAGCTTAGTGATGAAGATATGAGAATAGAGCAAATCTTTTTAGGTTTTCGTTCTTGTATTGGTGTCGATAAAGCAATTCTTAGTGATGAAGAGAGTATCAGAGCCTTAGTTTTACAAGAGGAGCAAAAAATCAGCTTCAAAGATGGCAGATTTTACAATCTAGATTATCTTTTAGCTGATGAACTTACACTATTTTTGACTTCTTGAAGATTTTTTAATCATTCTTTAGATAAAATCTCATACAAAAATTAATTAAAGGCCAAATATGTTTGGTATGGGTTTTACCGAAATACTAATTATTGCTGTTATTGCTATTTTATTTCTAGGTCCAGATAAACTACCTAGTACTATGGTAGAGATTGCTAAATTTTTTAGAAGTGTTAAAAATACTATAGGTAGTGTCAAAGAGTCTCTTGAAGAGGAGATGAATGTCTCACAGATTAAGCAAGAGGCACTTTCGTATAAAAAGGAGCTCTTAGAAGCTAGCTCTAAACTTGAGAGTGCCACAAATATAGGGGCAAACCTCAACAGTGAGATAGATAATATTCTCAGTGACGATGCTCCAGCACCACAGGAACAGACAGCTGCACCTAAAATGAAAAAAGCCTCCGCTCAAACACAAGAGGTAACTTTTAAAAAGAAAAAAAAGAAAAAGATTAAGGGACCTTCTGATGAAGAAAGTCTAAAACCAACACAAGAAGATAACAAAGATGTTTGATGAATTAAGACCACACTTAGTAGAACTTAGAAAAAGACTTGCAATCTCAGTTGGCTCTTTGATTGTTATGTTTTTTGTAATGTTTTTCTTTCATGAACCTATTTTAAACTGGATGGTTGAACCACTTAACACTGCTCTTTTAGAGGTTGGGAAGAAGTCTGTTCACGCAGCTGACGGAATGATAACAACTTCTCAAGTCGGTGGAGCATTTTTTGTAGCACTTAAAGTATCTTTCTTTGCTGCAATCGTCGGAGCACTTCCAATTATTCTCTCTCAGATATGGCTCTTTATTGCTCCGGGACTCTACTCTCATGAGAAGAAGATGATTATCCCTTTTATAGTGGGTGGAACACTTATGTTTATGGTAGGTGTACTTTTTGCTTACTATGTTGTAACACCTTTTGGATTTGATTTTCTCATAACTTTTGGTAGTTTTAAATTTACACCGCTTATCAATATTGAAGATTATGTAGGCTTCTTTACAAAGATTATGTTTGGTTTTGGGCTTGCCTTTGAGCTTCCTATCTTTGCATACTTTTTAGCACTACTAGGCCTAGTCAATGACAAACAGATGACAGCATTTTTTAAATATGCTATCGTTATCATCTTCATTGTAGCAGCACTGCTCACACCTCCGGATGTTCTTACACAACTTCTTATGGCCGGTCCACTTATTATTCTTTATGGTTTCTCAATCTTAATCGTAAAAATGGTTAATCCTGCACCAAAAGATGAAGATGAAGATGAGGATGAAGAAGATGAAGAAGAAAATACAACAGCTATAGAGGAAAAAAGTGAGCGCTAAAGAGCTCCTTACCTCTAGCTATGATTTTCATCTTCCAGATGAACTTATAGCAACACACCCCGCTTCACCAAGAGACCATGCAAGGCTTCTTGTCTACGACAGAGAGACAGAGACCTTAACACACGCTCACTTCTACGACTTAGAGAAATTTCTACCCAAAGATGCTGCACTTATTTTTAACGATACCAAGGTTATAAAAGCACGACTCTATGGTAAAAAACCAAGTGGTGGGAAGATTGAACTCCTCATAAACAGAGCCCTTGATGCACACAATATAAATGTATATATTAGAGGTAAAGTAAAACCACAAACAGAGCTCCTCTTTGATGAGGATCTAAAAGCGGTTGTTCAAGAGTTAAATGAAGATGGTAGTCGAGTTGTTCATTTTTACAAAGATGAGAAACTCCTTCGTTTTGAAGAGCTTCTGCCTATTATAGATAAGATAGGGCATATTCCTCTTCCTCCATACATTAACAGAGAAGATAGTGAGGAGGATGCTTCAGAGTACCAGAGTGTCTTTGCAAAAAATGAAGGAGCAGTTGCAGCACCAACAGCTTCACTTCACTTTACTCCCCAACAGCATGAGCGTGTCTGCCAAAACCATAAACACGCCTTTGTAACCCTACATGTGGGGAGTGGTACATTTAAGCCTGTTGAGGCTGAAGTTATTACAGAGCACCCGATGCACTCGGAGTACTACTCTATCTCACAAGAGGCAAAAGAGATTTTAGACTCAGATGCCCCTGTTTTAGCAGTCGGTACAACATCTACAAGAACTATCGAGTTCTATGCTAGACATAAAGAGCAGTTAAGTGGTGAGGCAAATCTATTTTTACACCCTAACAACAAGCCCCTTCGAGTCAATCATCTTTTAACCAACTTTCATCTGCCAAAGTCAACTCTTTTGATGCTTGTCGCCTCTTTTATAGGCTTGCAAAAAACTCAAGAGCTCTATGCTGAGGCTATTAAAGAGAAGTACCGTTTCTACTCTTATGGTGACGCTATGTTAATACTCTAATACGTCCATTTACAACTTCAATCTCTCCTAAGAGTTCTGACTCAAAAACTCTTTTTGGAAATGCTTTGAGAGCCTCTTCATAAGTAGGATTTGTTCTACAAAAAGATAAGAAATCATCTCCATCTCTCCCCTCTATATTCACACCGCAAAATGCTTCCACAAAACTATCAATATCATAAATCGCTTCGGCCTTCTTCTCTTTAAGCAATCTATTAGTAGCTTCACTCTCCCCTATTCTATGGGGTAGAACATAAATTTTCTTGCCCATTGCCAAAGCATACTCAACACTTCGCATAGTTCCTGAGCCCTCATCAGCATATGTCACGACTAAAACATCTCCAAGCGCTACTGTAAGCTCATTACGCAGAACAAAATTGTATTTATGAGAAGGGGTATTCTCTCTAAACTGGCTTAATACAAGTCCCTGCCCTTCTATCTCGGCAATAAGGTTTTTGTTAATTGCCGGATAGCGCCTCTCTAATCCTGTAGCTGCAACCATAATTGTATTTTTTGCTCCCGCATTTTTATGTGCTATCGCATCTATACCAATAGCACCTCCACTCACAACTATAGCACCATTTCTTGCCAACTTTGAAGTGAGTTCTGCCGTATATCCTCTTGCATAACTATTTGGTTTTCTACTCCCAACAACAGCTATCTTTTTTCCTCTAAGTAGAGTAATATCACCTATATAGAAGAGATCACAGGGGTAACTCTTCATCGACTCCAACTCTTTAAGATGAAAATCTACTTTTTTTATCATAAGCTTTAATAGACTCTATTTACCAAGACAAGTTCAACATCACGAAAAGCTCTTTTGGACTCTGCTAAAGCTTGTAGCGTTGTCTTGTGAGGATGTCCGATTGCAATGGCTGAACCATGTTTTTTTGCAACCTCAACAGCCTTTTTAATCTGCTCTTTTATATACTCTTTATCACTATGATGATCTAAAAAGACATCTCTTGCCACATACTTTAGACCAAAGTTCTTTAAAACCTTTGGAGCTTTTGTCTGAGCAGTTGTTCTACTGTCAATAAAATGAATTCCATTCTTGTTAAATGCATATATAAGTCTATACATAGCCACCTCATTAGAGGTAAACTTACTCCCGGTATGATTATTAATGTAAGCAACTTTAGGAAAGAGCCTTTTAATATCTTTGACCCTTTGATAAATCTCCTGTTGTGTATCACCAACTCTCATTGTATATGGCTCTTCTGCTGTAAAGTTCATCGCCTCCATAGGCAGGTGAACCATATAAAAACTCTCATGTGAAGCGATTTTTGCAGAGTTTGGACGAGCAGCACTTGGTGGAAGAAATGACATTGTCACAGGAAGGTGTAGATTGTGAATAGCCTTAACCTGTCTCGCTGTACTCACATCATCAATAATAATTGCAAGTTTAGGTTTTGAAGTAACAACTCGAAGAGGTTTTGTCGGTTTTTTGGGAGGGTTGGCAAGTGAATCGTCACTAATTTCATGTGATGCCGATGTATAACGTTTTGTCTCTTTTTTGAGAACCTCCTTGAGTCGTTTCTCTACACTCACAGGGGCTGTAGAAGATGCTTTTTTAACTTCAGGAAGTCTTTTGACCCTCTGCTCTTTTTCACCCTTAGCCAACTTCTTCTCTGCTGTGCTGTAACCCATATAGTATCCACCAACTAAAGCACTCAAAGTCAGAGCAATAATAGCAAGTACCCATGCAATATATGTTAAAATCTTTGCGTTATTTTTCTTCTTACTTTTTTTTCTTTTTGCCATCTTTTTCAATCTATCTCTATCAAATTTTTGTAACTATATCCTAAAAATATTAAAATACTAATTTTATTGCTTATTGTCATAGAATTAAAGCTAATTCATGTGTTGATTTTAAGTAAAGTTTCTGTATAATTGCGCGTTCCTTTCTCTTTGTAACTTCAAAACAGAAGCTATATTTAGATCCGAAAGGGAAACAAAAGCCTAAAAACAGGCAATACCAAGAGGAGATCATACTATATGAGACACTACGAAAACCTAGTAATCGTAAAACCTACATTTACTGCTGAAGAGATTCAAGCAGCTGTAAAAAATGTTGAAGAGATAATAACTTCTAACGGTGGCGAAATCGCAGCTACTGATGCAATGGGAATGAGAAAATTAGCATACCCAATTGATAAAAGCGAGCGTGGTTATTACCATGTTATCTACTATTCAGTTGCACCATCTTCAATTTCAGAGATTGAAAGACGTTTCCGTATCAACGAAGATTTACTTCGTTTTGTAACTATTAAATACGATACAAATCGTGAAGTTACAGCATGGAACGCTTTAGTTGAAAAAGCAAAAAAAGCTGCAGCAGCTCCAGCAAAAGAGGAAACTCCAGCTGAAGAAGAAGCACCAAAAGCAGAAGAAGCAGCAGCTGAGTAATAGTCTTAGCGACTAATAATTGAAGGAAAACTTATGTTCAATAAAATAATTTTGGTTGGAAACTTAACACGTGATATCGAGCTTAGATACTCTCAGGCTGGAATGGGAATAGCAAAAACTGCTATCGCAACTAGTAGAAAATTCACTAGCAATGGTGAGAAGAAAGAGGAAGTATGTTTTGTAGATATCACTTTCTTTGGAAGAAGTGCTGAAGTTGCAAACCAATACCTTCGTAAAGGGAGTAAAATCCTTGTAGAGGGAAGATTAAACTTTGAACAATGGGTTGACCAAAATGGACAAAAAAGATCTAAACACTCTGTAATTGTCGAAACTATGCAGATGCTTGACTCTAAAGGAGATAACCAGGGTGGATACAACAGTGCACCTATGGGTGGTGAGCCTTCATACTCAGCTCCAACGCAGGGACAAGCACAAAGCTATCAGGCACCACAGCAACAACAAAGCTATGGACAACCTGCACAGCAACAGCAACAACAGCAGCAAAGCTATGGGCAGCCTAACAGCTACTCATCACCAGCTCAAGAGCAAAGCCGTCAAATGCCAAGCCCTGCTGATGTACCGGTTATCGATATAGATGAAGATGAAATTCCATTTTAGAAATTAAAAATAGATATAAAAGGTAATAACATGTCAGAAAAAAGAAAATACAAAAAAAGATACTGTAAATACTGTGAAGCAAAAATTGACTTCATGGATTACAAAGAAGTTGCAAGTTTACGTTTCTCACTTTCAGAGAGATATAAAATTATGCCACGTCGTTTAACAGGTAACTGTAAACGTCACCAAGATATGATTTCAGTAGTAATTAAACGTGCTCGTGCAGCTGCATTAGTTCCATATACTGTAACTCGTAAAAAAGTGGTAACAAACCCATTTGAGAACCTAAAATAGTTCTCTTTGTGGTGCTTTTGCACCACATCCCTCATTTTTAAAATTTTCATACTCACTTAGGAATATATTTTGCTTTATAGACTCTAAAAAGCAGTCTTATGAAATATATTATCACCCTTTTTCTTCTACTAAACATACTCAATGCAGAAGATTTTTCCATCATTATAGATAAACCTTTTGATGCAGCACTCTTTGATGTTGATGAAGATTACGACAGAACAATTAGTGCAGTTGGATTCTCAAAAGAGTTTAAAAACAAGGGCACAAAACAACTCTATACCGATGCATTTGATTATCTCGAGAATCTCTCAACAAAGTATGGCTCACAGATGCACCTCCTCAAAGTTAACGATCAAGCAGAGATTTTAATATCAAAGCTAGCAAAACTCTCTAAGTTCAACAAAGCCGTCTCTCTTGTCAAAACACCAACGAATGGTTACTATATTGGGGGCTATACACTTGATGGTTCTCTTCTTATTGCTAAACTCGATGCTCAGGCCAATATAATCTTTATAAAAACATTCGGAACAAAAAACTACGATAAGATGCATAGATTATTGCTACTTGAAGATGGAGGGGTTTTAGCTATTGGCTCCTCCTTTACATCAAGAGATACTAGCGACAATATCTTTACAACAGGTTTGGGCAACAAAGATATCTATCTTACACGTTTCTCAGCAGATGGTAGAGAGCTTTGGAGTAAAAAATATGGTACAAAGTATGATGATGAAGGTATCGATGCAGCTGAGGCAAATGATGGTTCTATTGTTGTTTTGACAACTATGTCGAGTCCAAAGAACAGAGATGTATCTTTTATGCGTATAAGTGAAAATGGAAATAGAATATGGCTTAAAAAATATATTTCTCAAAAGGGAAGTGAGAGTTTAACCAAAGCAAAGAGGATTATTAGACTAAAAGAGAATAACTTTGTTGTATCTTTAGTCCAGTACAATGCACAACATCAAGAGCATATCAGAGTTGTCAAGCTTGATCTTTACAAAAATATTTTAGCAGATAGTGAAATTTTTACAAGCTATCCGAGTGCACTTTTAGATATCGCAGAGTTCTCTGATGGAAAACTTATTGGGGTAGGCTATGTAGAAGATAGCTATAACAGAGATGGTTTGGTTATGCTTCTTAGTCCAAATCTTAAGATGCTTAAACAGGAGCACTACGGCAGTGAGAATTATGACACTTTTCATGCTTTAAAGATTTTACATAATTCACAAGTAGCTGTTGTTGGAGCACATACAGCCAAAATGTCTCAAGAGACAAATATGTGGATACTCAAACTAAACAGTGATCTTACAGTTGCACAGAGGGCATTAAAAGTAGAAAATCTCTATAAGAGACTCTTAGAGATCTTCAAAGATGAGATTAACAGGGGGTTCATAGATATAAACCAAGATTTGAGTATTGAGCTTACAGACAAATCTCTCTACTTCAATATAGGTCAATACAGACTCACACAAAAACAAAAAGAGTTTTTAAATTCGTTTTCAAAAAAACTTATCTCTTTTTTAATGGCAAACAGAGAATCCGTTCAAACGCTAGAGATTAATGGCCATACATCGAGTGAGTGGAGAGGTGTGAATTTCACACAGAGGTATTTAAAAAATGCAAAACTCTCGCAAAACCGCTCCTTTAGTGTTATGAGCTATATATTTAACAAAGAAGATATATCTACACAAAAGTTTCTAAGTGAAATACTCAAAGAGAGTGGTCTGAGTTACTCAAAGAGAGTACTCAAGGGAGGTATTGAGGATAAAAAAAGGTCCAGAAGAGTGACCCTTAAGATTATTTCTCGATACTAAAAAAAGCCGATCCACAAGATGGAATATCGCCATCAGATGCATACTTCCAGACAAAACTGTAAAGATTTTTAATATCTTTTTTTCTCATTTTATCGATTTTTGACTCTCCATGTGGACAGATATGTTTCCACTCATCTTGAAGCTTGCCTGACTCTTTGAGAGATGCCCACTCTTTTCTGCTGTGTTTTGCTGCAAAGACAGCACCGTTTCTTATACCATCCTCTTTACACACTTTTAATCTTTTTTGATAAAAAATTTGCCCTCTTTTGATATCAGCCATAGCTTCTGTAGTAAGAAGAGAAGTTGCTAAAGCTACTAAAAGCAGTAGAGAAGTTCTTTTTTTCATCTAATTTTTCCTTTGTTTAATAATAGAGGCTCATATGCTACAACGAAATTGGTAAAATAAAGATTAATTTAGTTATCACAAGAACTATCTTGCATTGTTCCTTGACGAAAACCGAGTCGTGTTTTATCTTGAATAAGCTTTTTATAGAGCTTAAATTTAGCTTTTTCTAAAGCCTCATCATCATATGAAAACTCTTTTTTTAACTCTTCGTCACTCTTGTTCGCCGTATCCATAGCAAAGAGCTTGAGCTCTTTTTTTGTAAGTTTTGATTTTAAAACAGCGTAGAGCTCTTTATCATCTTCGATGATATCGACAATATCCATCTTGCAAAACTCTGCTAACTTCTCTCTAAAATTGTTCTCATTGTGATACTGTCTCCAGACTGTGCTCTCTAGCATTATATTTCCTTTAATATTTGTGTTAAATCTTTTGTATCGATGATGATATTTGCCTCAGCTTTTAAGATATCTCTTGCACAAAAAGCCACGCGTGTGCCGGCATGTGCGAACATACTTAAATCATTTGCACCATCACCGCAAACGAGGGTCTCCTTTTCTGTGATACCAAGAACATTTTGCAGACGTGTAAGCATATCTCCCTTTGAGAAGTTAAACATCATATCTCCACCTACAAGTCCTGTAAGTTTGCCATCTTTTTGATGCAGTACATTTGAGAAGTCTGCATCATATCCGAGTATATCTTTTGCATATGAAGTTGCAGTTCTAAAACCACCTGAGAAACATACTACTGTCATGCCTCTTTTTTTAAGCTCTGCTATCGTCTCTTGTGCACCTGGCATATATGGCAGATTCTGTGAAATTTTCTCAACAACAGCAAAATCAAGCCCCTTTAAAAGTCCAACTCTTTTCTGCAGAGACTCAAAAAAATCGAGTCTTCCGCTCATCGCCTCTTCTGTTATACGAGCTACCTCTTCACCGATTCCAAGCTCATCTGCAAAGAAGTCAATTGTCTCGCCATCCATAAGCGTAGAATCAAAGTCAAATACTGCAAGTTTTAGCATTAAATACCCTCTTATTTGTTATAATTGCGAAATTATAGCGAAATAGGACTTTTTTTGTTTGATATACTCATAAATAAATTAAAAAACGACACATATATTACACTTGAGACGACACCCGGTCACGGGGCAAAGTTTACTCCGGTTATTGACAAGATAGAGTCACTAGGTCTGCATGAGATGGTAGATGGATTCTCAACAACAGACAATCCGCTGGCAAAGTTGAAGTTCAATGCCCTCTTTGGTGCAAAACTGCTTCAAGATAGATTTAATAAGCCAGTCATTGCAACAATGAGTATGCGTGATCGCAACAAGATAGCATTGCAGTCTGATCTGCTTGGTGCAAATGAGTTCGATATTCGTGCCATTTTAGCACTCACGGGTGATCCTGCAACCATTAGTGACCAACCCAATGCAAAAGGTGTCTTTGAGGCAGACTCAACACTTCTTTTGGAGATTATCTCAGCATTTAATGCCGGAATGGATTATGCAGCAAAACCATTTAAAGAGAGACCACAGCAGATATTTCCATTTGCTGTTGTAAACTCCTATGCAAAAAATCCAAAGACACTTCAAAAGAAGATGCAAAAGAAGATAAAACATGGTGCAGTAGGGATTATTACACAGCCTGTCTATGACATCGAAAATGCAAAACAGCTTTTAGAGCTTAAAGAGAAGGCAAATCAAGAGTGTTGCAGTGAAGATAAAAGTGCAGAGCTCATCTTAGGTGTATTTCCCATCACAAAACTCCGCACAGCTCAGTTTTTAGCCTCTCACGTTCCAGGTATTAATGTACCTGACTGCTGGATAGACAAACTTAGAGCTGCCCATGCAAAGGGTGTAGATGAGGAGTATAAAGTTGGATTTGAACTAAGCAAAAAGCTCTTTGATGAGATAAAAGTTCTCCATCCCAAAATTCACCTAATGACAGCGAACCAATTTAACATAGCAAAAGATATACTGGTATAAAGGCAGATAATGATAGATTTAAAACTACTACAAAAAGATTTTGAGACGATAAGCAAAAAACTTATGAGAAAAGGCGTTGATGCAGAGCTTCTTGCAAAAGTAAAAGAGAAGTTTGAAGAGTTAAAAGTTGCAAAAACAAACTTTGAGACACTCCAAGCAGCACAAAATGCAATGAGTAAAGAGTTTGGTGTATATAAACGCGAAGGTAAAGATATCTCAGAGCTCAAAGCGAGAGTCGATGCAAACAAGGTAAAGATTGCAGAGGCACTTGATATCCAACGTCAAAAACAAGAGGAGCTTGAGACTCTTGCTATGGCCATTCCTAATATTCCCGATGATGATGTTCCAGATGGTGAGGATGAGGATGATAATGTAGAGATTAAAAAGGTTCTCACTCCACCGGAGTTTAGCTTCACACCAAAAGAGCACTGGGAGTTAGCTGAGAAAAATGGCTGGATAGATTTCGAGCGTGGTGTAAAACTTGCAACTTCTCGCTTCTCAGTTGCCTTTGGAATGGGTGCAAGATTAGAGCGTGCACTCATTAACTTTATGCTTGACTTTAACCGTGAGCGCGGTTTTGAAGAGGTAAGTGTACCAGCTCTTGTAAATAGACGTGCGCTTGAGGGGACAGGACAGCTTCCAAAGTTTGAAGATGACCTCTACAAAATAGAGTCTCAAGAGATGTTTTTAATTCCAACTGCCGAAGTTCCCGTTACAAACCTCTACCAGGATGAGATCTTAAGTGAGGGTGAACTCCCACACAAGATGACAGCCTATACATCATGCTTTAGAAAAGAGGCAGGTGCAGCAGGACGTGATACACGCGGTATGATTCGCCAACACCAATTCCATAAAGTTGAGCTCGTAAGTATTACAAAACCCGAAGAGAGCGACAAGGTATTTGAGGAGATGGTTGCATGTGCCTCAGATCTGCTTACTGCACTAGAACTACCACATCGTTTAGTTACTTTATGTACTGGTGATTTAGGCTTCTCTGCTGCTAGAACAATCGACCTTGAAGTGTGGCTTCCGGGACAAAACACATACCGTGAAATCTCTTCAGTGAGCAATACAAGAGATTTTCAGGCACGCCGTGCAAAAATCCGCTATAAAGATGGAAAGAAAAACAGACTAGTCCATACACTCAACGGCTCAAGCCTTGCAGTTGGTCGTACAATGGTTGCTATTATGGAGAACTTCCAAAATGAAGATGGAACGATCAACATCCCTAAAGCACTCCATCCGTACCTTGGTATGAACTAAATGGATGGTACAAAACGCGCTAATATCAAACAGGGTATGAGCGTTGCCATTGTCCTCAAAGCTGACCAAGATACAGGCAGACTCACTGATGGCATAGTCCGTGATTTGCTGACAAAATCACCATCTCATCCACATGGAATCAAAGTACGTTTAATGAGTGGAGAAGTTGGAAGAGTCAAAGAGATTTATTAAGCAAAATATGGCACTTTAATTGCTTTTAATAAGCTAAATGAGTAGAAGAAGGTAGCAAATTGGCGCAGGGACAAGAAGAGATAATCATCATTGAAGATAGCGATGCAGCCAAGTTTGATAGTGAAACAGAGGCTACAATAAGCTATGAGGGAGATGATGAAGAGGCAAAACAGAAGAAAATAATTCTCTTTGGGGGAATTGCCATTATTCTTGCACTTATTATCGTCTCGACTATACTGATTATTATAGCCTCTTCTAAAGATGAAAAACCCATAGAGATGGGTCAAATAGATGAGAAACTTCAAGAGAGTAAAAAAGCTCCTCCCATTGAACCGAGTAAACTTGAGAATATGATTGCAAAAGCAAACTATCTCTATGCAAGTGGTTCAAAAGAGAAAGCACTCTCGCTCTATGAGGAGATTGCAAAATACTCTCAAGCGATTTCACTCTATAATCTTGGTGTAGCGCAGATTAAAGACAAACAGTATAAAACAGCACTCTCTACCTTTCAAAAAGCTATAGAAAATGATGAAAAACGGTGTGTTAGTGCCATTAATGCTGCTGTTTGTTCCCTTCATCTCAATGATAAAGAGAGCTTTAAATACTATATTGATTTGGCATACGCATATCTCCCTTATGAGATAGACTCACCGCTATACTCTTACTATCATACACTTATCAACTATTACAACAAAGAGTATCTAGCAGCACTCAACTCTCTTAAGAACTCCACATCTGATGCCTATCCAAAAGTACAAAACCATCTCAAAGCAAAGATAAATGCTCTTTATGAGAATAACTACGATGCAATCGAAGCAATGGAGAAACTCGATGAAGTAGATCACTTTAGTATTGCACTCCTCTATGCACGTATCGGTGACTTCACACTTGCAATCAACCATTTAAATGAGGCTATTGTTAAAAATATCCAACCGGTTCGTGCTCAAGTGGCTCTTGGTCTGATAAACCTCAAAGCAGGACATATGAAAAAAGCAGCAACTGCTATTAAAAATATTACAGATATGTTTCCAAAAGAGGTCTATAACTACTACCCTATAAATGTAAAACTAAAAGAGTCCCTTTTTGATCCCCAAAAGGCACAAAAACACTATCGTAGTGAGATTCAAAACTCTAAATATATGAATTTTCAAAAACTCTTCTACTTCTCACCCTATAAAATTTTCAATGCAAATCAGACAATTAGTTATATTCGAAAAGGGAATGCAAATATCTATATAGACAATGTCGCTTCCGCTCAAGAGTATTTAAAAAAGAGTTCCTCTTCATCTGCTGTCAATATCGGCATAACAAAAGCGATTAAAAAGGCTCTATCATTTGAACTTAGAGATGCAAATGAAGAGCTTCAAAAACTTGTAAAGATGCAACCAAAACACTCTATTTTACAATACAACTTAGCACTTACATATGCGCAGATGGGGAATATGCCAAAGGCACATGAGCACTTCTTACGTTCATATTACCTCGATGCAAAAAATTATCTCTCGGGTGTTTATGCAATCATGACAAGTCAACTTATCAATAAAGATATGTATAAACTCAAATCAATCTTAAAAGATGCTATTGCCAACGAAGAGCCTAGTGAAGAGATGGAACTCTATAAAACGTTAATCTATATAAGTGAGAACAACTATATCTCTGCTATTGAGTGGTTAGATCATGACTATAAACAACGTCCACTCTACCTTGCGATGGATGTTATTATTGCTATGAAACTCTCAAAGTTTGAAAAAGCCAAAGAGTCTGCAATCAAACTAAAAACAGTACTGCCAAATGATATTTTACCGCATCTCATCTATATGGATACCGCATTTTACAATCTCTCTACAAGCAAATATGCAACAGAGGTTATAGAGTACTTAAAGAAGCAGCACTTTAACTTCAAAGATCTCTACTATGGACCATTTATAACAAGATACCTCTATATTCAAGAGAATCTCATTACAGGTAGGCTCTACTACCTCCGTAAACAGCTTCGTAATGTATATGAATCTTCACAGACACGTAGTGTTGATATAGAGAGTGCATTAGCTCTTGCATCACTCTATGACAGAGCCTATGAAGAGTCCTATACACTCTATAATCACCTAATAGATGAGATGAAGATAAGAGATGCTCATACTCTTTTTTTAGGTGCTGTCGCTTCAACAGCTGCAAAACATCATGCCAATGCAATTGCCCTTTTAGAGCTTGCTAAACTAAAAGATGGAAACTTCTATGAGAGTAGATACGCATTAGCGCTGCTATATATGGAGATACAAAACAATGAGGGTGCTACTATACAGCTCTCACGTATTCAAGAGGATGGATTTAATTCTGAATATTTTGACTTCAAGATAGATACGGATAAGTTGCTCTTTAAAAAGCAACATCCAAAAGAGTAGGTTTTAGGAGAAGTAACCTACTAAAGTCTCAGCAGCTTTTACCTCGCTACCTACGCTCAAATTCAATCTAAAGTTTCTTGGGAGATAGATTGATGTTACTCCATTAAGCATAAGACCATAACGTGCAGTCTGCATAGTATCATCACCTGCTCTTAAATCTATCTCCAATGGAGCAAAACTCTGTTTCAATCGATGGAGAACTTTTATTTTGTTACCGTTTTTATCAACAAACTCTAACTCTGCAAACTCATTGAGATCATAAAATAGTTTAGATTTTTTTCCAACTCTTGTCCCTGATATGTATCCAATAGAGTCAACTTTTGCACCCATTGGTATACGTAACACAGAGACATCAAAGTAACTGGACTCAATATCTAATTTTGTAGCATACTCACTATCTTCAATCTCATCAATACCAATAACTACACCATCATTTGGTGCAACAAGTGCATTACTCTCAAAAAATGGCAACTCTCTCTCAGGATTTCGAAAAAGATAGATAAAGAGGAGTCCTAAAAGAAAAAGAAGTGTAGAGAGCAGATCAAAATCAAGAATTTTGAAGAGCAGTGAGAGTGCAGCAGCACAGAGTATATATACCCAGCCACTTTTTGCAATTATAAAGAGATTATTTCTCATCACTTTACTCACTATCAGATTTTTCACTCATTGAAGCATCAACTTTGAGCTCATCAGCAATTCCATCATCAATATCTACTACCTTTGAGTCAATACCGTTTGCTTTTTCAAAATTAATAATAATCTCTCGAACCTCATCACCGGTAATATTCTCTTTTTTATACAGAAGTGCTACCATATCTTCAATAGCATCTCTATACTCCTCTAAGCGTGCCACAACAGCTTTATAGTGCTCATCAAGAGAGTTTTTAATAAACTCATCCATCTCTTCAGCCATCTTATCACTATATTCACGTGTAGCACCACCTGTTGGCCCTAAGAATGATTGACGAGATTTCTCTAGTACCATTAAGCCTGCGATATCACTCATACCATAGGTTTGAACCATAGATTTAATAATATCCGTTGCTCTCTCTAAATCATTCCCTGCACCTGTAGAGATCTCACCAATGAACACTTGTTCTGCTGCACGTCCACCAAGAAGTACGTCAACTTCTGCCCAAAGTTCATGACGTTGCATCATAAACTTATCCTCTTCTGGTTTGTTAAGTGTATATCCAAGAGCAGCAAGCCCACGTGGTACAATAGAGACTTTAGATACTTTTTTAGCTCCAACTGTAGTCTCTGCAAGCAGTGCATGACCACTCTCATGATATGCAACAATCTTCTTCTCTTTTGGGTTGATACGACGAGATTTTTTTGCAAGTCCGGCTAAAGCTCTCTCAACTGCTTCAAAAATATCTTGCTGTTTTACAGTTTTTTGGCTTTTTCTACCAGCTAAAAGTGCTGCTTCATTAACAATATTAGCTAAATCTGCTCCGGCTAAACCAGCTGTAAGACGAGCAACCTCTTCAACATCAACATCCTCATCCATCTTTACATTTTTCATATGAACTTTTAGGATTTTAACACGACCTTCAAAGTCTGGTTTATCAACAAGAACCTGTCTATCAAAACGTCCAGGACGAAGCAGTGCAGCATCAAGTATCTCTGGTCTATTTGTTGCAGCTAAGATAATAACAGGTGTATCTGTACCAAAACCATCCATCTCAGCAAGAAGCTGGTTTAAGGTCTGTTCACGTTCATCATTTCCACCCATCTGTGCACCAGCTGCACGACTTTTACCAATAGCATCAATCTCATCTATAAAAATAATAGATGGAGCATCTTTTTTAGCCTGTTCAAACAGATCTCGCACACGAGCAGCACCAACACCGACAAACATCTCAATAAAACTTGAACCACTTACAGAGAAAAATGGCACTTCTGCTTCACCGGCTACTGCTTTTGCAAGAAGTGTCTTACCCGTACCAGGACTACCAACAAGAAGTACCCCTTTTGGAATCTTTGCACCAATCTCTACATAACGCCCTGGATACTTCAAGAAATCAACAATCTCTTGAACCTCCTCTTTTGCCTCTTCAACACCGGCTACATCATCAAACTTTGTTTTTGGTTTTTCAGATGAGACCATCTTTTTAGAGTTCCCCATTCCAAGAAGTCCACCACCCATGCTCTTTTGCATTCTTCCAGCAAAAAACATCCAGATACCGATAATAATTAAAAATGGAAAGAGCCATCCAAACATCTCTGTAAACCAGTTTGTCTCAGAAAAACCTGTGTAGTCAATCCCCTCTTTATCCAGAAGCTTTACAAGTTCTGTATCACCTTTTACTATTCTCGTTGTATAAATTTTTGAGCCATCAACAGAGATTGCACGAATAAAACTCTGTCCAATCTCTACCTTTTTAACTTTCTTATCTTTAACCAGTGCTTTTAACTCCGAGTAATCAACTGCCTGTACTCTAGATGTTGTAGCACCCATTGTTGAGCCATTCGCTCCTGCTCCATCACCTACTATTACTTTAAAAAGCAGAATCACGACAACAGAAAATATCGCAAATGTTATCAGTGGATTTTGATTAAAAAAGTTATTATCGTTTTTGTTCTCTTTGTTTGACATATTTATCTCTCTATTTTTTCTTTAAAATTAGTGTAACCCATTCATCCTGGGCTATACGTTGTAGAACTTCACAATCTTTGTAAAAGTTTAAAACTTTATCTTCATATTTATCTAAAATACCTGAGAGTATTAAAACTCCATCATCTTTTAAAGATTTTTTTAAATCATTTGCAATGAAAGTTAAAACATCTGCTACTATATTAGCAACAACAATATCATACTTTTTTGTACCATCACTCTTTGCAGAACCTTCCCATATATCATGAAACTCTAAACCATTTAAAGCGGCATTTGCTTGTGCATTCTCAACAGATATCGGGTCCGTATCACAAGCGTCTACTTCAGCACCCATCTTCATTGCCCCAATACCTAAAATTCCACTGCCACAACCCACATCTAAAAGAGTATCTCCCTCTTTTACATACTCAGAGATAGCTTTGAGAGATGATGCTGTAGTAGGATGATGACCTGTTCCAAAAGCAAGAGCGGGATCAATTGCGATATTTATAAGTTGAGGATGTGGTTCATTCCATGTAGGATGTACATAAAATTTTGCAATCTCTAGAGGTTCTATGGAGTTTTTATATGACTCTACCCAGTCACTGTTTTTAAGCTTTGTCTGTGTGCACTCTATCTCAATCGTTTCACCAAGAGCTTTTTGCAGAGCTTCAGCGAACTGTTCAAGTCCCCAAACAATAGTATCAAGTTCATCTTCACTTCTAATTATAAAGCCCTCATCACTCTCTTCAAAACCTATTGGAAGTGTATCTGCTAAGAAATCAGAGAAGAGAGAGTGGTGAGAAGAGACTTTAACAACTAGGCAGAAATAATGCTCCTGCATTACTCCGCGACACCCATTACAGCACCAAGTTTCTCTTTAAGTACTTGTGGAGTAAATGGTTTAACAATGTAGTTGTTTACACCTGCTTTTAATGCAGTAATTACTTCAGCTTTACCACCTTCAGTAGTTACCATAATAATAGGTGTATCTTTAAAGCGCTCGTCTGCACGAACTTTTTTAACAAGTTCTAGTCCGTTCATCTCTGGCATGTTCCAGTCTGTAATTAACATATCGATATCTGGGTTAGCATCCATTTGTGCCCAACCCTCAACACCATCAGCACCTTCTAGTACATCTTTATAACCTAGACGAGCCAAAGTATTTTTAATAATACGACGCATTGTAGAGCTGTCATCAACAACAAGTAATTTCAATTGAAATCCTTTTTAATATAATTTGCAAATTTATTTATCTAATAATAGCTAAATTTTGTTTGCTTTACTATTAATCTAGAAGTTTGAACATTTTTGGTAAATCTAGTGTTCCCTCATAGTAAGCTTTTCCGATAATTACACCTGCAACCTCTTTTGTCGCAATTAGTGCTTCAATATCACTCTCATCCTTTACACCGCCACTTGCAATTGTTGCAACTCCACTAGCACGAGCAATATCAAGAGTAAACTCAACATTTACACCAGAGAGTGTGCCATCTTTACCTACATCTGTACAGATGATAGCTTCAACACCTGCATTAGCAAATTCACGTGCCAAATCAGTTGCTTTCATTGATGAGACTTCACCCCACCCCTCAACTGCTACATAACCATCTATTGCATCAATACCAACTGCAATTGGATACTTTGCTGCCATATCCTTAACAAACTGTGGATCTTTCACAGCAATAGAGCCCAATATTACTCTATCTATTCCAAGGTCAAGCATCTTTTTAATTGTTGCCTCATCACGGATACCACCACCGAGTTCAAGCTTCACATTACAGTTCTCTCTGATTTTAATAATCGAATCAAGGTTCTTAGGCTCTCCTGCAAAAGCACCATTTAAATCAACCAAGTGTACCCACTCAGCACCCATCTCTTCAAACTTTTTTACAAGTTCATAAGGCTCATTTGAGTAAATCTTTGCGCTGTCCATTAGCCCTTTTGTAAGGCGTACCGCTTTTCCATCTTTTAAATCTATTGCTGGGTAAAGTGTCATATTAAAACCATTTCCTTTTTTATAATTGTATAAAATTTTCTAAAATTTTAAGCCCGTTTTTATGGCTTTTTTCAGGGTGAGGCTGTATTCCCATAATATTATTATGGGCAACTGCTGAAGTAAATTTATATCCATAGTAAGTCTCACCTATACTGTCACTCTCGTTCTCACACACTACATGATAGGTATGAACAAAGTAGAGGTAGTGCTCATCATCAAGCCCTTCAAAAAGAGAATGCTCTTTAGTAAACATTCTATTCCAGCCCATATGTGGTACTTTTAGATTCTCTTGAAACTTTGATGTATCAAAGTGCTGAACATGCCCTTTGATAAGGCCTAATCCCTCATGTTTGCCGAACTCTTCACTACTCTCAAAAAGCAGTTGCATCCCTAAGCATATTCCAAGCATAGGCTTACCGCTGGCTGCAAACTCTTGAATAGCTTCTATCATATTGCGCTCTCTAAGATGCTCCATCGCATCTCCAAAAGCACCAACTCCAGGGAGTATAAGCTTATCATACTCCTTGAATTTTTCAGGATTGCTCTCAACTACCGTCTCTTTTCCCAACTTTGCAAAGGCATTTTTTACCGATGCAAGATTTCCCATATTATAATCAACTATCGCTATCATTATTCATCAATCTTTAATTTTGTAAATTTTATATATACCGCTAAACTTATTAGCAAAAACGAAACTCCGGCTACTATATACATCGCATATATCAACTTATCAGGGTCAATTATTGCAAATTTAAACACAAGCATCAGCGCCTCAATAGAGAGTGCAATAATAATAGAACCTAAAAATCGAACCATCGTCTTATGCGGTCCAGAGATATTATGCTCTTTATGCCGACCAAGTATCTCCTCTTCTATAAGCGTTTTAGAGAGATCAAAGATGGCTAATGAGAGAGTCAGAAGAATTGTCGCTTCAAACATATCTTTAATTTTAAACTTATCAGGTGTAATCTCATACACAAAAAAGCTCTGAATGCCTTTAAAAAACAGAAGTACAGCAACGGCTATTAGTGCAAAAGCAAAAGCACCATAGGCAAACTTAAAAAATTCGCTAAAGATATGATCCATAGTTGTCGGATGGGCAATTCTAATTGCCTCCTCAAGAGGTACATCTAAACATGCAACATACTTCAGCTCACCCTTCTCATCAAAAATAGGTGCGGATGCCGTAACCGTTAAGTCACCCGTAATAAGGGATGGGTAGGGATCTGTAATAGTACAACGCTCTTCACGAACTGCACGGTAATAGTAAGCGCGGTCAGCTCGAATTCTTCCTATGTCATCATTTACCTCACGCTCTCGTGTATAGGTAGGACTAACCTGAACACCCTTATGATCAAGCAAGTACACACCATCACAGTTCTCTAAATCTGCCTTAATCTTTAAAAGACGAGGCATTATCATCTCTCTTGTTATTGAGGGGAGTCTATTTGGTATATTTTTAGAAAAAAGGTAACAGAAGTATGCTCTAGCCTTTGTTCTTCCCTCAGCAAAGAGTTGTATATCGTGTGCAACCATAAGCTCTTGGCCCTGCCTTATCATATAATTTGTCTAATTATACAAAAAAGATAGTTATAGCAAGTTTACTTCTTTAGATATAATGTCATTAATGAATAGAGATATAAAAAAAATTGCAATTGTGCGACTTTCAGCCCTTGGAGATATTGTCAATAGTGCTGTTGTTTTACAATTTATACACAAATACTACCCAAATGCCAAAATAGACTGGATATGTGAAGAGGTTTTTAGTGATATTTTAAAAGAGCACCCTCATATCAACGCTCTTTATACGATTAACCTAAAAAGAGTCAAAAAAGAGAGAAGTTTCAAACTGCTCAAAGAGACAATAGCTCACTTACGCTCACTTGGTGAGTACGATCTTGTTATCGATATGCAAGGATTAATAAAGTCAGCTATTGTCTCTCGCCTTATCAGTAAAAATACCTACGGATTTGACAAGAACTCCACACGAGAACCTTTAGCTGCACTCTTCTATAAAGAGCATGCAAAAATTCCATACCAAGCAAATGTTGTTGAGAGAAACTGCCATATTGTAGGCAGTGCATTGGGGTTTACAATAGATAGAGAGATGCTCCTCAACAAAGAGACTCTTTTCCCTATCACAAAAAACTTTGAACTGCGAAGTGATAAAAAAAATATCGCCTTTGTCATTGGTGCCTCATGGGAGTCTAAAATCTACCCAAAAGAGAGAGTTGCAGAGGTGTGTGATGCGCTACAGGAGCAGTGCTATATTATCTGGGGGAGTGAGCAGGAGCGGGAGCGAGCACTCTGGATTACCAAGCACTCAAAATATGCAAGCTTGGCACCAAGTCTCTCACTTTTGGAACTATGCTCCTTTATATCCAATATGGATCTACTTATTGGAAATGATACAGGCCCAACACATATGGCGTGGGCACAGAATATCGCTTCTATTACACTTCTTGGACCGACAACTACACGTATGATTTATGAAACACCTAAAAACATAGGTATCAAATCACCCTCAAAGGTGAATATTTTAAAAATAGATAAAGAGGATTACTCAATTAAAGATATAGAGCCTCAAGATATTATAGATAAAGCAAAGGAGCTACTAAGCTAATGGGATACAAAGCACTACTGATTTTAGAGAAAATTCTAATGGCACTTCCATCAAAAATGCGAAAGGCCTTCTTTGTAGGAGTGGCAAATCTAGGCTATATACTCTCAAAAAAATATAGAAATATAGTTCGTCAAAACCTTAACTATGCATTTGATAACAGATTGAGCGAAGATGAGATAAAAGAGATTACAAAGTATAGTTTTAAAAATCTGATGCTCAATTTTCTACACCTTATGGAGCTCAGACATATGACTCTAGATGAGTTGGCAAAAAAGGTAACCGTCTCCAATATAGAAGCTGTAGAGAGAGTACACAAAGAGGGACGAGCAGTTATCTATGTAACATCACACTACTGCTCTTGGGAGCTTGGAGGAGCATCGCTTGGTGCTTTTGTAGAACCCGTGGCTGCAGTGTATAAAAAGATGAAAAACAGAGTCTATGAGAGCTGGCTTTTAGAGGCACGCGCACGTTTTGGCAATACAAACCTTGAAAAAAGCAATGTTGTGAAACCTCTTATTCGACTTATTAAACAGGGTAAAGCGAGTGGTATTTTAATCGATACAAACATTAATAAAAAAGAGGGAACAATAGTTGAATTTATGGGAAAACCTATCCGTCAAACTACAACTCCTGCCTATCTTGCACGAAAGTTCAATGCTGCGATCATTCCAGTAACCATCAGAACTGATGATGAAGAGAACTATACCTTGATGCTTTTTGATGAGATTATGGTTGAAAAAACCGATGATGAGAAGGCAGATATTCAAAAAGCGACACAGCTGCAAGCTGACTGGCTAACGCACATTATCACAAAGGAGCCAAAATTTTGGTTCTGGCTCCATAGAAGATGGAAAAATGACAACCCTGAGATTTACAAGAGCTAACTATTTAGCTCTTGAGTGATCGAGCCTCAAAAAGTTTTAAAATAGTAAGAAAAAATGCGGTAATTGCCGGCCCTAAAATCATACCCCAAAATCCAAATGTAGTCAGTCCTGCAATAATTGCAAAGAATATAACGAGCTCATTAAGTTTTGCATCATCATCTGCTAAAAGTTTTCTGTTAATCTCTTTAATAATCAGTGGTTTTATAAAGGTATCTGCAATAATAGATATAACTATTATTGAGTAGAGTGCAATAAAGATAGCACTATTTGAGTCTCCTATGGAGAATTCATAGAACATAAATGGAAGCCACATCAAAACACCACCCACTACCGGAATCAGTGATGCAAAACCATACATAATTCCAAATAGAAGTCCGTTATAGCCCATAAAAGATACCGCTATTCCAAAAAGAGCACCCTCTAACATTGCAGTGGCGATAATTGAGTAAAAAACAACACTCATTACAGAGGAGAGCTCACGAGCTAAAAGTGTAGAGTCCTCAACCGACATCTGAAGCACCCTTTTAATATAAGATACAATTGTTGTACCGTTATATTGTGCAAAGAAGTAAAAGACAATAACTAAAAAGGCATTCTTTAAAAATCCTGCACTAAAAGCACCAATTTTTGCAGCTACCCCCAATGCACCCGCTGTTAATCTATTGAGATCGATATCTTGAAGATACTCATTAACATAAGGTTGTAAAAACTTTAAATATTCAGGAGGATTAACAACAAATGAGTGAATATAGACCTCTATATTTTGGAGGGTATCAGGTTCAATCTTATTTAGCCAAAGTGTTAAAGTTGCCAAAAAGTAACCAAGTGGTGCAAAGAAGAGTAGTGCTAAGAGAAGACTTGATGCAGATGCAGCTGCTAGCTTTGAACCAAAAAGTTTTTCAAAATAACCCTGAATCGATGCCGTTGAAATTGTCAAAAGAGCCGCTATTGTAATAACTAATAAAAAAGGAGCATAGAGAAGATACATCCAATAGAGTGATGTTGCAAATAAAATTGCTATAAAATATTCTGGTTTCATCTAAAAGAGTCCCCCATCTTGATTTACACAGCTCATATTAAGTACATCATATGTCATTGGTGTTGCTTTGCGCCCTTTAGCTGTTCTCTCTAGATAGCCGTTGGCAATAAGATAGGGTTCAAGTACATCCTCAACTGTTCCTTCATCTTCGCTAAGAGCTGCTGCGATGGTACTCAGCCCCATTGGCTTTCCACCGGCTGAAACCAAAAGATTTAAAAGACGAATATCCATCTCATCAAAACCGTGTGAGTTTATCCCTAGCTCATCGAGTGCATATTTTGTACGTTCATGGTTAATCTCATTCTCATCTGCAACCTCAGCAAAATCTCGTACACGACGAAGAAGACGCAGTGCTATACGAGGTGTTCCACGAGCACGTTTAGCAATCTCAAGTGCTGCTTCATGAACAATCTCACGCTCTAATTTTTTCGATGCTTGTGTAATAATACGTGCTAACTCCTCAGGAGAGTAGAAGTTCATTCTAAAACTCATTCCAAATCTATCACGCAATGGATTAGAGAGCATTCCTGCACGTGTAGTGGCACCAATGAGTGTAAAACGGGGCAGATCTATCTTTACTGTCTGTGCAGCAGGACCACTTCCTATGATAATATCGATACGGTAATCCTCCATAGAGGAGTATAAAATCTCTTCAACTGCTGGAGAGAGACGGTGAATCTCATCTATAAAGAGTATATCACCCTCTTCTAGATTTGTAAGAATTGCAGCCAAATCTCCACTCTTCTCTATCATAGGAGCCGCTGTTACTTTAATATTGGCATTCATCTCATTTGCAATAATCAGTGCAAGTGTTGTTTTACCAAGTCCAGGAGGTCCATAAAAAAGGACATGGTCAAGTGCCTCATCTCTCTTTTTGGATGCTTCTATAAAAACAGAGAGATTCTTTTTAATCTGCTCTTGACCGATATATTCACTCCAGGCATCAGGTCGTAGTGTTACTTCACTGCTCTCATCCTCTAAAGTAAATGTCTCGATATCTACAACTCTATCCATGCAGGTAGCTCTTTTCTAAAATTAATATGTGTGTTCTTCTTGAGGGAATTCTCTATTTTGAACTTCTTTGGCATATTGTGCCACAGCTTCTTTAACCAAAGATGCACCATTGAGGTATTTTTTTACAAATTTTGGAGTAAAAGCTTCAAAAAGACCTAACATATCTGAAAAAACAAGAACTTGACCATCAACATCAGCTCCCGCTCCTATTCCTATAACAGGAATAGAGACTGCCTCAGCCACTCTTTTTGCAACATCTGCTTTAGTCCCTTCAATCACTATACAAAATGCACCAGCTTTCTCTACTGCTTTGGCATCTTCTATCAAAGTGTTTGCCTCATCTTCTGTTTTTCCCTTAACTTTATAACCACCCTCACTTCTTACAGATTGTGGTAAAAGCCCAATATGACCACATACAGCAATACCATTGTCACATAGATATTTAATAACTTCTGCTTTATCAGCTCCACCCTCAATCTTTACACAATCGGCAGCAGTTTTTTGAAAAACCTCTATTGCATTTTTAAGAGCACTCTCTTTATCTATATAAGTTCCAAAAGGCATATCGCAAATTACAAAACTATTAGGTGCTCCTGCACAGACAGCATTTGTATGGTATATCATCTGCTCTAATGTAGCTGAGATAGTATCCCCTTTACCTGCAAAACTCATATTTAAGCTATCTCCAACAAGCAACATATCAGCACTCTCACTCAACAGTGAAGCAAACAGGGCATCATAAGCTGTAATCATCACTAAAGGTTGAACCCCTTTAGATTTTTTTATCGAAGAAATAGTTAATTTTTTACTCATTTGAAAACTCTTTTAGTATTAATAAAAGTATTTTAACTAAATATTGCTATAATTTGAACCATATAGGAGAATTATTTTATGGGTATAAGAAGTGATTTAGATGCCAACTTTGATTTTGAGATTGTTGATGAGTTTTTAGATCACTACTCTATGATGGTTGATAGCATGGAAGTAATGATAATTGATCTTGCCAAACCAAATATGTATGAACGAAGCATTAACGAGCTTTTTCGTGTATTTCATAACATAAAATCGGCATCTACCTATCTAAAAATCACTCCTATGTCTAAACTCGCAGCCTTTGTGGAAGATGAGCTCGAAGAACTGCGTCAAAAAAAGCCACCTATCTCTCAAGAGACAATAGATTGGCTCTTAAATATAAGTGATATGTTTGCAGCATGGCATGATGATTTAAAATTAGACAACGAACTCTCTAAAATAAAATACTCTTTACTTAAAATACCTGACTTGGAAAAATAGAACTTGAAAAATTTAGTAGCATATATAACTTCAGGATACCCTGAAAAATCATTTACAATAGACTTGGCTTTAGCTCTTAGTGAGAGTGGTGTAGATACTCTTGAACTCGGTGTTCCCTTCTCTGATCCTGTAGCAGATGGGCCCCTTATAGAAGCAGCAAACCATAAATCTCTTGAGAGTGGGTTTAAATTCTCGCATCTTTTAGAGATATCACGTGCTGTTGCACCTAAAGTTGATACTCTCTGGATGGGTTACTTCAACAGCTTCTACCAGCAAGATATGGATAAACTCATTCCCCTTGCAAAAGAGATTGGTATTAATGGACTTATTATTCCTGACGTTCCACATGAGGAGGCTCTAGCTTATAAAGATCTCTTTAGTGTAAACAATATGGCAAATATCTCTTTTGTTGCGCCTACTGATTCAGAGCAAAGAATTGCTACCGTTGTAGAAGATGCACAGAAGTTTATCTATATGGTTGCATATACTGGAATTACTGGTTCAGGTGTTGCAGAAGATCTGCAACCATTTTTAGCATCTATTAAAAAATATACACAAACACCTGTCTATGTAGGTTTTGGTGTTAATGCAAAAACTGCAAAAGATAAAGTAAAAGGGGCTGATGGTGTGATTGTAGGAAGTGCTTTTATAGATATTCTTCTACAAGACTCTCTCTCATACACGCAAAAGATTCACAACTGCTCAGAACTTGCAAAAATAATTAAATCTGAAATTAACTAGTGAAAATATCAATACATACTACTTGTATTGATATTGTTTATAAAATAGTTTGTTTGTGATTTTTTTGGGAAGGAGTTTATGTAAATGGTGCGCCCAGAGCGATTCGAACGCCCGACCGCTGGTACCGCAAACCAGTGCTCTATCCAGCTGAGCTATGAGCGCACACCAAGTCTCTTGTTTAAGAGGGTGAAATTATAGCAGCTTAAACTTAGAAGATTCTAAAACAAAAGCTACTTTTCCATTTTTTTTAAAATTTCATCTATTTTTTTATTTTGTTCAAAAAGTTCATGACTTTTTCTAACATATGCCTGAAGCAATCTCTTGAGATCATTATTTCCATCTATATTGAAATCTTTAGCCATCTGTAACTCAAGAAATTTTGCAAACTCCTCATCAACATCAACTTCAAATCTTGTCCCTCGTATCTTGAGCCCTATCTTCTTACTCATCTATACATCAACCTAGCATACTTTCTATTTTATTAACAACCTCTTCTATCTCCATATCCTTCATACTGTTCTCCTCTGCCAATCTCTCAATCTCTTTATCTTTAAGCTCTTTTTGTGCCTTAAGTGTCACTATTTCCTGACGAAGTACCTCATTTTCACTCTTTAATCTGTTATAGTTCTCTAAAATTTCTTCAACTTTTTGTGAAAGTCTCTCTATCATAGTTGGTTGTTTATCCACGCTTCTTTTTCCTAATATTAATTAATAAATTTCTTCTTTAGAATTCTAACATAATTAAAGTATACAGAAAAACTATTATCTCTAATTTGCTATAATTAATCTACTATAGAAAACAAGGTATTTAACTATATAAATAATTTTGAAATTATTGTACATGTTTTCTCCAAACTATGATGATTGCAAAACACTCTTTTTTAAACAGCACTAAACTTAGTTGCAATCATGGCAGATATAGTGATTTTGAGAATGAAACAAAGTAGGTAAAATGGCAATAGGTACAGATCATGAGTTAATGGATGAGATCTCTTTAAAACATCCAAAAAAATATAAAGTCTATCTCTTAAACGATGACTATACATCAATGGATTTTGTTATCGATATCCTCATGAGTATATTTCATAAAAGCTATGCTGAAGCTGAAACAATAATGCTTGAGATACATAAAAAAGATAGAGGACTCTGTGGTATCTATACACATGAGATAGCAGAGACAAAAGTAATGCAGGTTATTAAACGGGCTCAAGATAGTGGTTTTCCGCTTAAAGCTACAATGGAAGAGGAGTAACTAATGATTAGTCCAACCCTCAATGAGATATTTCAACGCTCTATTCTCTTTGCAAAACAGCTACGACATGAATACCTTACTATAGAACATGTCTTTTATCTGATCTTATCCTCTGATGAAGGTGCTGCAATTATTCAGACATGCGGTGGTGATGTAGAGAAGATGAAACTAGAACTTGCTGCTTATATTAAGAGCAATATTGATGCACTCCCTAAAGATGTAGAACAGGAGCCTTATGAGAGTGTTGCTCTCTCGAGACTTATCGATTCTATGGTCAGACATATTCAATCTGCAGGTCAACTCAATGCAGATGTTGGAGATCTTCTTGCTGCACTCTATGAAGAGGAGCAGACATTTGCATACATGCTTCTTAATCAATACCAAATTTCAAGACTCGATATTCTAGAAGTGATTTCACACCAAGATATCTTACAAGATGACTCCAAAGATGAATCCTACCTTCAAAAGTATTCAATAAATCTTATTCAAAAAGCTAAAGAGGGAAAAATCGATCCGGTAATTGGCCGTGATGATGAGATAAAAAGAGTAACACAAATTCTCTGTAGAAGAAAAAAGAACAACCCTATACTTGTTGGTGAACCAGGGGTAGGAAAGACTGCCATTGCTGAAGGACTAGCTCTAAACATTGCGAGTGGCAAAGTTCCTAACATCTTAAAAGAGTCTCAACTCTTTGCTCTAGACTTGAGTGCAATGCTTGCAGGAACAAAATATAGAGGTGATTTTGAAAAACGCCTTAAAGGTGTTATGGATGAGTTAAAAAAAGAGCCAAATGCAATACTCTTTATTGACGAAATTCACACTCTCATTGGAGCAGGAAGTACAAGTGGGACAATGGATGCTGCAAACCAGCTAAAACCTGCTTTAGCTTCTGGAGAGATTAAGTGTATGGGTGCTACTACTTTTGCAGAGTATCGAAATGGCTTTGAAAAAGATAAAGCATTAAGTCGTAGATTCTCAAAAGTAGACATCAAAGAGCCATCAAAAAAAATCTCCTACAAAATTCTTAAAGGTCTGCAGAGTAAATATGAAGCACACCACGGTGTAAAATATACAAATAAAGCACTTAAAACTGCTGTTGATTTATCTAAAAGATATATTACAGATAGATTTCTACCCGATAAGGCTATTGACCTTATTGATGAGACTGCAGCCTCTTTTCATCTACGTAAAAAAAGAAGAGTAAAAGTCACAGCAGATGATATTCACAAAACTATATCAACAATTGTAGGCATCACCAACAAAAATATTAAAGAGGATGAGACAACTGCTCTTGCAAATCTAGAGAGTGAATTAAGAAAGAGAGTTATTGGCCAAGAGAGAGCTCTTAAAGCAGTCTCACGTGCTATTAAAATATCTAAAGCAGGTCTCACACCACAAAACAAACCTATTGCTTCATTTCTCTTTTCCGGACCAACTGGTGTTGGTAAAACAGAACTTGCAATTGCTTTGAGTGAGACACTCGGTATTCACTATGAACGTTTTGATATGAGTGAATATATGGAAAAACATGCACTCTCACGTCTTGTTGGAGCACCTCCAGGTTATGTTGGGTATGAGCAGGGTGGCCTCTTAACTGAAGTGATAAAAAAATATCCATATAGTGTACTTCTATTAGATGAGATAGAAAAAGCACATCCAGATTTAGTCAATATTCTACTACAGATTATGGATAGTGCAACACTTACAGATAATAATGGGTATAAGGCAGACTTTCAAAATGTTATTTTAATTATGACATCAAATATCGGTGCAACGGCAAGAGGAGTAATGGGATTTAATAAAGATGATTCACTTGCGGCAAACGAGGAGTTAAAAGCATTCTTTACACCTGAATTTAGAAATAGACTCGATGCAATAGTAGAGTTTGAGCAGCTCTCTCATGAGACACTAAAAGGTGTTGTTTCTAAATTTATTGATCAACTCAATCAAGAGCTTAAGAACAAAAAAATTGAAGTTATACTTTCAGATAAGGCATTGGATTTTATTGTAAAGAGTGCCTACTCAAAAGAGATGGGGGCTCGTCCGATTAAAAGATATATCCAGGACAATATTACAAATCAATTGAGTGATGAAATTCTTTTTGGAAAATTGAAAAATGGTGGTCAAGTTCAAGTAGACTACAAAGATAAATTAACTCTCTCATATAGTGAGCAACTCAGTGCAGATTCCTGAGTTAAACAGATACTCTTTAACCTTTCCAGATCCAAATGATGCTACAGAGGATGGTATAGTAGCATGGGGAGGAGATTTAACACCTTCAAGACTTATTCGTGCATACCAAAATGGAATCTTTCCATGGTATGCTAAAGGCGATCCAATAATATGGTGGTCACCTGACCCTAGACTTATTATGGAGCTTGATGATTTCAAACTCTCACGTTCGCTCAGAAAAAATATGAAAAAATTCACCTACTCTTTTGATACTCATTTTACAGAAGTCATAAGAGAGTGTTCTAACATAAATAGAGAGGGACAGAGCGGTACATGGATACAGCCTGAAATAGTTGAAGCATACTCAGTTTTACATGATATGGGAGTCGCACACTCTGTTGAGAGTTATAATGCCAATAATGAGCTTGTAGGGGGTCTCTATGGTGTAGTAATAGGTAGAGTATTTTGTGGAGAATCTATGTTTGCAAAAGAGAGTGATGCATCAAAAGCTGCCTATGCAACATTAGTTTCTCATCTAAAAGAGTGGGGATATGATTTTATTGATTGTCAAGTACCAACTAATCATCTTAAAAGTCTTGGTGCAAAAGAGGTATCACGAGACTATTTTCTCTCTCGCTTATACAATGTACGTATGGATAATATAAAAAATAGTTGGGAAATTATAAAATAGAAAACTATTAATATTCAAAAATTGTAAAACAATCATTAAAGTCAATTAGATTAAAGTCAAGATTGGTTAAA
>Ga0256843_1000132_pt1 | contig 63668 bp, 71 predicted proteins | sample AlvinellametaG_FD_191572 | JGI IMG/M metagenome (GOLD analysis project Ga0256843, IMG submission 191572) | Pompeii worm associated microbial communities from hydrothermal vent at the East Pacific Rise, Pacific Ocean - Alvinella | ecosystem: Host-associated > Annelida > Integument > Unclassified ...
GGGAGAGTAGCTATGAAGTTTCGCTTCGTCCTAGTAGGTGGGATGAGTATATAGGGCAAGAGAAGATCAAAAAAAATCTTCAAGTTTTCATAGAGGCTAGCAAAAAAAGAGGTGAAGCACTAGATCATATACTCTTTTTTGGACCTCCTGGGCTTGGTAAAACAACTTTGGCAAATATCATCTCATCTGAGATGGGAGCCAATATCAAAACAACAGCAGCACCGATGATAGAAAAAGCTGGAGATTTAGCAGCACTTCTTACAAACATAGAAGAGGGAGATATACTCTTTATCGATGAGATACACCGTATGAGCCCAGCTATAGAGGAGATACTATATCCTGCTATGGAGGATTTTAGGCTTGATATCATCATAGGTTCTGGTCCAGCAGCACAAACTGTCAAGATAGATTTGCCCCGTTTTACCCTCATAGGTGCTACAACTCGTGCAGGAATGCTCTCTCATCCTCTTAGAGAGAGATTTGGTATGCACTTTAGGATGCAGTTTTACTCAGCCAATGAGTTAGCCTCTATCGTGCATCAAGCCTCTATAAAGTTAGAGAAAGTAACTCAAAAAGATGCTTCACTAGAAATCGCTAGAAGAAGCAGAGGTACACCTCGTATAGCACTTAGACTTCTTAGAAGAGTTAGAGATTTTGCTGAGGTTGAAGACGAAGAGGAGATTACACTTCAAAGAGCTAAGTATGCACTAGATGAGTTAGGGGTAAACAACCTTGGGTTTGATGAGCAAGATATCAGACTCTTGGAGCTTTTGGTAAGTGCCAAAAACAAACCTATGGGGCTTAGTACTATAGCAGCAGCTCTTAGTGAGGATGAAGGAACTATTGAGGATGTACTAGAGCCATACCTTATCGCCAATGGCTATATAGAGAGAACAGCTAGAGGTAGGATAGCTACACCAAAGAGTTATGAACACTTTAAGCTTGGTGGATTAAGAGGGGGATTGTTTGATGAATAAAGCATCTTTGATGATTACAGCTTTGTTTGTACTAGCTTTGTGGGGAGCTTATAGTGTATATAAGCCGTTTTTACTCTCTATGGTAGTAGCTGTACTACTATCTATGGCTACATTTAACCTGACAAACAAATTATTTATCAAAACCAATTCAGCTCAACTCTCAGCTTCACTATCTACACTTTTGATGTCTTTGCTACTGTTTGCACCTATAGTTTATCTAGCGACTGTTGGAGTTGGTTATATCTCTCAGATAGATATAGCAGGTATCCAGCAAACTGTAGATAGTATCAAAGATGTAGTTAAAGATATACCCGCTTTGCATGATTTGGCAAGTGAGTATCTAAGTGATGATAAAGTTTTAGAGTATGTCAAAGCTTCTACTAGTTATGTGACAGTTGCTGGTGGTGTTGGATTTGATTTTATCAAAAATATGGTTTTTGTGGTTATATTTTACTTTTTTATCAACTACTATGGAAATAAGTTTTTTGATACGATACTGGAACTTTTGCCTGTAGATACCCAAAAAGGTAGCTCTATGATGCAAGATGTCTCTTCTACTATGGAGATAGTCTTTTACTCTATCATCGTGACAGCTATATTTGAAGGATTTTTGTTTGGTATCATTATGAGTTCATATGGTTTCAATGGTCTCTTTTTTGGGATGATATATGGATTTGCTTCACTTATCCCTATAGTAGGGGGGATTATCGTTTGGCTTCCTGTATCACTGTATGCTTGGACAAAGATAGATTCTCAAACAGCTATCACTATAGCTTTGTACTCTATCATCGTTATATCTATCATAGCCGATACATTTGTCAAGCCTATGATTATCAAAGTTATCAAAGAAGATTTCTTAAAAAGCACTATCAAGATAAACTCTATGTTGATATTTTTCTCTATCATAGCTGGTATGAGTACTTATGGCTTTTGGGGTATGATACTAGGTCCTGCTATCACAGCATTTTTGATAGCTATCACTAAAGTTTACCTAGATTATAGTGAAAAGTAGTTAAACTAAATATTATATAATTACATAAAAAAAGGATATATCATCATAAAGATACTACTTATAGAAGATGACACAGAATTAGCACTACTACTTAGTGGTTTTTTGAGTAAACATGATATGCAAGTAGAGTGTGCAGAAGAGCCGTATATGGGGCTTTCTATGCTTACTCAAAATGAATTTGACTTGGTGATACTTGACCTTACTTTACCAGGTATGGATGGACTTGAAGTTATAGAAAAGATTAGAGCGATGAGTGATATACCTATCATCATCTCTTCAGCTAGAGATGACATCACAGATAAAGTCATAGGGTTAGAAAGAGGTGCTGATGACTATATGCCAAAACCGTATGACCCAAGAGAGCTAGTAACTCGTATCAAAACTATACTTAGAAGAGTACAAACCAACTCAAATCAAAGCAAAAAAGAAGATGAAGTATTTAAAGTAGATTTAAAAGCACATACTATATATTTTAGAGGTCATTTGCTAGATTTGACAGCTGCTGAGTTTGATATACTCTCAATGCTTATCCAACATAAAAACAGTGCATTATCAAGAGAACAACTACTATATGAGAGTGAGCATATAGATGATGATAGTTCTATCAAGAACATAGATGTTATCATCTCTCGTATCAGACATAAAATCGCCAAATATGATAGTGAGAATATTTATATCAAACCGATAAGGGGAGTTGGGTATCTACTCACAGATAAAGTATGAAAAATATATCAGTAAGGTCTTTTATACATATACTCTTTTCAGTAGCATTTATCTTTTTGATAGTTATCTTTTTGCTACTGAAATCTTGGGATAAAGATAGAGAAAAGATAGATGAGTTTAAACGCTACCAACTTATATCTTTGTCTATACTCTCCAAACTTACAACCGATCCAACACCAAAAGAACTTGAAGAACTTTATAGTACATTTCATCTCAAACCTGTTGATAAAGAGTTACTTCCAAAAATCATAGATGAGATTACAAAACGAGGTGAGACTATCTACAATGGTGGTACAACATTTGGACAGATGAGAGTTTTTAAACTTGCAAAAGACAAAAAATACATCTATATCCAAAAGCCACCTTATGATTTGATGCTTGTTAGTGTATTGCCACCAAACTATTATAAAGAGATAGCGATATCAAGTATATCTTTGTTAGTTGTGCTATTGTTATTGATATACTGGGCTATACTGCGAAAACTTCAACCTCTAAAAACTTTGCATCAACAAATAGAGAAGTTTGCTAGTGGAGATATGAATGTCCATATCACTTACAAATACAATGATGAGATAGGAAAAATCGCTAAGAGTTTTGATGATGCCATATCTCATATCAATCATCTAAGCAGATCCAAAAATCTCTTTATGCGTAATATGATGCATGAGCTTAAAACTCCTATAACAAAGGGTAGGATAGCAGTTGAGATGATAGATGATGAAAATACCAAAACTGTACTTATCCGTGCATTTGAGAGGATGAATGAACTTATAAGCGAATTAGCTGAGATAGAGAGAGTGACTTCAAGAAGTTTTGAACCAAACTTTGAGTATCTTATGTTAGATGAGATAGTAGATGAAGCTACAAAACTTTTGATGGATACAACAAACAGACTACATATAGATATAAAACCTTATGCTATGACAACAGACAAAAAGCTTATGTCTTTGGTGATAAAAAACCTCATAGACAATGCTTTCAAATACGGCAAAGGTGATGTAACTCTTAGAACCAACAATGATATCATAGAGATAGTCTCTACAGGTGAAGCATTAAAACACCCACTTAGCTACTATACAGAACCATTTTCACAAGAAGAAAAACGAAGTGAAGGATTTGGATTAGGTCTTTATATTGTGGATAACATCTTGCAAAAGTTAGGCTTCAAGCTTGGATATAGGTATGAAAATGGGCAAAATATCTTTATGATACTCCCTTCTCAGATAAATGCACTCTCTTGTTAGAAAGTAGCGATAAAGATATAGTATAATATCTCCACTATTATACAAGGTTTTTATATGTCTTTACAACACACTTCTCCTCCTTTATCTGCGTGGCGAGAGTTTTTTGAAAAAATGTTATTGATTTTGACTGGATTGTCTTTTATCGCTAGTGTATCATTTTTTATCGCTTATAACTGGAATGAACTTGGCAGGTTTTTTAAGTTTATACTTGTTGAAGGATTGATGCTTATATCTATAGGTGTATCTGTATATACCAAAAATATATGGGTATCTCGTATATCATTATTTGTAGCTTCATTTTTGGTAGGTATCTTTATGGCTTTGTTTGGACAAGTGTATCAAACTCAAGCTGATAGTTGGGAGCTATTTTTTTACTGGGCATTGCTTATCTTACCTTGGGTATTTGTCAGTCGTTTTATAGCTAGTTGGTTACTTTGGGTTGGACTTATTGAGATAGCTATAATCCTATACGAACCACACTCTTTTATGTTTTTTAGAGGATTAAACCTGTTTTGGAAACTCTTTTTGTTTAATACTCTGTTCTTATTTGTTTGGGAGTATATATCTAAAAAGCTTGATATAAAGTATGCTTTTGTAGTGCATAAACTACTACTATCTTTTAGCTCCTTTAGTATCACGGCACTTTTGTTGAGTCACGAAGTATTTATCTGTACTTTTGTATGGGTTATATGGCTGATGTCTATATATTATATATACAGATTGTTATCTATGGATATATATGCTTTAAGTGTTATGAGTTTGAGTATAGTTGTAGGTACAGATATTTTATTTTTTAGAATTTTTAATGCTACCAATTTTGATAATTTTATTTTTATAGTACTTATGCTAGGTATGCTTACTCTCTTTTTGGGAGGATATCTATCCAAATGGCTCAAACGATTAGCAAAAGAGGAGGATAGCTATGCAACAAAAGAGTAGATGGTATATACGAGTATTTGTAGGTATTTCTGGATGGATTAGCTCACTGTTTGTTCTCTTTTTGTTTGCTATGATATTTAAAGGAGCATTTTTTAACAGTTCTGTGATGTTTATGTTGGGGATATTGCTTGTATTTGGTGCATATTTGATGTTTTTAAGTGCTGATGGTGACTTTATAGAACAGGTTTCTTTAGCCAATGCTTTTGCTGGTGAAGCTTTGATGTCAGTGGCTATTTTCAATATGCCTATAAAAGAAAATGTAAGTTTTTTAATCATCAGTATAATATTTGCTATATTGATGCTTGTTATTCCTTACTATATACACAGATTTTTATCAGCTATAGCTATGAGTATATCTTTTTTCTTGTTTCTAAAAGATTTGGCATATACTGAAGTTATATTTGGATTGTTTGGTATCGTAGTTTTTGTATTACTTCTGTTTAGAGATAGATTTAAAAATACAAATATGATAGAAGCTATACTATATGGTTTGTTATCTTCTTTTATATTTATCAATTATGCTGATTATAAACAAGAGATAATACAAAACCATATGCCTATAGAGTTTGCTTTAGGTGGTGTAGTAGGGTTTGCTACTTGGAAGATACTTGCTAGTTATGATTTGCTTGGCAATGCTAAAGTGGTTAGCTTATCTATAATGGGTGTTTTGTTAACTACTGTATTGTCTTTTTGGGTACATAACCTTATGCTACCTGTAGCTATACTAGTTATAGCTTTTTGGCAACAGGATAAAAAGCTTATATACCTAAGTATATTGTTAGGACTTTTTTCACTCTCAAGATACTACTATTTTGCAGGTGATACGCTACTGGATAAATCCAAACTTCTTTTGCTAAGCAGTATATGTTTTGCTATAGCTTATGGTACGCTAAAGGCTCTTTTCAAAAAGGATATACATGTATAAAAAAACTATCATAGTAACACTTGTTTTAATACTCTCTATCCTAAACTACTCCATATACCAAAAAGAGCATCAACTCAAAAATGCTACAACAGTTATCTTGCCACTAGCACCTGTTGACCCTCGCTCTATGATGCAGGGTGATTATATGAGATTAAATTATGCTTTGAGTCGTGAAGTAAGAAGAGAACTTAGTATCAAAAAAGATATGCCAAAAGAAGGCTTTGTTATAGTCCATCTAAATGATAAACATATAGCTTCATTTATAAACCTATATAGAGGAGAAGAGCTTAATCCAAATGAACTAAAACTCCCTTTTAGAGTTAAAAACTACAACCAAGTAAGCTTTGGAGGAAATACATTTTTCTTTCAAGAAGGCAATGAAGAGAAGTATCAAAAAGCAAAATATGGACTCTTTAAACTCAGTGGTGAGTCTATGATACTTCAAAGTCTGCTTGATGAGAATTTAACCGTTATCGACTAAAAAGCATCTTGAGTATATATGGATTGATAAGTACATCAGATATAGATGCTTCAAAAACTTTTGGGTACATATCGTCTGGTGTTTGCTCTTTGAGTCCTAGTTTTTCTACTAGAGATTTGCCCTCTTTGGATTTTGGTAAACTTCCAAGAGTTTTGATATGGTTTTGATTTTGTAGTAAGTGTATATAGTATCTTAGAGCCAGTATAGTAGCACACTGTTCTGTATATGCAAAAAAAGTAAAAGGATACTCATATCCTACTTCATCCTCTGAAGCTAGATTTTCTAATGATATATCATTTTCTGTTATCTGTTTGGATAGTAGCTTATCAAATGTCTCTTTTTGGAGTCTGATAGAAAATATAACACCAAAAAATTGTTGTTGATATGTAGCTACAAGAAAAAAACTACTCTCATAAGTGGCTAGTTTATAAAACTGTGTGGGATTTATATCTATATATGAGTTTGTAAATTTAGTGATAAAGTTTCTAGTGAGTTCTATATGGGGTTGATATAGTGGGGTATCATCTACCAAAGTAAAGTTTAAGTTGTCTTTGTCTATAAGCTCTGAAGGGAAGTTTAGTATAAATCTTTTGTGTTTGCCTATGATTTTTTGGATACCTTTTTGATACATCTGCTCCTCTATAGATGCAAAATCCAAGATATCCCAACAAGGAAAACTATCATCACAAAATGCTCTCATAGCTTGTATAAACTTTTGTTGTCTTTCTATATTTGGAGTGGTAAGACACCTCTCCCATCTACTTAGAGTAACAGCATCAAGCCCCTCAAATATATCATCATAGTGATACAGATGTGTTACTAGCTCTTCTTGTGTTAGGTTGAACTCTTTGCGACAATGTTTGATATAGTGACAAAACTGCATATAAATCCTTTGAAACATTATACTAGGCATTTTTTAAAAAAAAGATTTTTTTTCTGCTATGGAGTAAGTAATCACAAGTTGATAAACTTCAACTATCAAAACTTAAGGAGTCAGTTATGTTAAAACTATCAAATAAAACAAAAGGTATATTTTTATCTCTAGTAGCAGTTTCTGCTTTGTATGGTTCGCCTACCAAAACAGAGGTACACGATATGAAAAAGATTGTAGGATACTTCCCAGAGTGGGGTATATACAGTGGACACAACAACTATGTCCCAGCCAATGTACCTATGGATAAAGTAACACATATCAACTATGCATTTGCAACTATCAAAGATGGTGTTATAGCTCATTTTGATACTTATGCAGCAGTTGAAGTGACACATGGTGAAGCGTGGGATAGCCCATACAAAGGCAATCTTGGACAGTTTGAAAAACTCAAAAAAGATTATCCAAACCTATCTGTGATGGTATCTATAGGTGGGTGGACACAGTCAGGAAACTTCCACGAAGTAGCATCAACCAAAGAAGCTAGAGATAGATTTGCAAACAGTGTGGTGCAGTATATCCGTGATTATAAGATGGATGGAGTAGATATAGACTGGGAGTATCCAGGCTCATACAGAGAGCCAGATTTGAGTGACAACAGTAACGATCAGGGTACACCAAATGCCAATGAGAGTGAGAAAGAGACATTTACACTGCTTTTGCAAACTCTTAGAGAGCATCTGGATCAAGCAGGAGAACAAGATGGCAAATACTATCAACTTACAGCAGCACTAAGTGCATCTAAAGATGTGATAGATTTTATAGAGCCATCCAAGTTTGAGAAGTATTTGGATTTTCTCAATATCATGACTTATGATATGCATGGTGCTTGGGATAGTACTACAAACCATCAAAGTGCATTGTACTCTAACCACAATGCTGTGGATAATCTCAATGTAGATAGTGTAGTCAAAGAGTATATGGCTTATGGTGTAGATCCCAAAAAGTTAGTCATAGGAACACCATTTTACTCCAGAGGATGGAAAGGTGTAGCGTACCAAAAACTTGATGATGGACTAGAAGGTCTTTTTGCTTTGGCTCAAGGTGGAGCAGATGGTATCTGGGACGGAGGTGTAGCAGGTGGTATGAACCCATACTATCATATGCTGGAGTTAGAGAAAGATCCTAGCTTTAAGAAGTATTTTGATGATGAAGCAAAAGCGACTTATCTATATAGCAAAGAGAAAGGAGAGTTTTATACATACGAAGATAAACGATCTTTACAAGCCAAGATAGATTATGTCAAAGAGCATAACTTAGGAGGTATGATTATATGGGAACTATCAGCAGATGCACCAAGCGATAGCCAAGATAGTCTCTTGAATCAAATCGCAACAGAGTTTTATCCAGATGGTATAGATATCTCTAGTAAAGCAACACAAGATGATACATCAACAGATGATAACCAAAGCGATGATAGTGCATCTAGCAGTGATAACAGTGAGGATAACTCAACAAGTGATGAGAGTATATCTGATACAACTGTCACAACTTGGGATAAAGATAGCATATACACAGAAGGTGATGAAGTGGTATATAATGGTATCAGATACAAAGCCAAATGGTGGACTCAAGGAGATATCCCAGGTACCCAAGAGTGGGGAGTATGGGAAGAGGTATCAGGTAGTGCAGATGGTAGTAGCAACACTACAGATAGCTCATCAACTGATGATACCCAAAGCGATGATAGTGCTACAGATACAAACAGTAACGAAGATAACACTACTGTAGATACCACTATCACAACTTGGGATAAAGATAGCATATATACAGAAGGTGATGTAGTAGTATATAATGGTGTAACATACCAAGCCAAATGGTGGACTCAAGGAGACATCCCAGGTACTCAAGAGTGGGGTGTTTGGGAAGAGGTATCAGGTAGTGTAGATGATAGTAGCAATGCTACAGATGAGAGTAGTAGTGATAGTACAACAGATGATACTCAAGATGAAGATAACTCATCTAGTAGTGACACAACTTCATCTGATACACAGAGTATATCTCTAAGTTTGCTACAAGAACAAGAAGCAGAACTAACAGATAGCGATGCTATGCGTTTAGTCAAAGAGTCTATAGCTACTTTGGATAACAAAGAGGTAGAAAAGATACAACCAAATAGTGCAGACAATCCTGCCAATGTCAAAAGAGTAGAGAGCATAGTCTCAGCAGATGACTGGAACTATCTGTTTGCGATGAGAGATAGTGCATACACATATGAGAACTTCTTAAAGGCTGTAGGAAAGTTCCCAGCGTTTTGTGGAGACTATGATGATGGCAGAGATGCAGATAGTATATGTCGTAAATCTTTAGCTGTTATGTTCGCTCACTTTACTCAAGAGACAGGTGGTCATACAAGTGGATTAGATATCCCTGAGTGGAGACAAGGGCTTGTGTTTGTCAGAGAGTCTGGATGGAGTGAAGATATGAAAGGTGGATACAATGCAGAGTGTAGCCTAGATACTTGGCAAGGTGTGAGATACCCTTGTGGTACATTTGATGATGGAAGCTTTAAAAGCTACTTTGGAAGAGGTGCAAAACAGTTGAGTTACAACTACAACTATGGAGCATTTTCTGAAGCTATGACAGGTGATGTACATACATTGCTAGATCATCCAGAACTTGTAGCCGATACTTGGTACAACCTAGCTAGTGCTGTGTTTTTCTTTGTATATCCACAGCCACCAAAACCAAGTATGTTACATGTAGTAGATGGTACTTGGCAACCAAACGAAGCAGACAAAGCCAACGGTTTGTTACCAGGTTTTGGAGTGACTACCAACATCATCAATGGTGGCGTAGAGTGTGGTGGTTCAAGCGAAATGGCACAATCTCTAAACCGTATAGAGTACTATAAAAACTTCGCTTCATACTTAGATGTAGAGATACCTAACGATGAGGTTTTAGGATGTGCTGATATGAAAAGCTTCAGCAGTGACGGAGCAGGAGCATTGCCAATATACTGGGAAGAAGACTGGAGCTGGAATCCAAACAGCCCTGATGGTAAATCATACAAATGCCAACTAGTAAACTACCAAACACCATACAGTGCCTTCAAAGATGGCGACTATATCAAATGTGTAGAAGATAAATTTGATGTGGTAGCTCAGTAGTAGCGAAAGGAGAGTTTATCTCCTTTTGCTCTATTGTTTATACCTGAATCTGAAATCTTTGCCTTTATATTTAAAAAATCATATGAATTATCATTTGGTTTATATCTACCCTTCCTTTCAAAAAGAAAATCCCCAATCCTAACTTTTTTCATCTAAATCCACCCTATCAATCAAACAACAGTCAAACAAATTTATTATCAGCAAAGCCCTAAAATAGGCACTTTTATCACTTTTTCTATCTATTTTTACCTTATCAATCAAACAACAGTCAAACAAATCATATATCATTTTGCCCACCAAGGAATATAGCTTCTAGCTTTTGCACCTACATTTTCATCATAGATATAAATAAGCTTTTCATTAAGTGTCTCTTTTATGATACGAGATACTATAGCTGTATTTTTCGCTTCTATGCCAAATCTCTCACGCAAAGAACTATTGGTCATAAAATCATTTTGGATATACTTCAAACAACAGTGTAGATAACAAGCTCTAACTCTATCTAATCTATTCATATCTTTAAGCTCTTTATGTGCAAAGAGTATGCTTATAGTATAACCATTTGTTGCCCTAAATATAGGTGCAGGAAGTTGATAAAACTCTGTTTGAGATACTACTTTATCTATCCCACTTCCTCTCTCTTCGCAGATGTTTATACGACGCATAAAAGAGGCTAAAATCTCATTTCTTGATTTTGGAGGGGTATCTAAAAATCTATCAGTATCAACAAGTGGTTCACCTGGATTGGTGACTTCAAAACGGTTAGCATATATCTCTATCATTACAGAGTTACCCGTTTGAAAAAAATCTTGGTGTATGATGGCGTTTGCGACTAGTTCACGAATGGCAAGTTCAGGATACATTTTGATAGTTTCTCTAAAAGCTTTTCCTATCACTTCATTTGATGGTAAGATATTGTTTATATACTCAATAAGCCCTTCAAACCCAATAGCATAACCTTTAGAACCTTCTATCTCTTTTATAGTTTCAAACTTTGTATTATCTTTATATAGTATAACTCTTATGGCTTTTCTTTTTAAGTTATTGAACTTTTTTAAATCTTTTGCAAATAAAATAGCTCCTAAATTAGTAATAGCATATTTTCCATTTTCTGTTTTTTGTATCAATTCATCACTTAGTAAACTATCTAAAATAGCTTCTCTATTTTCAGGCAAAGGTAGTTTTAAAAGCTCAAAATATTTGGTATATTCTAAGTATGTTAAAACTTCACTATCAGATAGTTCATCAACAGCTATCTGCTTTTCAAAAGGAACTCTATCAAATACCCTCCATAAATCTCTCTCTTTTTCAGGTAACTCTTTGAGCTTTTTTTTGTATGAACCATTACGAATATATGCTGTTCCACTAAATCGCACAGGATGTCTATAAGCAGATGCTATTTCAAGTAAAACTACATTCATTTTATTGATATTGACTTCATAAAATCTAAAATCTATTTTAGGTTCAAGTAGTCTCAAAAGCCAATTTTCTAGCTCTTCATTGCCTTTTTTCTCACTAGATGGTTTAAAGTCTGTTCCTATGATACTATGTGTCTCATCCTCTATACCCCATATCATATAGGCATTTATTTTTCCATTGAGTGCAGAAGAGTTTGATAATGCACTTATATATTCTCCTATCATTTGAGGAGTTTTATTGTTGTGTTTAAACTCTAACCACTCTGTCTCTTTGGGTTGTTTTATAAGCTCTTGTATAAGAGATATTATATAGTCATCACTTCTATTTATACTCATAGCAACTCTTTTTTAGTTTACTTAACAGTTCATTACTTTTAGTAAAAGATTGATGAAGCATCTCTAAAAATTCATCAGGGCTTGGAAAATTATCAAGAGATAGTTCTCTTTCTATTTTGCCACTAAAGAGTGTTTTATCATGCTCATAAAAACCATCTCCATTGGAACTATATACTACGGGAATATCTAAGATGTTTGAGTATTCTATCCCTTGTTGAATACCTGCATTGAGAGAGAGTTTATTGCTTTTAGCTTCAATAATAGCAACAGGAATATTTGGCTTGTAGTAGAGGATAAAATCTGCTCGTTTTCGCTTACCACGAGTTGTTTTATTGCCCTTTACATAGATGCGACCATCAGTAAAAGAGACCTCTTCTCTGACTTGTGTGGCTATATCCCAACCTGCTTTTTTAAGAGCAGGTAAGATAAACTGTGTACATATATCTCTTTCTGATAAGTCTTTTTTTGAAGCCATAAGTTTTTCCAAAAATGAAATCTATTTTATAATATTATAGCTATATAGATATTAATACCTAATGATACATCAATCCTTCAACGCCTCAGCGATAAGTTCAAGTGGGTTTTTGAAAATCACTTCTGAGCCTTGTTCGTTGAGTGCTTGAGAGATTTGGACTCTACAGGCACTACACTCGGCACTTACATAAGTAGCTTTGGTCTCTTCTATCATGGAAGCTTTTGGTTTACCTGCAAGCTCGGCAAAGTGAAACTTCTCTGTTTGCATAGTAACTCCACCAAATCCACAACATCTGCTAGGGTCACTCATCTCTACTATGTTGTAGTTTGGCGCTAAAAGGTTTCTAGGCTCTTGGTAGATGCCTTGCACTTTTCTAGCATGACACGGGTCGTGGTATGTTACTAACTCGTCAAACTTTTTGCCTTTTTGCTCTAAAATCTCTTTGAGGTTTGTGTGTTTATCTAGCCACTCTGTAGCCATAAAGACTTTTTGGGTTACTGCTTTGGCTCTAGCTTCCCACTTGGGCATATTGCGATTTTTGAAAAATACTTGCCAGTCGTGTGTGACCATAGCTGAGCATGTAGCTTCAGGGATAAGCATCGCATCATACTCATCCATAAAACTCTCAAAATACTCTATATTGGCTTTGGTCATTCTCTCTACACTATCAAATGCACCTGTAAAGTATGCAGGAGCTCCACAGCATTTTTGATCTTTTGGGATAAATACTTCTATATCAAGATACTCCAATATCTCTACTAAACTTTTACCGATACCATCATAGTTATAGTTACCCAAACACCCTATAAATATAGCTACTTTTTGTTTAGGTTTATCACTTTTAGCTTGGATATGTTCAGGGTATGAGTTAAGAAAGCTTGTTTTCATCATAGATGGTATGAGTCTGTCTTTTTTCATCATAGGTAGAGAAAATCTTGACTTAAGTCCTCTGCCTTTTTCATCTTCTGTAAATGCACAAGTTTTGAACATAAATCCAAACTTCATCACTATATCCATCACTTTTCTATGTTCTAGCAAGAAAAAGATAACTTTTTTGAACCAAGCTATACCGTATTTGTCTGCTATATCGGCTCTAACTTGCTCTATAACCATATCAGTAGGCAGTGAATTTGGACAAACATCTGTACAAGCAGTACATAAAAAACAGCTCTCAAATATATCTTTGGCACTCTTATCAAGCTCTAACTCACCTCTTTGGTAAGCTCCAAGCAAGTCTATAAACCCTCTAGGAGATGTCGTCTCATCAGGGTTTATCTGATGTATAGTACAACCAGGGATACACTTACCACACTTGATACAAGCATCACTAATCTCGGTAAAGTTAAATATATCTTCTGCTGTTTTCAATCTATTTCTCCATAAAATATTTAGCATAAAGCTCAAAGCAAAAAGCCTAAAGCTACTTAATATAAAAGCTTTTAGCTTTTGGCTTTATGCTTTAAGCTAGAGAATGGCATAGCCATTCTCTATACAGTTTTAGAAAAGCTTTTTTTGTTTCCACCATATTTGTGCATATATGCATCAAAAGGCATAGCTATATTTCTGATCAACAAAGTTCCTGTAGGGCTTACTGTGAGTTTGTTATCGCTTATCTCTACTAATGATGCATCTTCAAACTCTTTTAACTCGTTTAGAGCATCAGCAAAATACTCTTTGAAGTTGATGTTGTGTTCTTTTTCTACTCTAGCTATATCTATAGCAAAGTTTGCCATAAGCTCCATGATAACAGCTTTTCTGATATAGTCATCATCACTTAACTCTACACCTCTTTCAAACGGTAACCTGCCACTATCTATCGCCTCTTCATAAGCTTTCATATCTTTGGTGTTTTGTGCATAGTATCTGCTACCTTCACCTATACTTGTAAGACCTATACCTATGAGTGTAGCACCACCTTTTGTTGTGTATCCTTGGAAATTTCTGTGAAGTTCACCTTTGGCTATGGCAGTAAAGAGTTCATCTTCAGGCTTGGCGAAGTGATCCATACCTACCATTTTGTAGCCATTGTTTTCAAAAAACTCCATAGTGTACTTAAAAATCTCTAACTTCACATCAGGAGATGGGATAGTAGTTTCATCGAACTTTCTCATAGTTTTTTTCATCCAAGGCACATGTGCATAGTTAAACACAGCTAGTCTATCAGGTTGTAGGCTAAATGCTTGTTGTAAGGTTGATTTGAAACTCTCAAATGTCTGATAAGGAAGCCCATATATCAAATCCACATTGATAGAGTTAACCCCATATCTTCTAGCCAAATCTACAGCATTTTTGGTCAAATCATAAGGCTGGATACGGTGTATCTCTTTTTGTACCTTCTCATCAAAGTCTTGAACCCCAAAGCTGATACGGTTAAAGCCGTGTTTTTCAAACACTTTCATCTGATCTTCATTGAAAAATCTAGGGTCTATCTCTACACTTATCTCAGCCTCATCACTCCAGTTTGAAAACTTGGATTTGATATAGCTTACTATCTCATCTAACTCATAAGCACTATAGAATGTAGGAGTTCCACCACCAAAGTGAAACTGTATCACTTCACGACTGGTATCAAGATGAGATGAGAGTATATCTATCTCTTTTTTTAGATACTCTACATAACGGCTAAGTTTTTCTTCTTTGGAAGTAAAGACTACATTGCACCCACAAAAGTAACAAGCACTTCTACAAAATGGCAAGTGAACATACAATGAAAGTTGTTGAGTGTTACTCTCTAACTGCTTGATGTAGCTGTCATACTTGAAACTATCACTAAACTCCAAAGCAGTAGGATAACTGGTATATCTAGGTCCTGGTTTGGAGTATTTGCTAAACTGTTTTAAATCTATCTGACTCATATGGGTATCCTTTTGGAAGCGTTCAGCACTCAGCACTCAGCGTTCAGAAGATTTGTTATCTACTCTGAACGCTTAACGCTTAACGCTGAACTCTTTATTGTATTCTATGCTGATCTAACCAAACCATGATACCCTTTTGGGCATGTAAACGGTTCTCTGCTTCACTAAATATCACATTAGCGTGTTTTTCAAATGTCTCTTCACTAACTTCATATCCACGATAAGCAGGAAGACAGTGCAAAAAGATAGCATCATCTTTAGCTAGTGCCATCAACTTCTCATCTACCATATATCCATCAAAATCTTTGATGCGTTTTTCCTTCTCATCTTCTTGACCCATCGATACCCAAGTATCAGTTGTCACTACATCACAACCCTCTATAGCCTCTTTTGGGTCATGTCCAAAACTAAGCTTTGCACCACTTACCTTGGCAAACTCCATAGCTTTGGCTACTACAGCTTCATCACACTCATACCCTTTTGGAGTAGCGATACGAAGCTCAAATCCCATCTTGGAAGCTAGATATAGCCAAGAGTGAGCCATATTGTTCCCATCACCCACATACGCACATACAGGGTTTTTGTCTTTGCCAAACTCTATCATAGTAAGATAATCAGTCATCAACTGAACAGGGTGGTAACTATCTGTTAGTCCGTTTATCACAGGTACTTTGGAGTATGAAGCAAACTCTTCTAGTTTTGACTGTTCAAAAGTTCTTATCATCACCATATCAACCATACGGCTTATAACTCTAGCAGTATCTTTCATAGGCTCACCACGACCTAACTGTATATCGTTGCTAGATAAAAAAAGTCCCACACCACCAAGCTGATAAATCCCTGTCTCAAAACTCACACGAGTTCTAGTAGAGCTTTTTTCAAATATCATCCCAAGGGTTTGTTTCTCAAGATATGGTACAAACTCTCTAGCTTTTGTTTGTGCTTTGATTTTTATAGCCAAATCTATCATCTCTAGCAGTTCATCTTTGGTAAAATCTGCTAGTGTCAAAAAGTGTCTCATTTTAGAGTTCCTTTTATATACATCATATACAATGTAAAAATTTAAAGAGAATATTTTACCATAAAATGGTTGAATGTAGATAAAATGAAGTAAAAATATTTTTTATTAGATATTATTGAAAGAAAGTTTTATAAGTTCAAAACTTTATGTTTTGAACTTATATAAAGTTAGATTCTAGCTTCTTCTCTTCTTTGAAGCATTTCCCATTTTTCATTTATCTCTTTTTGGATAGCTTCTATAACATGTTTGTTCTCTGGTTTGAAGAGGTGTTTATATCTACCTTGTGCTGCTAGATACTCTTCTACAGGTAAAACATTTTTTGGTCTATAAAGGATATTTAGTTCATGACCATCTATAATCTCATAGATAGGGAACATCAATGTATCTGTTGCCAAATCTGTTACTGCTATAGTGTCTTTTGGATCAAACTTCCACTCTGTTGTACAAGCTGAAACAGTGTTGATAAAACAAGGTCCTTCAGTCTCAAGAGCTTTTTGGAAACCTTTTGCCATTATCTTCCATTTGTTTGGTGCAAGTTGTGCTACATAAGGAGCTCCGTGAGCTGCCATGATAGCTACCATATCTTTTTTGCGTTGAGTTTTACCATAAGATTGACTACCAGCTTGTGCTGTTGAAGTGTGTGCTCCTACTGGAGTTGCTGAACTTCTTTGTCCACCTGTGTTTGCATAGTTTTCGTTATCAAGACAGATATATGTAAAGTCATGACCTCTTTCCATCGCACCACTTAGCCATTGGAAACCGATATCATAAGTAGAACCATCACCTCCAAATGCTACAAATTTTACAGGAGCATCTGGGTCTTTTAGAGTACCTTTGTTTTTTCTAGCTTTATACATAGACTCAGCACAAGCAGCAGCAGTTGCTGCATTTTCAAATCCGATATGAATCCATGATGTATCCCATGATGTATATGGATAAACTGCTGTTGATACTTCCAAACAACCTGTGTTTGAAGCGATAACCAAGTTGTCATCTGTACAGTTCATAAGCTCTCTAACTATCATAGAGTGAGCACAACCAGGACAAAGAAGGTGAGCCCCTTCAAATCTCTCGTTTGCTGTTGAAAATTCTTTTAAGTTTTTAATAGATGTTATTGCCATTTCTTAACCCCTTCTTGTCTGGAAAAATCCAAGTTTTGGACCTCTTACACCAGAGAATTGTTGAATCTCTGTTGTGATATATCCTGCATCAGCATGAGCTTTTTGCTCTTTTAGAATTCTTTTTGCCTCTTCAACTGAGAAGTCTCTACCACCTAAACCGTATATAAAGTTTGTCATCATTGGTCTGCTACTTGTAGTGTAAGCTGCTGCTGAAACTTCGTTGAACAACGCACCCATAGCACCACCTGGAGCTGATTTGTCAAGACAAGCTACAGCTTTTAGTGATGGAACATCCAAAGCATCTCTTACCAAATCAAATGGGAATGGTCTGAAACATCTAGGTGCTACAACACCGGCTTTGATACCTTCTTGTTCTCTAAGCTCTTTAGCTGCAAGTACAGCAGTCTCTACTGATGAACCAAGTGCTACGATAGCTACTTCAGCATCATCCATCATATATGTTTCAACTCTTTTGTATTCTCTACCTGTAAGCTCTTTGAATTGTGCAAATACATCATCAATTACACTTCTTGATTCCATCAAAGCTTTGTGTTGTCTAGCTTTGTGTTCAAAGTGCCAGTCTTCTTCTGTTTGAGCTCCGTGAGTTACTGCTCTTGAGAAGTCAAGCATATCATCAACAGGTACATAATCACCTACAAATTTGTAAGCTTCAGCATCTTGTATAGGATAAACATTTTGTGCTTTGTGAGATGTTGTAAATCCATCTTGGTGTACCATAACAGGAAGTCTAACATCTAAATGCTCACCGATTTTAAATGCACACAAAGTCAAATCATAAGCTTCTTGTGCATCAAAAGCATCAAGTTGAATCCAACCACTATCACGACCAAGATACATATCTGAGTGGTCACCTCTAACATTTAGAGGAGATGCCAACGCTCTGTTTACTACTGTAAGTACGATAGGAAGTCTCATCCCAGATGCTTGGTAAAGTACCTCTACCATTAGTGCAAAACCTTGAGATGATGTAGCAGTAGCTACACGACCACCAGCAGCAGCAGCACCAACACAACCACTCATAGCACCATGCTCTGACTCAACCATAACGAACTCACCATCGATATATCCGTTTGCTTTGTAAGCACCATACCCTTCAACGATAGGAGTAGATGGTGTGATAGGATATGCTGCAACTACATCTACTTGAGCTTGTCTAAGTGCCTGAGATGCAGCGTAGTTACCATCCCAAACTTCAACTTCATTTAATTCAAATTCTTTTGCCATATCTATCCCTTTTTACTTCTCTTTTTTCTTTTTTTCAGGCCACTCGTTTAGAGCTTCGTCTATATCTTTGGCTTCATTAAACATAAGTAGTGATTTTGGATTTGTAGGACAAACTTCCACACAAACACCACAACCTTTACAGTGGTCATAATCGATACCTATCATTTGTTTATCTCTTGAGATGATAGAAGTATCTGGACACCATACCCAACAGTTTTGACAATCTATACAGATATCTCTGTTGTATATAGGTTTCAATACTCTCCAAGATGCAACAGTAGCTGTATATGTGTTAAAGTCACTATACTCTCTATCTTCTACTACTGTGTGAGCTATGTTGCTACTATCACCTTCAAATGAAGTTAGAACAACACCTTGAGTTACTTCATCCCAACCTAGTTTCTCTTCAGCACCGAGTTCTCTCAGTCCTCTTTTGTTTTCTCCTAATACACCTGTACTCATACTCTCTCCTTACTTCACTTCGTTATATGCTCTAGTGATCGCTTCCATATTGGCATCGATTATCTTTTGTGGGAATTTGGAGAGTACTTTTTTCATACTATCCAAGAAGAAATCCAACTCATACATTTTTGAGATTTTCATAAATGCACCAAGTACTGGCGTATTTGGCATAGATCTACCGATAGTATCTAGTGATATCTGGATACAGTCAACTACAAATACTCTATCTGCTTTATCTTGTAAAGCAGGGATTTGAGATATCAATTCATCTTTTGGAAGATGAGTTGTGATGATATATTGTGTAGTTGGTTTATCATTTTTAGTGATATCATCTGTAAATGCCAAAGCAGGGTCGATAACAAATACATAATCAGGATACATTTTTGTCTCTTGATTTGTTATAGGCTCATCATCTATTCTGTTATAAGCGTTCATAGCAGCTCCACGCTTAGCAGAACCGTATAGTGCATACGCTTGTACCTGTTTACCTGTTGCAGCAACAACAGACCCCAAACCTTTAGCACCTGTAACAGCACCTTGACCAGCACGGCTGTGCCATCTGATTTCAATCATAGTTTCTCCTCTTTAGTTTAAAACTAAAAATATCTTAGTTTTATTCAAGTATGAAGTATTGTAGTGTCCACACTCTTAAATCGTGTTTAAAATGCGATATTTTTATCACCAGCTTACAAATTGGATATGATAGTAACAGCTTTTAGTGTATCTTCTACTACAATATCGCTACATTTGCTAAGTTCTTCATACGAAGCATAACCACTTGTAACACCTATACCTTTAACACAACACTCTTTAGCACACACCATATCCATACAAGTATCACCTATCATATATATATCTGATACTTTTGGTAACATACAAAGAGCTTTTTGGATAGGTTCAGGGTGTGGTTTGGGATGAGTTACATCTTCTCTTCCTATCAGTACATCAAAGTAGTGCATCACACCCATATACTCCAACATCTCTTTAGAGTAGAGTGCTGTTTTTGTTGTCACTATGCCCAGTATAGCAAACGAATGTGCCAACTCTATGGATTTGAGTGCATTTGGCAGTAGAGTGGTTTTTTGACAAGATATAGTTCTATAGTATTTTTTGTAAGCATCTACATAATCCCATACAACATCTTTGCTAACTCCTAAGTGTTCAAACATATAATCAAGAGGATGACCTATAAGCTCTTTGATATCTTTTTGTGGAGGGGTTTTAAGCCCAAAACTCTTAAATGCCATCTCAAAACTCTCTAGTATCGCTTCTGTTGAGTCTATCAAGGTGCCATCCAAATCAAACAGTATGATTTTATCTTTCATTTATATCCTTTGTAGGGTCTGGGTTAAATTTGTATATAGTTAGTATAGGAACTATAAATCCTACACCTATAACAATCCACAACAAATCACCTAGTTGAGAATAGTTTGCATGTGAAATAACTTTGCCATCTTGTACTACTTCTCTAGTGACTACAAAGATTTGATTTAGGTATTTGCTAAGTAGTCCTCCAGCACTTAGTGCTATATTCATCAAACTAGCCATCAGAGCAAACCAAGTACCCTTTTTGCCCTCAGGTGCATATATGGCTACAAGTGTAAGCATCAAAACACCAGCTATATAATCAAAAGGAGATGCCAAAGCAGTATCTACCAAAGCTATAGTCCTAGCATCAATACCAAGCTTGGTATGCAAATCATAATACATAGCCAAAAGAGGCAGTGAGAGTATAGTTCCTATGATAGTTAAAAAAATCAAAACTCCTCCTATGGAGCGATTGACTATAAATTTGGCACTTACCCACATACCTACTAGAGCGATACCACCGCCTATCATAGATAGTTTGGCAAAAAATGCTTCATCAAATCCAAGCTTGTCTATCTCCCACCATTGCAAAGCTGGACCAACACTTGGCATAGCACGATAGACAAATATCACTATCATTGCCATTTTGATATGCTTGATGGTATCTTTTGGCAAATCCACTATAAGAGTGTTGAGCATATAAAGTACAACACCCAAAGATACTACAAAAACTATCTCTTGAGAGTATGGCACATCATTGTAACCTATGAGTACCACAAAGACAGCAAAAAGCAATCCACCAAAAAAGATAGGTTTATTTAATGGAGTGGTTGCTACAGGGTTGAGCTTGACTACGCTTACACCTATGATAGAAAGCAGTGGTATAAAAAGTGAAAGCTTAAAAACAGTCTCATAACTATATATATGAGCCAACTCCCCACCAAGCCATCCAAAGATAAAGATAGCAATCCCCAAAGAGAGTCTAGCCAACACTTGTATAGTAGCTAACTCTTTTTTGATCTCTTCAGGAGTTTGGGTAGTATCTACCACTTCTGTACTCATGGTATCGGCTACGACATCTTGAAGCACAAAGCCAACTACACCTATAACAGAAGCAAAGATATAAACACTCTCTTTTTTGTAAGATGCAAGATAACTATAATCTCCTACAATTCCTATCATCAAAACTGTACTGATAGTTATAAGCAATGCACCTATATATACATATACTCTACGATTTGAGCCAAATATCTTGATGGAGTCCACAAACTGCCCAAATATCATTTTGATAGTCCAAGGAACACTAAGCCAGACTCCCAAAGCTACCAAGTCTTGTGCTGTAAGGTTGAGATGTTTCTTGACCCAAAAGTCTTTGGCTATGCTTACAAATACACTAGCTCCATAAGCAAAATATATAAGTAGTAAAGGTATATATCTTACTCTCATAGAGCGAATAGGTGTCATGATAGTATCAGCTATACTCAAAATATCTCCCATCTAAAAAAATATCCAAAATTCTAGCATAAATATAGAAATATATACTTTACATCAATAATATTGATATATATCATAAGCTAAATTCATACTAATTTAGAAAAGTATATGCTTATTTATAAATTTTTATTATATTTAAAGTTAATTATTAGCAATTTATTTAGATTTAATTTTATTTTCTTTACAATTAACTTATCGATTTTAGATAGAAAGGAACAATATGGCACGATTAGTAATATTGGGTGCTGGTGTTGCAGGACATACTGCGGCATCTTTCGCACGAAAATGGTTAGGAAGTGAGCATGAGGTTGTAGTTGTAACTCCAAACTCTCAATGGAACTGGATACCATCAAACATCTGGGTAGGTGTTGGTGGAATGACTAAAGAGGATGTAGTATTTTCTTTGGCTCCTGTTTATGAGAAAGTTGGTATTGATTATAGACAAGCTTTAGCACTTTCTATACATCCAGAAGGAAATGCAAACCATAAAAAACCATTTGTAACTGTAAAATACACAGGACAAGGAAAAGAGGGGCAACAAGAAGAGATCGAGTATGACTATCTTATCAATGCAACAGGACCTAAGCTTAACTTTGATGCTACACCAGGACTAGGGGATGGTAATGGTCATGTAGGTGAGCATACAGTTTCAGTTTGTACAGCAGACCATGCAGTACATGCAAACTTGGAGCTTAGAGCTTTGATAGAAGAGATGAAAAAAGGTAAAGAGGCAAAAATCCTTATAGGTACAGGTCATGGTATGTGTACTTGTCAAGGTGCTGCTTTTGAGTATATCTTCAATGTTGAACATGCTCTTAAAGAAGAAGGTGTTAGAGACAAAGCAACTATCACTTACATCTCAAATGAGTATGAGCTTGGTGACTTTGGTGTTGGTGGTATGCACATCAAAGCTGGTGGATATGTGACAAGTGGTAAAGTATTTGCTGAGTCACTTTATACAGAAAGATCTGTTAAGTGGATCACTAGAGCGCATGTAAACAAAGTAGAAAAAGGTAAAGTTCACTACGAAAAACTTGATGGTTCTATGCATGAAGAGGAGTTTGATTTTGCTATGCTTATCCCACCATTTGCTGGTGCTGGTATGAAAGCGTATGACAAAGATGATAACGATATGACAGACAAACTCTTTAACCCTGCTGGATTTATGTTTGTTGATGCAGATTATGAGAGTGGTGCTAGAGGATTTGAAAACTGGTCACCAAATGATTGGCCAAAAACTTGTCAAAATCCTGACTATCCAAATATCTTTGCTGCTGGTATCGCTTTTGCACCACCACACTTCATATCTAAGCCGATGAGTTCACCAAATGGAACGCCTATCAACCCAACACCTCCAAGAACAGGGATGCCAAGTGCTATGATGGGTAAAGCAGTTGCAAACTCAATCTGCGATATGATACAAGGAATAAGTGATAAGCCAACTCACACAGCTTCTATGGCAGAGATGGGAGCAGCTTGTGTTGCTAGTGCTGGTAAAGGACTGTTTAACGGTACAGCAGTTGCGATGACTATGTATCCTATCATTCCTGATTATGATAAGTATGAGTATGGAAGAGATCTTAATGGTACATTTGGTATGATAGGACTATCAGGTCACTGGGTAAAACATTTGCTTCACCATGCATTTATCTGGAAAGCAAAACTTAAGCCAGGTTGGACACTAATCCCAGAATAAAATAAAGGAGTAAAATATGAGAAAAATAGAACAATACACACAAAATGACTATACACCAGTTCCAAGTGATTTTACAGTTTGGAGAAGAACTTGTATATTATGGCAAATAGTACAATTTATCATCATCAATATCAAGATGACTGTACTTATCGTCAAATCTCATCACTAAGAGATATGCACTGCTAACCACAAAGTATCACTCAAAGTTTGTAACACTTTGTGGGGAGTGTGTGCTGGTATGAAGAGTGTATCACCTGTATTTAGAGTGATATGCTTTTTATCTACTTCTAAAAGTGCTTGACCTTTTAGCACAACTACCCACTCATCTTCATCTTGTATATATGTTTTATCTTCTAGTTTATCAGAGCTTACTATGTGGTTTATCTGGACATTTTTATATTTTAAGAGTGTTGTAAACTCTTCTCCTATGGATGGTACTTTATACTCATATATATTCATCAGTAACTCATCTGCATAGCATCTATATCACCCCAAGAGATGCTTTTGGCTCTGTTTTGTTTGTGTGTTAGGATATGTTCTATATATCTGGCAAATAGGTCTGTTTCTATGTTGAGTTTGTCACCTAGTTTGTATGTAGCAAAGAGAGTTTGTTCAAATGTATGAGGTATGATAGTAAGTCTGAAGCTATCATCATATACATCGTTGACTGTAAGAGAGATACCATCTATAGTGATAGAGCCTTTTGGAATGATGTATGCTAAGTATTTGGTATCTACTTTGATGATAAAATCATAAGCATTTTCTCTTTTTGTGATGGATAGTATCTCTCCTATGGTATCTACATGCCCTTGTACTATATGACCTTCAAACCTATCACTCATCATCATAGCTGGTTCGATATGCACTTTGCCACTAAACTTAGAAGCTGGAACTATAGAACGAGTCTCATCAGCGACTTCTAGGCAAAACCCATCATCTAGTAGTTTGATAACTGTTAGACAAACACCATTTATCGCTATAGAGTCACCTATCTTGGCCTTGTGTTTTGAATGGATACAAAGTATGTTGTTTTGAAATGATTTGACACTGGCTACTTCTCTGATAAGTCCTGTAAACATATAAAACTCTTTTTTGTCAAATTATAGCATAAAAACTTATGGTTATTTACCTTTGGATAAATTAAGTGGGTTAAAATAACTCCTAGAATTATAAGGAGATATTATGAAGAATATAACAAAGATTTTGATTGCCAACCGTGGTGAGGTAGCTTTGAGGATTATTAGAGCATGTAAAGAGCTTGATATCCCTAGTGTAGCTATCTTTTCTGAAGCTGATATCAATGGTATATGGATAAGAAAAGCAGATGAAGCCTATCCTATACTTGGCAATCCTATCGAAGTATATTTGGATATCGACAAGATTATCTCTTTGGCAAAAAAAGCTGGGTGTGATGCGATACACCCTGGATTTGGATTTTTGAGTGAGAGTGAAGAGTTTGCCCAAGCTTGTGAAGATGCTGGGATTATTTTCATAGGACCAAAACCTGAGCATATAGCACTTTTTGGAGATAAAACAGCATCTAAAGAGGCTATGAAAAAAGTAGGAGTTCCTGTAGTAGAAGGAAGCAAAGATTCTATATCTGATGAGAAAGAGGCACTTGAAGTTGCCAAAAAGATAGGCTTTCCTGTTATCATCAAAGCTGCTTTTGGTGGTGGTGGAAGAGGTATGCGTATAGTTGAGAGTAAAAAAGATTTCAAAGAGCTTTTTAGAAGTGCTGTGAGTGAAGCCAAAAAATTCTTTGGCAAAGGTGATGTTTTTGTAGAAAAGTATGTCAAAAATCCTAGACATATAGAGGTACAAATAGTTGCTGATAAGTATGGCAATGTTTTGCATCTCAAAGAGAGAGACTGCTCTATCCAAAGAAGACACCAAAAAGTTATAGAGATAGCACCAAGCCCTAGACTAAATGAGGCTACAAGAGAGAAACTATATGATATCTCTGTAAATTCTATGAAAGAGTTAGGATATGAGAGTGTAGGAACTATCGAGTTTTTGATAGATGAAGATGATAACATATACTTTATAGAGATGAACACCAGAGTGCAGGTAGAACACCCAGTAACTGAGACTATAAGTGGTATAGATATCATCAAAAAGATGATTTTGATAGCAGATGGACAAGAGCTTAGTTTCACTCAAAATGATGTTGTATTTAGAGGGTATGCGATAGAGTTTAGGATAAACTCAGAAGACCCAAGTAATAATTTCATGCCTTCTATGGGTGAGATACAGAGATTTATAGCCCCTGGAGGTCCAGGAGTTAGGATAGACTCTATCGCTTATGCAGGATATAAGATATCTCCTTATTATGACTCTATGATAGCCAAACTTATCGTTTGGGATTTGGATTGGAAAAGTGTGGTAGATAAAGCTAGAAGAGCTTTGGATGAGTTCTATGTAGATGGTGTCAAGACAAATATCCCACTACATAGAGAGATAGTAAGAGATATTGATTTTAAAGATGGTCGTTTTACAACAAGTTATCTCGATACCAAGATGGATAACTTTAACCTTGAGATGCAAAACTCCATAGAAGAGGAAGAGAAAAAAGTAGAAGAGATGGCAAAAATCATAGCTAGTATCAAAACACACAACTTAAGATATAAACTATAACTATAGCCTAACTCTTGACAATATTTTTACATTTATATATAATAAAAATTGATTTATATAAAAGGGTTAGATATGCAAACGATTTCTATAGGAGAGTTACAAAAAAATATTGCACTTCTAAATAATATCAATGATATATTTACTATCATAGATAAAAGGAAAAATAAAAAAGTAGCTACTATATATCCTGAGAGAAAACACTCTATAGTAGAGTCTATGGCAGGTAAATATAAAGATAGGGTAACTCCTTGTGATGATTTGGAAGTAGCCAAGCTTCAAGCTATGCAAAAAGCTATGGAAGAGAAGTATGGTTTATCTGCTTGATACAAATATCATCATCCGTTTTTTAGTAGGAGATCATCAAGAGCATCTAAAAGTAGCTACCAAGATATTTAAAAAGATAGAAGATGGAGTGCTTGAAGTTGAAGTGCTTGATAGTGTTTTGATGGAAGCTTTATTTGTTTTACTCAAATTTTATAAATTGCCCAAAGCAGAAGTTGTACTAGATCTTAAAAAACTTTTATCTCTTAGAGGTGTAGTAGGAGATAAAGTCATACTCATAGAAGCACTCAATATACTAGAAGATAAAAATATAGATTTTGTTGATGCTTTTATATGTGCCAAAAGCTCTTTGCAAGGGTATGGTAAGCTTAGTTTTGATGATGATGTCAATAAAAAGTGTTAATTGGATATAATTTCACAATTATACATTTGGAGATTTAGATTATGGATTATGATGTAGTTGTAGTTGGTGGTGGTCATGCAGGTATAGAGGCTTGTTTGGCTAGTGCTAGGATGGGTGCTAAGACACTGCTTGTTACTATACTGGTAGAGCAGATAGGGGCAAGTAGTTGTAACCCAGCTATCGGTGGACTTGCCAAAGGACATCTTGTCAAAGAGGTAGATGCTCTTGGTGGTGAGATGGGGCTTTGTACTGATGCGACAGGTATCCAGTTTAGGATACTAAACGCTTCAAAAGGTCCAGCAGTTAGAGGAAGTAGGGCGCAGATAGATATGGATGAGTATCGTATCTATATGAGAAACAAACTCCTAGAAACCCCAAACCTTGATATCAAACAAGAGTTAGCTACAGGACTTATAGTAGAAGATGATGAGGTTGTTGGTGTTACTACTCAACTTGGCAATGAATATCGAGCCAAAAAAACCATCATCACAGCAGGTACATTTCTAAACGGGCTTATACATATAGGAGATAAGCAACAAGTAGCAGGAAGACAAGGTGAGTTTGCTTCAGTTGAACTAGCTCAGTATCTAAGAGATTTGGGATTTGATATCGGTAGGCTTAAAACTGGAACATGTGCTAGGATAGATGCTAGTAGTGTAGATACCAGTGTGATGGAAGTGCAAGATGGAGATACTCCACCACCTCCGTTTTCTTTCCGTACAGACAAAAAAAGTTTCAATCCTAAACAACTACCTTGTTATGTGACATATACCAACGAAACTACACACAACATTATAGAGTCAAATTTCTATAGAGCGCCACTCTTTTCAGGTCAGATAGATGGTGTGGGTCCAAGATACTGTCCTAGTATCGAAGATAAGATAAACCGTTTTAGAGATAGAGATAGACACCAAGTGTTTGTAGAGCCTCAAACTCTTGATGAGACTGAGTATTATATCAACGGTATGAGTACATCTTTGCCTATAGATGTGCAGTTAGATATGATCCGTTCTGTTAAAGGGATGGAAAATGCCAAGATAGTAAGATATGGGTATGCTATCGAGTATGACTATATAAACCCAACAGAGCTTAAACATACATTGGAGACTAAAAAACTGCCAAACTTGTATATGGCAGGGCAGGTCAATGGAACTACAGGTTATGAAGAGGCAGCAGCTCAGGGGATGATTGCAGGGATCAATGCAGTGTATGCCATCCAAGGCAAAGAGCCATTTATCTTGGGCAGAGATGAAGCATATATCGGTGTGCTGATAGATGATTTGGTAACCAAAGGGACAAAAGAGCCTTATCGTATGTTTACAAGTCGTGCAGAGTACAGACTACTCCTTCGTGAAGACAATGCCGATATAAGATTGCTAGAAAAAGCTAAAGAGTTAGGGATATTGGATAGTGAGTATATAGAAAAAACAGAAGCTAAAAAAGCTGATATAGATGAAGCTATAGAGTATCTGACATCTAACTATGTTACACCTACCAAAGAGTTTTTAGCCAAGCTAGAGTCTATCGGTGCAGTTAAAATCAATGATAGAACTTGTATGATAGATGTGATAGGTAGAGGAGATTTTGATAGAGCTAAACTTATATCTTTGATCCCTGAGTTTGATAAGTATAGCGATGAGGTTATAGAGCAAGTTCTTATAGAGGCAAAATATAGCCGATATATCCAAAAACAAGCCCATCAGATAGAGAAGATGAAAGATATGCTTAGAGTTAAAATCCCATCAGACTTTGATTATAAAAAAGTATCTGGACTTAGTAATGAGATAGTGGAAAAACTAGAAAAAATTCGTCCTGCTACACTCTTTAATGCTTCAGAGATTTCAGGTGTGACTCCAGCGGCACTTGAGATTGTGCATGTGTATATCAAAATGGCTCAAAGAGGGAAGATATAACCCCTCTTTATAGCATCTATAAATTTACATTTTTATATAAAACTTAAATCCTTAAAAATCTTAATTTTTCTATCAAAAAAACTGAACAATAGTAACCAAAATAGTCATAATTTTATACAATCTCATTTTTTTAGTAACTATTTGGTAATAGTTTAAGTCCAAAAGTCATATAATATATGGTTAAAAATTATTTTGGAAGGAAACAGTATGGCTAACAATACTAAAGGTCGTAGAGACTTTATGGGTATGGCTTTAGGTGGTTTCACTGCTTTAGGTGGTATCGGTGCTTTGTATGCTATGAAGCGTACATGGGATCCGTTGCCAAGCGTTAAAGCAGCTGGATTTACTACACTTGACTTAAGCAATGTACCAGAAGGTACGCTTATCACAGAAAAATGGAGAGGTAAACCTATCTTTATCTTGAAACAGACAAAAGATATGATGTCTAAAGTATCTGATAAAGATAAGCAAAGACTTATCAAGATAGGAGATGACCACTTTATGGTTGCAGTTGGTCTTTGTACTCACTTAGGATGTATCCCAGGATATAGACCAGAGACTGAAGATTTCTTATGTGCATGTCATGGTGGTATGTATAACTCTACAGCAGATGTTACAAAAGCTCCACCACCAAGAGGTTTGGACATCCCTCCATTTAAGATAGATGGTAAAAAAGTTGTACTTGGTGAGCAAGGTCCTGAGTATAAGAAAATGCTAGAAGATGGCATTACATTGCCAGTATAAGGAGGGGTAAATGGCACATTTTGACGAAAATGCAAAACCATTTAGCCATAAGTGGTTAAATGAAAGATTGGCTATAGATACTCTACAAAGAGTTCTATCAACTGAGTATTGGATTCCAAAAAATATCAACTTCCTATGGGCTATGGGTATGGTTCTTGCAGCTACATTTGGCTTGTTGTTGATTTCTGGAATTTTCCTTTTGATGTATTATCAACCAAATGTAAATTTGGCATTTGATAGTGTAAACTACACAATTATGAGTGAAGTTGGTTATGGATGGCTTTGGAGACATATACACGGTGTGGGTGCATCTGTAGTATTTTTGATCATCTATATCCATATGTTTACAGGTATCTACTACGGTTCATACAAAAGAGGTAGAGAGCTTATCTGGCTTTCAGGTATGGGACTATTTGTTGCATTCTCAGCTGAAGCTTTCTCTGGATATATGCTTCCATGGGGACAAATGAGTTACTGGGCTGGTATGGTTATTACTAACCTTTTCTCTGGTGGTTCACTTCACGCTGATGGTTTAGTTGAGTGGATTAGAGGGGATTATGTTCCAGGTCAAGCATTCCTAAACAGATTCTTTATGCTTCATGTTCTTTTGATGCCACTAGTTATAATGGGACTTATCGTACTTCACTTTGGTACACTTAGAATACCACATGTTAACAACCAAGATGGTGAAGAGTTTGACTTTGAAGAGGCTGCTAGACTTTACAAAGAAGGTAAAATCAAAGAGTCTAAAGTTATTCCATTTAAACCGGTATTCTTGTCTAAAGATGTATTTGTAATGGGTGTTTACTTCATCTTCTTCTTCTATTTGGTATTCTATCACTTTGAATTTGCGATGGATCCAGTTAACTTTGACCCAGCAAATGGACTTAAAACTCCTACACACATCTATCCTGAGTGGTATTTCTTGTGGAGTTATGAAATTCTTAGACCATTCCCAACAGACCCAGGTCTAATGGCATTTGGTTTTGCTCAAGTTATTTTCTTCTTGTTGCCATTCTTGGATAGAAGTCCAAATGTAGCACCAGCAAGTAGAAGAGGATTGTTTAAGTACTGGTTCTGGGCATTGTTGGTTGATATGATAATACTTACATTTATGGGTAAATTGCCACCACAAGGTGCATGGAGTACTATAGGGCTTATTGCTGCACTATTCTTCTTTGTACTATGGATAGCACTACCTATCATAACATCAAAAGAAAAAAAGCTATAAGGAGTAGAGGATGAAAGAATTAAAAATATTGGGAATCGTAGTAGCCTTTACTCTAGTTTTGTATTGGGGTGTTGAGCCATTTGCTCACTCACAAATGCATAAACATGTAGAAGGTGATGACTTTAAATATAGTGATTTGAAACCACTTACAGTTAAAGGTGATGCAAAAGCTGGTGAAGCAAAAGCGGCAGCTTGTGTTGGATGTCACTCTATCAAAGTAAAAAATATGCCAGCACCTATGGATGCTTTGGCATCTTCAGCAGCTTATGGTGTAAACCCACCAGATTTGAGCCTTGCTGGTGCATTACTTGATGAAAAATTTATAGCTCATTTCTTGATGGATCCAGCAGGTGTTACAAAGTCTAAACACTTTGCTATGCCACCAAGTGCATTTAGTGAACAAGATGCAGCTGATATCGCAGCATATCTTAAATCTATCGCACCAAAAGAAGTTAAGCCAAAAGAAGCTTTCGAGTTTGCTTGTGGTAGATGTCACGCTGATAGATATGGTAAATGGACTCAACTTGGTGATGAGCCAAAAACAAAAGCAAACATCAAAACAGGTGTTGATTTAGAAGCTTTAGAGTTCAAGAAAAATCTTGGAACTTATCAAAACAGACTTGCTGATTATATGGGTAAACTACCACCAGATTTATCTATCATCATCAGAGCTAGAAGTGAAGATTTCTTAGAAACATTTATCGAAAATCCTCAAGCTCAACTACCAGGTACTGCTATGCCTAGAGTTGGTTTAACAAAAGAAGGTTTCGAGAAAGTTAAAGCTTATCTTGAAGAAACAGGTGATCCTAGTAAACCACTTAGAGAAGAGACAGGACCAAAAGTGTTATTGTTCTTCCTAATCTTTACTGCACTTGCATTCTTGTGGAAAAAATCTACATGGAAAGGTCATCACTAAGACCTACTATAGAGTCATCATTTGATGGCTCTATACTTTTATAAACTTCTTTATTTTTCTTGATATATATCATCACTTTTTTATCAATATTTCGATACTCTACCTAAAACTATTTTGTATTAGGATTGATATGCTTATAGATGGTCATGGAAGAGTTGTAAATTACCTTCGTATTTCGCTCACTGAGAGATGTAACTTTAGATGTCAGTATTGTATGCCTCAAAAACCATTTTCTTGGGTACCTCAGGAAAATTTACTTAGTTTTGATGAACTGTTTTTGTTTGTAAAAGCTGCTATGGATGAGGGTATAACAAAAGTGAGACTTACGGGTGGAGAACCACTGCTTAGAGAAGATTTGGATAAGTTTATATCTATGATATATAACCATAATCCTGATGTGGATTTGGCTATAACTACAAATGGATATCTGTTGCCACAAACAGCACAAAAGCTTAAAGATGCAGGACTAAAAAGACTCAATATATCGCTAGATTCACTTACCCCTGCTAATGCTCAAAAGATAGCCCAAAAAGATGTACTCTCACAAGTGCTTAAAGGTATAGACAAAGCTCTTGAGGTTGGACTTGGTGTAAAGATCAATATGGTTCCACTAAAAGGGATAAATGACCATGAGATAGTAGATGTTTTGGAGTATTGTTACAATAAAGGTATCAAAGTAAGATTTATAGAGTATATGGAAAACTCTCATGCAAATATAGACCTTCAAGGTATGCACGGTAAAGAGATACTTGCCAAGATAAAAGAAAAATACACCATAAAAGCTTTGGGAAGAGAGGGTGCTAGTCCATCTTTTAACTACCATATAGATGAGTTAGATTATGAGTTTGGACTTATAGATCCACACAAGCATGACTTTTGTGAGAGTTGTAACCGTATCCGTTTGACAGCTGAGGGGCATTTGATACCTTGTTTGTATTTTGATGAAGCTATGAATATAGCACAGTTTGTCAAAGATGGAGATATCCAAGGAGCATCAGAAGTTTTGGCTCAAGTGCTTAGAGATAAACCCAAAGAGAACAGATGGAATGAGTTTGATCCAAATGATGATACGATATCTTCAAGAGCCTTTTATGAGACAGGTGGGTGATTAATAGGTAGTAAGTAGTAGTGAGTAAGTAGGAGTTGATAGGTAGTAGGTAGCAGTGAGTAGGTAGTAGTGAATGGAGAATGGATAGTTGTTTTATCTAACTGAAGAGTTTTTTTCTATACAGGGTGAGGGTAAGTATGCAGGGGTGGCATCTTACTTTTTGCGTACAGGTGGGTGCAATCTTACATGTAAAGGTTTTGGTGCTTTGTATCAAGTAGGTGATATACAAAAACTAGGATGTGATACATATTTTGCCGTTGACAGTGCTTTTGCTTCATCTTGGCAAAAAGTTCAAAATTCACAAAAACTTATAGACAAACTAAACCAAGAGTTTGAAAAGATAGGTTATATCCCTGAAGTTGTTATCACAGGTGGAGAGCCACTACTGTACTATAATGATAGAGTTTTTTATGAAGTGATAGAGTATCTAGTGGGATTACAAACTAGAGTTACATTTGAAACAAACGGTACTATAGATATAGATTTTGATAGATATAGTGCTTACAAAGAGTGTACCTTTGCTTTGTCTTTGAAACTCTCAAACAGTGGTGAGCCAAAAGAAAAACGCATCAATCCACAAGCTTTGAAAAGTTTACAAAAACACTCCAAAGAGACTTTTTTGAAATTTACTATATCTAAAGAGTTAGTAGATAGCAGTGCCAAAGATGAGATAGATGAGATACGATGCATTGTGCCAAACTTAGAGGTCTTTTGTATGCCTGTGGGTGAGAGTAGAGATACTATATGGCACAATGATAAAGCAGTTTTTGAGTTTTGTATGAAGCATAACTTCAGATACAGCGATAGGCTTCATATCAGAGTATTTGATACTACCCAAGGGGTTTAGTCTCTTTTGTCCAAATAATCCAACGCCTTATATATACCACTAAGAATCATAAATACAAGCATCGTTGTACCCATACAGTATGGTGCTTGTTCTCTAAATGGTGTATCCCTCTGAGATATGCTATATATCGCATATATCCATAAACTTACAGCTATGATAGCTGTTATAATCTTGCTATATTTTATCAAGTTTGCTTTTTGTTCTTTTTTCATGAGAGTTATTTTATCCAAATTAGATATAATTTCAAAGATATTATAACAAAGTAAGGTATATGGATAGATTTGAAGAGTACTTAAATGCAAACTTGCCACAGATAGATACATACCATCCTATATATCAGGATGCTTTACAAGATATGTTAAAAGCTGGTGGTAAGCGATTTAGACCACAACTACTTCTAAGCATCGTAGAAGCGTATGAACCTATGCTTTATGAGAGTGCTATGGGCGTGGCATTGGCGTTGGAGATGTTTCATACATACTCTTTGATACATGATGATTTGCCTATGATGGATGATGCTAGTCTAAGAAGAGGACATCCAACTTTGCATACAACTTATGATGAAGTTACAGCCTTACTGATAGGTGATGCACTAAATACTGATGCGTTTTATCTCATATCAAAAGCACCTTTTAGAGCAGATATCCGTATCAAGCTAGTAGAGCTTTTAGCACTCAATGGTGGCTCTCGTGGTATGGTGCTAGGTCAAGCGATAGATTGTTACTTCGAAAACACTCCACTAACACTAGATCAGGTCAAAACTCTACATATCAACAAAACAGCTAAACTGATAGCATCTAGTATGGTGATGGGAGCAGTTATTGTGGGCTTGGATAAGAAGATACAAGATGAGCTTTATGCTTTTGGTATCAAACTAGGACTTCTTTTTCAGATACAAGATGATATCATAGATGAAACACAAAGTGAAGAAGAAGCAGGTAAAACTACTAGTAATGATGGAGATAAAAACAGCTTTATCAACCTAGTAGGGCTTGATGGAAGTATCAAAGAGGCTGACAAGTTAGCAGGTGAACTCCAAGAGAGTTTTGAGAAATTTGAGGCAAATCTACAAAAGGCACTCAAACCTTTGATGGATAGATACCTATATAGACACAAAAACTAAACAAAAGGATATACACTATGGCAGTAATGAGCGAAGAGAACAAAATGCGTAAAAAGATGGCAAATACTATCAGATTTTTAGCAGCTGATATGGTACAAAAAGCAAACTCAGGACACCCTGGTGCGCCTATGGGGTTGGCTGATATAGCAGTGGTACTCTCAGAGCATCTTTCTCACAACCCAAAAGACCCTACATGGCTAAACCGTGATAGATTGGTATTTTCTGGTGGGCATGGTACAGGGCTTATCTACTCACTTCTTCATCTTTGGGGATATGATGTAAGTTTGGATGATTTAAAAAACTTCCGTCAGTTGGACTCTAAAACTCCTGGACATCCTGAGTATGGACACACTGATGGTGTAGAGATCACAACAGGACCTTTGGGGCAGGGTGTGGCAAATGCAGTTGGTTTTGCCATGGCTAGAGCTTATACTGCAGCTCAAGTAAACTCAGATACTTGTGAGCTGATTGATCATAAAGTGTATTGTCTTTGTGGTGATGGGGATTTGCAAGAGGGTATCAGCTATGAAGCTTGTGCTTTGGCAGGTCATTTGGGGCTAAAAGATTTGATACTTATCTATGATAGTAACTCTATCACGATAGAGGGAGATACAAGCATAGCTTGGAGTGAAGATGTAGCTAAGAGATTTGAAGCTCAAAACTGGAATGTTCTTAAGATAAACGGACACTGCTATGATGCGATAGATGAAGCACTAACTGAAGCAAAAAATGCTACAAAACCTACTATCATCATAGCAAATACTATCATAGGTAAGGGTGCAGGTGAGTTAGAAGGTTCACACCATACTCACGGAGCGCCATTAGGTGAAGATATCATCCGTGAATCTAAAGCCAAAGAGGGGTTTGATCCAGATAAAACATTCCAGATACCTGAAGATGTACTAGCTAGATTTAGATGTGCGATAGAGAAGGGTGAGTTGGCTCAAAAAGCTTGGAAACACAGACACAAACAAGCTCCACTTGTAGAGCAAAACGAATCTTTAGCAAGATTGCTAAATCCTGACTTTGACTCTATAGAGTATCCTGACTTTAGTGGTGATAAAGAAGTAGCCACTCGTGATAGTAACGGTAAGATACTCAATGCCATAGCCAAAGCTATACCATCATTTATCGGTGGTTCTGCTGACTTGGCTCCTTCAAACAAAACAGAGTTGAAAGATTTTGGAGATTTCCCTAGAGGCAAAAATATTCACTTTGGTATCCGTGAACACTCTATGGCAGCTATCACAAACGCGATGGCACTATATGGAACTGTGATACCTTTCAATGCTACCTTCTTTGTCTTTAGTGACTATCTAAAACCAAGTGTTCGTATAGCAGCACTTACAAAGATACAAAATTTCTTTATCTGGACACACGATAGTATTGGTGTAGGAGAAGATGGACCTACTCACGAGCCTATCGAGCAAATAAGTCAGTTTAGAGCTATGCCAAATTTCTATCTGTGGCGTCCAGCAGATGCAACTGAGAATGTAGAAGCATGGAAGACAGCACTTAAGATGAAAGCACCACATGGATTTGTACTAAGCCGTCAAAAGCTAAAAACACTCAAACCAAAAAGAGATTTTGGAGATGTGAGTCGTGGAGCTTATGTGGTCAAACAAAGAGAGGGAGCAACTCTAACTTTGATGGCTAGTGGTAGTGAGCTTATGCCTGCTCTTCAAGCAGCTTGTCACTTAGAAGTACTTGGAGTTAAAGCAAATGTAGTATCAGTGCCATGTTTGGATCTGTTTAACGAGCAAGATGATGAGTACAAAAAAGCAGTGATAAACCCAGATACAAAAGTATTGGCGATAGAAGCAGCTACAGCTACAGAATACTACAGATATGCTGATGATGTTTTGGGTATGGAGAGCTTTGGAGCATCAGCACCAGCAAACCTACTATTTGAAAGATTTGGATTTACTATACCAAACATCACAAAAAGAGCATGTGAACTAGTTGGAGCTGAATATAGAGAGGTTGATTTGGGTAAGTGCTAAGATGAGTTTTATAAATGTTTAAGTTTATATGATTTATAATGTAACTGTAAATGCTGTGAGGGCGATTACATCTGGTAACTTCCTAAGCTAGTTGCTGCTAGCGTGAAGACCGTAAGCTCTGTATCTCTTTTGAGATGCAGGGCTTTTTTTTTGGTGTAATTTTGGGCAGATGCTGGGATAATCTTCGAAAGGAGTTACCTATGAATATCGACAACCTCACAGCATTTATAGGTTATCTTTTGTTGGCAGTGTATTATCTTATGCACTTGTTTAAACATTGACCTAAGCCACCGATAGCAGCAACTATCGGTGGCTGTTTGTTCTAAGAACTTTGAAAATTTTATTAGGTAGGTTAAAAAAGTTATCTTATATTTTTTTAAGTTTATATCCTATATAATCACTCTACAAATGCGGTAAATTTGTAATCTATGGCTCCTTCTAAGTTAGTTGTCGCTAACGATTAGAGTCTGTAAGCCCTGTATCTCTTATGAGATGCAGGGCTTTTCTTCTTCAAACCTTCTAAAAATGCAAATGATAATGTGAGTGTATAAACTTTTTGTGTTTGTGCTTGTGTGAGTGTATGAGGTTGGCTTCTATAAGTAGCTCTTTGTTTTCAAAGAGTTTCTCTATATCTCCTTGGTAGATAATCTCTCCATCATTTAGCACTATACTCTTATCGCTTGTTTCGTATGCCAAAGACAGGTCGTGGGTAGCTAGGATAAGAGTGGTATCTAACTCTAAAAGCATATCGATAAACCATCCTGTGGTTTTGGGATCCATAGCAGCTGTTGGTTCATCTAGCAATATAACTTCAGGCTCATAAACCAAGATACTAGCTAACATAACCTTTTGTTTCTCTCCACCACTTAGATTTAGTGGATTTTTACTTAGTAGATGAGTGATACCAAACTTTTTAGCTATGGTTTCGACTTTATCTTCTAGTGGTATATCAAACTCTCTTAGGCTAAAGGCTATCTCATCATATACAGTAGGGTTTAGTATCATACTCTCAGGGTTTTGAAACAGTATGCCCACTTTTTGTCTGAAAGCTTTGTTGGCACTTTTTTTGTTTACTTTCGTATCGCCTAGATAGTAGCCATCACAAAAGTATAAACCTGCCATTATCCTAAGAAGTGTGCTTTTACCACTACCGTTGCTTCCTAGAAGTACAACTTTCTCTTTGGGTTTTATCTCCAAGCTTATGCTTTTGAGTGCTTGTTCTCTATCGTAACTGTATCTTATATCGTCTAACCTAATCAAAAAATCCCCTTGCTTTTAGTGCCAAACTCTTCTCTTTGCTGTCATTGAGTGCTTTTTTGAAAAAAAACTCAAAAGTTTTTGTGATAAAACTCTTCTCTCTTGAAGCTACTTTTTTGATAACTCTAGCTTTGTATGCCAAAGTAAAATCTTCAAATGTCTTTTTGTATGAGTATATGTAAGATAGCGTGATAGTAAGCAGGTAGCTAAGCTCTTTGGAAAAAGCAAAAAACTGTACCATATCGACTCTACTGAAAAACCAAAATACAAAATATGTAACACTAAAGACTTTGAGATTGATATATAACAGGTAGCTTATAACATCTATATCTTTAAACAAAGACATTATAACATAACCTATACTCACTCCAAGGTTGAAAAAGAGGATAGATTTGACTACTCTAAGGCTAAGCGAGAGAGCATCTTTAAAAGAGATAGCCATAAGTATCGCTATGATGATAGCCAAAAGTAAGCTACTTTTGATAGTAAGTAGCAGTAGCATTATAGCTACAAATACAAACTGTATCATCTCTTGCTTCTACTTAGCAGATAAAATATCCCAAATATCAATCCTCCACCTATCAGAGCAGATAGATAGTACATCACAACACTACCTTCACCATAATCAGGTATGAGAGGGTGGATGGATGAAGCATTTTCTATCCCTTTTGGGATGAAACCTATGAGTTTTTGATACACTTCATCCTCCCACTCACCCCAAGCACTGTATGGACTAAGAAGTCCTAAAGGAGTTAGTACAAATAGTAAGCCTAAAACTATATAGAGTTTTTTGGTCATTTCTTATCCTTTATGTAACTATATACAAGTTGAGTCAGTATCCCTTCTACTATACCAAAAAAGAGCATATGACTACCCACTAGTGCAGGTATGGTTGTAGCTAAGTCAAATGGGAAGTATAGAGGTTTGCCCCCTTCACTCCAAAATGGCTGGATACCCAAGATGATGGCTATAAAAAGTGAACTAGCCACAGCACTGACCCATCCTGCTATAAATGGAGCAAACTTTTTGTTTTGTAGCAGTTTAAATGTGTAGTATCCACTAAAAGCACCGACAAATGCCATACCCAAAGCATTGGCTCCAAGAGCTGAGATACCACCATCTCCAAATATGATACTTTGTATCAGCAAAACCAAACTCACACTGACAAATCCTATCCATGGATTGAAAAGTATAGCTATGAGAGCTACACCCACAGCATGACCACTAGTTCCACCAGGGATGGGGATGTTAAACATCATAATGATAAAACTCAAAGCTGACAAAGCACCGATAAGTGGCATAGTCTCTTCATCTAGTATCTCTTTGAGTTTTTTAAAGCCATAAACCCATAAAGGGGCAGCGACTAGATAAGTAGCTACCACAGTAGCAGGAGAGAGATAACCATCAGGTATGTGCATAAAAAATCCTTCAAAAACTGAATTGTGATTCACTTTTCAAATTATAATAAAATTTTGTAAATAGATAGCTGTATGGTAAGTTGAAGTAAAACTATTTTATAATCTATTTTAAATATGATACAAGGTTTGTATATGAAGTTAGTGTTAGCTACAGGAAACAAAGGCAAGATAAGAGAGTTCCAAGAGATGTTTGAAGAGGAGGTAATACCCTTTGCTTCACTCTTGGGTGATTTGGATATAGTAGAAGATGGAGATAGTTTTGCTTCAAATGCACTTATAAAGGCTAAAACCATATATGAAAAGCTAGGAGATGAGTATATAGTTATCTCTGATGATAGTGGTATAAGCGTACCGGCTTTGGGTGGAGAGCCAGGGATTTATTCTGCTAGATATGCAGGTGAGGGTGCTAGTGATGTGGATAACCTAAACAAACTCATCGCCTCTTTGAAATCTCGTGCTATCAAACAAACACCTGCTTACTACACTGCAGCCATAGCTATAGTAAGTAAGTATGGAGAGTATGTAGTGCATGGGTGGATGCATGGAGTAGTCATCCGTCAAGCTATAGGAGATAAAGGCTTTGGGTATGATCCTATGTTTATACCTGATGGTTATACTCAAACTTTAGGAGAACTTGATGATGAGGTTAAAAAGGGTATCTCTCACAGAGCCAAAGCTCTAAAACTAGCACAACCTATCATAGATATGTTACAACAAAAAGGTCAAAGATGAAAAAACAACAAGCATTTATGAATGATTTACAAGCTATATATCTCGAGCTTCAAGATAGACAAAGTGAGCTAAACGGGTTTTATGACCTGCTACACAAAGAGCATACAAAGGCTTCACAAAGTGTAGATGCCTTTTTAAACCTACTTGATATACCAAAAGATGATGATAGCGTTATGGCTGCACTTACAAGGATGATAAACCTTAGAGAAGATGCACTAGAGCAAGTCCTTGACAAGCTAGGGTTTAGTGATGAACAAAAGAGAGTCAAAAAAGAGTTAGCTTATGGATTTGTAAGTATGATGCATATATCAAGACATGAGAGTTTGATAGGTTGGATAGAAAAAAATGAGCTACTTACTCCATTTTATAGAGCTTTGATACTTGGAGTGCATTTTGTAGGACTTAGACTTAGTGAGTGGCAAAGCCACTGGAATGAGCATATCATCAACGGTGTAAACATAGAGTTAAACGATATGTTCAAAGGTGATGATGCAAAAGTGTTTGAGTATCTACAGACAAACTCTTTGCTTGATTTTCACGAAGGTAGTGTAGCTGATAGATGCTACTCTGTACTGCTTAAAGACAATGATACTTACAAAAGAGCTTCATATGCCGAGGCGTTTAAAACTCAAGTACAAGAGGTAGCCATAGCCTTAGAGCAACTTATCATGCTACTAAACAGACACGAAGATGATGTATATAACCAAAAACATGAGTGGATAGCATACTTTGAAGCACTCAAAGAGGCGTTTGTACATGATGATGTAGATGAGTTAGTTGGCAAGTGGGCTGAGGTAGATAGAAGATGGATGGCTATAACTACACCACTTCAAGTAGGACACCCTTTGGAGTATTATGAAGACCATTACCGTAAAGCTGTAGCACTTGAGTGGGATTTGAGGATTATCAACCCATCATTACAGTCAAACTCACACACCAAAGAGCATATCAAACTTTTTGCATCTAAAATGGCTGAAGAGTTTGGAGATGAAGCTATACATACGATAAGCAAAAACCTGCTTCAAGTAGATCAGACTCAACTCTATATAGGTCAGCCTATGCTCTACTACGCAGCAGAGTTCAATGGACTTTTCTCAGCTCAGGTAGTACCAAATGATGAAGATGTATCAGCTAAGCTCGGCAAAAAGATATTTGCTTATGCTGATTTTGTGATGCAAAACAAAAAAGCCAAACCTACTATGCAGTTAAGTGTAGAGATATTTGGCAAAGAGTTTGTACTCAAACAAAAAGAGCTTATAGAAAACAAACCACAGCTTTGGCACAAGATATATGACATCTCTACAGTTGGACATGAGTTTGGACATATACTGTGGATAGATAGTGATACTGAAGCTACTATGAATGCTACAGGAAATTTCAAAAATATAGAAGAGTTTAAAGCTACCACTGGTGGATTGATGGCATTTTTCTACAAAGACAGTGAGTATGAGGAGTTAAAAGCTCATATAGTAGATGATTTGGTAAGTCGTGCTGTGGGATTGATGGCTTGGAGAGAGGTAGGAGAGGTGTTGCCTTACTACTGTGAGGGGTTGATACATCTATCCATACTCTTTGAGAGTGGTGTTGTACGCTTTGATAAGAAGGTAGAGATAGATTATAGCAAGTATGATGATATGAAAAAGTTGTATCAAAACTCATACAAAGCCTTGGCAAAACACTATCTAGCCAAAGAGGATGCATCTAGCTATCTACACAAATATGCGACTAAAAATGATGGAGTATATCTACCTATAGATGAGGGTATCAAAGAGTTTGTGGAGTACTACTACAGTAGATACAAAGAGATAGGGCAAAAGGTAGCTGATATATAGACAAGTATTAACTTTTGAGTGATATAATCAAATAAAAAGGAACTAGTATGACACCACAAGAGCAAGAGATAAAAAAGATGAAAGATAGTATCATCACTGAGATGAGATTGATTTTCAAAGCAAATATGAAGATATTTGACTGGGATATCCCTGAAAATGATGACAGCGTTTCAGCTAAGATGATAGTAGATACTATGCAAGAGGCACTAGATGAGCTAAAAGCAGAAGTAGAAGCTGGTAAATACGATAACTACTAAGGAGTAGAGTATGAGCAAAAGTAACCTAAAGCACCTTGAGACTATCAAGGAAAACATAGACAAAACAGACAAACTAAGCCAAGAGGAGAAAAGTGACTCTTTCAAACGCATAGAAGAGTGGTATGCCCAAGATAAAGCATGGGACTCTTTGATGGCTGAGCTTAGCAGTGTATCTCCCAAAGTTAAAGCGTTACTAACAGAGCTTGGGCTTATATAAGATAAAAAATCTCCTAAATTCACAATTTATTTACATTTTCTTGATATAGTGTCAAGATAAAAGTAAAGGAATTGTGAATGCGTTTTAAACTCAATATATTTGTATATCTTGTACTCTCTTGTGTACTTTTTGGTGCAGATATAAACAGCAGTATAGTAGATGGAAATATAACTACATATAAAGCTATACTAAGTCAAATCAAAAAAGATAAAAATGTTACTGATGAAATCTCTCTTGAAAAAACACTTTTAAGTGAATTGATATCGTCTGATGAGTATGTGTCATTTAGTGCCAAAGATTTAAATACTACACTTGATGGCAACTCTTATCGTATGCTTTTTGTTAGTTTCATAGATGACATAAAAAAGTTGTCGAAGTTAGAAGATGATTTGGATACGGGTAGAAAAAAGATATCAGCTATAGAGAGTGAGATATCAGCTTTGAAACCAAAGGATAGTAAGCTTTTGTCTTATCAACTTCAAGATGCATATTATCATAAAAAAGTAAAATCCATCCAAAATACTATATCTAGTCTCAATCAAGAGATAGACAAGATACAAACACTTTTGGAAGAGCATATCAAAGATATCAAGGTAGATATACAAGATGTCAACAAATCCATAGAGGATAAGCAGAAGCTTTTAAGTCAGTATCAAAATCAGATTAGTCAGTATCAGATACTAAAAGAACAATCATCTCTTATAAAAGATACTCGTAAAATAGCACGGCTTGATAAAAATCTAAAAAATACACAAGATTTATATGAAAATGCATTGAAAGATTTAATCTCTTATGATTATATGATGTTTGTTTCGCATATACAATCAGATAATGACAAAGCCTTTGGGATGGAAAAAAGTATCACCCAAAAGATACTCAAGTACAAACTTTTGCAAGAAGATGAGATAGATACATACATATCGCCTTTGTTACTTGATATATCCAAAAAGTATCTGGGGCAGATTAAGACATTGACAGGGGCTAGTAAACAAGAGGTTATGGATGCTGTGTATCAAACTTGGGCATTTGTAAATAAGCCGATATTTAATATCAATGATACACCGATAAGTATTTTTAAAATGACTATGGCTTTATTGGTATTTATATTTGGTTTTATTGTAGGTGCATTATATAAAAGAAAAATCAACAAATTAGCATACTCTAAACGCTCATTTACCCCATCTACAAAGACAATACTCGCAAATTTGGGATATTATCTTATAGTAACGATAGCGTTTTTTATGGCATTGAATATTATAGGGGTTAAACTCTCATCTATAGCCTTGGTTGCTGGTGCATTATCTGTAGGTATCGGTTTTGGACTTCAAAATATAGTTTCTAATTTTGTATCTGGTTTGATTTTGATGTTTGAAAGAAGTGTTAAGATAGGTGATTATATAGAGGTGGATAATGATACAAGAGGATATGTTACAGATATCCGTATGCGTTCTACAACTATCACTACAAATGAAAATATAGATATCATCATACCAAATCAAAACTTTATACAAAACAATGTGATAAACTGGACTATGAGTGATAATATCCGTCGTTTTTCTGTACCTTTTGGAGTAGCTTATGGTACAGATGCTCATCAAGTTATGCAGATAATTAAAGATGCTGTATTAAACAGTGAGTATAGAGATGATATCGTAGAAAACAGTGAAAGACAAACTAGGGTGATAATGACTCAGATGGCTGATAGTAGTGTAAACTTTGAGCTTCTAGTTTGGATAAAAGGTGATATGTTACACAAACCAAAACGAACAGCATCAGAGTTTTTGGTGTTGATATATGATGCGTTATATGCAAACAACATAGAGATACCATTCCCTCAACAAGATTTACATATCAGATCTATAGATAGTTCTATCTCCTTCAAATGATAAAAATACCCATTTTGAACAATGGGTATTGCCTACAAAAATATTTTTTCAAAAATTTAAAAAAAAATGTGACTTTTTTCAAAAATAGTAAGTCTAATAATATATAAAGGATAAATATGATTTCAGATAAGGCGTTATTTGATATATTGAAACCGACAGAAGATATAGATGCTCACAAAGAAGAGAGAGTCAAACTTGTTATCGAACATGTAGAGTTTGAGCAAAAAACTAATGATATTATTACTTTTACGATAGGCAATACTTTTTCTACTTTGATGGTTCTGTTAGCACCACTTTTTGCACTTTTAGGTAAATATACACAAAAATAGGAGATTGATAAATGAATGAAGAGATTTTAAAAATAAAAGATATGATTTTAGAACCGTTTACTGCTATGTTGAGTAAACTTATGAGTTATATACCAAACCTTATAGGTGCTATTGTTATATTGTTTATAGGATTTTTGATAGCAAAAGTTATGGAGATAGTAGCTAAAAAAGTAAGTAGAAAACTTGGTATCAATAAGCTATCTAAACAATCAGGTATGGATGAAAAGCTACAAGAGAGTCGTATAGCCAAAGATTTTCCTGAGATAGTAGGTAAGATACTGTTTTGGTTTGTAATGTTTATGTTTTTTATGTCAGCATCAGATACTTTAGGTCTGGATGTTGTATCAAAAACTCTTCGTACTATTATGTTGTATATACCAAATATTTTAGCTTCTATTTTGATTTTGCTTTTTGGATTTTTTCTTGCGAATGTTACTAAAAAAACTATCCGTAAAAGAAATATGGCTATACCATCTATGACGATGGCTGCTAATTTGATATCTATGATAATTACTGTTGTAACAGTATCTTTAGCTATAAATCAGCTAGAGATTGAAACTGATTTGTTAAATCAGGTGGTAAGTATCGTACTGATATCTATGGGAGTGGCTTTGGCTCTCTCTTTGGGACTTGGTACAAGGGATGTGGCTTCAGATATCATATCAGGAGCTTATGTCAAAGAGATTTATGAAGTTGATGATGATATAGAGTTTGATGATATCAAAGGCAAAATCTCACATATAGGCAATATAAAAACTGTTATTGTATTTGAAGAAGATGGTCTTATAAAAGAGTTGAGTATATCAAATAATGAGATACTGAAAAAAAGAACCGTTAAAACAGTTTAAACTCCACTTGTATCATGAATACTACCCAACATAAGGGGAGTACTGTCTCGACTCTAAGCGATAAAGAGCTTATACTTAGGATAAAACAGGAACTTCCTACACAAACAAAATCTTTTGAGATTTTGACAAAACGGTATCATAATACGCTGTTTGCTATTTGTCTTAGGATTATAGGAGACAAGTTTTTAGCTGAAGATGCTTATCAAAATACTATGTTGAAAATATTTAGATATATACATAGTTTTAATTTTGATAGTAGTTTTAAAACATGGTCTTATCGTATAGCTTTTAATGAAAGTATATCTGTTAAAAATGAGCATAAAAATGAACTTGAAAGTATCAGAGACTATGAGGCATACAGTGATAGCGATAATCTTGATAATGAATTAGAAGTTGAAAAGCTTTTAAGTAAGCTTGAGGATAAAGAGCGAGAGATTATCGTTTTTAAATATACTTTAGAATTAAGTGATAAAGAGATAGCTGAGATTATGGATATATCTTTGAGTGCTGTTAAGATGAGGTTGTCTCGTGCAAAACAAAAATTGCAACAAATTTTAAAATAATTGTGACTTTTTTGTACTAAGTAGAGTCTAAAGATATGAAAGCACTTACAAATAGTGCTTCAATTCAAACAAGGATAAAGTATGAGAAGACTCTTTTTACTTTCAGTTATCGCTTCGTCATATATAGTTGCTGGAGGAGATATAGTAGAACCTACTACATCTAATCTGAAAGCACCTATTAGTGATGCTCAGGCTAAACCTGGGAAAGCGTTTGATAGTATCAATCTAACAGACTACAAGATAGTTGAAGGAAGTTATGTTGATGCTTACCTCAATGCAGGTTTGACTATAGAGGGTGGAAACCAAGATCAAACAAGTTATGATGCTTATATCGGTGCTAACACTAATATGCTTTATACATCAGCTTCTTACTCTTGGAGTTTAAACGGTGTAGCAAATGGTGAATGGTCAAGAGGACCAAATGCTGAAGATAAAACAATAGATAGTTACAACATCTTTGTTTCTACAAAATTTGATAAGTATATCTTCAATGATGATACTTGGTTTGCATATGGTAGTGTGGATGCTGGTTATAGAAAACAATCTACTGCTGATGATGCTGATGATCCATTTTGTAAAATTGGAGCAGGTATAGGATACGGTAGAGTATATGACGCTACACCTTTGGCAAAAGCTATGAGAATCATAGAAGATCTTATAGGTTACAAACTAGTAGATCCAAACATATCAGAACAAGCTGTATTCGCATTGGCTAAAGTTATCGATTTGGAAGATGAATATAGTAGCAAATACGGTAGTACAGAGTACAAAAAATACTGGTATCAAGCGATGGAAGATTCACTAAGAGCTAATGGCGTTTTAACTCATAATGAATTAGGAGCTTTTGGTATCGTAAGGATTTCTGAAGTACTTGATATACAAAAAGTAGAACCAAGATACCACGGATGGAAAATCAGAGGTGGATTTGGTAAGATAGTTTCAAACTATGATGGAGAAAGTGAAGATCCTACTTTTGATATAGGTTTTGAATATGATTTACCTATAGGACATCAAGCACAATTTACTGAAAATGCTATCATCTCAGGTGTATTGGATAGTGACTCAAATCTTCAATACTCTTTGCATAACCAAATGACATATACATATGAGATTTCAGACAGAATTGACTGGGAAAATACATGGCAATTGGGATATGATGCTTATGATGAAGGTGATAATGTTATGACAAATAGTCTATCTACAGGCTTTAGATATTATCTAGCAAATAGACTTACTTATGATCTTACTTTTAGTATGTCAAAAACTGACGGTACAAATGGTCAAAGTGTAGAAACACCTGATTGGGATACTAAGTTTTATACAGGTATCACATATCGTTTAAAATAGCCCATATATATCAACCTAAAATCGAACTCCTCTTTTTATCAAGAGAAAGGCTTTACTCACCTTTCTCTTTACTACTTTTCTAGTATCATATCCAAAAGCGATTGGCTTATCCTAAAATCACTTTGATTTAGTAGTTTGATGATATCTACTACTTCCTTGGTATCTAGTATATCGCTAATATATAAGTATCTTATGATACCTACTAAGCTTACTATCTCTACACCTTTTGATTTTGCAAATCTTCTACCTTTTTTTTCATCTATGATGAGTGGTAAGTTTGTCTCAAGTGCCAAAGCTATAGCAGAACTCTCTCCTGTATCCAAGATAGTATTAAGCTCTCTAAAGAGTTGCTTGTTGCTATAGTCTTTTATCTCTATGAAATTTGCTTGTATGTAGCTGTCTATAAATTTTTTGGCATATACTCTTTGAGATACCTCTTTGTATATCTCAGTAGTGATGTATATCTTGTCGATAAACTTTGTGAGTATATCAAATCTATCTATGTTTATAAGAGTGATGAGTACAGTAGCATCTGAGATTATCATTTGGCTACTTTTTGGGCAACTTGTAACTCATCTTCAAGCTCATCTTTGCTCATATCTATCCAGTCTATACCTAGGGTATCGAGTAAGCTTATGGCTTCTGTTTTAGGTATATTTAGAAGTTCGGAGAGTTTACCTAGCGATATAAGAGAGTTTTTGTACTGTTCTATCAGAAGTAGTTTTTTGATACCTATAGAGAGAGTATCATCATTGAGAGGTATGGTTATACCTATGGGTTTGTTGTGTTTGGTGATAAACACACTCTCTTTGTTTGCTAGATATTTTGTCATAGAAGATGGGTTGTTTTTCAGATCTCTTATAGCAACACTTTGCATAATCATCCTTTTACTACATTTTGTAGGTATAATTATAGCATATTTGGTGTATTTTTGGATATATAGAAGTGACAAAAATATTTTTGTTAGATATCTTGACAAAAAATCTTTTGTCAAGTTTTGTTCTATTGGATGATATAAAGAGGATATTTCCTCTTTTTTATCTTGATATAAGAGAGGTTTTTGAGTAGGGGTAGTGTATCTTTGCTCAAAGCTATGTAAGTGAGAGTTGGCTCTATGTCTATTTGTAGTATAGAAGAGCTTTCAATTCCTACTTCTTTGCATAGTGTGCCTACTATGTCGCCTTTTCTTAGTTTGTCTTTTTTGCCACCTTTTATCAGTAAAGTGTATCTATCGGTTTTTATCTGTTGTCTGTTAGGGGTTGGTAAAGCACACTCTTTGAGATTGGAAGATAGGTATGAGATAGTATTTTTTTGATGTTGGTTGTATAGTGTGATGGCTTTGCCTACTTTGTCTTGGCGACTTGTTCTGCCTATACGGTGAGTGTAAGTCTCTTTGTTGGAAGCCATATCATAGTGTATGACCAAATCTATATCTACGATATCCAAACCTCTTGAAGCCAAATCTGTAGCTATCATGATGGGTTTTGTTCGGTTGGCAAAGAGTCTGATGGATTCTATCCTCTCTTCTTGAGATAGGTTTCCGTGAAATTCCACACACTCAAAACCATCATTTTGTAACTGTTTGCTTAACTCTATCACACTATCTTTGGTGTTGCAAAATACTATGCTAAGTGTATCGTGATAGTGCAAAAGTACACTCTTTAGTGCTTCGTATCGGTTTGTTACTAGATGTGATATCTGCTCTATGGAGATTAACTCATCATTGATAATCTCTATAGGGTTTTGGAGTATCTTGGAAGATAACTCTTTTATCTTTTGAGGGTATGTAGCTGAAAAGAGCATAGTTTGTCTGTTTGGTTTTAACTTGGATGAGATATAAACTATATCATCAAAAAATCCCATATCCAACATCCTGTCAGCCTCATCAAGCACAAACTTATCTACTAAAGATATATCTATTAACTCTTTGTTTATCAAATCTATAAGCCGTCCTGGGGTTGCTATGATGATTTGTGGTTGGGCTTTGAGTTGGTTTAGGCTCTCTTGTATCCCTACACCACCATATAGTGTGGCTACTTTGATACTATCTTTATAAGATATAGCTCTAAACTGCTCTTGGATTTGCAAAGATAACTCACGAGTAGGGGAGAGTATAAGAGTTTGGATATCTTTTGAGTTTGGATCTGTTTTGATATACAAAGGCAATGCAAAAGCTAGAGTCTTACCACTACTTGTAGGCGATGATACAAGCAAATCTTTGTTATCCAAGATATAAGGTATGGTTTTTGTTTGTATAGTTGTTAGATTTGTGATATCAAGCTGTTTTAGTTTTGAGATAAGTGGTTTGGGAAGTAAGTTTGTCATATAGTGGATACCAAAGAAGCTTATGCTTCTTTAGACTTTTTATAATCGATGATCATTTTGTATGCTTCATCTTTAAGTAAAAGTTTCTCTTTTTTTAGAGTCTCTATCTCTGTATCTGTTAGAGGGATATCTCCATTTTCAGCTTTTGTGATTTGATCATCTAGTTCATTGTGTTTTTCAAAGATTTTTGCAAAGTGTGCATTTTGTTGTTTTAGTTCGTGTATCTCGTCTCTATACTCGTGTAACATCTTGTGTCCTTTTATTTTATTATAAGTGTATTTTATCTATTTTGCTATTAATATACGGTTATGTTCTGTACTCAGCGTTGATTTTGACATACTCATAGCTAAGGTCACAACCATAGGATGTATAGTATCCATCGCCCAAGCCCAAATCACAGCTTACTTTGAAACTATCTTGTTTCATAATCTCATAAGCTTTATCTTCTCTAGCCTTATCCAGCTCTCTAAACTCATCTGAGTAGATAAGCAAATCATCATAGTAGATAGTAAGCTTACTATCGTCACACTCACATCCACTAGCACCTATGGTTGAAGCTATCCTACCCCAGTTTGGGTCTTCTCCAAACAAAGCAGTTTTAACCAGCAAAGAGTTGCTTAAAAGTGTAGAGGCTCTTTTGGCATCTTCATCACTTACTGCACCTTTGACTTCAAACTCTACAAGTTTGTTCGCACCTTCTCCATCTTTTAGTATCATCATAGCTAGTTCAAATGTGATTTTATCAAGTGCTTTGGCAAATAACTCTTTGTTGTAAGCTCTACTTTTTTTGTTTGCTAGAAGTAGTACAGTATCGTTAGTAGATGTATCGCCATCTACAGATATACGGTTAAATGACTGCTCAACTGACTTTGGCAGTAACTCATCCATATCCTCTTTTGGGATGGAGGCATCTGTAGTGATAAAACATAGCATCGTAGCCATAGCAGGATTGATCATCCCTGCACCCTTACATATCGCACTGATGTGAAAGCTACTCCCATCATCAAGAGTTACTTTGTATGCTAACTCTTTTTCGAAACTATCTGTTGTCATGATAGCCTTGGCTGTTTTGTTTGAGTTTTTGGCATCAAAATCCAGCTTGTCAAATGCTGAAGTTATCTTCTCTATGGGTAGTCTGTATCCTATCACACCAGTTGATGACATGATAGGGTTTGTAGTCTCTATCTGAGTGAGTGAGTCAAAGATAGTATCTATATCTTCTATCCCCTTAACTCCTGTCATAGCGTTGGCATTTTTGGCATTGATAAGTACAAAGTTGGTTTGAAAACCTTTTGGGTATTTTTGGTAGTGTTTGATTGGTGCTGCTTGGAATTTGTTGGTAGTAAACACTGCACTTACATCACATAACACTTCACTTCTTATAAAAGCCACATCTCCTTGAGAGCTATCAGGTCTCATCCCTACATTACAAGCATCGCAGTAAAACCCGTCAACGACACTCAGTCCACCTTCTACTAACTCTATCTTAGACATATTTTAACTCCTCAGGCATCTGTTTTTTTCTTATGATTTTTTTGGCATATTTTATACCCTCACTAGTTCCTATAAGTAGTAGTTTGGAGTTTGGCATGATGATAGTATCTCCTTTTGGCATAGGTACAAACTTGCCATCTTCATATCTCACACCCACTACTGTCACATTGGCTACATCTCTAAAACGAGTTGCTTTGAGCTTTTTGAGTGTAAGCCAAGAGGTTTTGGATACTTTTGCTTCTTCCAAGTCAAGTGGAGTATCTTTTTTGTATAAAAACTCTTGAAGGATATTTTCCATATCGGGTCTTACTGCCATAGCGTTGATGCGTTGAGCCATCAGTTTGGTAGCTATGACAACTTTGTCAGCTCCTAGTTTGAGTAGCTTTTGTTCATCTTCATAGCTTTGTGCATTGGCAATCACTAGATATTTTCTAGCTCTGTTTATCTCTTTTTCATACAATCTTACAGATGCTATGGCTGCGATATTGTTTGTGATAGTATCAGCTAGAGTGATGACCCCTTTTGCTGAAGAGAGGTGAGATTTGAGTATCCCTTCTTCTGTATGTGCTTCAGCTTGAACAAAGTAGGGGTATTTGTACTTTTTGGCTATCTCTTCTATATCGTCTCTAGGGTCAACCACCACAAAAGGTATATGGTTGGCTCGAAGTTGTTTGGTAACTTGTATAGTAAAGTCATTGTGATAACATATCACGAAATGGTGCTTTAATCTTGCTATCTCATAAAGCATTTTTCTCTCCTTGGAGATTTTTTGAAACTCACCTTTGTTGACTACATCAGCGATAATCCCTACAGCGATAGAGAAGATAACAAATCCTAGTATGATAAGTGTGATAGTAAATATCCTACCCATATCTGAGATAGGTTGTATCTCTCCATATCCAACTGTTGTAAATGTGATACCTGTTTGGTATATGGCATTCATCAGAGTAAAACCATCTATAACCATATAGCCGATAGTACCTACAAGCATTATAAGTATAGTTAGTATAAATGGTAGTCTAAAAGGAGCTAGTTGAGCATAATACTCATCATTGAGTGTAATGTGAGGTTTGGGGGCTGTTCTCCAACCTAAAAAGTTTTTTATCTTTTGTATGATTGCCATAATCTATCGCTTTATATAAAGCTAAACGGAACAAAAGCAGTTCCGTATATGGCTTGTTTTAGTTAGCAGCAGCTTGAGCAGCTTTTTTTCTCATAGTTCTTAGTGTAGAAGCTGCAACTTTGATTCTTTTTGTTGTACCATCTTCAAGAGTGATTTTAACACTTCTTAGGTTTGGAAGTTGTCTTCTTTTTGTTTTGTTGTGAGCGTGAGAAACATTGTTTCCTGTCAATGGACCTTTACCTGTGATTGAACATCTTCTTGCCATTTTGTATCCTTGTATGAAATATACGCTAAAGTGTAGCGTGAAAAATTTGTGCGATTATACAAAAATAAATCATAAATTTTGCTTAAGTGATATATGAATATTTTAGGTTATTGTGATATACTTTTGTTTATCTTAAAAAACGGGAGAAGAAATTATGAAAAAAATCTTAACTATACTACCACTGCTTATGGTATCTCAAATAGCAAATGCACAATCTTGTGTAGCATTGAGTGGATGTGCCAAAAAAGTTTGTGAACTTCAAACTAAACTAGACAATCTAAAAGAACCACATGCGATAGCTAGAGTACAAGCGGCATTAGCCGATACAAAAGCTAACTGTAGTGACAGTGATGTAGTATCTGAAACTAAACAAAAAGATATGAAACATCAAATGAAAATGGATGATAAAATCCAAGATGCCCAAGAAGATATAGCAAAAGCCAAAGTAAAAAAGGCTAAAGCACAAGCAGAAGGCAAGATGGATAAAGTTCAAAAATATCAACACAAGATAGAAGAAAAAGAACTTAAAATCAAACATATCAAAGCTGATATGTAACAAGATAGAGCATATTTTGCTCTATTGGATAAACTCTTTATGGCATTTATAAAAAAGTGCTGTGTTATACTCCTCTTCAAATTCTAGTTGCATTTCTATATTGTCTGCTTTTGGAATCATGGTGATACCATCATCTTGAGTACAAGTGATACAGATATAAGCTTCATATCTATTGGATATTTGTATATGTGACTGAAACCATTGTATAATAGCTTTTAATTGTTTATTTGCTTTTTGTCTGCTTTTTGATATATTTTTCTTTTTGCAATGTTTTAACTCTATAAAGCAGATAACTTTTTCATCAAATATAATACAATCAGCTCTTGAAGCTTGTGATGAATCAAATAAACAATTATCAACAGCTAAAAAACCTATCGTTTTTTCTATAGGGTTAATAACCTGAAACTGTCCATTGGTTTCTACTATATAGCATCTTCTATCATCTAATATCTCAAAATCTTTATCTTTTCTATACTCTAAACACGCTTTTTCTTCTATATGGGGAAAGTATGTTTTTAAACTATCTAACATTTTTGTAGTCTCTATAGATTGCAAGTAGTTCTTCAAATTCATCTTGTATATAATTGCTTATGTCATCTATTTTATTTGTGCTGATAAGACCTGTTTTCCCTCTTATATCTTTGGTTGTACCTTTGTCTATATAGTAACCTATGAAATCATTTGGGTTTATCCACTGTTTTTCCTCGCATATTTTACGAACTTTTTCTTTTGATTTTGGATTTAAATTACCTGCTTTATAAGCCATCATCAATATATTTAGACTACTTAATACATAAGGGCTATGAGTCATTATAAATAGTCTATTATCAGATTCTAACTCTTTTATACTATACTCTACTGTATGTTTTTGTGCTTTTGGAAATAGGTTTTGTTCTAACTCTTCGATGATAATATTTTGATGTTTTTTAGTAAAATATTTCAATGTCAGGTATAGGGGCAGGGCAGATTGTATCCCACTTGAACTTTGTTCTAAAGGAAGAGATTGATTATCAGCATAAAATATATACTCTTGAGCATTTTTAAATCTGTACTGTACATCTAAAAACTCTAACTGTGTTATCATCTCTCTTGCTCTTGTATATTGGCTAGAAAAGTTCAATAAAAATTTTGGTAGAGGTATATCAGCTGTTATAAAAGTAGTGACATATTTATTAAACAAAGATATAAGGTTTCTTTCTGCTGGAATATATTGAGATGTTGTTATGTTTTTCTTTGTGTATATGTTAAATATACCTTTGTCAAATTCAATATCTATTTCTTTATCTGATATAAGTTGAATATATGTACTCTTTTCTATATAATCAATCTCAAAATCATTTAACTTTTTGATAAAGATATCTTGGTTGTTAACTTGAAAATCAGTCAATATAGTAATAAGTTTAGCTAAAACACTCTTCCCACTACCATTTTCACCTATAAAGAGATTGATTTTTCTAAGTTCTATATCAACATTTTTGAGAGGACCGAAATTTTTAACAATCAATCTATCCATATGCTATTGACCTTTGAATATATTGTGGACTTTAGGTAACAGTATCTCTTCTATCTGCTCATAAGTTTTTACAAACTCACTATACTCTTTGCCATCAGGGTCTTCAAAACCTATATGTATCACAGGTGTATCTGATGCAAAAGTAGGGCAGGTTTCGTTTGCATGGTCACACACAGTAACTACCAAATCAAACTCTATATCAGATAAAGTATCCAAAGTTTTTGAGTGGTACTCATCACTCCATATACCATACTCTTGGAGTACCTTTTTGGCATTTGGGTTTACTCTGCCACTTGGGTTTACTCCTGAGCTGTAAGCTTGGATACCATCAAGTTTGGCATTGATAAGGGCTTCAGCTATGATGCTTCTACAACTGTTGCCTGTACAAAGTATAAGTACTTTTTTCATCAAGATACACTACATCCTACACTATCAGCATTGCCACCTGCAAAGTAGTTACCATCAAAACTCACAAGAGAGTATTTTCTATCATTGCCCAAAGCATCTACCAAACCATCAATGCTTAAAAATCCTAAAGAGTCAGCACCGATAAGCTTAGCTACCTCTTCTACTGAGTTGCTAGAAGATATAAGCTCAGCTTTCGTTGGAGTATCTATACCGTATCTACAAGGGTATTTGATCTCAGGAGCGGCTATACGCATATGTACTTCTGATGCTCCTGCTTCTTTGAGCATCTTGACTATTTGGCGAGATGTAGTACCACGAACCAAAGAGTCATCTATGATAGCTACTTTTTTGCCCTCTATGAGGTGTTTGATAGGAGAGAGTTTGAGTTTGACTTTGAGATCTCTTATCTCTTGAGTTGGCTCGATAAATGTTCTTCCTACATAGTGGTTTCTTACTATCCCCATCTCAAAAGGTACACCAAGTCCATCTGCAAACCCTTTGGCTGCTGCTACCCCACTATCTGGCACAGGTAGTACCAAATCCACATCAGCAGGGACTTCTTGAGCTAGTTTTTTACCCATCTGTAATCTCATCTGATATACATTTTTGCCATCGATGATACTATCTGGTCTAGCAAAGTAGATATACTCAAATGCACAAGGGTGGAAATCAGGCTCAAATATCTGCTCACTTACAGGCTCACAACCCTCTTCAAAGATAAGCATCTCTCCTGGTTTGACATCCCTTACAAACTTAGCTCCAACCAAATCAAATGCACAAGTTTCACTAGCTACTATCCATCCACCATCACTAAGTCTTCCAAGGCTTAGAGGTCTGATACCGTATCTATCACGGATTACAAACATCTTTTGACGGCTCTGTATAGCCAAGCAGTATGCTCCTTCTATGCGAGTAAGCATATCTTTGATACGATCGATTAGTGAATCTTTTTGGCTTTTGGCGATAAGATGGACTATGTTTTCTGTATCCATACCAGTTTGAAATATAGCACCATTGGCTATAAGCTCATTTCTAACTTCGTGTTTGTTTATAAGGTTACCATTGTGTACTACAGATATCTCGCCTAGCTTGTATCTAGCAAACACAGGCTGAGCATCAAGTACTGAGTCGCTTCCTGCTGTTGAGTAACGGTTATGTCCTACAGCACAACTACCTTTTAGAAGTTTAAACTTATCTTCATCAAACACTTCAGTAACAAGCCCTCTGTCTTTGATAAGATGGATTTTGTTGTTTTCTGCTGTAGATATACCTGTGGACTCTTGTCCTCTGTGTTGCATAGCAAAAAGTGCATAGTATGCTATCTTGGCTGCATTATTTGATCCATATACTCCAACTATAGCACACATATTATATCCCTAAACAGTCGTTGATAGCATACATACCGTTTGGTTGAGATACCAGCCACTTGGCAGCTCTGATAGCTCCTTTGGAGAAAGTCTCTCTACTTGTTGCTGTATGGTTAAGCTCTAAAAACTCTCCATCATTATAAAAACCAACTGTGTGACGACCTACGATGTCCCCACCTCTTAGAGCCATCACAGCTATCTCATCTTTGCTTCTAGCACCTATCTGACCATCTCTGCCTGATACTCTTACACTATCCAAATCAAGCCCACGACCTTTGGCTGCAAACTCCCCTAGAGTCAAAGCAGTACCACTTGGTGCATCTACTTTGTGTCTATGGTGTTGCTCTACTATCTCTATATCAAAGTCTTTCAAAGTTGCTGATACTTGCTCTACTAGTTGCTTAAGAAGTGCGATACCTGCTGACATATTGGAAGAGTACAGTACTGGCATCTCATTTGATGCTTGAGTAAGAAGGTTTTGTTGATGCTCGTTAAATCCTGTTGTCGCTACTACCAAAGGAGTAGGGTTTTTGAGTGCTGCTTCACAAAGTGCCTGAGTAGCAACTGGTGCAGAGAAGTCTATGACTACATCACAGTTTTTAAGCAACTCATCCATATCATTGGTGATAAACACATCATCAGGTACTGCTGTTTTTAGCTCATCAAACACATGCAAAGCACTTAGCTTACATGCATCATCTTCTAGTGTATTGTTGATAAGGTGTTCACCCATTCTACCTGTACTACCGACTATACCTACTTTTACCATTTTTTTATTTCCTTAATTTTGATTATGCTTGTTCTTGTATATATGAGATAACTTGAAGTGCTGCTGTAGCACCATCACCTGCTGCACATACTACTTGTTTTGGTGCTTCTACTCTAAGATCCCCTGCTGCATAAAGACCTTCTAGGGATGTTTTCATACTTAGATCTACTACTACTTGTCCCCAGTCGTTTACTTCACAGATAAAGTTTCCATCTTCATCTTTAAGCACTGAATTGTTTACATCGTGTCCTACAAAGACAAATATACCTGGAGTTTGTAGAGTTTGAACTTCATTGGTTTTGATGTTTTTAACTACTACTGAGCTAACTCCCATCATATCGCCTTGAACCTCTTGCACTACACTATCTAGTACGAAATGTATATTTGCTTTATCTTTGGCTCTTTGTACAGTTGAAGGTGCAGCTCTAAATGTATCTCTTCTGTGTACTACATAGACATCTGAAGCTATGTTAGATAGATACAAAGCCTCTTCTAGTGCAGTATCTCCACCACCAAGAACTGTTACAGGCTTGTCTTTGTAGAAAAATCCATCACAAGTAGCACAAGTACTTACTCCCTTACCAAAGAACTCATCTTCGCCTTTAAATCCTGCTCTTTTGGGTACACTACCTGTACATACGATAACACTTTTGGCTTCGACTTTGGAGTCATCTTCTAACACTATCTCAAAGATATGACCACTTTTGGTTACTCTTTGTACTTTTTTCATCTCGTGTTTTAATCCAAAACTAAAACACTGCTTTTGCCAAGTATCCATAAAATCCATACCTGTTTTTGTATGGTCAAAAAAACCTGGGTAGTTTTCTATCTCACTACTTTGAGTTATCTGCCCACCTGGCATACCTGATTCGAACATCACTACATTTTTAAGTCCACCTCTAGTAGTATAAAGCCCTGCTGTAAGCCCAGCTGGTCCACCACCGATAATAGCACAATCAAGCATGATAATCCTTTGTAAAATAATGAAGTCTTACTTCTTTAGGGTATATTATACTATGTAAATACTTGTTTAATCCCAAATAAGATAAAAATTTTGATAGAAAGTAGAGAGTAAGAAGGAGTAACGATAAAAGCTCTAAGCTTTTAGCTTCCAGCTCTTAGCTAAAATGGTGAGACAAGTGTCTCATCATTTTATAAAAGAGCGTTGATTTTTTCAGCAAATGCCTCTTTTGAAGCTGCACCTACCATTTGGTCAACCACTTCACCATCTTTGAAGAAAAGAATAGATGGGATAGATCTGATACCAAATTTAACAGCTAGTTCTTGTTGCTCATCTGTATTTACTTTTGCGATAGTTGCTTTACCTTCAAAATCAGCTGCCAACTCTTCGATAACTGGAGCTATCATTCTACAAGGTCCACACCATGGAGCCCAAAAGTCAACCATAGTAACACCACTTGCTACTGTTGCATCAAAATTTTCATTTGTCAGTTCTACATATCCTGCCATATTTTATCCTTTATATATAATTGATAGAAAAATTATATCCTAAATAGATTAATCATTGATTTATAAACTAATACAAAAATTATCTTAATTGTTAAGTTGTAACTATTTAGCTCAACTCAACTTCTGCAAACTCAGTTGAACGAGTATTTGGTAGTGCCTTGTTTGATGTACCTTTTACTGTATATACAAAAGAGATTTTAGGCTCATCTGTTATGTTTTTGTTGGCTCTGTGAAGTAGTTTACAGTGGAAAAGTACCACATCACCTTTTTTGAGGCTATGTGATATCTTGGTTTTGATCAAAGATATATTTGGTTCTATATCCTCTTTGAAATACTCTTTTTCATCAAACTGAGATATATCAAACTTCATCTTATGACTACCAGGGATAAATTCCAGTACACCATTTTGGTTATCTTCACTATCCAAAGCCAACCATACACTCACAAGATTGTCATTCTCAAAATGCCAGTATCTAAAGTCTTGGTGCCACATAGTTTGAGTAGAGGTGTGTGGCATCTTAGTCATGATAGAGTTGTGATGAGCTATGGTTATGGTAGGATTTTCTTTGAGGATTTGTTTGAGTATAGGACGGATTTTTTCACTCTCCATCCACTCTTTGAAAACTCTGTCACGATGATAAACCTGTCTGAGTCTTCTTACTGTAACTCTCTCTTGCAGATGAGATTTGGCATCACTGATGCGTTTTCTCTCCTCTTTGGATTTGGATACATACTCTGTCTCTGTCTCTATAGGGGGTACTTTGTGCTTCAGATGAGCCAAAGCTATATCTTTGATAGTATCACACATCTCATGATTGGCAAATTGAGGCAAAAGCAAAAAACCATCTCTTTCAAATCTCTCTAACTCTTCACTGCTTAGTACCATAACACATCCTTGGATTAAAGTAGATGATTATACCATAAAATATTCATTCATCACATATATCTAGCACTTTTTCTATCAAAGAAGATGCTATATATATCTGTGAATTGCTTATCTGTTCAAGTAAAGGCTTGACTTTTTGTATATAACCTTCTTTTTTAGCTTGTATCAAGATACCTAAACTACCTATGACATTGACACCATTTACTTTTGCATAGTTTTTAGCTCTGTTATCATCTATCAACAATATATCAGCTTCCAACTCTTTATATAAAGTGATAGCTTCTAACTCTCCTAATCCTAAACCAACTTTAGTGATAGTGGGATTAACTACTTTGATTTTATCTTTTAAAAAGGCTTTGAGTTTATCTCTTTGTGGTCTATCTATGATAGTAACTTCATCATACACAGCTTGTGGTACATACAATGTTGAGTATAACTCCTCTAGCAGATAGAGTTTGTCTATCATAGCCAAAGTTATAAGTGCAGAACTATCACCTATGATCATATACCCAACTCTTTCAACTCTGAAGATATATCATAGTCATCTATAGCAGGTATCTTATAACTATCCAAAAACCTCATAAACTCATATATATCCATACCCAAAAACTTTGCTCCTTGAGATATAGATATCTTATGGCTTTTATATAAATCCAAAGCTAGTTTTTGTTTGGCTATAGTTGCAAGGTTTTGTTTGCTTTCATTGATACTTAAAAATATATCATCAGGTATCTCTATAGCTAGTTGCATAGTAGTAGTCCCTTTTTGTTAGATTATACCATAAAATCTATCATAATGTTACATTTTCTATAAACTCAATATCCCCATCTCTAATGATAAGTGCATCTATACAAAAAGCCATATCTAACTTATGGGTTTTTAGATAGTAGTGAGCTGAGTTGATGAGTTTGTGTAGCTTAGATGGTGTTATGTTGTAGATAGGATCAAAACTTCCTTTGCTTGATTTGACCTCTATGAAATGCACTACACCATCTTTGTTAGCTATGATGTCTATCTCTCCTAGTTTTCTAGCATAGTAGTTTCTCTCTACTATAACAAAACCACTTTCTTGTAAAAACCTACTAGCCATATCTTCACTATGATTTCCATACTCTTTTGTATTAGCAAACATACCATTCTCCTTTTGGAGTATTATACTACACCTTTAAGAGCAAAGTGCAAAAATATGTCAAATTGTTATGTTTTTTAGAGATACTTTATGTATAATGCAGTAAAAATTAGGAGTAGCTAATGGGCATGATACTGGTACCCATAACAATTATGTTTTTTCTTTTGGGGCTTTTATTTGGTACTGTTTTTTTACATTTTAGTAAAAATGAGGATAGTAGTTACTCCAAAGATGATGCGATGCTTATCAAGGCTATATTTCTTATAGCACTTTTTTTTCTAGGAGGTGATATAGTCCCTTATCTATTTAAGATGATTTTTGATACAGCTTTCAATGATGGTAAAAATATGTTATTTGCTGTTATCAAAGTATTTGGTGTGGGCTTTGCTATGGCGATGTTATATCAGCTGTTGTTTTTTATAGCTATCAATATACTACAGGTATTTAAACAAAGATGAATTTATCGTGCATAACATCTACCATTTTCATCAAACGGTTTTAAAAATGTTTCATATCTTTGATTGATTTTATAGCTGTTTTGAAACTCTATAAATGGTGGTTTTATAGTTACTTTTTCATCATCATCTTTATTTTGATAATCAGAGAGGTTTGTATCTGTCGTATTGATTATAGGATATGTGATTGTAGCTTTGATATACTCGTGAGATATAAATGGTAACTCTTTTTGTCTATCTCTTGTGATGGTTAGGTATGTTTTGTGTTTATCAAGATAATCAGATACCTTTTTGTATGTGGTGTTGAAATCTTCTTGAAATAACTCTTGATGACACCTTGTAGCATTTTTATCCATATATTTATCTTTGTATTGAGATAGTAAGTAGGCACTAAACTCTCTTTTGGCTAAGGTTTTAAAAAACTCATCATCTTTGACAAACTTCCTATCCCAGTAGTTAAAGCCTATAATATTTATGATATAAAATGGTATCAAAAACATTACTATCAACCAGACTCTTTTTTGTATAGTCTTATCACTACAAAGTATCGCCCAAAATAGAAAATATATCAAGTTGCCAAAAAGGATGGCTTTGTATGGTATATAGTAAGCAAAACCTACAACTATAGAGATAGCCATAGAGATATGATAAGCCCAACCCAGTGGTTTTAGATATCTATTAGAATATGTTGATGCTTTTTTCCATATGATAAAAACACCTATAAGGTATAAAAATCCTAGTATAAATATACCCACAATAATCACACCTAAATCACCCACTGTACTTTCCTTTTGTTATAGGTGATATTTATAACATAAATCTTGTTATAAAGTATGGCGTTTTATCAAAAGTATATTTTTTTATGAAAGATATAATATATAGTTGCTTTTATAGATAGAGTATATGAGTTTTATGTTATGTTTTTAAGATTATTTTATAAAAAGGATTTATTATTTCAGATTTTATGATTTACTTTATTCAATTTATCGGTTTACTTTTGGTAGGTTCTTTTGTATATATGCTTATCAAAGGGATATACAAAAGCTATATATTTCCTATAGTAGATATAACCAAACTTTCTCAAAAACAGTTTGCTGTATTGCCAAAAGCTTTGATAGTAGTAGAAGATAAACAAACTAATGCATTGATAAGCAAGTTGATATTTTCTTTGGTACTTATAGTTTTAGGATATGCTTGGGAGTTTGAGATATTTATAGTTTTTGCTGTCTTGATACTTGTGGATACTCTGATAAGATTTACTCAAGTAAAAGAGACACTAAAAACTACACTATATCACAACAAGGCATTTTTGGGAGATAAACTTGTAGGCTATATCAAGTTAGAAAAGCCTATAAAAAAGGACTTTATAGTTAGTATCCGTAATATACACTGTGAGAAACAAAGAGTCGTTAGTAGTTCTTCCTCTGATATTCACAGATATTACAATACTATATATTTTAGCCAAATGCTTGGTGATAGTAAGATAGATAATAAAGCTACTTATGTAGTTTTTGAGTTTGATATCCCCAAAGATGCCATACCATCAGGTAAGGTTGAAACAACATATGGCAATACCATCTCAGAGGAGTATTACTGGGAGATAGAGTTAAGAGAAAACAAAAAGTTTATGCCACTACAAAGAGAGTATAGAATAGTTATATTCAATAAGGAAAATTATGAACAAGATTAAAATTATAGTATATCCACTTTTAGTAGGGATTGTTATATTTGGGTACAGGTATGCTCTTGTTGGCTATCAAGATGGTAAGATAGAATAGGAGATAAGTATAGAAACAACTTATCGTCCATTTGATTACTAAAAGAGTTTTATAGTATGTTAGATATCTTGTATCGTATTTTCCAAAGATGGTGGTTTGGCAATAACTCTGCTCAACATAAGAGATAAATAAACCTCTTAAGTTGACTTGAGCCAAAATTTTATATAAATAGTTAGAAGTATTATATCAAATTTAGTTTAGTGAATTTATATTGATTTGCTATTGAATTACAATATTTTCATATTTGCCAAATGGATATGGAAACTTACTGTTTTTATACTTTTGAAGTATCTTCTTATGCCATCCATTTCATTAATCAACCACCATTACACAAAACACGAGAACTATTTAAGTCATATAGTTCTATATCTTCTTTAGAAGTTTTCAATATAACCTTATTGCCTTTTTTGTAAAAAGATAGATTATCATCTCTTGTACTTGTATATGTTAGAGACTCTCTTTTTATG
>Ga0256843_1000133_pt1 | contig 63616 bp, 69 predicted proteins | sample AlvinellametaG_FD_191572 | JGI IMG/M metagenome (GOLD analysis project Ga0256843, IMG submission 191572) | Pompeii worm associated microbial communities from hydrothermal vent at the East Pacific Rise, Pacific Ocean - Alvinella | ecosystem: Host-associated > Annelida > Integument > Unclassified ...
AGTCTTTAGGAGGTTTTAACGCAGTAGAGCTAAAAAATCACACTAAAGATGAATTCACGCCTCATCTTTCACTTGGCAACAGTATATCAGAATAATTCTCGATATCCAACTTTTTTGAACAATTTGTAAAACTTATCTATGAAATGCCGATTTATTGGGCAATAAAGAGACTTTAAAAAGGTATATGATGAAAATAGATACGAATAACAGTGCTATAAAAGATCTATATATGCAAAAACTTTCTAAAAATGATGTAAAAAAAATAAAACAAGAGATAGCAGATAACAGTAATAGATATACTTTTACAGATTTTTCTAAAAATTACGGGGATAAAAAACTGCCTATAGGTATGCAAATCCAACAAAATAGTGAAGATTTTCAAAGATTTCTCTATTCAAATGGTATAGATGGGGTAAGTGTTAAAAGAGTATCGCAACTGACTTTTGTAAAACCTTCTTATTTAGATGTTAAAATATAGAGTTTTTTAATGAAGTTAATATAATAGGAATTATTTTGAGCATCTATAGAGAGTATGACATTCGTGGGATCTTTGAAAAAGAGTTAAATGAAGAGAGTGTTGTTCGCATCGGGTTTGCATTGGCAGCAAAGATTGATGGAGAGTATGTAGCTGTCGGGTATGATGCAAGAAGCCACTCTCCTGTTCTGTTTGAGTATCTTGTGCGTGGATTAAACGCAGGAGGGAAAAAAGTGCTGGATATGGGGCTTGTTCCTACACCTGTGAACTACTTTACGAACTATCAGGAGTGGGATGGTATTACTCCATCGGCTTCTGTGATGATCACAGGTTCACACAATCCGAGTGAGTACAACGGTTTTAAGATCACAGTAGATAAAACACCTTTTTTCGGTGAAGATATCTACGCACTTGGACGTGAGTGTGAAGCGATGGATATGCCAAACGCAGTGGCTCGTGAAGTTATTAAGATAGATGCGCATAAGCGTTATGTCGATTATATGGTTGATGCGTTTTCCCATCTTAAAGGAATGCAGACGAAAATAGTCTATGACTGTGGAAATGGTGTTGCAGGTGTTGTGCTTCCTGAGATCTTTGAGCGACTTGAGATGGATGCGAAGGGGATTTACATTGAGCCTGATGGAACATTTCCAAATCACCATCCGGATCCTTCAGTAGAGCATAATCTGCAAGATATTAAAAAACTTCTGGAAAAAGAGGGTGATATCGCCTTTGCTTATGACGGTGATGCGGATAGAATTGCAGTACTGACACATAAAAACAATATAAAAGGCGATATGATGGCTCTTTTATATAGTATGAATATGCAAACCCCGACTGTTATAGGTGAGGTGAAATGCTCACAAGTAATGTATGATGAGCTTGAACGTCGTGGGGCAAATGCAGTGATGTACAAAACAGGACATTCAAATCTCAAGTTAAAGATGAAAGAGCTTGATGCTGATTTGGGATGTGAAATAAATGGCCATATTTTTTTTCAAAATCGTTACTTTGGCTATGATGATGCTATTTATGCAACTTTTAGAATGTTGGAACTTCTTTATGATGGTATAGATTTGGATAAGGAACTTGCAAAATTGCCAAAGGTCTACTCTACACATGAGATAAACATAAAGACAACTGAGCAGGAGAAATTTATAATTATTGATAAAATCAAAAAGCTGCTTAAAAATCCTCCTTCCTCTTTTCCAATAATCAAAGATATCATAATGATTGACGGCGTACGTATCAATTTCGAAAAAGGCTGGGGTCTCGTACGTGCAAGTAACACTACTCCAGTGCTTGTGACACGTTTTGAATCGACGGATGAGAAAGAAGCAAAGCATTATGAAGATGCCGTAAATAATCTCATTAAATTGGCAAAAGAGATGCTGTAGGCAAAGCAGTCACTTTTTTTCGTTATTATTCACACATAAGTTCTACTTAGATATAATTTACGAAAAAAAGTAGAGACGAGGGAATGTTTTGATAAAAATTTTATATAAATTACTTTTTTTATTTTTAGTCGTTGCGTTTAGCGGGTGTGGTGAGAACACATCGCATGAAAGAGTTTCACTTATGGGCTCGGATACGACTAGGGTCAATCCAAACTCTTTGGCCTATCTCTCTGCAGATAAGAATGAAGAGAGAAAAAATAAGATAGAACTCTCAAAAATAGAAGCAAATGCAAAAGTAGAAATTGCAAAGATCCAATCCCAAAATCAGTTAAAAATAGCAAAAGTAAATGCTCAAACGCAGCAAGAGATAGCAAAATCAGACTCTGTGACAAAGATAACTACATCTAAACTTGATGCAAGTACAAAAAAAGAGAGTATGCAATATACGGTCTATATAGTTATCGCTGTGATTATTTTTCTTATTATTGCGCTTATCTTACTCTACCTTAACAGTAAAAAGAACAGAGAGCTCAAACGAAAACTTCACGAAGAACAACTTCGTCATGAACAGATGTTACGAGAGAAAGAGCACGAAGAACGCCGTCTGCATAAAATTCTTGATCTTGCAGCTGCAGGTAAGCTTCCAGCTACGATAGAAGAAGAGGTGATCTTATCTATCTCTACACCAAAGAACAAACTTATAGACAGTGCCTGATAAGCAGATTATAATCGTAACTTAATAGTATTATAGGTAGAATTCCCAAAATTTAATTTTAGGAATCTTCTTATGATCTTTTATCTCTCTCTTTTCTTCTCATTTTTATACTTTAAAATAGCCCGTGTTTATAAAAAAGAAGAAAAATCAAATATGAATTTTTGGATACAAAATATTATTGTTGCTGTAGCTATCATCGCTCTATTGGTCTATGGATTTATGAATGAAACATGGTATGTGGTTCTTATTGCAGGATGTATCTTTTTTATTGCGGCATCATTGATGGTGAGTGCTGTACAGTTGGGAATTTTCATAGACGGAAAACCCTTTGTTAAAATAAGCCATCTTTACAAAACACTTGCACTTCTTGGAATGCTTATCTCTTTTGCAGATTTGTATTTATGGGGTATTTAACCGCATTTTGCTATAATTTAACTACTGAAAAATAAGGAAAATTTTATGAAAACTCATACACTTTTAATGCCTCTTGATATGCATTTACACCTTCGTGACGGTGTGATGCTGGAAAATGTTGCTCCTCTTACTGCATACACATACAGTGGAGCGCTCATTATGCCTAACCTTGTGCCTCCTGTTGATACTCTTGAAGCTGTAAAGGCATACAAAGAGCGTATTATGGCAGCTGTACCAAATGATTATTTTGAACCATATATGACGCTCTTTTATAAAAATTATGACAAAGCGTTCTTAGAGAACGTTGTAGACGAAATCACAGCTATCAAGCTCTACCCTGCAGGAATTACAACAAATTCAGAGGGCGGTGTATCCTCTTTTGATATTGAAGAGATGAGAACGACTCTTGAAGCGATGAGCGCTTTGAATATTCCTCTTTGTGTACATGGGGAAACAGATGGTTTTGTGATGGATAGAGAAGCCGAATTTATGAGTATTTATGAACTTTTAGCAAAGAATTTCCCTGATCTTAAGATAATTATGGAGCATATTACTACAAAAGCTGCGGTCGATATGTTGGATAAATATCCGAATCTTTATGCGACAATTACAGTGCACCATCTTCTACTTACATTGGATGATGTAGTGGGTGGAATGATGATGCCGCATCACTTTTGTAAACCTATAGCAAAACGTCCTGAAGATTTGGATGCACTCTTGAGCATAGCACTTGAAGCACATCCAAAAGTGATGTTCGGTTCAGATTCAGCACCGCATCCACAACATAAGAAAGAGTCATGCGGCTGTGCTGCAGGTGTCTTTACTGCTCCGATATCACTGCAGCTTCTTACAGAGATATTTGAACAGTTCGATAAACTTGATAACCTTCAAGCATTTGTGAGCGATAATGCTCAAAATATTTATGGAATTTGTCCTGAATTTAAAGAAGTGACTTTAGAAAAAAGACCTTTTGTTGTACCTGAAAATTATGCTGGTGTCGTTCCAATGTACGCTGGCGAAGTAATAGGGTGGGCAATAGAGAGTGTCGATTAAAATTCTATTTCTTGAAGATGATCTGCTTTTTGGTGAGACACTGGTAGATCTTCTTGAGGATGAAGGTTACGAAGTTCAACACTGCCCAAATGGTCAAGATGCACTTGATGCGACCTTTAGAGAGAAATTTGACCTCTATTTATTGGATATAAATGTCCCACTTATAGATGGTGTCTCTTTATTAGGTGAGCTTCGAGATGCTGATGATGATACGCCTGCTATCTTTTTAACTTCACATACAGATAAGGCGATGTTAGAGAAAGGTTTTGTCAATGGTGCAGATGACTTTATAACGAAGCCATTTGATAATGTAGAGTTCTTGCTGCGTTTAAAGGCTCTTTTGAAGAGAACGAAACGCAAGCAGGCCGAATGTGTTGAAAAATTATGTCATGACAAGCTTCATAAATGCATACATTACAATGGCACTTTACTAGAGCTCTCTAAAAAAGAGTATGAACTGCTTGTTTTGTTAATGGATCATGCAAATGCACCTGTACCAAAAGAGCTCATCTACGATGAGTTGTGGAGTAGTGCTGAGAGTGGCGGAAGTGATGGAGCGATACGTGTCTATATAAACAGACTCAAACAGCTTCTTCCAACAATGAAGATAGAAAATATTCGCGGAATTGGATATAAACTTGTTCCATAATCTTCGCATAAATATTTTCATCTACTATCTTTTAACCGTAATTGGCTTTATTGCTGTTGTCTACTATTTTGTAGATATTTTAAAGATAGACAACCTTTACCTTCTTGCCCTGATTATTCTTTGTATCATTATTATTTCGGGTATTTTTATATCCAAACTTGCTGTTGACCCCCTCTCCGACTATGTACATCATCTGCAAGCGCTCTCAAAAGAGACCTTACATGAGCTTAATTTGCCTATCAGTACGATCACGACAAATACACAGATGCTTTCAAAAGAGATAGAAAATGAAAAGAACCTCAAAAGAATTTCACGTATAAACAATGCCTGCAATATGCTGCAAGAGCGTTATAATGAACTTGACTATCTTATTAAGATGCAGACAGAGCAGGATGTAAAAGAGGAGTTTAGAGTAGATGAGCTCATTGCGCAGAGAGTCTCTTTTTTACAAAAGCTTTATCCTCATATTGCATTTCATACGGAGCTCTCTGTTATGGAACTTATCGGAGATAAAACAGGTCTTAGTAAAGTGATTGACAACTTGATTGATAATGCTGTAAAATACTCAGGTGATTCAAAAGATATTGATATTAAATTAGAAAATAAAACACTCTTGATACAAGATTATGGAGTAGGGATGGATGAAGTAGAACTTCTCCAAATTTTTGATAAATATTACCAAACGAACAAAGATATGCAGGGTTTTGGGATAGGCTTGAGCCTTGTCAAAAGATTTTGCGATAAAAACGCAATTGAGCTAAACTTCGAATCATCTAAAAATGTTGGAACGATAGTAAAATTAAAATTTAAATAGGATTAATAATGCAGACAGACGGATTTTTACAATATGCAGAAAATGCACTCGATTATGGAATAATGGGTATTTTGATACTAATGAGTGTTGTGACATTATGGCTTTTTATTGAGCGCATGATGTTTTATAAAAGTGTACGCATTGAAGATTATGAACATAGAGACAATCTCGAACTTGACCTGACTGACAATATCAATATTATCAGTGCCATCGGTTCCAATGCTCCTTATGTGGGTCTGCTTGGAACAGTTGTGGGAATTATGATCACTTTTTATTCTATGGGTGATATTGGTGCTGTTGATGCTAAAAAGATCATGGTAGGTTTGGCACTTGCCCTAAAAGCAACTGCAATGGGACTTGTTGTCGCGATGCCTGCTATCGTTGCATATACCATTGCTCTTCGTAAAGTAGAGAGACTTCTTACAAAATTTGACGTGGCGAACGAAGCAAAGAGTAACTAATGCCAAAATGTAAAAAAACCAATTTTAAAAAGTTTGATCAGATAAATGTAATTCCATTTATCGATATTATGCTTGTTCTACTTGTTATGGTTCTGACTACTGCAACTTTTATCAAGCAGGGTGTCATACCTGTAAATCTACCGCATGCAAAAGCGACGGACAAGCAAGATATGAAAAAAGAGGTGACTGTCTATGTAAATGCAAAAGGGGAACTTTTCTTTGAAAAAGATAAAGTGAATCTACAACAGTTGCAGGCAAAGCTCTCAACTGTCTCAAAAACACAAACCGTAGTCCTTCGAAGTGATAAAGCATCAAAATTTCAAGACTTTGTAAATGTTATGAATATTTTGAAGAAGTTAGGACATGAGCAGCTTTATATCGTGACTAAAGAGTAGCTAAAGAGTTACTCTTAATAAGCTTTTTTTAAAAGCTTGAATTTTTTCTTCTCACTTGTCTCTACTACTTCCTGTTTTTGCTGTGAAGTTTTTTCTAAAGAGGCATTAACATCAAAAGATTTTTTTTCTATCTTCTTCGTATCATCATTGAAAAGTGTACTCGCGGCAAAAAAGAGGATCATAATAACAACAACACTTACATAAAGTAAAATATAGTTTTTTATATGCCCTGATTCAAATGGATTTTCAATCTTCATTTACAGTACAACACTTGTCTTTTTTACCTGTTCATTGAGAAGGCTCAGCTTTTCGATATTTGTGAGAAGTTCTTTGTCTAAAAGAAGTCTAGAACTTTGTTGTGCAAGAGCTATGAGTGTCTCATATGAGCTTAAATCTACTTTCTGATTTTTTAAGGATTCTTGAGCGATAAATGAGACAATATCAGCCTCTTTAACTCCCTTTAGTGACGCTAAAATATTTTGTGCCATGATCTCATTTGTATTCATATTATCTTGTAAACTATTTTGTACTTTACTCATAGCAATATTATGCTCAAGTCCACGGTCGTAGAGTTTTTGAGCTGATTTACATGCAAGGTTTTGTGTCTCTTTTGTATTTGTAGTGTTAAGTGTATGTGGAATAGTAATAATTGCACCAAAGGCAATGTTACTGATAAGAACGGTAATAAATAGTATTTTGTTATTCATAAAAAATTCCTTTATAATATACTAGTGTAGTCATATTTGGCAAATCAATTATAAATCAGAGCGTTTTTTACAAAGATTGTAGCCATATTGGATAAGTTCTGCTGCTTTATGAAACTCAAATGTTCCACATAGGTTCCGTGCTATATCTATCTCAACATCTGAGGGGTAAGCTGCAAGCTTCATTCTTGCAAGTGCACCCTGCATAGTTTCAAAAGATTTATTGGCTACAACATACATACCATCCTCTTTTGTTACAGAATCAGGCAAGGAGATATTTTTCATATACTCTTGAAGTTTTTTACTAAGTGTTTTGTTAAGCTCTTTTTTTTGGAGTGGAAACTGAGGCGATGCTTCTCCTCCGAGGTTGACTGAAATGGTCATATCTGTATCATCATGAAAGGTGGGTGCTATGGGAACGGGGTTGAGAACGCCTCCATCTACAAGACGTTTACCTGAGTGTGTTACATAAGGTGTAAAAAACATAGGAAGAGATATGGAAGCTCTCACTGCGTTTAGCAGAGAACCACTGTTGATCCAGACCTCTTTTTCTGTGTCAATATCTGTTGCAACAGCTGTAAATTTAAGAGGTAGATCTTCAATATTCGCATCACCTATGAGCTCTTCGAGCTTAGCCATGAGTTTTTCACCCGAGACAATACCTCCTGAGCCTTTGAAATCAAGAAGTTTTAACATATCAAGAATATCTATGGTCTGGAGCCACTCTGTATAAGCATCTAATCTCCCCGCAGCATAAAACCCACCAACCAAGGCACCGATGGAACATCCTGAGATAGATTTTATCTCATAATTATGCTCTTCTAAATATTTGATGATGCCAATGTGTACCAAGCCTCGTGCTCCACCGCTTCCTAGTACTAAAGATACACTTTTCTTTTTCATATTTTTTCTTTTCATATTTAAGTTTGGGACATTCTAACATATAAAATTTAGATTTTATATTAAGATGAAAGAGTATATCATAGTGTAGAAGCTTAGTAAAATCAGAGCTTATAAAAGGAGTAAAATGAACTATCCGCATTTTGACAAAGATTGTAAATCGTTGTTGTGTAAATATCTCACAAAAGAGGTATTTGAAGAGCTCAAAGATAAAAAAACAAAATATGGTTTTACCCTTGAGCAGGCAATAAACTCAGGTGTGAAAAATCCAAACAGCAGTATAGGTGTTTATGCTGGAGATAAGGAGTCTTATACTCTTTTTTCACCACTGTTTGATCCTATTATTGAAGAGTATCATGGCTTTAAAAAAGAGGATATGCATCAAAGTAATCTAAACGCAGATGAACTTAATGCTCCCAACCCTGACCCTGAAGGAAAATATATACTCTCAACGAGAATCAGGGTAGGGCGAAATATGGACAATATGCCGCTTGGTCCGGCTATTTCAAAAGAGCAAAGAGATCATGTAGAGGCTAAGATCGTTGAGGGGCTTCGTACACTGCAAGGTGAGCTCTCTGGTGAGTACTATCCTCTTTTTGGTATGTCTAAAGAGATACAGGAGCGTTTGATACAAGATCACTTCTTATTTAAAGAGGGTGATCGTTACTTGGAAGCTGCAGGCTTAAATCGTGATTGGCCGCATGGACGGGGAATATATCACAATGATGATAAAACCTTTTTAGTATGGGTCAATGAAGAGGATCAGTTACGTATTATTTCAATGCAGTCTGGTGCTGACATCAAAGAGGTCTTTACAAGATTGATCAAGGCTGTTGAGAGCATTGCAACGAAAGTACCTTTTTCCTACAGTGAGCATTTAGGATACATTACATCTTGTCCTACAAACTTGGGAACGGCTATGCGTGCAAGTGTACATATAGCACTGCCAAATCTTGCTAAAGATATGAAACGTTTTGAAGCTATAAGTAATAAATATCATTTGCAGATTCGTGGTATTCATGGTGAGCATAGTGAAAGTGAGAGTGGTATTTATGACATCAGTAATCGACGTCGTCTGGGTATAACGGAAGTAAACGCAGTACAAGATATGTATGATGGGGTTGTAGCTCTTATTGAAGCTGAAAAAGAGTTGGAGAAGTAAAAATTAACCTAACGGGTAAACGCAAAGCAGTTTGCGTTTACTACTCCGTCATCACATCATACCTGGCATTCCCATTTGTGGAGGCATTCCTGCACCCATGTCTGGTGCTGCACTCTCTTCTTTTGGAATTTCAAAGATCGCTGCTTCAGTTGTTAGAAGTAAACTTGAAACAGAAGTTGCATTTGTAAGTGCAACACGCTCAACTTTAAGTGGATCGATGATTCCCGCTTCAAACATATCTACATACTCACCTGTTGCAGCGTTAAAGCCTACTTTTTCATCTGTAGCATTTTCTATTGCGTTTACAACAACACCAGTATCATAACCTGCATTTGCAGCTATCTGTTTTACTGGAGCTTTTACAGCACGTAAGATGATCTCAGCACCGATTTTTTGATCACCCTCTAGGTCATCAGTAGAGACTTTTGCAGCAGCACGAACTAAAGCCGCTCCACCACCGATAACGATTCCCTCTTCAACAGCAGCTTTTGTAGCTGAGAGTGCATCATCAACACGGTCTTTTTTCTCTTTCATCTCAGTTTCAGTTGCTGCACCGACTTTGATAACAGCTACTCCTCCGCTAAGTTTTGCAAGACGCTCTTGAAGTTTCTCTTTGTCATATTCACTTGTTGTTGCATCTATTTGTGTTTTGATCTCAGCGATTCTTGCTTTTACAGCTTCTTCACTTCCTGCACCATTTACGATAACAGTATTGTCTTTATCGATCACAACACGAGAAGCTTGTCCTAGCATAGAGATCTCAGTACCTTCGATCGTATGTCCAGTCTCTTCAGAGATAACAGTACCTGCAGTAAGAACCGCTATATCTTGAAGCATAGCTTTACGTCTGTCACCAAAGCCTGGAGCTTTTACAGCAGAGATGTTAAGTACACCACGAAGTTTGTTCACAACAAGAGTTGAAAGTGCTTCACCCTCTACATCTTCAGCGATGATAAGAAGTGGGCGGTTTGTTTTTTGTACTTGTTCAAGAACAGGTAATAGATCTTTTAGAGAGTTGATTTTACTGTCTGCTAAAAGAATCCATGGATTTTCAATCTCTGCAGTCATTTTCTCAGTATTCGTTATGAAGTATGGGCTTAGGTAACCACGGTCAAACTGCATACCTTCAACGACATCAAGCTCATCAGAGATACCTTTTGCCTCTTCAACAGTGATAACACCATCTTGACCAACCTTTTCCATAGCTTCAGCGATCATCTCACCAATAGCAGAATCAGAGTTCGCTGAAATAGTAGCAACCTGTGCGATCTCGCTTTTGTCTTTGATAGTTTTTGAAGCTGCTTTAAGATTTTCTAAAATAGCATCACACGCTTTGTCCATACCGCGTTTTACTTCAACAGGATTTGCACCTGCTGTAATATTTCTAAGTCCTTCACTAAAGATAGCGTTTGCAAGAACTGTTGCTGTTGTTGTTCCGTCACCTGCTTCATCCGCAGTGTTTGATGCTACTTCTTTTACAAGTTGTGCACCCATATCTTCAAGTTTGTCTTGAAGTTCGATCTCACGAGCAACTGAAACACCATCTTTTGTAATTATAGGACTTCCATATGATCTTTGAATAAGAACGTTACGACCACGAGGCCCCATTGTTACTTTTACTGCATCTGTGAGTTTCTCAACACCACGTGCCAGTTGATTTCTTGCATTATCTGAAAAAATTATCTCTTTTGCCATTTATATCTCCTACTATTAATTTATTATATTTGTTAAAAAATTATGAAATTACGCCTAACACATCTGAAAGTTCCAGTACCATGTACTCACTTCCTTCAAGAACCAGTTCTGTACCAGCGTATTTGCCGTAAACTACACTGTCTCCGACTTTTACATCTTCGACTTCACTTCCTATTGCAACTACTTCTGCACGGTTTGGTTTCTCTTTTGCATTATCAGGAATGATGATTCCACTTGCTGTTGTGTTTGACTCTTCGACAGCTTTTACCAGCAGTCTATCCCCTAGTGGTTTAAAATTCATTATAAATATCCTCCTAATTTGTTACTAATGTATAAATTACAATCAGGATTTTACATTAAAATGGTAACATTGTCAATACCTTTAGTCTATGTAACTAAAGTTTATTAAATCATTTTGAATAACTTAATTTATCTTAAAGGGCATATGGATTAAAATTTCGTAAAAATATCTTTAGGAGTGAATCGATGCAAGAAAAACAAAAAAAAGTTGTACTTTTTACTTCTCCTACATGTAAATGGTGCACAGTGGCTAAAAATTACTTCAAATCACAAGGAATCAAGTTTAAGGCTATTGACATTACAAAAGATACTAAGGCGGCGCAAGATTGTCAAAAACATGGTTGTAGGGGCGTTCCTGTCGTTCTGGTGGGAAGTAAATGGATATGTGGCTTTGATCAAAAAGCTATTGAAAAAAGTCTTTTTAAATAAAAAGACAAAATATCTCTATTTTTAGAAAACTCTAAGAAGAACTTATGTATAATTCCACCCTCTTAAGCGATGTCAGGGTAGCTCAGCTGGTTAGAGCACTGGTCTCATAAGCCGGGGGTCGGGGGTTCAAGTCCCCCCTCTGACACCATTTCTTAAGATACTTTTATATTCCGGATTAGCTCAGCGGTAGAGTAGGTGACTGTTAATCACTTGGTCACTGGTTCGAATCCAGTATCCGGAGCCACACTTCTTAAAACCCCTAAAATACGAACTTTAATTCCAATAATTTAGCTACTGTGCCTATAGAGTGTCCAAATTTATAAAATAAATTTAGAACACAATAAGATTTTTAACGTTTAAATCTTTGAATCTTTTTCTTTTTATTTGCAAAGAAAAAAGGTAAAAATATAATAACTTCCAAAATTAAAGAGATAACTACAACTTTGATCGTGCCGTCTGCATCATTTGTAAATGGTAATCCTCCCGTATTCATACCAAAGAAACCACTTACAAGGGTCAATGGTAAAAATATGCCTGAGAGCAGTGTGAGGTAGTAGATATTTCTATTCATCTTCTCATCTACTTTTGCACGATAAAAATCATATAGATGGTCAAGTTTGTCAAGTGCAGCTTTTGAAAGGTCTCTGATGCGCTCCATATGTTCATACAGATCAGCATAGGCCAACTCTTCAAATGTTGTGTACTTTTTATGATATTTGATAAAGAGTTCAAATGAAAGCGTTGCATCAAAGATGAGTCTGTGTATGAGCGAGAGCTCTTTTTTATAGGTCAGCCATTTCGACATAAAATTTTGATCAGAACTATTTTCATAGAGTGAGTCTTCCATCGTATCTATATCTAGATAGTAGAGTTTTATCTCTTTTATCAGTTTCTCTGTTTTTGTATCGAGAAAATGGTTCATCGCTTCTAAAGAACCAAGTTTAACAAAATCATGCTTCTCTCTGTCATATAAATAACATATATTTTCTTGAATAATAAACGCATAGGAAAATATCGATATTGTATTATTGGTGATCTCTGGAAGACGTAAAACAAGCATAGAATGGTCTTTGACAATAGTAAAATCCGAAGGATGCTCTGGATTTTGAATATCTTCTAAAATATAGCTATCGAGAATATTTTTTATACTCATACGTGTATCCTTTTTCTTTTTATATTTTTACTGGGAATATAAAATGTTAAATTTCCGACCTTGTTAAGAGTCACTGCGTTTGAGCTGAGAAGTTCTTGCAGATTCTCTTTACTTTTAGCATCAAAAAGAAGATCTATATCTTCCATTGTTAGTGGACGTTTGTCTAATGTATTGAGTATTTCATCTTTTGTATGGTAGGTATTATTAGGCTCTGCATGAACTCTTGATGCGATATGTATCGGAAGCTCTTTATCAAACGCAAGGGCTATTTCATGTAGCTCTTTGTAACTTACTCCTACTACAGGATATGCTGGTGGTCTGTCTATTGTCCCGATATCTACTCGAGTGGCTTTTATCTTTTGAAGTACTGCGTTTAGCTTTGCTATCTCTTCTTTTGTATCATTAAGACCATGAACAAAAAGGATCTCTATGTAAAGCTTACCTGTAAAAAGATGAGAGAAATTGATGACCTTCTCTACAATAGCATTGATATCGATGCTTTGATGAGGTCTGTCTATCTTTTTAAATATATCCGCAGAGACTGCATCTAGTGATAGTTTCACTTCATCTAGGTGTAAAAGAGAAGAAAAGACCTTTTCATCAACAAGTGTTGCACTGTTTGTTAAGATAAGTGTTGCTGTATTGCCTTTGATCTTATTGATCTCTTGTATAAGTTCATCAAGATAAGGGTAGAGTGTAGGCTCTCCGTTTGCAGTGAGTGTGATGGCATCTATTTTGTCATGAAGATGTTTTTTTAACTCTGTGATGATAGTATTGACGGAGACAGTCTCTTTTTGCTTGTCAACTGTAGCTGAGGGTGCCAGCTCGCAGTAGAGACAATCAAAGTTACACTGTTTAAACGCAGGAGAGAGGTCTATGCCCAAGCTCATGCCAAAACGGCGTGAGTTTACGGGACCGAAGATTATATTATTTTTTTCCACTAACTCTGTGACACTCATTGATAAAATGCTTTGCATTTTCTACTGGAACATCAGGTAATATTCCATGTCCAAGATTGAAAATATGGCGTTTACCCTGCATAGTCTCTTGAATTACTTCTACACATTTTGTAGTTGCTTCTTTTGAATAGAGACGACACGGCTCCATATTTCCTTGCAGTACATATTTCTCACCAAGTTTTTCTTTTGCAAATGCCATTGGTGTTGACCAGTCTACTCCAAATACATCGAAGTTACCATATACTTTATCTAAAAATGCAGGAACCCCTTTTGGAAAGATAATAACAGGAATATGCGGATATTTTTCTTTAAGATATTCTGCGATCTCTACCATGTATTTCCAAGAAAATTCATCATATTTTCCAGGTTCTATTGCTGATGCCCAACTGTCAAAGATCTGAACAACATCGATACCTGCTTGGATCTGTTTCTCCATATAGAGTTTGACAACATCAGTTACTTTTCTAAGGATCTTATGAAGTAGTTCAGGATTTGAGTACATCATCTTTTTACAGATATTGTATGTTTTTGTTCCTTGTCCTTCGATCATATATGTCGCAAGTGTCCATGGTGCACCAGTAAAGCCGATAAGTGCTTTATCATCAGCTAAACGTTCTTTGATGAGTTTAATGGTGTCATAAACATATGTAAGTTTACTTGCTGCTTCATCTCCACCTATAAGTCTTTCGAGGTCTGCTTCATTTTTGATAGGGTCAGAAAACTTTGGACCTTCGCCTTTGACAAAAGAGAGGTCCATACCCATCTCATCAGGAATTACTAAAATATCGCTAAAAAGAATGGCAGCATCTACACCAACAAGCTCAACTGGCTGAAGCGTTACTTCACAAGCCATTTCAGGATTGTGGCAAAGATTTAAGAAATCACCCGCTTTTGCACGTACTTCCATATATTCAGGCAGGTAGCGTCCAGCTTGTCTCATCATCCATACAGGAGTGTATGGTGTCTCTTTTCCAAAACATGCATCTACAAATATTTTACTCATATAACTTCCTAATTATTAAAATTTTTCACTCTTAGAGTGTTTTTAGTGATGGTGACCAACTTTACTTAAAAAGTAGAGACCAACAGATACAGCAGTGATCGAAAGTGCTAAATATAAAAGCTCCAATGGTGAACTGTATGTAGCCAAACCAACTTTCTTGAAAAATCCAACTACAAGTACCATTACAATTACTTTTGAGATCTTATCTTTTAGTTGGTCAAGTGAATGGATAGAGAGTATCTTGTTCTCACGTTTTTCATCTTCACGAGCAGCATCAATGTCAGAGATGAAAAGTTCATACAGACCAAATGAGAAAAGAAGCATAACAACACCTATGAGGTACAGATCCACTGCTCCGATGATACCACCGACGACAAGTTCATGAAAATGTTCTGGATGATGATGGTTCACATATGTGTTAAATACTAGTTTTGCTGTATCATAAACATCAAATGAAGCGACAATAAAAAGTGCAACAGCTCCAACAAGACCAAATATAACAGCCATTATCACCATAAAACGTGAGCCCCAAAGCCCACTCTCAAATACTCTTTCAAGCATTATGCTTTTGCCTCTTCCATCTCTACCCATTTTTGAGCGATTCTCACTGCGTTTGTTGCAGCACCTACACGTAGATTATCTGCGACTACGAACATATGAAGCATATTGTTCGAATAGACATCCTCTCGAATTCTTCCGACAAAGGTCTCATTTGCATCTACACAATCTTTTGGCATAGGGTAGAGTGCATTTTGAGGATCATCAACTACAACGATGTTAGGTGCTTTGCTCAAGAGTTCTCTCGCTTCATTCGCACTTACTTGAGAATCAAAAGTAAGCGTTAAAGATTCAGAGTGACCACGAAGAACAGGTACACGAACACAAGTTGCTGAGAGTGGTATCTCTTTGTGCATTATCTTAGTCGTTTCATTGACCATCTTCATCTCTTCTTTTGTGTAACCGTTTTCTGTGAAGACATCGATTTGAGGGATGACATTGAGTGCTATTTGTTGATTAAATGCTTTGACCTCTGCTTCATCAAGTGTAAATGAAAAGAAAGCTTGCATTTGGTTTACAAGCTCTTCCATCGCAGATTTTCCTGCTCCGCTTGTCGCCTGATATGTTGCGACATCAACACGTACAAGATCATATGCATCATCGAGTGGCTTAAGTGTTTGTACCATTTGGATAGTAGAGCAGTTAGGGTTTGCTATGATCCCTGTCTCTTTCCATTTTGCAATATCTTGCGGATTTACTTCTGGAACCACTAAAGGTACATTGTCATCCATTCTAAAGTGAGATGTATTGTCAATAACAACAGCGCCCGCTTTTACGGCAAAAGGAGCAAATTTAGCACTGACGCTTCCACCTGCTGAAAATAGAGCGATTTCAACAGCCTCTTTTTCAAATACATCTTCAGTAAGTTCAATGATGTCGAACTCTTCTCCATTAAATTCTACTTGTTTGCCAACACTTCTTGCACTTGCAAGAGGAACCAGTTTTGCGAGTGGGAAGTCGATCTCTTCTAAAACTTTTAGTATCTCTTCTCCAACAGCACCATTTGCACCTACTACGGCTACATTATATTTTTTCATATATTATTTTCTCCTATTTTCTCGTATCTAAAAAGAGTTCATCTTTTTGTATCTCTTGATTTTCGCTAAGTATGACTGAACGCTCAACAACAGAGAGTAGTTCTCTGATATTGCCAGGCCATTTATATTGAAGCAGTTCTTTTTTTGCCGCATCGGAAAATGTTTTTATTTCAAAACCGTATTTTACACAATTTTGTGCAACCATTGCCTCGGCTATCTCTAAAATTTCCTCTTTTCTCTCCCTAAGTGGAGGAATGTTGAGTGGAATTGTGTTTAGTCTGTAGTAAAGATCTTCTCTAAATTCACCATTTTGTATCTTTTCATTCAAGTTTGCATTTGTTGCAGAGATAACCCGAATATCAATTTTTGTCGTTTTTGATGAGCCTAAACGTCTCACTTCTTTCTCTTGCAATGCACGTAAAAGCTTTGCTTGTACGCCATAAGGCATCTCTCCGATCTCATCCAAAAAGAGCGTTCCACCATTTGCAAGTTCAAATTGTCCTGCTTTTGCCTCTTGTGCATCTGTAAAAGCACCTTTTTCAAATCCAAAAAGCTCACTCTCGATGAGGTTTTCAGGTATAGCCGCCATATTAATGGCAATAAAAGGCTTTTTCGCACGAGGGGAGTTCTTGTGTATATAAGAAGCAAAGACCTCTTTACCTACACCACTCTCTCCAAGTAAGAGTACACTTGCATCTGTTTTAGCAGCTTTGTTTGCTATGTTGATGACCTTTTCTAAAGAGCTTGATGTTCCTAGAAAATCTTTTGTACTACTTTTGCTTTTTTTAGAACTTTTTTTGATCTTTTGTACTTTTGCTTCTCGTTCAATGGCAGCGATTAAAGTGTCAATATCAAATGGTTTGAGGAGAAAGTCCTTTACGCCCAGATGAATAGATTCAATGGCACGGGAAAGTGTTGCGTTTCCTGTCATGATTATGACTTCATATCTGCCATTAAGCTCTTTTACAAACTCTATGCCATCCATTTTAGGCATATTAATATCTGTGATAACAAGATCAAAGCTATCATCAAGCTTTTTTAAAGCATCCACAGCGTTTTTGAATGTTACAATTTCAAACTCTTTGTAATCGCTCATTGCAATTTCAAGAGATTTACGCATATTAATGTCATCTTCTACTATTGCAATTTTCAATTAAAGTCCTAATTTTCTGGCTGTTTTAGATGCGAAATTTTAACAAAAGTATCATTAAAATCGACTTTGAAGCATGTTGTTTTTAGTGTGATTATTGTCGTTGAGTCTATTTGGTTGTTTGTAGTGGTTGCATCAGAGTGAATATCAAGACCCAGCTTATGAATATAGTCTAAAAACTCTTCACGATGTTTACTGATTACATCTTGAAATCTTTTTTCATCTTCAAAAGGTAAAATAAGTGTCTGTGCCTCACTACCTTGGCATTGTTTCATACTTTTTGAAATATCTAGAGACTCATTGTATAAAAGGGCGTTTTTGACTATGTATTTGTAGGAGATAAGGTATTCACCTGCGTTTAGTGCAAGTGAATAGAGAAGGATTAGTGAGCAAAGTCTGAGTGTGATAGAGTTATTTCCATCTCTACTTCGCATAAACCATCTTTAAAAGTTGTCTCAACGATATTTGCATTTCTCACCATTGCTTGAACAGATGTTCTTACAGTTGAGCGTTTTACCATCATATTTTTAATGAGATCTTGACCATCTACACTTACACCTTTTACTTTCTCAGCGATAAGTCTGTATGCATCTGCAGTTGCCGCACGTTTTGCTAAGGCATATGCTTGTGCAGGTGAAGTTGTGTTCACTGGTGCTACACCTTGACCTACAACACTTATGAGTAGAGGTTTACTCTCCGTAAGTACTTCTTTTGGTGCAGGAGTGGGAGGACATACTTTTGGCGTGTTGAGTGCATCTGATTTATCCGCATACATTACATTTATAGTAGTATTGTTTGGAACAGCAATAGTTTCCGCTTTTTTGACAGCTGGTATATGCGTAACTTCAGGCATAGCTTTCTTATTCTCTGCTCCAAACGCAGTTATACACAGTAGTGAGATCAATACCAAAGAGTACTTCATTTTTTATCCTTAGCGGAGTGCAGAGACTCCAGTTTTATATCTTAATTAATTGTTTTTAAAGCAACTACTATTCCAAATCTAGAGATGGAGTTTCTGAACTCTCATCTTCAGGTTCTTCTTTCTCTTCTTTTGGACATCTTGAAATGCTGGCAACTTCATCACCTTTTACAATATAGACACCAGAAGTGTTACGGCTTGATTTTGAGATTGTCTGCATATCGACACGAATCATTTTTCCTGCTTTTGTAAGAGCCATCATATCCATATCTTCATCGACCATAAGTACACCGACAATGTTCTTACCTGTTTTAGCGGTCATTTTCATTGCAATAACACCTGAACCACCACGATTTGTAAGTCTGTACTCTCCGGCATCGGTACGTTTACCAATACCTTTTTCAGCGACAACCAAGATCTCTTGTTCATCATTAGCGATGATATTCGCATCAACGACTTCATCACCCTCATGCTTGAACTTGATTCCTCTTACACCACGAGTCGAACGACCTTGTTCACGTGTTTTCTCTATCTCAAATTTAATACATTGCGCAAGTTTTGTTACTATAAAGAGATACTTGATACTTTGATCTGCGATTTTTGCAGTGATAAGTGCATCGTCATCATCAAGAACAATAGCTTTAACACCATTGCTTCTTATGTTGCTGAATTCACTGAGGTTTGTACGTTTTACAACACCGTTTTTAGTAAAGAATACTAGAGATTTGTCTTCACTGAAGTCTGTCGTAGGAATGATAGACTGAATCTGTTCATCTGCTACGAGATTTACAAGATTGACTACCGCTTTTCCTTTTGCAGTTCTGCTTCCTTCTGGAATCTTGTAAACTTTGAGCCAGTGTAGTTGTCCTCGATCTGTAACAAAGAGAAGTGTATCGTGTGTGTTACATGTAAAGAAGCTCTCTATAAAGTCATCTTCATATGTTGTAACTGCAGTTTTGCCTTTACCACCACGTTTTTGTTTCTCGTAATTTGCAAGAGGAACACGCTTAATGTAACCACGATGTGTAATTGTCACTACCATCGGTTCATTAGGAATTAGATCTTCGATGTCGATGTCATCATAGTCATCTTCGATCTCTGTTCTTCTTTGTGTTGTATAAGTAGTAAGCACTTCATCAAACTCTTCACTGATAATACCATGTAGAACTTCTTCACTTTTCAGGATTGATTCTAGGTAGTTGATGAGTTTCATAAGTTCGGCAAGTTCATTTTCGATTTTTTCGATCTCAAGACCTGTTAAACGTCCAAGTCTCATTGCAACGATACTTTGTGCTTGAATAGGACTAAAATCAAATTCACTTACGAGGTTGTCACGAGCATTCTCTTCATTGTCCGAAGCACGGATAACACGGATAACTTCATCAATGATGTCGATGGCTTTTTTCAAACCTTCCAAAATATGTGCACGGGCCTTTGCTTTTTCAAGATCGAAGATAGTACGACGAATGATAATCGTTTTACGATGGTTGATAAAGTGTTTAAGAATATCTATAATACCAAAGATTCTAGGCTCTTGATTTAATATAGATAGCATGATGATACCAAAAGTAGTCTGCATTGCAGTCTGCTTGAAGAGGTTATTGAGAACTATCTCACTGATCGCATCACGTTTAAGTTCAATTACAACACGCATACCATCACGGTCTGACTCATCTCTGATCTCGCTTACACCGTCTATCATCTTGTCTTTTACAAGATTTGCAACATTCTCGATAAGACGTGCTTTATTGACTTGATACGGAAGTTCATCAATGACAATGACCTCTTTCTTCGCTTTTTGTTCTATATGTGTCTTTGCACGAACCTTAATACGTCCACGTCCTGTTTCATACGCGTCCATAATTCCTTTTTTACCAAAGATGATACCACCTGTTGGAAAGTCTGGAGCTTTTATGTGTTCCATGATCTCTGGAAGTGTGATGTTCGGATTTGCCAAAAGGGCTTTAAGTCCGTTCATGATCTCAGTAGGATTGTGTGGTGGAATATTTGTAGCCATACCAACAGCAATACCTGAAGATCCATTGATAAGAAGATTTGGTACACGAGTAGGCATAACATCAGGTTCTTTTGTTGTCGCATCATAGTTGTCGATCATGTTGACAGTGTTCTTCTCGAGATCTTTTAAAAGTTCTCCAGCATATTTTGTCATACGTGCTTCCGTATAACGCATCGCTGCTGCAGAGTCACCATCGACAGAACCGAAGTTTCCTTGTCCGTCAACCAGTTCCATACGCATAGAAAAATCTTGAGCCATTCTAACAAGTGCATCATAAACAGCAGTATCACCATGTGGATGGTATTGACCTATAACATCACCGACGATACGAGCAGATTTTTTATACTTTGCACCAAATGATAGATTTAGCTTGTCCATTGCATAGAGTATTCTTCTATGAACGGGTTTAAGCCCATCTCTTACATCTGGGAGCGCACGCCCAACAATTACACTCATAGAGTAGTCAAGATAACTGTTTTGAAGAGTCTCTTCTATATTGATAGTTTGTATTTCGTCATTGTTTAACAAGTTGCCCATTAAAACACCTAAAAATTAAATTGTCTTATTCTACTCTTTTATGCCTTAATAAAATGTTTAATAATTAAAACTTTTCTTTAACATTGATTTTAAGCATAAAAACAGTGATTAAAAAATAGGCAGTTAATTGCACTTTATATGGTAAAAATATTCTATACTTACGACTGCAATTTAAATTAAAGGATTCTTTATGAAGAAATGGTTGGTAGCTTTACTATTAGCTTTACCTTCTTTAGCAATGGCTGAAGATAAACTAGATACTGGGGATACTGCATGGATGATGATGTCAACTGCATTAGTATTACTTATGACACCTGCAGGTCTTGCACTGTTTTATGCAGGTATGACAAGAAGCAAAAATGTGCTTAATACTTATGCAATGGTATTTGGAGCATTTATAGTTGCATTCGTAGTTTGGATCGCTGCTGGTTACTCTATTGCGTTTGGTACAGCTGATTCTGCTGCTGTTCAAAACATTATGGGTGGATTCGGTAATCTATTCTTAAATGGTATTAAATGGACAGACTTAAGTGGAACATATCCAACTTATGTATTTGTTGCATTCCAAGGTACATTCGCAGCTATTACTGTTGCAATCGCTGCTGGTTCTGTTATTGAACGTATCAAGTTCTCTACTTGGTTGGTTTTTGTAGCTATCTGGGGACTTGTAGTATATGCTCCTGTTGCTCATATGGTATGGGGTGGTGACGGTGCACTTTTATTTGATGCTGGTGCATTAGACTTTGCTGGTGGTACTGTTGTACATATGAATGGTGGTTTGGCTGGTCTTGTTCTTGCTATCTTAGTTGGTAAACGTGCTGGATATCCAAAATCTGCAATGAAACCGGCTACAGTACTTTTAACTGCTCTTGGTGCAGCTCTTTTATGGTTCGGTTGGTATGGATTCAATGCAGGTTCTGCATTTGGTGCAAATGCAATCGCTGGTGTAGCACTATTAACTACAACAATTGCAACTGCTGCAGCTGCTATTACTTGGATGTTAGCTGAGTGGTTCGTCTATAAAAAACCTACACTACTTGGAATTGCTACAGGTGCTGTTGCTGGTCTTGTTGCTATTACTCCTGCTGCTGGTTTTGTAAACGTAGGCGGAGCATTCATCGTTGGTATCGTTGGAACACTTTTCGCGTTCTGGGGTGTTACAGTACTTAAAAAGAAACTTGGTTATGATGACTCTTTAGATGCGTTTGGTGTTCACTTCCTAGCTGGTCTTTTTGGTGCACTTGCAACTGGTCTTTTAGCAGTAAAAGACAACGATCTACTATGGGATGGTCCACTTAAAGAGTCTGGTGACAGAATGGGACAGTTCTTGGTTCAAGTAGAATCAGTAGTGGTAATTGGTCTTTTCACATTGATCGGTACGGTTGTTGTTTACTATATTGCAATGGCACTTACAGGTGGAAGCCGTGTTGATGAAGAGAGTGAAGCTATGGGTCTTGATGAATCAGTTCATGGTGAAAAATATATAAATAACTAATCTCTTTTTGAGATTGGTTTATTGATTTTGTAATCAAATATGGTTACAATTGAGATAACAATTAAACTTTTTGGAGTAATGATATGAAAAGAGTAGAAGCTATTATAAAACCTTTTAAATTAGAGGATGTAAAAGATGCACTTGCTGAGATTGGAATCGATGGTATGACAGTCAGTGAAGTAAAGGGATATGGTCGTCAAAAAGGTCATAGTGAACTTTACCGTGGTGCTGAATATGTTGTAGATTTTTTACCAAAGATCAAGATGGAAATGATTGTAGCTGAAGATATGGTTGAACAAGTAACTTCAACTATCGTAGAAGCTGCGCGTACAGGAAAAATCGGAGATGGTAAAATTTTCGTAAGTGATATTGAAAAAATCATCAGAATTCGTACTGGTGAAACTGACGAAGAAGCTATTTAGTTTCAAAACTTCACATATACATATGCATTTTGCATATGTATCCTTTTAATAATTCCCCATTTAATTTTTCTAATATTTATTTTTTGATACACTCGATTCTTAATTCAATTTAAGGAAAGACTGATGTCAGAAGCTGATTTCAAATATATAATTGACACGTTTTTTGCTCTGTTTGCCATGGTTCTTATTATCTTTATGGTACCAGGGTTTGCTATGCTAGAAGCAGGACTTGTACGAACGAAGAACGTATCTTCTGTATTGACTGTAAATACAATGATATATGCTGTTGCCTCTTTGGTATTTTTACTCATTGGATACAGCCTTGCATTTGGTTCTTGGGAAAATTCGTCTATGAGCATTTGGGCTGCATTCTTATTCCAGATGGCCTTTGTCGGTAAAACTGTCAACATTATGAGTGGTGGTGTAAGTGAAAGAGTGAAGATCATTCCCTTGATGATCTTTACAGTTGCTATGGCTGGAATTATCTATCCTCTAGTAGTTAATATAAGCTGGGGAGCAGATTTCTTAAACGGGACATTTCTGGATCTTCATATGTATGATCTGGCAGGTTCAACTGTTATTCATTCAACTGGAGGATGGGCTCTTTTAGCTGCTATTTTGATTATGGGTCCTCGTAAAGGACGCTACAAAGATGGAAAAATAAAGGTCGTACCTGCTTCAAATATTCCTTTGGTGGTATTAGGTGCACTGCTTTTATGGATAGGATGGTTTGGCTTCAATGGTGGAAGTGTGGGCTCTATCTCATCTGTTGAAAATGCAGATACAGTTGCAAAAACAATCATGAATACGAATACGGCAGGACTTGCAGGTGCAATTATCGCTGCGTTTATAATGTATATGCGATATAAACTTCTTGACATAACTATGATTTTAAACGGTGCATTGGGTGGGCTTGTCGCTATTACAGCAGGACCTGATCTATATGATGTTTATACACCGATCCTTATTGGTGCTATTGGTGGTGCTCTGGTCGTTTTTGCTGTTCCTGTATTTGACAAGTTTAAACTCGATGATCCTGTTGGTGCACTCTCCGTACATCTTGTAAATGGTATCTGGGGAACATTGGCTGTTGGTATCTTTGTTGATAAGATCTCAATCTTAGATCAGCTCAAAGGAATAGTTGTTGTAGCCGTATTCGCTTTTGTCAGCTCATTTGCGATCATATATCTAATAAATAATTTTGTGAAGTTTAGAGCAGAAGATGATGCCCAAGTTGAAGGCTTAGATGTAAATGAGGTAGGGGTCGAAGCATATCCAGAATTTAAACGTGCGATTTAACGCTAATGTAACAGAGATTTCGATAATATCATTTTCATGAAATATCACTCGAAATCTCTACTCTTATCACTGTTGATACACAGCTCTCTTTTCGCTGCTCTGTTTTATCTCTACACAACAGTGGTTCCAAAGGTTCTATATCCAAAAGAGAAGCGTATATGTGTTAAGTTATGTACAATTCAAACACAGAGTAAACGCAGTGAAGTAAAACATACTTCTGCAGCTCCAAAAACAGAAGAAAAACAAGTTCCTAAAAAAGTAGAAGTAGATAAAAAACCAATTATCAAGAAAAAGATACCTTTGAAAAAGAAGAAACCTGTTGTCAAGAAAAAAAGAGTTCATAAGGTCTTGAAAAAGCCAACTCATAAGATTACAAAACCAAAAGTACAACCAACAAAACAAAATGTAATTAAAAAAGCACAAGAGATAAAAGAAGTTAAATATGAAAATAAAAAGAGCATTGTAAAAAAAGAGTCAGAAAATGTACCACAAGTAGAAAAGTGTGCCAGCAAAGAGAGCATATATATAGAGCACAATATCAATAAGATCGCTACACTGATCAAAGATAATCTCTACTATCCCAGACGTGCACGAAAAAGAGGTATTGAAGGTGTTGTTGTCGTGAAGTTCCTTCTGCATAAAGATGGCGGTGTTTCTGATGCGCATATTGTATCTTCTGTGAGTGATATTTTAGGACGTGCAGCACTTAAAACGATAAACCAACTCTCTGGAGAATTTCCCAAACCATTAGATGAACTTAGTCTAACTGTTCCTATTAATTATGAATTACATTAAAAGTGATTGTAAATAAAAGTTTGATGTTGTTTAAATTGTTATTAATAAAAGTATATTGAAATTGTTTATTGAAGTGGTGACCCCAAGGAGAATTGAACTCCTGTAACATGGATGAAAACCATGGATCCTAACCGCTAGACGATGGGGCCACAAAGTAGTAAAAAAAATGGTGTCCTGTGATGGATTCGAACCATCGGCCACATCATTAAAAGTGACGTGCTCTACCAGCTGAGCTAACAGGACAATTGCTCTTAATTGTTAAGAGGCCGAAATTATAGACAAAAATATCTTATATGTCAAGGGAAATCAGAAGAAAGTTGAAATTTCTTTTGAATTTTGTTAATTAATGAGTGATTAAAAACTTTTTAACTACAATAAATGCGCAAATAGGACCCTTAATGAAAAAAAATCATATATTTTTAATAGCTGCGTTTATACCGTTGTTTTTTAGTGGATGTGCACAAAAAGTCGGTTTTGATGTACTCGAACCTGCGCAGATAGATAGAATGGCAACTGTTAAGAAGATCGCTGTGAGTGATTTCAGTAATGACAGGGTAGGCCTCTCAAGAAAGATCGAAGCAAAACTCTCCAATTTTCGCATAAATGATAAAAACTTTTTTACAGTTGTCAGCCGTAATGATCTCAATAAAATAATTGCAGAGCAGAAGTTACAAAACAGTGGACTTGTAGATGATAAAGATATAGTAAAAGTAGGCGAGCTAATCGGTGCACAGGCAATAATCTCAGGACATGTCTCAGCGCCTACAAAAGAGGACAGTTATTTTTATGAAGAGCGGGTCCGTTGTGCGGACAGTAAATGTAAAAGTCTTGTGACCTATCCTGTACGTTGTATGAAGAGGATTGTGGGACTCTCAGCAGAGCTGCGTGTTGTTGATATTGCAAAAGGGGATATTATCTATGCACAGGATTTTTCCAAACATGCAAGCTTTAAGCATTGTGCCGATGATTCACGTGCATTACCTTCAAAGCAGATGGCAGCACAAGAGTTGGCACAAAGAATTGCAAATGACTTTACTTACAAATTGATGCCACACTACAGACATCTTGATGTCCCTCTGTTGGATGACCCTGATTTAGACTATACCGATACACAGGAGCGCCTTCTAAAGAACGCTTTGAAGTATATCGAGCAAGGACGTTATGATAAGGCTCAACAGCTGTTGATGCGTCTTATAGACTCAACTGATGCGAAGAGCTATGTTGCCTTTTATGATCTGGGTGTTATAAAAGAGGCACAGGGGAAATATAAAGAGGCAAAAGAGTACTACGGTTATGCAGATAACTTGATGATAGAGCCGGTGCAAGAGATAAACAGCGCAGTATTGAGAATAAATTCACTGATCGCCAAACGTAAAAAAACAATGGAGCAGATAAACAGATGAAAGCAGTGATTTTTTTCATGATAATTATGCTCGGCCTTGGTTTTAGTGGCTGCGGCAGTGCAAAAAGAGTTGAAGTGGCTCAAAAAGCGGTTCCAAAATGGTATGAACATCCACCGCGATCTACAAATAGTGAGCTTTATGGAGTTGGAGAGGGAAAAAGTAAAAAAGAGGCCATTGACAATGCTCTTTCTCTTATCGCTTCGACATTGAGTGTATCTATCTCCTCGTCATACAGTGCTAAAACAGTCATCAAAGAGGGAAGGGTCAACTCCTCAGATGCAACCTATGTAAATCAAACGCACAGTGATGTAAAAAAGATACGCATAATTAACTACAGGGTGCTAAACGCAGCACAACTTGGTTTTAAAAGATTTGCAGTACTTGTGGAAGTAAATAAAGAGGAACTGTTTCGCGGGCTTAAAAATGAGCTTGATCAGGAGTTTGCAACTATTGCAGCAAAAGAGAAGAACATACAGCATGAAAATGCGCTACTGCAACTCGCTTTTTATAAAAGATCTCTGCAAAACTTAAAGAATATGCAAAACAATTTGGCTGTCATGAAAGTTCTTGATGAGAAGTTTGATACAGCGTCATATAGGAACAAGCAAAATCTTTTAGAGCGAAAATATCATAAACTGCTCTCTAAGATAACTTTTTGGGTAGATGCAGATAAAAATGCAAAAAGATTCGTCACTGTAATCGAAGCGGGAATAACAAAGCAAAGATTTATGTTAAAAAAGAAGAAAGATATTTATGGTTTTAGGATTTATATCACAGCCAAGATAAAAAAAGCCGAGGCGTATGGGTTTAGCATTGCACGCAGTGAGATAGCTTTTGTGACAAAAGATCACAAAGGTGAAGTGATTGGCTCAAATATTCTGCACATAGATGGACAATCTTCACAAGGCTATAAGATTGCAGAGCAAGATCTTGTAAAAAAGTTGAATAATCGCGTGAAAGAAGAGGGGATCTTTAAAATTTTAAACTTAAATATTTATTAACTGTTTACTTCTAAGGAATATACTTACAACATATCAAATAAGTTTAATAAATTAAGGGAAGTATATAATGATTAATAAAATTCAAACAGTTAAAAAAGAAGTAAGCAAGGTAGTTGTCGGGCAAGAGAAGATGGTGGATTCTCTTTTGATCGCACTTTTATGTGAGGGACATATCCTTATCGAAGGTGTACCTGGACTTGCAAAAACAACCACAGTAAATGCACTCTCAAAAGCACTTGGACTGGAGTTCAAACGTGCACAGTTCACTCCAGACCTTTTACCTTCAGATATTTTAGGGGCTGAGATCTATGATCCTCAGACAAACCAGTTTAAGATCAAAAAAGGACCTATCTTTACAAATCTTTTGCTTGCAGATGAGATCAACCGTGCTCCGGCAAAAGTACAATCAGCTCTGCTTGAAGTTATGCAGGAGAAACAGGTGACGATTGGTGATACGACATTTAAGATAGATCCTCCATTCTTTGTTATGGCAACACAAAATCCAGTTGAGCAAGAGGGTGTTTACCAGTTGCCTGAAGCACAACTTGACCGTTTTATGCTTAAACTTGTAGTAGGATATAACACAAAAGAGGAAGAGTTAGAGATAGCAAGACGTATCTCAAGTGGTAAGTTCGAAACCATAAACGCAGTGTTAAACGCAGCAGAGCTCGATGAAATCAAAGAGGCTGTAAAAAAGGTTCATGTTGATGCTGAGGTCGAAGAGTATATGATCGAACTTGTAAACGCAACAAGACATCCTGAAGAGTATGGACTTGATGAGGTAAAAGAGTACATCCAGTTCGGTGCATCTCCTCGTGTAAGTATCGATATGTTCAAAGCCGTCAAGGCAATGGCATTTATGAGAGGCAAAGATTTTGTTACACCTGTAGATGTGGCATATATCGTAAAAGAGCTTATGCGTCATCGTCTTGTTTTAACATACGAAGCAGAAGCTGAGGGAATTACAACAGATACTATCATTCAAAAAGTGATTGAAACAGTATCTATCCCGTAAGGTTGCCGCAGTGAGCAAATTACAAAAAATACTTGTGCGTGCTCGTCGTCAGGTCTTTTCTGAAATGGTGGGAAACAATCCCTCTATCTTTCAAGGAGAAGGGTATGACTTTATCGAGCTTCGTGAATATATGCCAGGGGATGACATCCGTCATATTGACTGGAATATCACGGCAAAGTTGAAAAAACCTTACATTAAGATATTTCGTGAAGAGCGTGAGCTAAATGTTGTTATCGCTTCTATGTTAAATGGAAGTGTCTACTTTGGTTCCAAACGCTTTAAGCAGGATGTGATAGCAGAAGCCAATGCTCTGCTGAGTTTCTCCACAATTAAAAATGGAGACCTTTTAAGCTCTTATATCTTTACAGATAAATTGGAATCACATCTCAAACCGAGTAAAAAGCTCTATCAGGTACATAAAAGTGTGGATGAAATACTACAGTTCGATCCTTTAAACCATAGAGCAGATTATAAAAATCTGGCAGATACGCTTTTTAAAAGACTCAAACGCAAGTCGCTCATCGTAATAGTCGGTGATTTTTTTGAAGTGCCTGATTTTAAACTTTTGGCTAGAAAACATGAAGTAATAGCGGTCATTGTTCGAGACAGACTTGAAGAGCATCCTCCTGAGATGGGATTTAGCTCTTTGGTCGATCCTGAGACAGGAAATGTTCTGGAGGGTGACTTTAATGCGATGACAGTACGAGACTATGCAAAAAAAGTTCTCATACATGACAGAAAACTCTATGCAACATTTAGAAAACATCAGATACGATTTACGAAAATTTATACAGATGAGAATGTAAGTGTTGGTTTAAGAAGATTATTTGAGGGAAGATAGATGCAAAATATGCAACATACAGAGATACCTCTACATGATATAAAGCCACTCTTAGAGATACAGGATTATTCACTTTACTATTTTATTGCCATAGCAATTATAGTCACAGTTCTAATTCTTGGAATCCTCTATCTGGCATATCGATGGTATAAAAATAAGAATAAATTTAATATAAGAAAAGAACATTATAAACGTTTGAAAAAAGTAAGCTATAAAGACCCTAAAAAAGCAGCCTATGAAATCACACAATATGGCGCGACATTTAAAGATGACAGTGAAAGACATCAACGTGCCTATGAAAATATGCTGGAAAAACTTGAAAAATATAAATATAAAAAAGCTGTTGAGAAATTTGATCGGGAGACCATCCACTATATTGACCTTTTTGAAGGATTGATAGATGTTTGATGGTATCTATTTTGAATTTCCAAAGTTAGCATTTGTTATCTTCATATTTATAGCGTGTGCATCGCTTTGTAAAATGAAAATGCCTTCTTTGTATTTTCCGCATACGGCTGCGTTTATGAAAAATACGGTCTCTGCATCAAAACTGCTCTTCTTTTTAAAGTGGCTTGCAATTGTTATGATGATACTTGCACTGATGTCACCGGTAAAAGATGAACCTTATGAGCTAAAACCAAAACACGGTCATGAGATCGCACTGATCTTAGATGCTTCTGGATCTATGAAAGAGAGGGGTTTTGATCCTGCAAATCCTGCTGCGAGCAGATTTGATGTTGTGAAATCCATCGTAAAGGATTTTATCAAAAAACGTAAAAATGACAACCTTGGTCTGGTTGTATTTGGGGAGTACTCCTTTGTAGCGTCACCATTGACCTATGATAAAAATATACTCTCTCGTATCGTGTCACAGCTGCAGGTTGGAATGGCAGGTCAGTATACAGCGCTTTATGAAGCACTGGCACAAGGTGTAAATCTGCTTAAAATGAGTAAATCAAAATCAAAGGTAGCGATTCTTCTGACGGATGGATACTCAACTGTAGGTGCTGATGATATTCCTCTCGATGTTGCTATAGATATGGCAAAAAAAGAGGGAGTGAAGGTCTATCCTATCGGAATTGGTGCTCCTGATGAGTATAACCGTGCAGTGTTGATGAAGATCGCAAAAGAGACGGGTGGTGTTGCTTTTGGTGCATCAAACGCAAGGCAGTTGGCAGATATCTATAAAAAGATAGATCAGCTTGAAAAATCGGAGATTAAAAATGAAACTTTTTCCTATTTGAAATATTACTATTTCTATCCGTTGTTCATTGCGCTGCTTTCACTGCTTTTATATGTATATTTAAGAAATAGAAGAGGAGCACACAGATGACATTTTTACATCCGGAATTTTTATACTATATGTTACCTATAGTTATCATACTGTTCGCTCTTTTGTTGAGTCAAAAAGAGCCGCAGGCAAACTTTTTTTCAAATGAAGTGATGAATAAACTGCGTGTTTCAGCCAATACGCTGACACTAAAGGCACGAAACGCACTCTTTTTTCTTATCGCAGTTTTGATAATAATCGCTCTGGCTGCTCCTGTCATAAAAGATGGTAAGGTCGAAGTAAAGGCAAAAAGTGCAGATATTATGATCGCTTTGGATATTTCTGATTCAATGTTGGCACAGGATGTTTATCCAAATCGTTTGAAACTTGCAAAACAAAAAGCTTTAGAGCTGCTGCGTTTGGCACCGAACGAACGGATAGGGGTTATTGCGTTTGCAAAGAACTCTTATCTGGTGTCACCACTTAGTTTTGACCATGAAGCCGTACGATTCTTACTCTCCAAACTCGATACCTCTTCCATAACAGAGCAGGGAACAAACCTCATGTCAATGCTTCAAGTAGTAGATAGAAGCATCAAGAATGATTCTAAAAAATATCTGCTTCTTTTAAGTGATGGTGGAGACAGTAAAGATTTTTCAAAAGAGATAGCCTTTGCAAAAGCTAAAGGCATAGTCGTATTTGTCCTTGGTATGGGAACAAAACAGGGTGCTCCTATCAAAATGAGCAATGGAGAGTTCATTAAACAAAATGGAAAGATAATCATCTCCAAGCTGAATGAAAAGATAGCAGACTTGGCAACACAAACAGGAGGTGTTTACATCCAAAATGTAAATTCTAATCAAGATATAAAGATGATGCTCAAAGAGATAGAGAGCCACAGTAAGAAAAAAGAGTTAAAATCTCAAGAGATAGAAAAATATATTCCGCTCTTTTACTTTCCTTTGGGACTTGCACTATTGCTGTTGTTGATTGCTACATCATCTATGAGCAAACGGGTGAAGGTTGAAGTACCTTCTGCGTTTATTGCGATGCTAATACTCTTTAACACCACAAGTTCAAACGCAGCGGTGATGGACTTTATGGACATCAGAGAAGCAAAGCAGGCATATGAACATAAACAGTATGAAAAAGCAGCAAATATGTACGAACACCATGCAAAAAGAGCTGACAGTTCAAGTGCTTATTATAATGCGGCGAATGCTATGTATAAACTTGGAAAGTACAAAGAAGCAGCAAAACTGTATGAAAAAAGTTACTTTACAAAACCTCAAGAGCGAGCCAAAATGGAGGCAAATCTTGGAAATGCATATGCAAAGCAGGGTGATATGCAAAATCTTGAAAAGGCTGTAAAAGAGTATGAAAAATCTCTGAAGCTTGTCGATGACAAAGATGTCAGAGAGAACCTTGAAATGGTAAAAAAAGCGATTCAAAAAAAGAAACAGCAACAAAAAAAACAGAATAAGCAAAACAAGAAAAATAAAAAAGACAAAAAACAAAATAAAGATAACAAAAATCAAAAGGATAACAAGGAGAATAAGAACTCTCAAGATCAGAATAAAAAAGATCAAAAGAAAAATCAGCAAAACAAAGAGTCCAAAAAGAGTAAAGGTAAGTCTGATAAGAGTGAGAAGAACAAAGATATGAAGTCGAAACAACAGTCTAAAGACGAGGCTAAAAATCAAAAAGAGAATAAAAAAGATCAAAAGAAAAAAGAAGAACAAAAAAATTCGAAACAAAGTGAAGCAAAAAAGCAAAAAGAGAAACAGAACAAGGCAAAACCAAAAGAGGAAAAAGCCAAAGAACTTAAAGAAAAAGCCAAAAAAGAGAAAACTTCACAAAATATGAGCAGCGCAAATGCAAAGCCTGTCAAAGTTCGAATGAGTGATGCAGAAGAGAAAAAGTGGCTGAAAAAACTAAACAAAGATCAAAATACTTATCTCTATATGCTGAATAAAAATAAAATGAATGAGGATAATACGAATGAAAAACCTTGGTAGAAAAATAATTATAATTTTTAGTTTCATATCAACTGCCATCTATGCAAATGTTGTTGCGCAGGTAAGCCCTAAGGTTGTATATAAGGGTGAAGAAGCAACATACTCTCTTACTATTGACGGCAGTAAGATAGAAAAGCCTATGATAAGTACACTGTGTGGAACAAGCGTAACTGGTACACGTTCTCAAACAAGTATACAGATGATAAACATGGACTATAAAAAGAGTTATACATTAAGTTATATGTTCGTACCGCAAAAGAGCTGTGTCATACCTCCTATGAGTGTAGAGGTAGATGGAAAGATGCAGAAGTCAAACGCAGTGAAGGTCATAGTAAAAAAACCTGCACAGGATAAACATGCAAAATTTCTTTTATCTCTCAAACCTTCAAAAAGTACTCTTTTCGTCGGTGAACCTTTTACGCTGGAGTTGACACTCAAACAAGATAAAAATGCACAGGCTGTTGACAGTAAGTTCATTGCTCCTGATTTTAAAGGTTTTTGGGTAAAAGGAAAACCACAGACAAGCAGAAGTGAAGATGCTCAGTATGTCATTACAAAAGCACTTTATAAATTGGCACCGCAAAGAGAAGGAAATCTCACAATAGAACCTGCACAGATTAAGATAGCAAGCAGGGCAAATGAGAGAGATACATGGGGAATGTTGATTCCTCAGGTTAAATGGACGACATACTACTCAAATGAAGTACATATACAAGCAAAACCTTTGCCAAACAATGCGAAGCTTGTAGGGAACTTTACTATTCATGTTAGTGTAGATAAACATACTATTAATCCGAGTGAGGCTGTAAATGTAACAGTAGAAGTGGATGGTGATGGAAATCTTGAAGATATTCCGAGTTTTAAACCATACATAAACGGTGTGAATGTATTTGATGAAAAAATCGAGATACATGGAAATAAGCTTACACAAAAACTTGCTTTTGTTTCAGATAAGGATTTTACTATTCCTCCGTTTTCTGTGGCATTTTATAATCTTAAAACAAAACGTGTAGAGAAAATATCTACAAAACCGATCCATATCAAAGTAAATGGCAGTGCAGCAGCAGTTCAAACGCAGCTCAACATAAAAAAAGCAGAGCCTTCTGTGTCTAATGCTCAAAATAATATGAACCAAGGTACATCCTCAACCGGCATAGATATCTTTTGGCTCTTTATTGTATTTGTTATAGGTACTGCGTTTGGTATAGCATTGATGCTGTTAAAACCTTTTAAATCATTTAAAAGAGAGAAAGCGTTCAATATAAAAGATGAGAAACTGCTGCTTATAAAACTACTACCATTTAAAGATAAAGATAAAGATGTTCAAAAGATTGTGGATACTTTAGAATCGAATATCTACTCCTCAAAAAAAGAGAAGATAGATAAAAAACTCTTAAAAGAGATACTGAAAAAGTATGAGATATCCTAGTCTAGGATATCGTGGAGCTTGTTCGCGTTTGCCATCTCTTGATGGACCTTATCCCACTCGTCGTTGATAATATCCTCTTTGAGGTTTTGTAGCTCTGCTTCAAAGAGCGTGATAGCTTCAAGAAGGTTCTCTTTATTTTGGCGAAAGACATCTTCCCACATATATGGTGAGCTTTTTGCCAAACGGCTCATAGAGCGAAAACCACCAGCTGCAAGGGCTAAAATATTATGTTTTTGCTCTTGCTTGAGTACAGTGTTTGCGATGGAGTATGAGATAGCATGAGGCATATGCGATATAAACGCAGCATGTCTGTCATGTTCATGAGAACCCATGAAATACTTTTTCATGTTAAGCGCTTTAAATATCTTTCTTGCGATTTTTCTTTGGTTGGCTCCACTCTCTTCAAGATCACAAAGGACAACTACTTTATTCTCATACAAGCCTTCAAGTGCAGCATGCGGACCAAAGTTCTCTGTACCGGTCATAGGATGTGCCGCTACAAAGTTCTTGCGAATTTTTGGAGGAACTGAAGCGACTATCTTCTCTTTTGTACTTCCAAGGTCAATAATCGTCGTATCTCGTTTTACATCTTGCAGATCTTGTAAAGCCGCTATTACCCCATTTACAGGAATGGCCAAAAAGATAATATCACACTCTTTTATCTCATCAAAGGAGACAATCCTGTCCACTAAGCCAAGTTCAAGAGCATCATGTGTATGCTTTTCATTGTGGTCATATCCGACAATATCGCCAATAAAATCAAGCTTTTTAAGCGAAAGGGCTAATGAACCGCCCATAAGACCTAAGCCAATAATTCCTACATTCATTTTTCATCTCTGTTGTTTAGTTGTGAAATTATACTAAAGTTACTTAATAGTGGGCTAAATATAACTTTTTTACCTCCTATTAACCTCCAAATGGGTAAAATCTTTCTTTAATTTTATATATGGAATGTGAATGAAAATCTTTTTATCTACTCTTTTTATACTCTTTAGTCTTAACCTCTATGCGCAAGTTGTAAAACAGATACAATTTGACGGGATGGTACACATATCCAAGTCTGTTGCTTTACGTATGTTGGAGTTTGATAAAGGGGATAATATCAATGTTGAGATGGTCGATAAGGCTATTAAAACATACTTCGATCAAGGGTACTTCAATGATATCTGGACAGAGTTTGATGATGGTATCTTAACTTTTCATTTTAAAGAGAAAGCTATTATCTCAAAAGTAGAGCTTAAGGGTTGGAAAGAAGATGATGAAGATATTATGGATAGTGTCGTACAGATAAAAAAAGGCACTCTCTATGATGAGGTCAAACTTGAGGCAGCTAAAAAGCGCATCGTAGATGCTATCTCACAAGAGGGTAAGATAGATTCTGTCGTGGAGATTGAGACAGAGCATTTGGATAATGGAAGTATCAAAGTTACTTTTGTTGTAAATCCCGGTGAAGAGATAACCATTACAAAACTTCAGTATAGTGGAGTAAAAGGTGTTGATCCGAGTGATTTTGATTCTGTAATAGCAAATAAACAACATGAATTTATGGGTTGGTTCTGGGGCAGAAACGATGGGAAGATGAGTCTGCGTGATTTAGAGTATGACAATCTTCGTATACGTGATTATTATATGCAGTTTGGATATCTCGATGCAAAAGTCAATCCACCGTTCGTACGTGTGAACTTTGACAGCTATACGGCAGATATGAGTTATCAGATAGCAGAAGGGGATCCGTATAAAATCAGTAAGGTCTCTATCTATCAAACACAGCATGTTATTCCTGATGAGAATCTTACCCAGCTACTCTCTTTAAAAGCTGGAGATACTTTTAATATCAAAAAATTTAGAAAAGATTCTCAAAAGATCAAAACTGCTGTTGGAGATTTGAGCTATGCATTTGTACAAGTTATTCCTGATCTGAAAAAAAATAAGAAAGATAAAACTGTTGAAGTTGTTTTTAAAGTAATTCCAGGGGATAGAGTCCGTATTCGTAATGTGCTTATTTCTGGAAATACAAGAACACTGGACAGACTTATTCGTCGCGAGCTCTATTTGGGACCTACTGATATGTATTCATTGACAGACCTAAAAGACTCTAGAAATGCACTTGGACGACTTGGCTTCTTTGAAAGTAACACTATCGAAGAGAAAAGAATAGATAACCATACTATGGACCTAATAGTAAAAGTAAAAGAGACACCTACTGGAAATATTCAGCTCGGTGGTGGATATGGAAGCTATGGTGGACTACTTCTTAGTGTAGGTGTAAATGATAGAAATATCTGGGGAAGTGGTATTAATGTCGGGGTAAAAGCTGAGAAATCACAAACTACACAAAACTACTCATTCAATATCTCTAATCCAAGATTGAATGACAGTGACTTTAGTGGTAATTTCTCTATCTATCACTCTGTATATGATTATAACGATTATACTGTCTCCAGTGATGGTATATCTGTCGGTGCAGGACATAGATTTTCTCGTCATATCAGTGGATATCTAGGTTATGGATACTCTGGTAACTCATATGCTTTTAGTGATACTTTAGATACAACTTTGATCGATACCTACTATTTTGAGGATTACACAAAAAGTAGTGTTACGATGAGCCTTAGTTGGGATAATACTGATGATTACTATTTACCTCGAGAAGGTTTTACTCTCTCTCAAAGTTTTGAAAAATCTGGACTCGGAGCACAGGCGAACTTCTTAAAATCAAGAACTAAATTCGCTAAATACTATGGACTTGATGACCTTGTCGGGTTTGATGCAATTTTCCGATACAAAGCACGTTACAATGCTGTAGTAAATAATGGTTACATTCCTTTGGCTGAAAAGTTCTATATGGGTGGTATTGGAAGTGTAAGAGGATATGAATCTTACTCACTCTCACCAACTATTAGTGATGCAAACGCAGTAGATGGCATAAGAAGAGTAGGGGGAACACAAACGTTTTCAAATAACTTTGAGTTAAGTTTCCCACTATTGCCAAAAGCTAAAATGCGTCTTGTTACCTACCTTGATTGGGGATTTATTTCAGACAATATTACACCGAATTTACTTTCAAATAATATCTCTCGTGCAGGTTACGGTGCAGGTTTGGAATGGTTCTCTCCTGTTGGACCTATTCAGTTGATGTTCTCTAATCCTATCAACCCTCAAAAAGATGATAAAATAGCTCACTTCGAGTTTACAATGGGACAAAGGTTTTAGTAGAGAAGCTTAAGAGTTGAAAATTACTTGAAACTCTTCATGCTCGCAGTGGAGTTTTTTAAGTGCCTCTTTAGCAAGATAGAGGCTGCTTTTTGACTTAACATGGAGCACACCATTTTCAAAATGCAGGTCAAAGTCAATATTTCTAGGTCGATGACTTAAAAGAATAATGCTCAAAGAGAGAAGATAGCTTAAACGTTTACTCGTTTGTTTTGCAGGTAGCAGTTCTTTGTATTTATCGAGATGTGCTTCTGCTGGTAGCTTATTCTTAGCATAACGGGTAAGTGTAGCTATAAGGGTAATGTCTTTATGTGTAAAACCATACTCTAAAGCTGTTTGGATAAGATAGTATGTATGTTTATTCTGAGAATAAAAATGGATACTTCTTCCTGCAGGATAGAGTTTTGCTGCTAATGAAAGATTTGTTCTATACTCTTTTTCTATCTCAAAGTATTCAGCGGTCAGATCAAAAAGTTTTTTACTCAAAAGTGAGAGCTGGTTCGAGAAATGAATATCTTGGACATGTGCATCTAAAATATATTTGACTGATGTATTGTAGTTATGTGGAAACTTATCTTTTGCATTGCGTAAAAGATCTGCAAGATAGACTCCCTCTCTTACACCTACACCACTCGTAATGATATTGGTGATGTTGAGTTTCTTTAGTAAACGCTGTAAAATGAGTGTCCCCGGTTTAATTACATCGAATCTATTTGATTCAATATAGAGTGCACTTAGACCTTTTTCATCACTTTTTAAAACTTTATCAATAAACTTTTCAAACACTTTTCTTTTGTATTCAAATGCATGGATCTTATTTAAAGGATAGCAAGATTGGAGCATAATTGCGTTTGATATTGCACGAAATGTACCTCCGATACCAATGAGCGTTTCTATCTTTTCATTTGGAATGTTCTTGAGTTGTTCATCTATGTATTTTATAGCACCATCAATATCATTTGTATCGAAATAGAGCTCTTTAAGACGTACTGTACCTAGTTTTAAAGAGATAGTATCAGAAACACTCTTATCATTGATATAGGCAAGCTCAGTTGAACCTCCTCCAATATCTATACTAAGGGCATTTTGTTGTTTTGGTAGAAGATTAGCACACGCGATGGCTCCATAGTATGCCTCTTTTTCTCCAGCTATTACTTTAATATTGAGTTTTAGTTTATGTTTGACTTTGTTGATAAACTCTTGTCTGTTTGGGGCATCTCTTAGTGCAGATGTTGCTACACAGAGTGTTTTTCTTGTTTGAAAGGATTCTGCTATTTGGACGAAATCATGGAGTGCATCAAATGCTCTTTGCATTGGTATTGCTTGCAGTTCGCCATTGTTGGAGTAAGCATTTTCAGATATGCGTACTTTTGATTTTTCTTCATAAAGAAGATGGAATGCAAAACGAGAAGTTTTCTCATAGATAACCATTCTAACCGAGTTAGAACCTATGTCTATGACTGCAACCCGCTTTGCCATCTCTTACTCTTCCAAATCTAGATTTTTGTATTTAAATTGAAGTTCTGCAATTGTTTCAACATTATCTTTGTCTGGAACAATACAATCTACAGGACAGACTGATATACATGCAGGTTCATCGTAGATTCCAACACATTCAGTACAGCGATCTGGATCAATATAGTAAATAGGGTCACCCTCTTCAATTGCTATTGTAGGGCACTCTTCGCGACATGCATCGCAGGCGATACACTCTTCGTTTATGATTAAAGCCATATTTTAAAACCTTATATTTTTTGTTTAAATTATTAAGTGACCGATTTATATCAAAATAAAGCTTTATTATTTTTTAATTATCCTCTTTATCTACTTATTGATTGGAATTATACAGGAGAGCTTGGAATTTAGTTGCAGTGAAGCGACTGTTCCATCGACTCCATCTTCTCTGTTCTTGATGCTTATTTTTGCACCAAGTGCATCTGCTGCACTTTTTGCCAAAAAGAGTCCCAGACCAACACCAGACTTGTTTCCTTGGCGTTTAAAGGGCGCAAAGAGGTCTACAGTATCATCTATACCACATCCTTCATCTATCACCTCTATAAGGAGTCCAAAATCATCCTGAGAGCTTCGTAGTATGACACTTTTCTCTTTCGGTGTGAATTTTAGTGCATTTTGTAAAAAGTTTTGTATTATTTGGTTTAATAGGCTTACTTGTAGAGTGGCCATAAAGCCGTCAGGTTGAAAATCAATAATAAGTTTTTTTTGTTCATTCTCTGCTAAAAGTTTGAAGTCATCTGCTTTTTGTTTTAGTATCTGAATAACATCGACTTCTACTGGTTTATCAAGCTGTGCTCCCTCTTGCCTACCTATATTTAAAATATTGGAGACAATGACGTTCATCTCATCTATGGTCTTGTTTGTTACTTTTAACGCTTCTATATATTCTTCAGGCGTACGTTTTTTTATAAGCGTGACCTGATTTTTAAGTTTGATAACGGCAAGAGGTGTTTTGAGCTCATGTGCAGTACCAATAAAAAGCTCTTTTTGATATTTAACAAAGTTCTGTATTCTTGATATTAGCCTGTTGATCGTTTCTCCCAGTGGTTCAAACTCAAGTGGCAGCTCTTCTGTTTTTATCGGCTTCATCAGATGTTCATTCATATTTGATAGTTTTTTATTTAATGTGGTAATTGGTGCTATTAGCATTTTTGAGAGTGTTAGTGCATAGATAATCACAAGAAAAAAACCTGCAATATTGATTATGAAAATGTATCTGAGAATTTTCTTTAGCAATAGTTTTGTCTGTGTAATATCTTTTGTAATTTTTAGATAACTGTTGTTCTTATGTTGGAAAGGGTAGATGATTGTCAGTTGTGTATGCTTGTTCTTGGTCTTTTCATATACATCTGAATGGATATTTTTATCTTTTAGATACACAATTTCAATATTTAATGAAAAAAGACTTCCTGAGAACATCTCTTCTTTTGTCTGGTAAACGGATTTGTGATTAATAATATTTTTTGCATAGTGTGTTAATTCACTTACTTTATCGTCGTAAATAGACTTCTCTATGTAGAAATATAATAGTGATGAAAATATAAGTATGAGTGAAGCTGAAGCAAAAATGAGTTGTATAAGGAAATTACGTCTTATACTTTTTTTGGATATCACGATAAACCCCTTACTTGTGAGTAAGAGATTATATCATTTTAGAGTTTAATTAAACTTCTTTTGGAAAACAAAAACGGTACCCACGGCGACGTACAGTTTCAATAGTAGTAATAGATAAAGGTTTATCCATTTTTTGTCTAATTTGGTTAATAGCTACCTCAATTACATTTGGAGTAACAAGTTCTGGTTCTTCCCAGATTGCATCAAGAAGTTGCTCTTTTGATACGATTTGATCACGGTGACGAGCAAGATGAGTAAGTACTTCAAAAGGTTTACCTTTGAGTTCAATATCTGTCTCTTTATATGTGATCTTCTCTTCTTCAGGGTTGATTGTTAAGTCTTCGATTTCGATGATGTTGCTTCCACCAAAACGTAAACGTGCTTCAAGACGAGCAATAAGTACATCAAAGTCAAAAGGTTTTCTAATGTAGTCATCAGCACCGGCTCTAAGTGCTTCAATCTCACTTTCATTGTCATCTCTAGCAGAGATAACCACTACAACTGTTTTAGGAGTATTAGTTTTAATAGTACCAATAATATCAACAGAGTTTCCATCTGGAAGCATCCAGTCCATAAGAACTAAATCATAATTACGAATATCAAGGTAGTATTCACCATCTTTTAATGTTTCAACAACATCACTTTGATAACCGAACTCTTTTAGCCCTTCTGCGAGCATTTTGTTTAATGTAACTTCATCTTCTATAATGAGAATACGCATTCATTGTTTCCTATTTCTTAAATATTTGACGGAATCATAGCATATTTTTAGGTAACTTTAAAGTTTTTTTCAATTTTTTTTAAAAAAAAGTGAAGTTAGGATTAAGAATCAAAGCTGTAAAAGTTCGATACACTGACCTTGCAGTTGGGTAAAATAGAGGGTTTTGTGATTTTTAAAGATAAAGTATTTATTTGTGAAAATTTATTTTTTAAAAGAAGCGATAATTCTTGGAGTGCATCTTCAATAAGTAAAAATTTCTCTTTTTTCATAGTGCTTTCAATAAGTTGTGAGACTTCTGCATAATTTATGAACTCATCATGGAAATCATACTCAATTTCAATATTGATAATGACATCCTGCTCTTTTTCTCGTTCAAAGTCTAAAATCCCAATGATACACTGAAATTTAAGATCTTCGATATGGATTTTCATTATATGACTCTTTTCTCTTCACCTTTGATAACACGGATGATATTTGGTATATGTTTATAAAAAAGAATAAAAACGATGAAAACGACAGGTGCGTGTGCCATTTGCGGATGAATAATAAAACTTGAGATAAGCAAAGAGAGGACACCTGTCAGTGAAGAGACAGAAGAGATACGTACAGTTTTAGCCATAATAGCCCAAACAACCAATGCAATAGTAGTCTCAATAGGAAGCATAAACATCATTACACCCATCCCTGTCGCAATACCTTTACCACCTTCAAAGTTCAAGTAAGGTGAAAAACAGTGCCCAAGTACGGCTAGTACAGCGATGCCCCAAAGCGTTGCTTCACTTAAACCTATCATGTGTGCAACTGTTAGTACAGCTACACCTTTGATGGCATCGAGAGCGAGTGTGGCAATCCCTAGTTTTTTAGCAAGAGCGGGGTCGCTCTCTTTTACTACACGTAAGACATTGGTCGCACCAATACTCTTACTTCCACTTGCTTTGACATCTACACCTGCAAATTTTTTTGCGAGTATAAGACCAAATGGAATACCGCCTACTAAATAAGCAGCGATAAAAAAGAGAGCATTTGTATTTGTTAAAAAATCCATATATATTCCTAAGTATTAATTTGCGAATTTTACATTAAAAATGATTATAAGCATCTAAAGTTAAAACATTGCTAGAAGATATAAAGTGTATTTATAAATATTTGCAAATAATTTTTTGATATAATTCTTTAACTATTCAACTTTAGGATTTTTTTTGAAATACACAAACGAAGAATTAAAACAAAAAATCAATGAGCTAAAAAGTAGACTCAGTGTTACTTTGGTCGCTCATTTTTATCAACGTGATGAAGTGTTCGAACTTGCAGATATTACTGGAGATTCTCTAGAGCTTGCAAAAAAGACGATGAACGATGACTCAGAGTTCGTACTCTTCTGTGGTGTTGCGTTTATGGGACAGAGTGTGAAAGTTCTTAGCCCTAATAAACGCGTGGTAATGCCTAAACTTGCATGTTGTGCTATGGCTCGTATGATCGATTCTCTCTATTATGATGATTCTGTAAAGTTTTTAGAGTCACATGGAATCGCAAAAGAGAATATCTTACCCATAACATACATCAACTCAAACGCAGAGGTAAAAGCAAAAGTTGGTGAAATGGGTGGTATGGTCTGTACCAGTTCAAATGCAAAGTTTATAATTACTACTGCTCTTAAAGAGGGTAAAAAGATCCTTTTTGTTCCAGATAGATGTCTTGGACAAAATATTGCCAATCAAATGGGACTCAAATCGATGGTAATTGGACAAGAGGGTGATCCAAAAGAAGCAGATATCATCTGTTATGATGGTTTTTGTTCAGTACATCAACTCTTTACACTTGAAGATATTGAGTTTTATCGCAAAAAATTTCCAGGAATCCTTATTGCAACACATCCAGAGTGTGATCCTGCCATTTGTGAAGCGAGTGATTTTGTAGGTTCTACTTCGCAACTTATCAAATATATAACTGAGCTACCTGAAGATCAAAAAGTAGCAGTAGGAACAGAGTTCAATATGGTAAATCGTCTGCGTCCTAAAAATACTTACATATTAAGTTCCACAAAACCTGAGTGTCCTACCATGAATGAAACAACACTTGAAGATGTTTATTTGACACTAAAAGCCATCGAAGATGGAGCCCCTATCAATGAGATAGAAGTAGATGAAACAACACAAAAATGGGCAAAAATAGCATTAGAGAGAATGTTGGCATTATGATAGAATCATTTGTAAAAGAGGCACTTGCCGAAGATGTCGGACGTGGTGATCTTTATGCTTTGGTCGAGCCTGCAGTGGATGCAAGTGCGAAGATCATTGCAAAAAGCATTGGTGTCGTGGCTGGACAAACTTATATAGATGTTCTTGCAAAGCTTGAAGGCTTTCAGGTCGAGTGGCTGAAAAATGATGGTGAGAGCTTTTTGATCGGAGACATTATTGCAACATTTGAAGCAGATTCACATACTCTATTACGTTGTGAAAGAACTATCTTAGATATGCTTTTACATGCTAGCTCCATTGCAACACTCACAAGAAAGTATGTTGATCTGATAGAACCTTACAATGTAAAACTACTTGATACAAGAAAAACACGTCCGATGCTTCGCATTTTTGAAAAATACGCAACACGTATGGGTGGGGCAGTGAATCATCGCATGGGCTTGGATGACTCTTTGATGATAAAAGATACCCATCTCAAGACCATTGAAAATTTGGCAGAGTACATTGAAAAAGCAAGAAGAAGTATCCCTTTTACAGCAAAGATAGAAGTAGAAGCAGAGACACTCTACATCGCACAAGAAGCGATGAAGGCAAAATGTGACATAGTTATGTGTGATAATATGACTCCTGCGCAGGTTGAAGAGGTCGTTGCGTTTAGAGATGAGAATTACCCGCATATACTACTTGAAGCAAGCGGAAATATCTCACTAGAGACTATCGTCTCATATGCAAAAACAGGAGTAGATGCCATAAGCTCTGGCTCTATGATACATCAGGCCAACTGGATAGACCTTTCTATGAAAATGGATTAGGTCGTTAGTCAACTATGGCAGATGATGCTGAAAAAACAGAAGAGACGACTTCTTTGAACGAAAAAGTAACGAGTCCCTTTTTCTACGCTGGCCACTATGGCACTAAAGAGAAATTTGTAAACAATTTCTGTGCGTTCTTTTGGGAGAATTAGATGGCTGATGATGCTGAAAAAACAGAAGAACCCACCCCCAAGAAGATAGAAGACGCCCGTAAAGAGGGGAATGTTCCAAAATCTCAGGATGCTTCGGGTGTTGTGACCCTGTTTGTTGCTATTTTAGCAATTTTGATGCTTTTTCCTTTTATGGCGAAGCATATGATACTCCTTTTTAAATACTACTTTTCTCTCATCGGTACACCACTTGATAAACTTTTTATGATAGATATAGCTATTGTTACCATTCGAGAGTTTTTACTGATGGTCATGCCGCTTGCCGTTGCAGTTGCTATTGCAGGGGTTGTCGCAGCACTTGCTCAATTTGGGTTTGTATATTCTACAAAAGCGATTACGCCTGATTTGAAAAAGATCGATCCTATAAAAGGCGCTAAGAACCTATTTTCTCTCAAGAAAATGATAGAAGGTATTAAGATCACCTTTAAATCATTTACAACCTTGGGTGTGGGATTTGTCTTCTTTTTTTATTTTATCATGGAGTTACCGACAGTAGCCCTTTTTGGCCTGCATGATCAACTTGAATGGTTAAAGGACAAGATGATGATCATTGCGTTTGTGATGCTCTTTATTATCTTTGTTTTTGCCATTATTGATATTATCATTGTTCGCAAGCAGTATTTTGACGGTCTGAAAATGTCAAAGCAAGAGATAAAGGATGAGATGAAAAATCTAGATGGAGATCCTCTCATTAAATCGAAAATTCGTCAGATCCAAATGCAGACAGCCCGTAAAAGGATGATGGCAGAAGTGCCAAACGCAGATGTGGTCATCACAAATCCGACTCACTATGCAGTAGCTGTAAAGTATGATGAGAACAAAGCGCATGCTCCTGTTGTTCTTGCAAAAGGTGTTGATAACATTGCTATGCAGATTAAGAAAATCGCAAGAGAAAACAGTGTGCATATTGTACAAAATCCTCCGCTTGCTAGAAGTTTGTACAAAGAAGTTGATGTTGATCAGGCAATTCCCGAAGCTCTTTTTGGTGCAGTTGCTGAAGTTCTTGCTTACGTTTATAAAATGAATAAGAAATAGTATATAATTTTATAAAAAAAAGTAGAGACTTGATAAATTTAAGTGAAATTGACTCCTCTGAGCATATTACACTGCTTTGTGATGAACAGACCTTTGCCAATGCCAGTGCGCTTTATACATATATTTTGACACAACATAAAAAAGTTTCTTTAATCGCGCAAAAAAGTATCTCAAAAAAGTTCTCTTTTTTACCATGGTATGATAAGCTTCGCCAAAATATACCGCCCTCTTCGGATTGTATTATTGAAGTTGATGTAGATACACTCTCTTTGTTTGATTTATTTCAAAAAGAGGAGATAAAGATCAACCAAAAGATGGCTACATCTCTGTATGGGGCTCTTTTGAATGAATATGAGTGTTTTTGCAGTGAGCGATGCAATGGCATGGTATTTGCTGCTGCTTCAAAACTTATAGAGCTAAATGCAGCAGATAAAGAGTGCCTGAAATATTTGAAGCAGAGTAAGCCTCTCTCATATTTTCGACTTCAGGCTAGACTATATAAAAGTCTGCTTTTAATAGAGAATGCAAAAATCGCACTTTTAGCTTTTAGTGAAGATGATCTGCAAGCAAGTGGTGCAAATTTGGATGATGCGTATATGATAATGATGGAGGTCTTAGACCTAGCTCATGTGCAGGAAGTTCGACTGCTCCAAAAAGAGAAGAACGATAAAATTTTAAAATCAATAATAAGGAAATAGAGTTTGAGAAACAGAAGGAATAATAATTCATCATTTGTAATGCTATTTGTAATGCTGCTAATAGCCGGAGGTGCTTTGTATGTATATTTTTCATCAACATTTGAGAGAAATAAACCTGTCATTAGTATGCAGAGCAATAATGGTTACTGGAATCTGAAAAAACCATTAAGTATTAAAATAGCAGACGACAGTGGTATAAAAGCCTATACAGTTGTAATGCAAAACAGTGCAGGCACTACAACTTTAGTAAATGAACAGCTGTTAATTCCTAAAAAAACACTACTACTTAATATTAAACCTCCTCGTGGTTCATATGCGATGAGAGATAAAGAGATTACACTTACTATTCAAGCACGTGATGTGAGTAAATGGAATTTTTTAAATGGAAATACTTCGGTAGTTGAGTATAAACTGAAAATTGATAAAAAACGACCACAGGTGAGTATTGTCAATAATTCATACAAGATCTCCCGTGGTGGTTCGGCAATCGTTATTTTTAATGTTCAAGATGATAACTTAGAAGATATATATATTGAAGGAAATCATGGTAAACATTTTTTGGCAGAACCTTTTTATAAAGAGGGATATTATATTGCACTCTTAGCATGGCCTGTACAAGATAAGGGATTTCGTGCAACAGTTGTTGCAACAGATGCTGCTGGTAATGTTGCAAAAGCCTATGTTCCTTTGTATTTAAAAAACAAGCAATACAGACTCTCTAAAATTAAATTGTCAGACAGATTCTTAAAAGGTAAAATTGCTGATTTGGCAGAGGATTTTGAAGAGACTCAGGGAGTTGAAGAACCACTTGAACAATTTAAGATCATAAATGAAAAGGTACGTGCAAAAAATGAAGCACTTATTCATAAATATACTTCAGTCGTTCCTCAAGAGATGATTAGTACATTTAAAATGCGTAGAATGTACCCTCTAAAAAATGCAGCAGTAGTGGCTCGTTTTGGAGATCATAGAAAGTATTATTATAAAGGAAAATTTATCAGTGAAGCGTATCATTTAGGTCTTGATCTAGCTTCTCATGCAATGGCTCCGATAAAAACCCAAAATGGTGGTAAGGTTGTTTTTGCAGATTACAATGGCATCTATGGAAATATGCCTATACTCTCACATGGACTAGGGCTTTATACAATATATGGACACTGCTCAAGTCTTGATGTGGCAGCCGGTGATGTTGTAGCACCAAATTCTGAGATTGCACATAGTGGTAAAAGTGGTTACGCAATGGGCGATCACTTGCATTTTGGTGTTTTGGTTCAAGGAATTGAAGTGCGTCCTCAAGAGTGGATGGATAAAAAATGGATAAAACTAAATATTAGTGATATAATTAAGAGCGCTAAAAAAACAATTAACGGCAGATAGGAAAAGATATGTATCAAACAACAATAAAAAAGAGTGTCGAACTTGTGGGGATAGGACTTCATAAAGGCTCTCCTGTAAAGCTGCGTTTAGAGCCTTTGGAATCCAACAGTGGCATTGTCTTTTATAGAAGTGATGTGGATGTTTCAATTCCACTCATTCCTGAAAATGTTGTTGATACAAAGATGGCGACTGTGATAGGAAAGGATGGCTATGTCATCTCTACTATCGAGCATCTTCTCTCTGCTGTCTATGCATATGGTATTGATAATTTACGGGTAATAGTGGATGCTGATGAGGTACCTGTAATGGATGGTAGCAGTGCAAGTTTTTGTATGCTGCTTGATGAAGCAGGTATTCAAGAACTTGATGTTCCTAAAAAAATCATGATCATTAAAAAAGATGTAGAGATAAAAGAGGGTGATAAGTATGTAAAACTTTCTCCTTCTCCTGATCTAAATTATGATTTTACTATTAAATTTCCTCATCCGGTTATTCAAGAACAGGCATATGTTCTGAAATTTACAAAAGAGAGCTATAAAAATGAAATAGCAAGAGCAAGAACTTTTGGATTCTTACATGAGGTTCAGTATCTTCGCTCAAAAGGTTTGGCACTTGGTGGTTCATTGGAAAATGCAGTGGTACTTGATGAGAAAAAGATACTTAATCCTGAAGGTTTGCGTTTTAGTGATGAATTTGTAAGACATAAGATCCTAGATGCCATTGGAGATATGAGTCTTATTGGGATGAATTTTCTTGGAAACTATGAAGCGATGGCAGGAAGTCATGATCTAAATCACAAATTGACATTGAAACTTCTTGAAAATGCTGAAAACTATGAAGTGGTCGAATTAGCTGGAGAAAAAACAAAAGAGTTAGAAAAAGCATATGCCTAAAAAAGTAGATGTTTTATTTATTGGTTTGGGGTCTCCTTTACTGATTGGTATATATGAAGATAAAAAACTAATAGAGAAAATTGAGAGTAAAGAGAAAAGTTCAGATATCTTGCCGCTTCTTTTTCGAGATATATTGAAAAAATATGAAGTAGAGAAGCTTTTTTATGCAAATGGGCCGGGTAGTTTTATGGCTATTAAAGTGGCATATATTTTCTTAAAATCTATCAGTATCCTAAAAAAAATACCGCTCTTTGCTACAGACGCTTTTTATTTTAATAAAAATCAACCTATAAAAGCGATTGGAAAGCTATATTTTGTTAAAATCGCATCAGAAATAAAAACTCAAAAGTTAGAAACAGTTCCAGAAGCTTCATTTGCGCTTCCTGATGAGCTTGATTATAATGAGTTTACTACAAATACTACTCCGCTTTATATGATAGGTGCTGTAGGATAGGAAAAAAATTGACAATAAGCGTACCAGCCACTTCTGCAAACTTAGGACCGGGTTTTGATACTCTTGGTCTTGCTGTTGACTTACGAAACAGAGTAGAGTTTCATCCTTCAAAATTTTTTAGTGTATGTATAAAAGGTGAGGGTGAAGATAATCCTCGATTAAAAGGAAATAATCTTTTTATCTCTATTTTCAATGAACACTATGCTCGTTTGACAAAACATAAACAAAACTTTAAATTTACATTTTACAATCAAATTCCAATGTCACGAGGGCTTGGTAGCTCTTCTGCTGTCATCGTTTCTGCAGTGGCTTCAGCACATGAAGCAGCGAATATTAGAGTGTCAAAACGCAGGATACTGAATCATGCACTTGTGTATGAACCACATCCTGACAACATCACTCCTGCAGTAATGGGTGGGTTCAATGTTGCTACAATTGAGAAAAATAAAGTTTTTTCACAAAAAAAGCATTTGCCAGATTATTTAAAAGCAGTGGTTGTGATACCAAATAAGCAGATGAACACATCAAAGTCGCGTTCAGTACTGCCAAAATCATACTCCAAAGAGAATGCTGTGTATAACTTATCTCACAGTGCTTTAACAGTGGCTGCATTTTTTAATGAAGATTGGGAGATGCTTAAACTCGCTGCACAAGACAGGTTTCACCAAAAAGCTAGAATGAAAACACTGCCAGAACTCTTTAGTGTGCAAAAGGTTGCCTATGAAAGTGGTGCTTTGATGAGTACACTCTCTGGAAGCGGATCAACATTTTTCTCTTTAACATATGATGAAGATGCTGCGATGATCGCAAATAAAATGAGACAGAAATTTCCGGATTTTGCAGTTAAAATTTTAGATTTAGACAATAATGGGCTAGTGATAGAGCGATAGCCTATCAAATAAAGCAATATTTAGATATAATGGCGAAAAAATTTCATGAACCGATTAGAACTTGTGTAGCATGCCGAGCAAAAGAGGCACAACATAAGTTGACAAGATTGCAGTGCATTGATGGAAATCTCACTGCGTTTAACGGATCTGGAAGAAGTTTTTATTTATGTAAAAATTGTTTAGAAGATGAGAAGAAGCTTACTAAAGCACTTATGCGTCAATGCAGAACTTCTCAAAAAGATAAACTTATGAACAAACTAAAGGAGATCATCACTGATGATAGAAAAAGTTAGAGTACACGAAATTGCAAAAGAGTTAGGAATAGCTTCAAAAGACGTTCTTGATAAAGCAAAACAGATGGGACTGGATGTAAAATCTGCACAGAGTGTAGTTACTATGGAAAAAGCAGAGCAGATAGCAAACTACATTATGAACGGTGTACCTGTTGAAAATGAAAAACCAAAAGTAACTGTTAAGAAACAAGAAAAAGCAAAAAGTGATACTCCTAAGCAAGAAGAAACTCCTAAAGAAGAAGTAGTAAGTCAAGAGAGTGAAGCAACACCAACTGCAGAGAAAAAAGCTGATGCTGAAACTACTGAAAAGTCTGATGTCGTAAAAGAAGAGACAAGTGTAGAGAAAGAAGCTGAGAAAGCTCCTGAAGCAGAAGTTGAGAAAAAAGCACCTGAGCCTAAGAAAACTACATTAAGAGTAGTACAGCCATCTGCTAGACCAGCTATTAAAAAATCAGGTTTGAAAATCGTTAAGAAAAGAAAGCCAAAAGTAGAAGAGAACTACAATCTTCCGAAAAAACAGGCATCTGTATCTTCATATGGAAAAATGAGTGCAGAGGTTTTAGAAGAACTTGCGAAGAAAAAGAAAAGTAGTTCAAGACAAGCACCGGTTAGTAAAAAAGATCAAGGTACAAGATTAGATATCTTTGGTGGTTCATTAGCGGATGTATCTATGGATATGGATGATCAAGTAGTTCTTTTAGATTTAAACTCAACAGAGCGCGCACCAATCGCTCCTGAAGAGCCAAGAAAACCTAGAGCACCAAGACCTGCTGGCCGTAATGCAAATAAAAAACAAGCACCTCGCGGAAGAAAAGTTTCTCGTGATAAACGTAAGAAATATACAAAAGAGAAACATGAAGATGAAGTTGTAACTCATGTTGAGATTCCTGAGGATATTCGTGTTTATGAGTTTGCGGAAAAGCTAAAACGTCCTATGTCAGATATCATAAAAGTTCTTTTTGATCTTGGTATGATGATGACGAAAAATGACTTCTTAGGTGCAGATGAGATAGAGATTCTTTCTGAAGAATTCGGTGTTGAAGTAACAATCATTGATCCTAAAGATGAATTTAACTATGTAGAAGAGACAAAAGAAGAAGATCCTGATGCGGTTGAACGTCCTCCTGTTATTACTATTATGGGACATGTTGACCACGGTAAGACTTCTCTTTTAGATTCTATTAGGAAAGCAAAAGTAACTGAAGGCGAAGCTGGTGGGATTACACAGCATATTGGAGCATATACGGTAACTCAAAAAGGTAAAGATATTACATTTATCGATACACCGGGTCATGCTGCGTTTAGCTCAATGCGTCAACGTGGTACGGATATTACAGATATTATTATTATCGTTGTTGCTGCTGATGATGGTGTAAAACCTCAAACTCTTGAAGTTATCAAACTTGCAAAAGATTCTGGTGCTCCAATTATCGTTGCACTGAATAAAATGGATAAAGAGACTGCAAATCCGGATCTTGTTAAAGGTCAAATGGCTGAACATGGTATCTCTCCTGTTGATTGGGGTGGAGATGTTGAATTTGTTCCTGTATCAGCAAAAACTGGCATGGGAATTGATGATCTACTTGAGAACATTCTCTTAACAGCAGAAGTACTTGAGCTTAAAGCAAATCCAAAAGCACCTGCAAAAGCAGCTGTCGTTGAGTCTTCTTTAGAAAAAGGCCGTGGACCAGTTGCTACTGTGATCGTACAAAACGGAACGTTGAAAGTAGGTAACTATGTTGTCTGTGGTGCATCTTATGGACGTGTTAAAGCACTTATCAATGATATGGGTAAACAGATAAAAGAGGTTGCTCCTTCACATACTGCTGTCGTTGTAGGTCTTAATGAAGTTCCACCTTCTGGTGAGATACTGATGGCTATGAGCAGTGACAAAGAGGCAAAAGAGTATGCTCTTAAACGTAAAGAGTATGAGAGAAACAAAGAACTTTCAAAATCAACGAAGTCAACTCTTGAAGATATGACGACTATGATTGCAGAAGGTAAACTCAAATCTCTTAAAGTTGTTCTTAAAACTGATGTTCACGGTTCACTTGAAGCTATTAGAAGTTCACTTACTGAACTTAGAAATGATGAAGTTAAAATCGACATTATCTCTAGCGGTGTAGGTGGAATTACTGAAAATGATGTTGAACTAGTTGGAAACTCTGAGAACTGTGTTCTGCTTGGATTCAATGTACGTCCAACCGGTTCGGTAAAAGCGCTTGCTAAACAAAGAAATGTAGATATCAGAACATACTCTATCATCTACCAATTACTTGATGATATTACTATGATGCTTACTGGTATGATGGCTCCGAAATGGACTGAAGAAAATACAGGACAAGCAGAAGTACGTGATGTGTTCAAAGCGCCTAAAGGTATGGTTGCAGGTTGTCTTGTTGTGGATGGTAAGCTTATCCGTGGTGGACTTGTTCGTGTTATCCGTAACGGTGTTGTTACTTATGAAGGTGAACTTGTATCACTGAAACGCTTCAAAGATGATGTTGAAGAGATTGGTAACGGTTATGAGTGTGGTGTTATCATCTCTAACTATGATGATGTTCAAGTTGGCGATGTGATAGAAACATTCAAAAAAGTTGAGCAAAAAGTTTCTCTCTAACAATGACAGAAGCACAGATAAAGCTAAAGAGAACAGAAGCTCTCTTAGCTGAACTAATTCCGGAAGCACTCACTCAGCTTAATGATGCAAGACTGCATGAACTCAGTGTTATTGAAGTGAAATGCTCCCGTGGTCGAAGTGATGCAAAGGTCTATATTGACCCGAGTAATTTCACAGAAGAAGAACGTCGTACTTACATGAAACAACTCCGAAAAGCCAGACCTATTATTGAAGATTTTTGTTTAAAAGATCAAGGTTGGTACAGATGTCCAAAGCTTGCATTTGAGTTTGATGAACAGTTGAAAAAATCACAAACATTAGAAGAGTTGTTTAAAAAAATATCTAAAGAACCGAAAGAGGAAGCATAATGAGTCTGCAAAACGATATAGAATCAATTGTAAAATCAGTAGATCTTGAACTTTACGATACTGTTGTTGTCAATGAAAATGATGAGACTATTTTTCGTGTGAGCGTTATCTCTCCTGAATTTGAAGATGGTAAACGTAAAAGTGTAAGTTTAGACAAATATGTTGAACTGACACATCTACTCTCTCCTCTTTTGGATGTTACTTCTCCTGTTTCTGGCGAATACAGACTAGAGGTCGGTAGTCCGGGAATCGAGAGAAAGCTGACTACTTTAGATCATTTTAAAAAGTCGATCGGTGAAAATATCAATCTTTTAACCGATGAAAAGATAAAAGCAAAACTTTTAAAGGTCGAAGGTAACAAACTCTTTTTAGAAAAAGATGGTGAAGAGATAGAGATTGATTTTCACGATGTTAAAAAAGCAAGAACATACTTTGAATGGTAATAGATCATAATTTTTACATGCAGCTTGCTTTGCAAGAAGCTTGGAAATATCAAGGTCTAACCTATCCAAATCCTGCAGTTGGATGTTGTGTAGTCGGTGAACATGGAGAACTTCTCTCTGTTGAAGCACATCACAGAGCAGGTGAACCTCATGCTGAAGTAAATGCACTCCAACAAGCCTACTACAAACTCACAAATGACAGCTATATTTTAGCACTGCAAGACTCTGCAGATATTCATACACATCTTTTAAGTAATCATAACGGTATTTTTAAAAATGCCAAACTCTACACAACACTCGAGCCATGTTCTCATTATGGTAAAACACCATCTTGTGCAAATCTTATAGCTGAACTTGGAATCAAAGAGGTCTATGTCGGTAGTAATGATACTAATAAAAAAGCAGCGAACGGAAGTATGATACTCTCAATGAACGACTGTATGGTTTACAGTGAGATATTAAAAGATGAATGCGATGCTCTGCTTTTGCCATTTATAAAAACGTTAAGTGAAAGATTTGTCTTTTTTAAGTGGGCACAGCGCTTGAACGGAACGACAGATGGCGGTATTATCAGCTCACAAAGTTCACGTAAAAATGTACATGCAATGCGTGATGTGTGTGATCTGCTTGTTATCGGCGGTGGAACTGTAAGAGCTGACAGACCTACACTTGATGCACGTTTAGTCAATGGGAAGGCTCCGGATATTTTGATACTTTCACGTTCTAAAGATTTTGATGAAAGCATCCCCCTTTTTAGTGTTGCAGAGCGGAAAGTCTTTATCTCTGATAAACTGGAAAAAATTAACGAGTATAAAAATATTATGATAGAGGGGAGTGAGAAAATGTATGCACTTACTCGTAATATTGTTGATTATTATCTCTGTTATATTGCTCCGGCTTTGGATGGTGAAGAGGTGATAAAATTTGGTACAGATAAATTTACATTTTTAAATGTGGATAAAGAGAGCGAAGATATAATAGCGTGGATGAAAAGGAAGTAAAATGAGCCAACAAGAAGCGGGTAAACAAGAAAAAATTGTCTCTATGTTTGATGATATAGCACCAACATATGATACTGCCAATCGTGTAATGAGTATGGGTGTTGATATCTCATGGAGAAAAAAAGCGTGTGATTTAGCTTTTGATTATTATGGTAAAGATCATATTGAGAGAATTATTGATGTTGCCTGTGGAACAGGTGATATGATGGGCTATTGGCAAAAACAGGCACAAAAAGCCGGTATTACGATCGATGAGCTTATTGGTGTAGATCCTTCAAACGGTATGGTGGATGTTGCTCGAGAAAAATTTCCGGATTTTCATTATCATATAGCAAAAGCGACTGAGATTCCTCTTGAAGATGCAAGTGGGGATATGTTAAGTATTACTTACGGGATTCGTAATGTTGTTGAGCGTCAAGAAGCATTTTTTGAGTTTAACCGTGTACTGAAACAAAATGGGCTCGTTGTGATCTTGGAATTTATGAAAGATGAGAACAAAACACTGCTTAAAAAACTGCGTGATATCTATATGCATAAGATACTTCCTTATGTAGGCGGTGCAATATCCAAAAATCTTGAAGCATATACATATCTTCCGGATTCTATTGAAAATTTTGTAACCATTCAGGGAATGCAAAAAGAGCTTGAAAATGCAGGCTTTGAAATACTCCATACACAAAGTTTTTCTATGGATATATCTACATTGATGATCGCTCGTAAAAAATAATTTTATATGTATACACTCTCCGTCTCTGCCTTAAATGAGCAGATTAAACATCTCTTGGAAGAGAGCTTTTCTCGTGTTCTTGTTGAAGGCGAGCTCTCTCGCATCACTTTTCATAACTCAGGACATATCTACTTCACCCTTAAAGATAGAGACTCTGCTATAAGCTGCGTTATGTTTCGAGGCAATGCCTCAAAACTCAAATTTCGTCTTGAAGAGGGGATGAAGGTCCTTATTGACGGAGCTGTCACTCTTTATAAACCACGAGGTTCGTATCAGATCAACTGTTTTAGTATTGAGCCATCAGGGCAGGGTGCTTTGGCTTTGGCGTATGAGCAGCTTAAACAGAAACTCTCAGCACAGGGGTATTTCAACCCTGAGCGAAAAAAAACACTTCAAAAATTTCCATCTCGTATCGCACTTGTTACTTCTGAGACCGGAGCAGCGTTGCAGGATATGTTACGAGTAGCAAATGCAAGATACCGTGTACTTGAGATAGATATCTACGATGTTGTGGTTCAGGGTGAGAGTGCTGCGTTTAGTATTGCAAACGCAGTAAAGATGGCAGATACAAAGGGCTATGATATTATAGTTGTGGGACGTGGCGGCGGCAGTATCGAGGATCTATGGGCATTTAATGAAGAGAGTGTCGCTGATGCGATCTTTCATGCTAAAACACCTGTCGTCTCTGCTGTAGGGCATGAGATCGACTGGGTTATCAGTGATTTTGTGGCAGATTTGCGTGCTCCGACTCCAAGTGCGGCGATGGAGATGATCTTGCCCGATACAAATGAACTTTATCTTTCGTTGGATTCTCTTGCAACACAGTTAACACAAACATTAGAGCAAAAAATCTATACGCTCAATCAAGAACTTTTACACTTAAAGAGTTTATATGCCCAACACTCTGTCGAAAAGCAGATCGGACAAAAAAAAGAGGAGATTCTCAAGTTAAAAGAGGAATTTTCCAATACTATTGCGTTTAAGATGCAGAGTTATGAAAAAGATCTTCTGCATCTCAAGCAGAGGTTTCCTCAAACGATTGAGAGTGTGATGAATATTGCCCAACATCAACTTTTAAATTTACAAAAGATGCTAGAATCCAACAATCCAAAATATAAAAATAAAAAAGGTTTTGCACAAATTGTAAAAGGCTCCGAAGTGGTTGCTTTGGACTCCTTGGAAGTTGATGATATATTTCAAGCGCAGAGCGATGAAGTTATTGTAAGTGCAAAGGTTTTAAAAAAGGAAAAAATCCAATGAGTTATCCACATTTTTTTGATGAAGTAGAGAGTATTGAGGTTGTTGATCCTATAGCTGCGATTTTAGGAGCATTTGACAATGGCGAATATGAGATAAGTTATGTCGATGTTGTAAAGTCGGCAGGGCACAGTTGTCCTACCGTCGCAGGAGCCTATCTTATGACAAGTGAAGCGATGAAAGTTCTCTATCCGAATGAGAGAGTTATTCGCGGTGATGTTGATGTTGCGTTTGAAGAGTCTCTTGAAGAGGGTGTTGCCGGTGTTGTTGGAAATGTTATTTCACATATTACGGGAGCAACGGATAAGAGCGGATTTAAAGGTTTGGGCGGTAAGTTCGCTCGTCACTCTTTAATGCATTTCAATGCGGATGTGAACTCTTCTGCACGCTTTACAAGAGTCAGCAATGGTAAGAGCGTAGATGTGGATTATAATCCAAACACAATTCCTGTTGATCCTCAAATGATGCCGTTGATGCAAAAGATTCTTTCAGCGCAGGCAAGTGCAGATGAGAAAAAACTTTTTGGTACACTTTGGCAAGACAGAGTAGAGAGAATATTTAAAAATATAGATAAAGTTGTTACAGTTACAGAACTTTAAAGTTCTGTAAAAAAGATTTCCGGCTACGTTTAACGTAAAGAAAGTGCCGGAAAGTAGGTGTTGAGAACAACACCTGTCGATGCTGCAAGCTTTTTCATAAGTTTGTCGAATTTATCCTCTTTATTCCATACAGGATGCGTTACTTGTGCAAGAGAAATCAGTGCATTTTTGGCATCATACTCAACTCCCAAAGCATCTACAAGTCCCACTTTTTTTGCCTGCGCTGCTGTAAAGATATGTGCATTTGCAAATGTATCGCGTTTTTTGAAATTAAGTTTTCTTGCATCAGCTACATCTTTTGTAAACATATTGTAAGTACCTTGGATGACCTTGTTAAGCTCTGCTACTTCATACTTTTTCCAAGGGCGGTCAGGTGTTCCTATCTGCTTATAGAGCCCCGCTTTTACCACTTGTGATCTTATACCTATCTTTTTCATTACACCGCTGAGATCAGCACCCTGCATGATAACACCGATACTTCCTATCATGCTACCTGGATTTGCGATGATCTTATTCGCCCAGATACTTGCATAGTAACTCCCACTTGCCATCGTTCCTTTTGCATAGGCGATCACAGGTTTTTTACTTTTGAGCCTTTTTATGGCATACGCTATCTCAACAGAGGGGGCAACAGCTCCTCCGGGTGAGTCGACACACAGCAATACTCCTTTTACATGAGCATTGTCAGCAGCATCGTTTATCTGTTTTACTACCTCTGTTGCATCCATAATAGGACCGCTGAGAGTTATCTTTTTGAGATTATATGCAGTAAACTCTTTTTCACTGGCAGGCGCAAAGATAAGAATAAGTATGAGTATAAATATCATTGCCTTGAAGTGGTTCTGTATGTAGTTCATTGTCCCAGTAATGGGAGAGAAGATCTTTTTTAAAAATTCCATCTATATTGTTCCTTTTTCAAGTTTTCCATTTATGAAAACTTTTGATATATTATAGCGGTGCAGTAACAAATGAACGGCCAACTCATCATTTGGAGTGTTATTGAGGTCAAGTACGATCATATCTGCATTTTTTCCTTCTGCTATCTCTCCGCAGTTCAGACCAAGTGCATTCGCTGCGTTTATTGTCACCCCGTTTATCAGCTCTTGAGCAAATTGTAACAGTGGTGCACTACTGTGCATAAAGAGTGAGATCTTCATCTCTTCGAAAAGGTCAAGTTTATAGTTTGAGCTTAAGCCGTCAGTTGCTACTATCCATCGAATATTTTTTTCATTCAGTGCTTTGATATTGAGGGTTTTATTCCCCAGAAGTCTGTTTGAAATAGGGCAGTGGATGATAGTGTGCTTATTTTGTTTGATCTTTTCAAGTTCTTCTTCATTGAGTTCTACGCCATGTGTAAAGAGTGTTTCATACCCGTCAAAGTAGCTTAGGAACTCTTTTGCATCAGTGACACTGTGTTCTTGTTTTAAAAGCTTTTGGAAAAACTCTTTAAAGTCACCCTTGCTAGAATCAAGCCACTCTCTCTCTGCATTACTTTCCATAAAGTGTGCAGTCAATTTAAGATTTTCACTTTTTACTATTTGGAGTGCTTTTTTGATGAGAATCGGATGTACAGAGTAGGGTGAGTGTATTGCAACTGCAGGGTGAAAGTTCTCTCTCTCAACTGCTTTAGAAGCATCTAAACGAGCGAGAAAATCTGTAAAGAGAGCATCTGCCATGTTGGCTTGGGAACCTATGAGCTCATTGAAGAAAACGACATTTTGTTTTGCATTTGCACAGGCTTCAAGATCCATGGCATGCGAACTGATCGCTCCAAATGTGGTGATACCGTTTTCAAGCATCGCATCAATAGCTTTAGCCATACAACTTACATCACAGCCGTTTATTAACTCTTCTCTGTTTTCTATAACACTGTAGAGCCAGTTGAGAAAATCTCCATAACTAAGATGGTTCTTATTGGCTGAAAACTCTATGTGAACGTGAGCATTGATAAGTCCCGGCATAAGCAGAGAATTTTCTTCTAGCTGTGTTACCCTTGCGTTTGGAAACTCCTTTTGTAACTCCTCCAGCGGTGCTATTTTGTGTATAGTGTTGTCAAACGCAACTGCCTGGTCTTTGAGTAAAACATTTGGTGTCAGAATATAGTTTGGAGATATAATTTGCATATTTGGTTCTTTATATAGTAATTTTATACGGGATTATACACTTTTTAATTTTAAGAACATAAGCCAAAAATATTTCTAGATATAAAATTTGTAAACCTTTAAGATAAATTGGAACTCTTGCAACTTTTTTTAATATATATTTAGCTAAAATAATCTTCTAAAATTTAAAAAAGGTTCAAAATGAAAATAGTAGTAATTCAAGGTCCAAATCTTAATATGCTTGGTGTTCGTGAACAAAATATATACGGCCCAATGAAATTAGAGCAGATTCATGCTCAAATGAAAGAAGTGGCATCTCAAAATGGTGTTGACATAGAGTTCTTTCAAAGTAATCTTGAGGGTGAGCTTGTAGATAAGATCCAAGAGTGTTATGGTGATGCGGATGGTATTATTATAAACGCAGCAGCATATACACATACTTCTATTGCGATTCGTGATGCACTTTCTGCTGTAAATCTTCCTGCAATTGAAGTACACATCAGTAATATTCACCGTCGTGAAGAGTTTAGAAAAGAGAACATGATCGCACCTGTATGTACTTCATCGGTTGTTGGTTTTGGACCGTTTGGTTACCATCTTGCTATGATGGGTATGTTGCAGATTATGAATGAGATAAAAGCTGCACAAGAAGCTCAAGCAGCACAACAACAAGCATAAATAAGAGCGGAATTTTAAGAGAATGTATATTAAACGCAGCATAAACAAGCAGTTAGAGATCTACTGCAGCCTGCGTTTTCCACACTCTTTTATGCCAAAAGTTTCACATCGATATGAAGTTGTAGTCGGAATTGGTGGAAATGTAGGTGACGTTCGTCGCCGATTTGAGCACCTTTTAATTGAGATACAAAGAGATAAACGGGTTTCTCTTCTTAAGAGTTCGTTGATTTTAAAAAATCCTCCTTTTGGATATACAGAACAAGAAGATTTTTTTAATTCAATATTACTTATGAGAACTTCCCTACAACCACATGTTTTTTTATCTTATTTAATGAGATTAGAGAAAAGATTTGGAAGAAAACGAAGTTTTGCAAATGCACCAAGGACATTAGATTTGGATATTATATTTTTTGATAACAGAGTTATAAAAACACAAAAGTTGACTGTTCCTCATGCTTCTTGGTCGCAAAGAGAGAGTGTGGTCATTCCATTAGCAGGTTTGAGACGATGAAAATACTTACATTTACAGGTAGAACTCCTTCTGAAGCATTGAAAAAAGCAAAAATGGAAATAGGTGATGAGGGAATGCTCATCGAGACAAAAGAGATCCAAAAAAAAGCACTTGGACGTGAAGCGATCTATGAGATAGTGATCGGTATTGACGAGAGCGATCTGCCACTTTCATACAAAAACAAAACACAAAAACCTGCGTTTGTGAAAAAAGAGCTTGAAAAAGAGAGTAAAGATATTTTATTTGATATCTCAAACGCAGCACGTCAGATATCTAAAATATCAGATGTAACACAACAAGATGACACACTCTATGATAGAACACTTGGACAAAGCAGTGCTGCTGTTGAGCCAAAAGAGCTTAAAGAGATTAAGAACGAAATAAATAAGCTTACTGATAAAGTAAAGATCATTCAAAATATGTTTTGGGATGAAAAATCTCCTGATATCGAGAGTCAGATCCCGTCAGAGTTTGCAGAGATATACCGTTTGGCTTCACAAAGTGGGATGAACAGAGAACATTTAGATACTCTTATGCAGATAACATTAGAGCATATGCCTCTTAAAATGAGAGAAAACTCTGCAACAGTAAAGCGATATTTTCAAACGATCTTGAGAAAAATGGTACCTATTCGTAAAGAACAGCCTCTTAAAGTAGGAACAAAGAAGGTCATTATGCTTGTTGGACCAACAGGAGTGGGCAAGACTACCTCTATCGCAAAGCTTGCTGCACGATACTCCTATCTGCTGGATAAAAAATACAAAGTCGGTTTGGTTGTCCTCGATACATATCGAATCGGAGCAGTTGAACAGCTGATGCAGTATGCAAGAATGATGAAGCTGGGCATTGAGACCGTAGTAGATCCACCGGAATTTTCTCATGCACTTGAATCTTTACGTTATTGTGATTATATTCTGATTGATACGATGGGATCAAGTCCTTATGATAAAGGTAAGATCGAAAAAATCTATGAGTGTCTCAATGCAAATCAAACGCAGTATAGTGTTGATGTTGTTTTAGTTATGCCAAGTTCAATCAAATATGAAGATTTAAAAATAACATATGATAATTTTGAGACCTTGGGAATCGATACATTAATGTTTACAAAATTGGATGAGACTATGAGCTTTGGAAATATCTTTTCACTTGCATATGAGACAAAAAAACCGATAAGTTATTTTTCTGTAGGACAGGAAGTACCTGAAGATCTGGTCTGTGCAAGTAATGATTTTTTAATAGAGTGCTTGCTGCATGGATTTAACAGGAGTAAAGCATGATAGGGCACCAAGCTGAAAAACTTGAAGAACTTGTAGCTTCAAATGCTAAGAAAAAGTCAAAAAAGACACGTTTTATTGCCATTACAAGTGGCAAAGGTGGTGTAGGAAAAAGTACGATCAGCTCAAATCTGGCTTATATGCTCTCACAGCAGGGAATCAATGTAGGAATCTTTGATGCAGATATCGGACTTGCAAACCTTGATGTAATGTTTAATGTCAAAATCAAAAAGAATATTTTACATGTTTTAAAAGGTGAAGCAAAAGTAAGTGACATCCTTATTCCAATTACGAGGAATTTAATCCTTATTCCGGGTGAAAGCGGAGATGAGATCTTAAAATATTCGGATATGGCACTTTTTGAGCGCTTTATGGAAGAGGCACAGGTCCTAGACAAACTTGATGTTATGATAATAGATACGGGTGCCGGTATCGGTGAACATATTCAGATGTTCTTAAACGCAGCGGATGATGTGATAGTGGTGACAGTCCCAGATCCTGCAGCGATTACAGATGCCTATGCTACTATTAAGACAATAGCGACACTCAGAGATGATGTGAGTGTGATTATGAATCAGGTGAAGAGTGAAAAAGAGGCTGTTGGTGTATTTGAGAAGATCAAAAAGGTTGCCAAGGCTAATATTGGCGGCAATCTTGACCTGGAACTATTAGGAAAGATAAATGCTGATGCAAAAGTAGCATCTTCAGTCAAACAGCGTTCTCTTTTTTGTGCGACCTATCCATCTTCTGTTCCAACAAGAGATATGGAAAATATTATGAGTAAGATTGCGGCGAAGCTGGAACGTAATGTGCTAGTGACTTCAAACGAGAGTGGACTGTCAGGTCTCTTTAAAAGATTGATTGACCATTTTTAGGTCAATGGTGGGGTAGCGGATGCTTGGAGAAAATTTTGTATATTTTTTTACTGTCTGGGGATTTTTTGTAGGGATCATTTTTGGTGTCTTAAAATCTATGGATGCTGAAGGTTTACTAACGTATACTTTTTTGATAACAATATTTTTCTATCTCTTTTCTCATATAATAATTGCCTTGTATTATCGTACTATCGTAGCCAAGTCATACAACTTTCCAAAAGATATTCATGAAAAAGATCTAGACTATTTTGTCAAAGAGATTAACAAACGTGAAAAGCTTATTGATTCTGCATGTAAAATCACAGATGCTGCTGTGAAAATGAACAGTGAAGATATAGCCGGACAAAAATTATGATCGCAATGAACGCTTATGAGCAAGATTTAAAACATAAAGAAGATGAACTCGCCCTTCAGTATCTTCCTGCGGTAAAAGCGATGGCATATAGATTAAAAGAGAGACTTCCGAGTTCTATTGATTTTTCTGATCTCTCTGCTATTGGTACAGAAGAGCTGATCAAACTTGCACGTCGCTATGATGAGAGCCTCAATGATTCATTTTGGGGATATGCGAAGAAACGTGTTTATGGGGCTATGCTGGATTATCTGCGTAGTTTGGATATATTAAGCCGTTCGAGCCGTAAACTTGTAAAGTCTATAGACTATGTCATTGGGGAGCATATGCTTACTCATGATGAAGAACCGAGTGATGAAGAGCTAGCCCAAAAGATAGGTGAAAGTGTTGAGAAAATACATGATGCCCGCATAGCGTCTTCCATATATACAGTGATGCCTCTTCATGATCAACTGCAGGTTGGTGACGAAGGTGCAGCCCTTGCTGAGATAGAGAGAGATGAACTTGTTGATGTGATTAAAAAAGTGCTCTCTAAATATAAAGAGAGAGAGCAGATGATAATTCAGCTCTACTATTTTGAAGAGTTGACTTTAAAAGAGATAAGTAATATACTCGATATTACCGAGTCAAGAATTTCACAGATTCATAAATCTGTTATTCAAAAAATACGAGAGAGTATAGGAGCGTAAAATGGCAGATATACTTTCACAAGAAGAGATTGATGCGCTGTTGGATGTTGTTGAAGACGAGGGTGAAGATGTCCTGGAAAACAGTGATGATACACTGCTTCCTCAGCGTCAGGTAACGCTTTATGACTTTAAACGTCCAAATAGGGTTTCCAAAGAGCAGCTTCGTGCATTTCGAGGAGTGCATGACAAGATGGCAAGAAGTTTGGCTTCTCAAATATCTTCCATCATGCGTTCAATAGTTGAGATACAACTTCACTCTGTTGATCAGATGACCTATGGTGAATTCTTAATGAGTCTGCCAAATCCGACAAGTTTTAATGTATTTTCTGTAAAACCATTAGAAGGCAGTGGTA